>Ga0138256_10005058_pt1 | contig 13959 bp, 9 predicted proteins | sample KNB2016incub_MG_FD_105486 | JGI IMG/M metagenome (GOLD analysis project Ga0138256, IMG submission 105486) | Active sludge microbial communities from wastewater in Klosterneuburg, Austria - KNB2014incub_MG | ecosystem: Engineered > WWTP > Activated sludge > Unclassified | place: Austria...
CATAAATGACCTCCATGTCAGGAAGGTCTATCGGCATTTTGTAGGGTTTTGAGACAGTGCCTACTGGCGGGGAGGAAAAACTATACCTGAAAACGCACGTCTAACACACCGCTATTGTAATCGCGCACGAGGCGGACGAAATTGAGTGGAAGCGGTAATATTCCGTGTCGGGTTTCTGAGATTAGAAGAGACTCTTCCCAACATTCACCCCCGCAGCACTCGCCCAAGCGCGGACCATTCGCACTTCAACCGGATTCATCTTGCGATTGAATCGGCCGCGAGCCTGGACGAGTGTGCGGTTGCTCAATTGCACTTCAAGCGTAATCAAACGCTCGACGCCTTTACCTTGATCGACGCGCAGTGAAAAGATGGAGACTCGGCGAGCCATGCACGAATGCGCATAGGACGCAACGCAGTGATGCAGCTTGCGTCCCTCTTCGAACAGGTCGCCGCTGGTGAGTAGTTCGACCACGCGAACAATCGTCTGGTTTGGCGAAGTGCCTTCGATGCGTTCCATCTCCGGGATTCCGCTTGGCTGCCATGCGAAGTTCATCGCGCCGCGCTTTGGGATGCGCGCGAGTTGTGCGTGCCACTCGCGCATCTGACGCATGAGGCTTTCGACCGAGCGGCCTTTCATCGAGAGATTCGGCTCGGGAATTTGTCCACGAACAAATTGGCCCTCAACAATTCGATCCGGCTCGGACACGAATCGCCGCTGGAAAAGATAATCTGCGATCGGCCCGATCTGAGTCGGATCGAGCATCGGATTGTTTGCGATGAATTGGATCACGCTCATCCAGAATGCTTCGATCTGACCGCACGACAAACGCGCGAATGCGCCTACGCGTGCGTTGACGACTTCACGCGCGTGACGCTTCGATCCGCCGAGCGCGATCATCTGTCCCCAGCGAATGGCCTGACTCACATCGAGATCGTTCGGCGCGAGCATCGTATGGTGCGCCATGCGCTTGGTGAGCGTGATGTCGTTTGGAATGACATCGCGCAGGCTCGCGCCCTGAGCCACCTGGATGTACCAGAGTCGCCAGCGCGATGATTCATCGTGATCGCTCAGCCACGCCGACTCGAAAAATGCGGGCATCGGATAACGTGCGTACAAATGCGCTGCCAGGCTCGCGAACTGTTTGGCGAGGTTGTGGCTGGATGGCTTCCAATCGTTCGCGTTTCGAATCGCAATCGAGGAGCGCTCCGCGAGTCGCCAGAGTGCTACGACGTAGCGTTCGGTGGTGAGCATTTCATCGCTCTTGCGGGCAACGACATCAACGAGCGCGCGAAACGCGTCACGTCGCGCTGTCGATGCGCGGGATGCAAGTTGGCGCACCCGCCGCGCAATCGGCGCGGTGAGATGCTCGTTTGGCTCACCCGACAGCGCAGCATCAATCTTCTTTCGCGGATCGCGCGATTGTTCGCGCGCTCGGCGCATCACCTCATCAGCGCGACGCGCTCCAAGCTCGCGTTTGCGGCGCACCTCGAGCGCGGCGCAGCGGTACGTTCGATTCAAATCCATGATTCACTTCTTCGCGTAGAAACAACAACTTTTCCGCGTCGTGGGCGCTCGGTGAGAGCAACAGATGACGCAACACAAGAACTAACGCCTGCCCGATGTCGGGCACGTCAGGTGTGAAAGATGTTGGCGAAGAAGAAGGAGCATATTTCGCGATGCGTGAGGGAGTATGCACAGCCTCGCGGAATCGGACAAGCGAATTGTTCGGAAGTTAGTTTTGATGAATCACAAATTCGACTTCGCTGTTCCCTGACTCATTTCAATTGACATCGTTCTGAGGTCACTCACGATTTATCTGGATCAGCGGATGCTTGTTTCGATCGCGCGTCAAATCGATTTTCATCGCCAGCGACTGCTCCAAGTTCCGATTGCATCAAGGTGGCCTCGCGAGCATCGAAATTGATGGCGATTCGTGAGCTCGGCATCGATCGGGCTCCGTTATCGACGATCGAATTCGCTAGCGAGCGGTTAAGAGGCGGTCAGAAACTCCCAAACATTTTTTTTTGTGCAGCGCTGGACGATGCGTGTCCAATGAGCATTCAGCGCAGCGCTAGAGCGTGGAATCGGCTCTTTGAAAATTGATCGGAGGCGAAACCCGATGAATTCCGACGATGCGGTTGAGGGACGCTGGCCCGGGTTGATTTCAACTGTGTGCGGACCAGCATTCGAAGACGAAAATGGGCGATGATGGCCTCGTCGACTGTGCGAAGCGGGAAAAATTTGCACAGCGAAATGGAACGCCTGGCTCGATCACAACGCGATTTTCAATTTGCTTTTTGTGAACATTTGATTGAGACGAGCGGCCCTTCGAATCAAGCGTCAGGCATTCGGATCGTTCAAACACCATCTGGTTGATGGTGTTTGTTGAACCGGTTTGACTGGCGCCTCAAAACTAGAGCGCTTTCAGCAGCACTTTTACAACTCGATTTAACCCAGTGCGGCTGTTCTCAATGAAGGCGTTGAAGATCTTGTTGGTGACCTGCATGAACTCTTCCATGCCTTCGAGCCGCTTGCGGGTGAGCTTGGCCTCTTCAGAAATTTGCGCATCAGGGAATTCCCGATTGAGCATGAGCTGACATTGTCGGATTGTTTCCAGTACTGGGTCGAGTTCTCGACGTTTTCGCTCGGCAGCGATGATCGAGAACATTTCCCAGATGTCACCGAGGCTTTCGAAGTATTCGCGTCGTTCGCCTCGAACGTGAAACCTGCGAATGACGCCCCAGTCGACAAGCCCGCGCAAGCTCATGCTGGAGTTTCCGCGGGAGATGTTTAACCGCTCCATCACGTCGTCCGTGCATTTGGGTTTGCCGGTGATGAAAAGGAAAGCATGAATCTCCGCCATCGTGCGGTTGATCCCCCAGGTCTGACCCATCTCTCCCCACTTGCGGATGAACTCGTCCTGCACGCGCCGTAGATGTGTCTCGGGCGTTTCAATCGCAGGTTCTTCTTGTATCGACTCTTGTTCAGCCCGCTCTGGCATTGCGCGCTCCCGTTGTTCAATATCTCGTGAAAACCATAAGAAACGATAACGAAATTAGCGCGAAAAAGGGCAAGCGGGGTGATTTCTTTCAGGATGATTGAAAGTTCGACCTCGAAATTTTGTTTCTGAAAATTGCTTTCCAGTGTCCGCCAGTTCAGGTCCTCGTATTCGGAAAGTCTGAATTTTTGGCGATTTTTGCGACGTTTTTGCTTCAGAACGGCCAGCAATTTCAAGCCTTTGAGGGGCGGCAGACTCCCCTACTTTGGTGCCCGCCCCCTCCCATTCGGGGATTAAAAATTCCGATTCTTCATACCGTTCCAAACTATTTGTTATGCCGCCGATGCCCCGAGCGATGGGTTTACGGAAACACCAACTTCAAACTGCTCGCGCTGACTAGGGGGCAATGGGTGAAGACACGACGCTGAATCATTCGGTAAAATCGAGTGAAAATCTCGCTCTTCAATGTTTGGCACCTCAACTTGATTCGACCGAATTGGCTGCCGCCAGGGGCGGAATGAGATCGAATCATCGTTACAAGCACACTGATTTTCCCCGCATTTCACGGATGGTTAAGCAGTTCACTTGAGTCGGTGCGCGCGAACTGAAAATCACGTTGGCGGTAAACATCGAATGCAAAAGCGATTTCAACGATGGCGAAGCTGCGCTGCAAATGGTGATCAACCCGCGCAGCGCGCGACATCGTAGATGAACAGGAATGCAAAAGGCCGGCGACGCTTTGACCGATGTCTGACGCGTTGCCGGCCTCAGCAAAGTGGAATCGTGAATGCAATCACGCTGTTGCAATCACTTCTTCAACAACGTGTCGCGATAGAAATCGATCATCATCTTCAAACCTTCGCGGCGCGTGATCTTCGGTTCCCAGTTCAGGATTTTTTTCGCGCGGCTGATGTCGGGACGACGCAGCTTCGGATCGTCCGGCGGCATCGGGTGGAAGGTGATCGTGCTCTTCGATTCGGGAATCAATGCAAGCACTTCCTTGGCGATGTCGAGAATCGTCAGCTCGCTCGGGTTGCCGAGGTTGATCGGTTCGTTGAAGTTCGATTCCATCACGAGGTTGATGCCTTCGACGAGATCGGTCACGTAACACAACGAGCGAGTTTGCATCCCGTCACCGAACACCGTCAACGCTTCGTTGTGCAGCGCCTGGCGAATGAAGCTGATGACCACTCGACCATCGTGCGGATCCATGCGCGGGCCGTAGGTGTTGAAGATGCGGATGATTCGCGTGTCTGCCCCGCGCTCACGGTGATACGCCATCGTGCAGGCTTCGCTGAAGCGTTTGGCCTCATCGTACATCGAGCGCATGCCAATCGGATTTACGCGGCCCCAGTAGCTTTCAGGTTGCGGATTCACTTCAGGGTCGCCGTAGCATTCGCTCGTGCTCGCCATCAGAAACCGCGCCTTCTTTGCGAGCGAAAGCTCAAGAAGATTCCACGCGCCCTGGCTGTTCACCTTCAACGTCGCCACTTGATGTTTGACGTATCCGATCGGCGAAGCCGGGCTCGCCATGTGATAGATGCGATCAACGGGGCCATCGATCTTGAGCGGTTCGATCACGTCCGCTTCGATGAATTTGTATTTCGGATTGCCGACCACATGCGCGATATTCTCACGTTTGCCGGTGATGAAATTATCAACGCCGACAACCTCGTGGCCTTGTCCGAGCAGCCGATCGGTGAGGTGAGACGAAAGAAAACCAGCGCCGCCGGAAATAAGAATTCGCATGATAGATTCCACGCCAGACACACCGACTTCGGCGCGCTCGCTTACAACCATATCGTCCGAGATCGCCTCATGGTTGAAAGTGGACGTCTGAAAACAAACAGATTGGATGGGAATATGTTGACCAACCGATGCGAAGTCCAGACGGCAGCGTCCGATATCGCAATGAATCATCAGCCAGTCTTATGAAGCGACGCGATGTATCGCGTCCGAAGTTCGACATCCCTCTCGATTCAACCAGTTGAACCGTTACAATGCCCGTTCAAACTTTTTCGAAGGATCCTAAAAATGCCGCTGCGCGTCACCGTCTGGCACGAATTTCGACACGAAAAAAAGAACGCCACCGTCGCCAAGATTTATCCCAAGGGAATGCACGAAGCGATCGCTCAACACCTGCGCAAGAGCACCGATCTCGTCATCAAAACTGCAACGCTCGACGAGCCTGAACACGGCCTGACAGATGAAGTGTTGAAGAACACCGACGTGCTGACGTGGTGGGGACACATGGCTCACGGCGATGTGAAAGACGAAATCGCCGCCAAAGTTGCCAAGCGAGTTTACGAAGGCATGGGTCTTGTCGTTCTTCACAGCGGACATTTGTCGAAACCGTTCGTGAAGCTGATGGGCACCACCGGATTTTTGAAATGGCGCGAAGCGGGCGAGAAGGAACGCATCTGGGTCGTCAGCCCCGGCCACCCGATCACTCGCGGACTTTCGTCCGATTGCATCGTGATCGATCACGAAGAAATGTACGGCGAGCATTTCGACATTCCCGATCCCGATGAACTCATCTTCATCAGCTGGTTCGAGGGCGGCGAAGTGTTTCGAAGTGGATGCGTCTGGAAGCGTGGAGCCGGAAAGATTTTCTACTTCCGCCCCGGCCACGAAACATTCCCGAGCTATCACCATCCCGATGTGTTGAAGGTGATCGAAAACGGCTGCCGCTACGTCGCACCTGCGAGCGAAGTCGTTCCGTTCCGGGCGTCTTGTCCTCGCATTGAGCCGAGTCTGGAACCGATCAAGACGGTGCATGTGGTGGATGAATCGATCCATCGGCGGTGATCGACTAAAATGTCCATTGTGACACGCGCGCGAAGAAACTACTGGATATTTCTGTGCGCCGTTATCTTGGTGACGGCGCTTTTTCGCGCGCCGTGGCTGACGAAGCACATGCTGTGGACAGATGAGTTTTTCAGCCTGATGTTCACGAACGGACAGCTCACTGATGTGGTTCCTCCCAACGAGATCGTGACAGCGCCGCCTGACGTCGTTGGGCTTCGCGATGCTGTACCGATTGCTGATCTTCCGCGAATCATGCGTGCCGATACGCATCCGCCCTTGTTTCCGATCGCGCTGCGCCTCTGGCGTGAAGTCGTTGGTGAAAGTGAACTCTCCGCGCGGCTATTCATGCTCGGATGGTCGCTCGTCGGTGTTGGATTTTTATTCGACGCGATTCATCGTCAGGTGGGATTGCGCACCGCCGTTGCGACTGGATTGCTGTTTGCCGCGAGCGCGCCGATGGTCAGCTACGGGGTTGAGATTCGAAATTACGGGATCATGACTGCGCTGATCATCTGCGCAGCGAACGCCCTCATCCGCATCGAACTCAGCGGATACAACATTCAAAGAGTCGTCGCATTTTCCGCTGCAAGTCTCGCAGCGTTGCTGACGCATTACTTCGCGCTCGCACCGATCGTTGGACTCGGGCTGTACGCGACGGTTCGATTGAAAGGTCGATCGCGCGTTGCGATCGCCGGTTCACTTGCTGTTGCCGCCCTTCTTTTTTGCATCATTCAGTTGCAGAGCTTTTTCGCGCAGCGAAGTCACTTCGATTCAAATCTTGAGTATCTGGCGGATCGAACCGCCAATCCGATTTTCAACACTTTTCTTCGGGCTTTGTGCTTGCCCGGTCGAGCTTTGACGTTCGATGTGCTTAACAATCAGCGGGCACTTGCGCTCGGAATCGTACTGGTCATCATCATCTGGCTTCGGCGAACCAAACCAATGCTCATCTGGGCGACGCTCGCGCTGGCGACCATCGGACAATGCGTCACAATTGATTTGATCCAACAACGCGTCGCGACAAATTTCATCCGCTACACCCTGCCGGCGACCGCGGCGATTCTGGCTCTGCTGGCTTTGGCAGCAGGCTCGTTCAAGAAGTGGTCGTTCGCTTCATTCCTGATTTTTCTGATCGGTCTTGGCACATTTGCATCGATTCGAACCATGAATCATCCGCTAAGGCCGCGATGGAACACGCTGTTTGATCGAATGAAGGTTGAACAGCTTTCACGAAGCGACATCGTTGTGTTTGTGCGAGATCCGAACAATTCGTGGCCGACGCAGGTTCGCTACGCTGCCTTTTGCTCGGAGATCGGGCCGCCTATTTCTCAAGTCGTTTTCTTGGACAAGGATCGCCCTCTCGACTTTGATCCGGCGGCGCGCGTTTACATCATTACTTCCGACTGGTCGCGTCCACGAGTTGCTGACCACAATTTTCTCTGGCGCATCAGGGGCGATCAGATGGGGTCAATTTATGCTTTCGGTCCACAGCCTTAGGATGATTCATTCATGCAGATTGATTCCGGACTCGACACACTCAAACGCCTGCGCCAAAACTCGGTGCTGAGCATCGGCAATTTCGACGGCGTTCACGTCGGTCATCAGAAAATCCTTTCGACCGCGCGACAGTTGGCGGACAAGTTGAAATCGGAACTCGTCGTGATGACGTTCGAGCCGCACCCGACGACGGTGCTGCGACCTGAACTCGCCCCACCGAGATTGAGCGCGCTGGAATTGAAGCGCGAGTTGCTCGCGGCGCTACGGGTGGATCGGTTGATTGAACTCGCGCCGACGCGCGAGGTGCTTTCGCTCGAAGCCGCCGAGTTTTATCGACATCTGAAAGACGCTCGAATTGCTCATCTGGTCGAAGGAAACGATTTCAATTTCGGCAAAGCGCGCGGCGGGAACATCATGCTGCTCAAGGAATGGTGCAGGCACGATTCAATTTCGCTTGATGTCGTTGAACATGCGCAGGTGATGCTTGGCAGTTCGAGCGTTTCGGTCAGCAGTTCACTCATTCGCTCGCTTCTCACCGGCGGCGATGTGAGCGCTGCCAGGACTTGTCTCGGGCGGCCGTTCCGGATGATTTCAAACGTCATCCACGGCGACGAGCGCGGACGAACGCTCGGCTATCCGACTGCGAATCTCGATCCTGCGGATCAGGTCGTGCCGGATCATGGTGTCTATTTCGGCGCGACGATGCTTGATGACAAAAAATATCGCGTAGCGATTTCGATCGGATCGAAGCCTACATTTGATGGAATCGAAACGACTGTTGAAGCGTATGTGCTCGATTTCAAAGGCGATCTGTATGACAAGCCGTTTCAGCTCGATTTTATTGATCGAATTCGTGGGCAGGAAAAGTTCGATGGTGTTGAATCGCTAAAGAAGGCGATCGCGCGCGATGTCGAGCAGGTGCGCGATGCCACACTAAATTGACCTGTTGCTTCAACAATCCACAATCCACTTTCCACATTCCAAACATGAACGACTCCCCCGCTCCCATCATCGCTCGACTAGAGAAATCAAAAAGAGTTCTCATCACCACACACGTTCGTCCCGACGGCGATGCGCTCGGCACGAGCGCTGCGGTTGTGCTCGCGCTGCGACATCGGAACATCCACGCCGAAGTGCTGATCCTTTCGAAGCTGCCGGGCAAGTACAGTTTCATTTTTGATGAGTGCGCGATCACGCATCGTGTGATGGAGGATTCGGTCGATCGAAGTTACGTCGATTCGTTCGACACGCTCTTCATCGTCGACACGGGAACGAAATCGCAATTGCCGGGGCTTGAGCAAATCGTCATGCAGCATCCGCGCGTGTTGGTGATGGATCATCACAGAACGCAGGAACCCTGGGGTGATGCCCGCTGGGTTGATGCAACGGCAGCGGCGGCGGGTGAGATGGCGTATCGGCTTGTGCGCGATCTTGGCGCGCCGATCGATCGGCCGATGGCGCTCGCGCTGTTCGTCGCCATCGCGAGTGACACGGGATGGTTTCAGTTCAACAACACTTCGCCCGGCACGATGCGGCTCGTTGCAGACTTGATGGAAAGCGGAATCGACTTCGATCGCATGAATCAATTGCTGAATCAGAACGAGCGCGTTGAGCGTTTGAAGCTGCAACAGCGGGCGATGAATTCGCTCCGCATCGAAGGGAACGTGGCGCTGCTGAGTCTGAGCAAAAAAGATTTCGAAGAATCGAACGGCTCGGTGCGCGACACCGAAAACCTCGTGAACATTCCGCTCATCGCGCGCGAGATTCAGATCGCGATCCTGCTCACCGAACAACCCGAAGGCGGACCGATTCGCGTGAGTTTGCGGAGCAAGGGGCAGATCGATTGCTCGAAATTCGCGGAGCAATTTGGTGGTGGCGGGCACGCGCGGGCAGCTGGTTTGAAGATTGAAGGATCGCTCGATGAAGCGCTCCAACGCATCCTGAATGCGCTCCATCAAGCAAGTCCCAAGTGATTTTCCTGAAGCCGCGAACTTGTTCGCGCGTGAGTTCACTGAATCCGAAATCGTCACCAGCCAGACGAACTGTTTGGGATGCCGCGCCGCCACGCTATCATGCGTGTCCCATTCACTCGCGGAGCAAAACGATTCATGGCTCAGGTCATTCTTGAAAATGTCGGCAAGGTTTACGCGGGCAACGTTCGCGCGGTTGAAGGCGTGAACGTCAACATCAAAAACGGCGAGTTCATTGTGTTGGTCGGTCCATCGGGCTGTGGAAAAAGCACCACGCTGCGCATGGTGGCCGGGCTTGAAGAGATCACCGAGGGCGCGATCAAGATCGGCGAGCGCGTGGTGAACAACGTCGCGCCCAAGGATCGTGACATTGCGATGGTGTTTCAGAATTACGCGCTCTATCCGCACATGTCGGTCTACAAGAACATGGCGTTCGGATTGAAGCTACGACGCTTTTCGAAATCAGAGATCGACAAGCGGGTTCAAGAGGCAGCGCGGATCCTCGACATCTCTCACCTGCTCGAACGCAAACCGAAAGCGCTCTCTGGTGGACAACGCCAGCGCGTCGCCGTCGGCCGCGCGATCGTTCGTGAGCCGGCCTGTTTTCTTTTCGATGAGCCGCTTTCAAACCTCGATGCAAAACTTCGTGTGACGACGCGCGCTGAACTCAAGCGACTCCATCAACGTCTTAAGACCACGACGATCTACGTCACGCACGATCAGGAAGAAGCGATGACGCTCGGCGATCGCATAGTGGTGATGAAGGATGGCTTCATCCAGCAGCAGGATACGCCTCTCCAAACCTACAACGCGCCGGTCAATCGTTTCGTCGCCAGTTTCATTGGTATGCCGCCGATGAACATGTTTGACGGCACAATCAAAAACGTGATGGGCCAGCTGGTGTTCGAAGAAGGCAAACTCGTCAACGCTCAAAAAGTGAAACAGCGCAGCGACGAGCCTGAGGTTTTCACCGGCGAGGTTGAAACTCCCGGCAACGGATTCGTATTGCCGATCCGTTCCGATCTGGTTCAACGCCTTTCGCCATACATCAATAAGCATGTTGTCCTCGGAATTCGTCCCGAGCATTTCCATCTCAAGCCGTTCGAACACAACAGCGTGAAGGTGCCGGTGAAAGTCACCGTGGTCGAACCGCTCGGCAATGACATGGATGCGTACATCAACACCCCGCTGCACGATTACAAGATTGTTCGCGTCGAAGCTGATCCAAGTTTGAAGGCCGGCGTCTCGCTTGATCTGTTCGTTGATGCGTCGCGCGTGCATGTTTTTGAACCTGGCGTGACGGGGAAGAACATTTCGCTCCTGTGATCTCCCCCAGTTGTTTCGATGAAGTTCGTTGTTTGCTGATCACAAGCTGCGCAAGCGCGCACCTGCTTAATTCGGCAGCAATCTTTTCCAGATCAGGCAATTCCTGCTTATCGGACGGAGACCGAGAATCGATCGGATGATTCGTCCGATTTTTCAAAATTTGTCGGTTTGTTCGTCACATCTCACCCAGCTTGGCGTCTGATCCGATAGCTAGTTGTGTAAAGCGGCCTTGAATGGTTTGCCTTTGGATGGTTTGGCGTCAGGTTATGTGGCTCCGGTAATTTTCGGCGGAGTTGCACGCGGTTTGCCTGAACCAATCACAGCAGGCTTTGAAGGCAGAAAACGCTTATGCGTCAGGCAGCGAAGAATTTTGTTTTGCTCACGACCGCCGGTTTGACGTTGTTGACCGGCAGCCTCGCTCTCGCTGACTCTGGTCGCACGGGGCCGGCTCAATCGAATCCCGAACAAATCCAAAGCTGGCAAAAAGTCGGTTCGACGGAAATCAGTTTCCAGCCGATCGACCCGCTTACGATTGTTCCGCTGAAACGTGCGGGAAAAATCAACGTGACCGGCGGATACGTCTGGCCGCAGGCCGCGGTCAATTTGCCGAAATCTGATCACATCGACACCGAAGCGCTCTGGAGTACCCCGCCGGTAGTCCCGCTACCCCCGGCAGTCTGGGGCGGGCTGATCGCAATCGGTGGTATTGCTATTCGCACTGTTCGCAAGCAGATTCGCCAGCGATCCTCAGCTCGCCTGTTCTGATTCATCTCATTTTTCCGTCAAACTCTTCAAATTGACCTCGCTGCTTTCCCGTTAACGCATCGTCTGGCTGACGGTCGATATTTTCACAGAACGTGGTCTGAGCATTTGTGTTGCAGACTGCGTGTTGCATACAATTCGACGATTCTTAATGACGGGACGCTGTCTTGCGAAGCGTCGGGATTTTTCCAACCCGATCCGCTGCATCGTCTTAGCCGGAGTGGGCTTTTGTATGAGACCGAGCGAATACGCCAACGCATCCAACGCACAGTACCTCGAAGAACTTTTCGATCGCTACAAACAGGATCCGGATTCGGTGCCTGAACAGTGGCGAGCATTTTTCGCCGGCTTCGAACTGGCGAGCGGAAAGAATGAGCTGATCCTGAGCGGCGAAGGCGCTGAGCAGCCGATCGGCGTGTTCGATCTGGTTCACAGCTATCGAGAGCTTGGCCACTACGCCGCCAACCTCGATCCGCTTGGGCTGACCGTGCGCGGCGAGCATCCGTTGCTCGCACTTTCAAATTTCAACATCACCGAAGACCAGCTCGATCGCCGCGTTGGCTCGGGTGGATTTCTCGGACAGGTCGACGGCACGCTGCGCGATCTCGTCAACAAACTCAAAGCCACCTACTGCGGAAATATCGGTGTCGAATTCACCGGCATCAGCAACACCGAACAGCGCGACTGGCTGCAACAGCGCATCGAAACAAATTACAATCGCCCGAACCTCACGAAGGAACAATCACAGGCGATCATGTTTCAGCTCGTGGCCGCGGAGGAATTCGAAAACTTTCTTGGCCGCGCATTCATGGGCGCGAAGCGATTCGGTCTCGAAGGGGCTGAAACCGTCATCAGCTTTCTGAACACCACGGTGGATCACGGATGCAGCCTCGGCGGCGAACAATTCATCATGTGCATGGCACATCGCGGGCGCTTGAACGTGCTGGCGCATGTGATGAACAAGCCGTACGAAAACATCCTCGGTGAGTTCGCCGGCACGAACGTCCGACCCGAAGGCGACTACGCCGACGGCGACGTGAAGTACCACCTCGGCTACGCCAACACACGGCCCGAGCCGGGCGGAAAAGAAGTGAAGCTCTCGATGCTTCCGAACCCGAGCCACCTCGAGCTGATCAACCCGATCCACCAGGGCATCATCCGCTGCAAACAAGAATGGCTCGGCGATCGCGAGCGAAAACGCATCGTGCCCGTTCAGATTCACGGCGATGCTGCATTCGTCGGCCAGGGCGTCGTGGCCGAGACATTGAATCTTTCGGAACTGCCCGGATGGCGCACCGGCGGAACGATCCATCTGATCGTCAACAACCAGATCGGCTTCACCACGAGCCCCGGACAAGGTCGATTCACGCCCTATCCGACCGACGGCGCGCATGCAGTTCAAGCGCCGATTTTCCACGTCAATGGCGATGACCCCGAAGCGGTGGTTCACGTCGCGCGCATGGCGATCGAGTTCCGCCAGAAATTCCAGGTGGATGTGATCGTTGATATCTGGTGCTATCGACGCAACGGTCACAACGAAACCGACGAGCCGAGTTACACACAGCCCGTGATGTATCGACGCATCAAGGAATTGAAAACCGTGCGCGAGCTTTACGCCGCCCAACTTCTGGCCGAAGGAAAAGTGAATGAAACCGAACTCGAAGAGATGAAGAAGACCGTACTCGACCGCCTGAACCAGGCGCGCGAGTTCGCGAAGGCCAGCAAAGTGCGCGACAAAATCCCGACCTACTCGGGCGTTTGGAAAGGTCTTCGCCCGGCAACGCTCGAAGAGGATTTGTTCGTCGAGACAAAAATCGAGGCATCCAAGCTCGAACAGATCATCAGCGTGTACGATCGTGTGCCCGAAGGTTTCACGATCCATCCGAAACTCATCAAGCTGATTGAGGATCGAAAGGACGCCGTGCGCAAGGATGCCGGCATCGACTGGGGCACCGGCGAAATGCTTGCGTTCGGTTCGCTCGTGCTGGATGGGCATCGAGTTCGCCTGACGGGCCAGGATGTTGAACGTGGAACTTTCTCGCATCGGCAGGCCGGATTTTTTGACTACCAGACCGGCGACCCGTGGTATCCGCTCAAGCATGTCGATCCAAAACAAGCCGAATTCACCATACGAAATTCGATGCTCTCTGAAGAAGCCGTTTTGGCTTTCGAATGGGGCTACCAATCAAGCGACCCGCGCAACTTGGTTTTGTGGGAAGCGCAGTTCGGCGATTTCGTCAACGGCGCGCAGAATGTGATCGACCAGATCATCGCCGCTGCCGAATCGAAATGGCGCTACGCAAACGGCCTCGTCATGCTGTTGCCACACGGCTACGAAGGCAACGGGCCGGAACACTCCAACGCGTACCTCGAAAGATTTCTGAGCCTGAGCGCCGAAGGCAACCTGCAAGTCTGCATGCCCAGCACACCCGCAAGCGTGTTCCATTTACTTCGCCGGCAAATCGTCCGCCCGTATCGCAAACCGCTCGTGATGATGATGCCGAAGAAACTTCTCCGCATGCGCGAGACGTTCAGCAGCGTGCGCGATCTCACCGAAGGCTCGGCGCAGGTCGTGATCGACGATCCAACCATGACCG
>Ga0138256_10005060_pt1 | contig 13947 bp, 14 predicted proteins | sample KNB2016incub_MG_FD_105486 | JGI IMG/M metagenome (GOLD analysis project Ga0138256, IMG submission 105486) | Active sludge microbial communities from wastewater in Klosterneuburg, Austria - KNB2014incub_MG | ecosystem: Engineered > WWTP > Activated sludge > Unclassified | place: Austria...
CGCACGGCTGGCGGAATGGATGCGGGCCTGGATGGACGAGGGCGTGAGCCCCTGCTTCATCATCGGCAGCGCGGACGGACTGGCGCCGGCGGTGAAGCAATCGGCGAAGCGGATGATCGCCCTGTCCGGTTGTACACTGCCGCATGGCATGGTGCGGGTGATGCTGGCCGAACAGCTTTACCGGGCCTGGTCCCTGTTGCACAACCATCCGTATCATCGGGAATGATTCCATGCAGCCGCCTTCAAACATCATCTACCTTGCGTCAAAAAGTCCGCGCCGCCGCGAGCTGCTGAAGCAGATCGGCGTCCACTATGAGTTGCTGATGACGCGCGATCATGCGCCGCGCATTGATGTCGACGAATCACCGCTGGACAACGAGACCGCGCACGTCTACGTACAACGCGTGGTGAAACTGAAGGCCGAGTCGGCGCTGCGGGTGATGCGCCAGCGGCGGCTGACACCGCGACCGATACTGACCGCCGACACCACGGTGGCGCTGGACGGCCAGATCCTTGGCAAGCCGGTCGACAAGGCCGACGCGCGGCGCATGCTGGCCCGGCTGTCAGGCCAGTCGCACCAGGTGCTGACTGCGGTGGCGGTGGTGGCGAACGATGAAATCCGGCAGGTCCTCACCACCAGTTTTGTCACCTTCGCCAGCCTGGATGAAGACGAGATCAAGCAATACGTCGAAACCGGCGAGCCGATGGACAAGGCCGGCGCCTATGCGGTGCAGGGCCTCGCCGCGAAATACATTTCAAAGCTGTCCGGCAGCTATTCCGGCGTGATGGGCCTGCCGCTTTACGAGACCGCGACACTGCTGCGACAATGCGGGGTGCAAATCTGAAATGCGTTGATGGGCCGGACGCCTGTGCCCATCATGATTCCAGCCAGTCGCGACCGGTACCCGGCATTGATGCCGGCGTCCTGTCCCCGCCTTCAACGGCCGCATTCTCCCTTGCCAGAAAGAACTTTCCCGTGAACGAGCAGATCCTGATCAACGTGACGCCGCAGGAAACCCGCGTAGCCATCATGGAGCTGGGCGCCGTGCAGGAATTGCACGTCGAGCGCATCTCCAACCGCGGGCTGGTCGGCAATATTTACCTCGGCCGCGTCGGCCGCGTGTTGCCCGGCATGCAGTCCGCATTCATCGAAATCGGCCTTGCGCGCGCGGCCTTCCTGCACGTGGCCGACATCTGGGCGGCCAACAAGAATGTCGAGCAGAAACCGATCGAAAAACTGCTGCAGGAAGGGCAGACGCTGGTAGTGCAGGTGATCAAGGACCCGATCGGCAGCAAGGGCGCGCGCCTGTCAACACAGATTTCGATCGCCGGCCGCCTGCTGGTCTACCTGCCGGGCGACCAGCACATTGGCATCTCGCAGCGGATCGAGGATGAAGTCGAGCGTGAACACCTGCGCGAGAAACTGCATCAGCTGATGCCTGAAGGCGAGACCGGCGGCTTCATCGTCCGCACGGTGGCGGAAACCGCCAGCGACGACGAACTCAAATCCGACATCGAGTACCTGATCAAGCTCTGGCGCGGCATCGCGGAAGCCTCGAAGACCGCCGCACCGCAAAAACTGCTCTACCAGGATCTCGACCTCGCCAGCCGCGTGCTACGCGACCTGGTGACCAAGGAAACCGAGCGAATCATTGTTGATTCGCGCGAAACCCATGCGCGCATGACCGACTTTGCCGAGCGGTACATGCGCAATTCGCTGTCGGCGCTTGAGCACTACAACGGTGAACGACCGCTGTTCGACCTGTTTGCCGCCGAGGATGAAATCGAGCGCGCGCTGGAACGCCGGGTCGATCTCAAATCCGGCGGTTATGTGATCATCGACCAGACCGAGGCGCTGACCACGGTCGACGTCAACACCGGCGCTTTCGTCTCGGGCCGCAGCTTCGACGACACCATTTTCAAGACCAACCTCGAAGCAACCCAGGCGATTGCGCGCCAACTGCGCCTGCGCAACCTGGGCGGCATCATCATCGTCGACTTCATCGACATGGATACCGACGAACACAAGAACGCCGTACTGGGCGAATTCCACAAGGCACTGTCGCGCGACCGGACGCGGATCACCGTCAACGGCTTCACCCAGCTGGGGCTGGTGGAAATGACCCGCAAACGCACCCGCGAGAGCCTGGCACACGTGCTGTGCGAACCATGCCCGACCTGTTCGGGCCGTGGCGAGATCAAGTCCGCGCAGACCGTCTGCTACGAAATCCTGCGCGAGATCATGCGCTCGGCGCGACAGTTCGACGCCAAGGAATTTCGCATCCTTGCCTCGCAGACCGTGATCGACCGCTTCCTGGACGAGGAATCGCAGGGCATGACCATGCTCGAGGACTTCATCAAGAAGCCGATTTCGCTGTCGGTGGAGACTTCCTACACCCAGGAGCAGTACGACGTGATCCTGGTCTGAGCAGGCGCGTTTGCCCGCCAGGGAATTTAGGACTTGGACAGGCTGTTGAGATCCAGCTTTTGCGTCGTCATGAATTCCGGCGGCGTTTCCTTGGCCGGGATAACCATCTTCACGGTTTTGAGAAATTCCGGGTTGGTTTCCGGAGCGGCTGCGGGAACATCAGCAGCAGCCGGTTTGGTGGCGGCGGGCGCCGGGACGGCAACCGGCGCAGCTGCCTGCGCGGGTGCAGCAACAGCACCCGGGCCAACGTCGCGCACCTTCATGATCAGCGATGTAATCATGGTGATCTGGTTCTGGATATCCTTGCGCTGTACCTGCAGCTTGTTGACCTCTTCGGTGATCGCGCCGCCACGCTCGTTGACCTTGGCCAGCGCATCGAGGCGCGCCTGCAGTTGCGCCTTGTGGTCCTTGATCTGCGTTTCCAGCGGCAGTGGCACGGCGGCCAGCCAGCGTTCGGTGTCGGTGCGCGCTTCATTGAAGATGCGACGCGCCTGATCGATCAACATGCGCCAGAAACGCCGCACCATGAAGCGCTTCTCGGTCATGACGATGTTGACCGGGTCCTTGCAGAACTGCTCGGTTTCGTAAATCAGCAGCTGAAGCTTGTTGCGCGGGCCTTCGAAATCCAGCGGCGGGAAGTTCATCTTGTCGAAATTGAACCGGACGTGAAAGGTGTTGTACACCCCTTCCATCAGGTGATTGATGTCCTCGCCGGCCAGGCTGACGGTCTTGAATTCATCGCCGACCAGCGTGATCAGCTGCCGCATGCCGCGGGTCAGTCCGGGCGTGGTCCATGAGTCGTTGATCGCCTGCAGGCTGCGCGAGCACAGCACGTCGAGCTTGGTCGGGTTGAAGATGTCGAGCAGCGCATTGCGTTTCTGGTTGAAGGCGGTGCGCTGGACCTTGTACTCCGTCAAGGCGGTGTTGTAGGCCTCTTTTTCCTCGCTGACCTTCTGCCAAAGCTTGGTGGTCAGCTCGCGACTCTTGCCGGCCAGCTGCAACAGTTCGGTTAGCTGGGCATGGTTGGACTCGAGCTTTTGCGTGCAGCTGCGGTGGCTGGCGACCATCATGGCGCCGATTTCACTGGTGACGGCCTTGGCGAGCAGCTGGCGCTTGATCGGAATGATTTCGTTGGCGAGGTAGGCCTCGAGTTTTTCGATGCCGGAACGCTCAACCAGTTCACGGTCGCCCTTGATGCGGCCAAGCAACGCCTTCTGCGCCGACAGGGCAAACACTTTTTCGGGCGGCAGGCCAAGTTGCGCGCAGGTGGTGTCGATCATGCGGCGCATGCCCGCGTCGATTTCCGGCTGGGGCTTCAGCTCGTCCCACATCACGTCGATCTTGTTCAGCACCGCGATCTTGGCTGGCAGTCCGGCTTTCACGTAGCGTTCCCAGATTTCCAGGTCGCTCTTGGTCACGCCGGAGTCAATGGCCAGCAGGAACAGGATGGCGTGCGCATTCGGCACGGTCGAAAGCGTGAGTTCGGGTTCAAGGCCGAGTGCATTCAGGCCCGGCGTATCGAGGATCGACAGGCCGTTGGTCAGTAACGGATGCGGATAGTTGATCACCGCGTAGCGCCAGGCCGGGACTTCGACGATATCGTCTTCGTTCGGCCCCTTGCCTGATTCGTCGAACATCGGGATCAGGCCCATCATGCGCGCGTCAAGCGCGTAGACGCGCTTGGTATCGGCCAGCGCCGACAGCGCCTGTTTCATTTCCTTGGGGCTGTCGATATTGAGGCGGATTTTCGACCACTCCACCGGCATGTTCTTCAGCTGCGATATGGACTCGTCGCGGTAGCGCGTTTCCACCGACAGCAGCTTGAGGTACGGCTCTTCATTCGGGTCATGGAACAGCTCGGTCGGGCACATCGTGGTGCGGCCGACGTCGGACGGCAGCAGCCGCTCCTTGAAGCTGGAGAAAAACAGCGCATTGATCAGTTCCGACTTGCCGCGCGAAAACTCGGCCAGGAACGCCAGCGTCAGGCGGCCACGATTGAGGGTTTCCAGCAGGTCGTAAAAACGGATCGACTGCTGCACGTCGAGTTGATTGGTCCGCTCCAGCCAATCGTGATAGTCGTGTACGGCGCGGGTGAGTTCCTCCCGCCATTGGTTATAGCGGGCAATCTCGGTTTCAAACCGATTATCGATATTCGCGTTGAAATCCACGGTCGAATCAGCACCTGGGGGTTTTGCCTACCCGGAGTGTACTGTATCGGGCGAAAGACGGGCAAAAATTGCCGGGTGTCCGGACCGGCAACACCGGCTACTTGACCGCAGGTTCCCTAGCCCGCGCCGACCAGTCGCAGCAAAGCCCGGCTGCCTTCCGCCTCCAGCCAGGCCATCGGTGCAATCAGCACCACCTGAAGTATCAACAACAGCGCCAAAGTCGACAGGTCGACGCCGCCCACCAGCGGGATCACCCGTTGCAGCGGGCGCAGGAACGGGCGTGACAGCGCATCAAAAAACGGCCGGATCGGATGATACGGATTCAGCCATGACATCAAGGCAACGATGATCACCACGCCCATCAGCAGATAGATCGACAGCTTGAGCACCTTTACCATCGCAAGCAGGGCAACGACCGGCCAGAATCCGCCAAAGGCGAGCACCTTGGGCGCGACCAGCGCGTAGACCGCGATCAGCAGCAATACCTGCGTCAGCCACGCCACCACCAGCGAGGCGACATCCAGCCCCAGGGCGCCGGGAATGATCCTGCGCAGCGGCTTGACGGCGAAATCGGTCAGCGCAACCACAAAATTGGCGACCGGATTGCGGAACGGTGCGCGAAACGCCTGCGCATAGAATCGCGTCAGCGCTGCCAGCGCAAACAGGCCAAAAACCGTTTCCAGCACATAGAGCAGTGCCTGGATCATGCCTGGCCCCCGTCTGCCGCGGCCAGGCGCATTTCTTCGCCGAGCTCGCGCGAGCGCTCGCATGCTGCTTTCACACCGCGGACGATCTGCTGCTTCAACTCCAGCGCATCAAAGGTCTCGATTGCGCGTTCGGTGGTGCCGCGCCGCGAGGTGACTCGCTGTCGGAGGACATCGGGGGAGTCCGCGCTGCCGGCCGCAAGCCGCGCCCCGCCGAGGAACGTCTGCAGCGCAAACATTCGGGCTACGGCTGGCTCGAAACCCAAGTCGACCGCAGCCTGTTCGAGCGCCTCGATGAAATAGAACACATAGGCCGGACCACTGCCGGAAACGGCCGTGACCGCGTCGAGCATCGATTCCTGCGCAAACCATGCCGTCTCGCCGACGGCGCCGAGCAAATTTTCCGCCGCCTGGCGGTCATCGGCAGACACGCCGGGCATGGCGAACAGCCCGCTGATCCCCGCCCGGATCAGTGCCGGCGTATTCGGCATCGCACGGACCAGATTGGCATAGGCACGCGAATCGGTGCCGAGCCAGGCCGAAAGTTCCCGGCACTGGATGCCGGCGGCGATGCTGACCACGAGCTGCGAATTCAACCTGCCGGCAAGTGGCGCAATGGCGATTTTCATCGCCTGCGGCTTGACCGCCAGCACGATGACGGTCGCGGCAAGGTCGGCAGGTTCAACCGCCGCGGCAGACGAAACACCCAGCCGGGCCAGCACCTCGCGCGCCTCGGCAACGGGCTCGATCACATGGACCTCACGTGCAGCCATACCCTGCGCGATCAGTCCACCAACAATGGCCTGGCACATGTTGCCGCCGCCGATAAACAGAATTTTCACGTTCTTGCTCCAAAAATCGCGCTGCCGACGCGCACCATGGTCGAGCCCTCCTCGATGGCGATACGAAAATCCTGCGACATGCCCATCGACAGGGTATCCATATCGAGCCGATTGCGTCGAGCCTCATCGTACAACTGCCGCATCAGGCGGAACTGTCCGCGCAGTATGGACTCGTCGCGCGAATTCTCGATGATCGACATCAGGCCGCGCAGTTTCAGACCCGGTATCGCGGCTACCTCAGTGGCAAGAGCCAGCGCCTCGCCAGGCGACACACCGCTCTTGCTGGATTCCCCGCTGGCGTTAACCTGCACGCAGACGTTCAGCGGCGGCATGCCGGCTCGCTCAGCACCCAGCACTGACGCAATCTTCAGCCGGTCAAGTCCGTGCATCCAGTCAAAATGCAACGCTACCTGCTTCGCCTTGTTGCTCTGCAGCGGCCCGAGATAATGCCAGGTGATGCCTTGCGGACGCAGATCGGCCAGCGCGACGATTTTGCCGACGCCTTCCTGCACGTAGTTTTCACCGAAGTGGCGCTGCCCGGCGGCAAACGCTTCGCGGACAGCCTCGGCCGGTTTTGTCTTCGAAACCGCAACCAGCGTCACCGGGCGTTTTCGCTCGTCAGCAAGACCCGCAATCGCGTCACGGATGACGCCGTTCACGTGTTGCAAGTTCGATTCGATTGGGAACATAATCGTCAGGGATTGGACCGCATTCAGGACTGTATTTGCCCCGTTTTGCTACACTCTGCAGGGCGGGACTGCAGGCTGACCAGACTGTATTTCCTGGCATCGCCCAGGCGGCATCAACCGAGGAAAAGTATAAATGGAAATCGCAGAACTGCTGGCCTTTGGCGTCAAAAACAAAGCGTCCGACCTTCACCTCTCCGCCGGGTTGCCGCCCATGATCCGGGTGCACGGCGACGTGCGGCGCATCAATGTCCCGGCACTGTCGCATGACGACGTTCACGGCATGGTGTACGACATCATGAATGACGGGCAGCGCAAGCATTACGAGGAAAACCTGGAGTGCGATTTCTCGTTCGAGATTCCCAACCTGGCCCGCTTTCGCGTCAACGCATTCAATCACCAGCGTGGCGCCGGCGCGGTGATGCGGACCATTCCATCGAAAATTCTTTCGCTGGAAGACCTGAACGCGCCAAAGATTTTCGCCGAGATTTCCAACCAGCCACGCGGCATGGTGTTGGTGACCGGCCCGACCGGTTCAGGCAAATCGACCACGCTGGCGGCAATGGTCAACCACATCAATGAAAACGAATTCGGCCACATCCTCACAGTTGAGGACCCAATCGAGTTCGTACACGAATCGAAAAAGTGCCTGATCAACCAGCGCGAAGTGGGGCCGCACACGCTGTCATTTGCCAACGCGCTGAAGTCGGCGCTGCGCGAGGACCCGGACATCATCCTGGTCGGCGAAATGCGCGACCTGGAGACCATTCGGCTGGCCATGACGGCGGCAGAAACCGGGCATCTGGTATTCGGCACGCTGCACACCAGTTCTGCCGCCAAAACCGTTGATCGCATCATCGACGTGTTTCCGGCTGCAGAAAAGGAAATGATTCGCGCCATGTTGTCAGAGTCGCTGCGCGCCGTGATCTCGCAGACGCTGTGCAAGACCAAGGACGGGTCGGGCCGCGCCGCCGCGCATGAGATCATGATCGGCACGCCGGCGATCCGCAACCTGATCCGTGAAGCCAAGGTTGCACAGATGTATTCGGCAATCCAGACCGGCCAGGCGATCGGCATGCAGACCATGGACCAGAATCTTGCTGACCTGGTACGGCGCAATGTCATCAGCGTGGCGGAAGCACGCAACAAGGCTGCCAACAAGGACGCCTTCAACTAACCGGACCGAGCCCCGGCTCGCCGCAGGAGCATTTATGGAACGCGAACAGGCACTGAAATTTGTCCACGAACTGCTACGCGCCATGCTGGCCAAGCGTGCTTCCGATCTGTTCCTTACCGCGGGTTTCCCGCCGGCGATGAAAATCGACGGCAAGATGACCCCGGTATCGCAATCCAGCCTGTCGCCGGTGCATACCGGCGAAATTGCCCGCTCGATCATGACGGACAAGCAGGCGGCGGAATTCGAAGCCACCAAGGAATGCAACTTTGCCATTGCCCCGTCCGGCATCGGGCGCTATCGGGTGAATGCCTTTGTCCAGCAGGGGCGAGTCGGCCTGGTGTTGCGTACCATCACCACCACCATCCCCAAGTTCGAGGACCTCAATCTGCCAGTGGTGCTGAAAGATGTCTGCATGACCAAGCGCGGGCTGGTGATCCTGGTTGGCGGCACTGGCTCCGGCAAATCGACCACGCTCGCGGCAATGATCGGCTATCGCAATGAAAACAGCTACGGTCATATCATCACCATCGAGGATCCGGTTGAGTATGTGCACGATCACAAGAACTGCGTCATCACGCAGCGCGAAATCGGTGTCGACACCGATAACTGGTTCGCCGCGCTGAAGAACACGTTGCGCCAGGCGCCGGACGTGATCCTGATCGGCGAAATCCGCGATCGTGAAACCATGGACTACGCGATTGCGTTTGCCGAGACCGGACACCTCTGCATGTCTACGCTGCACGCCAACTCAACCAATCAGGCGCTTGACCGGATCATCAACTTTTTCCCGGAAGAACGGCGTCACCAGTTGCTAATGGACCTGTCGCTGAACCTGAAGTCGTTTGTATCCCAGCGGCTGATCCCGAAGAAAGAAGGTAAGGGCCGCGTGGCCGCCATTGAGATCCTGTTGAATTCACCCCTGATTCAGGATCTGATTTTCAAGGGGGAAGTTCACGAGATCAAGGAAGTGATGAAGCGCTCGCGCGAACTGGGCATGCAGACTTTCGACCAGGCGCTGTTCGACCTCTACGAGGCCGATATGATTTCCTACGAGGATGCGCTGCGAAATGCCGACTCGCTGAATGATTTGCGGCTCAAGATCAAGCTTGAAGGCAAGAATGCCAAGGAGAAAGATCTGGCTGCCGGGCTGGAGCACCTGGAAATCGTCAAGTAGCTTGGCCGATGACCGAATTCAGCACCGCGTTCGGCTGACAGCACACCGGCCGCCGTTGCTTCTTACGACGGCAGGAACAACGGTGCGACCAGTGCAGTCGGGCTGGTGGCGGCACCAAATGCGTTGAGCAAGGCAAGCACGCTCCCGAGCACCATCATCGTCAGCACAATGGTTAACGCACCTTGTTGCGATGTCGCGTAGTCAATAAATCGTTTCATGATTGGTTCCTGGTTCATTGCGTTGCACTTCAACGCACACTCAGTATGCGATCGGCTGATCGCTAGTCCTTGAACAAACCTGTCGTTTTGTTGAATAAACCGGCTATTCTCTTGAACAAACCTGCTGATTCATGACCGGCCGCGAATCCCAGCTTCATCTCTACATCTGGCACGACCGGTTTCTCTACGTCGGGCCGAGCAAGGCCACGTCACTGCACCGCAATCATGCTGCGGTCTGGCTGAATGCGTCAGCAGGCCAGATGCATGTGACGCTGGGAGACGGCACGGTGCTGGCTGACAACATCATTTATATCCCGTCAGGGACCGAGTATTCGACCGAAGAGGCGCAGGCGGCGATCGCAGCTCTGTTTTGGGAGCCGGAAAGTGCCAGCTTTCTGCGCGTCGCCGACCATTTCTCCAGCCTGCCGCGCGCACTTGGCTGCCCGCACAGCGATGCCTCCGCCTGGGCAACGCTGGCCGACCCGGCGACCAGCCTGGCCGATGCCGAACAGATCATGTCGCGCATTTTTGGCTTCGATTTCGGCGCCAGCGAATTTCCCGCGCCGGTTGACAGCCGGATCAGCGTCGCGCTGTCATTCCTGCGCGAGTCGCCCGAGCAATATGGCAGCCTTGAATCGCTGGCCGACAAGGTTCATCTTTCGCCGTCGAGGCTGGCACACCTGTTCAAGCATGAAGTCGGCGTGCCGGTCAGGCGATACGTGCTCTGGATGAAGATGCGACGGGCCCTTGACCTGGCCATTGGCGGCAACTCGCTTACCACGGCGGCGTTATCGGCCGGCTTTGCCGACTCGGCACACCTGTCCCGCACCGTTCGGGCAATGATGGGCATCGCACCGGAATTCCTGTTTCGCCATCGCGAACGGCTGGTGGTTCACCACTAGTTCGGCATTACTCCGCCGGTTTGCGGTTGCTGCCGGCAATGATCTTGTATTCAAACAGCCGGCACTCGAGTTTGCCGTTGAACAGCGGGGTGCGTTTGCTGGCGGAAAGCCTGACCAGCTTGGGCAATTGCGGATCGCCAGTAAAAAAATAGGCTCGCCAGCCGGAGAACTTCTGTTTGAGCAGGTCCCCGAGCTTCGGATAGAGCTCGGCAAGATCGTCGACCTGTCCCAGCCTCTCGCCATAGGGCGGATTGGTAACCAGCACGCCGTGGGACGCCGGCGCGGAAATTTCCAGCACGTTTACCTGCTTGACTTGGACACAGTCCGCCAGACCGTTCGCCATCAGGTTCGCCCGCGCATCGGTTATCGCGTAACCGTATTTGTCTGAACCAAAAATTTCCAGTGGCTGCGCCGGGCGTGGCAACTGCATGTCGCGAGCCCGCTCCACTTCGGCATCCCAGACCTTGCGATCGAACACGTTCAGTTTCTCGAGGCCAAACGCACGCGTCCGGTTCCCGGAAAGTCCCGGAGCAATATTCAGCGCCATCTCCGCCGCCTCAATGACAAACGTGCCACTGCCGCACATCGGATCCAGGAACGGCTCCTTCCGGTCCCATCCGGTCAAGCGGATGATGCCAGCCGCAAGATTTTTCTTCAGCGGCGCCTCGCCAGTGTGCTCACGCAGTCCGCGCTTGAACAGCGAATCGCCGGAAAGATCAACGTAGAGGCTGGCGTGTGTTGCATTCAGGAAGGCGTGAATACGCACGTCCGGCATCCGTGCATCGACCGACGGGCGCGAGCCGACCTGCTCGCGAAAGCGGTCGCAAATCGCGTCCTTGATGCGCAGCGTGATGAAATCCAGGCTCTTCAGCGGGCAGCGATGGGCGTTGATTTCCACCTTGATGGTGCGGCTGACGGCAAACCACGACGGCCATGGCAGAAGCATGGCTGCATCATAGATATGCTGCTCGGTTTCGTAGGCAAAATGCGCCGCGCGCCACAATACCCGGCTGGCAATGCGCGACTGCAGGTTGGCCCGATAGGCCAGTGCCATGTCACCCTCGAATGCGGTGCCGGCCTCCTGGGCCAGGATATTGGCTGCGCCCAGCTCGCGCAGCTCATCCGCCAGCACGCCTGCCAGGCCCCGCGGACAGGGAGCAAAAAAGTGTTCGCTCAAAATGGTTTCACCACAACGAGAATGGTGATGCCGATCAGCGCCGGCAGGGCCGGGATCTCATTGAGCCAGCGGTAGAAGACATGGCTGCGGCGGTTGCGGTCATGCTTGAAGTCGGTGATCAGCTTGCCAAGATAAAAATGGTGGGCGACCAGCACCGCCACCAGGGCAAGTTTGGCATGCAGCCAGCCGCCGGAAAATCCATAGCCCAGCCAAAGCCAGGTACCAAGCGCCAGGGTGATGACCATGCAGGGCGTCATGATGCCGGCATAGAGCCTTCGTTCCATGACCTTGAATCGCTCGATCGACGCTGCATCGTCGGCCATGGCATGGTAGACGAACAGGCGCGGCAGGTAGAACAGCCCGGCGAACCAGGCAACCATGAACACGATGTGAAAGGACTTTATCCAGAGCATGCCTATTCCAGGTACTTGTTGAGGGCGGACTCCAGGGTGCCCCGCGCGTGCATGATGATTTCGCAGAACTCGCGCACCGCGCCGCGCCCGCCGGCGGCGGCGGTGACGTAATGCACGTGATCGCGCATGTAGTGCGGCGCGGCGGGCACACAGACAGCGAAGCCGCAACGCGTGAGATAAGGCAGGTCGACGACGTCGTCACCGATTCCCGCCACATCCGGGCCCTGCAATGAAAGACTATGCAGCAGGTGTTCAAATACCCGCAGCTTGTCCGGCACACCCATGAACAGCTGGGTGATCTGCAGGTCGCGCGCACGCCGCGCCAGCGCCTCGGAAGAGCGGCCTGAAATGATCGCCAGTTCGACACCCGAGTCTTTCAGCATCTTCAGGCCGTGGCCGTCCAGGGTATTGAAAACCTTGACCTCTTCACCCGCCGCACCGTAGTGCAGCGAACCGTCGGTCAGCACCCCGTCGACATCGAACACCGCCAGCCGGATCCGGGCCGCGCGAGCCAGCAGGGTATTGTCCAGCCGCTCGGGAGCAATCCAGTTCATCACAGCACCCCCGCGCGCATCAGTTCAAGCACATGGACGGCGCCCTGCAATTTTCCGGTCTCGTCAACGACCAGCAATCCGCTGGCGCCAATGCGATGACGCTGAATCAGTTCCGCGGCTTCAACCGCCAGCTTGTTCGCACCGATGGTCTTCGGACTGCGCGTCATGACTTCCGCAACCGGCGTGGTGCGGATGTTGTCATGGGTTTCAAGGGTACGGCGCAAATCGCCATCGCTGAATACGCCGACCAGCATGTCCTGATCGTCGACCACGGCCGTCATGCCAAGCCCCTTTTTCGACATCTCGACGATCGCGGCCGGCAGTGAAGCATCAAGCCGCACCTTGGGAACACGATCACCGGTGACCATGACGTCACTGACATGCATCAACAGGCGCCGCCCCAGCGAGCCGCCGGGATGATGCATCGCGTAGTCCTCCTCGCCGAAGCCGCGCGCATCCAGCAGCGCTACCGCGAGCGCATCGCCCAAAGCCAGCGTGGCCGTGGTGCTGGCGGTCGGCGCGAGATTCAGCGGACACGCTTCTTTTTCCACGGCCGCGTCCAGATGCACCGTGGCGGCCTCGGCAAGCGTCGATGAGGCGCGGCCGGTAATGGCAATGATCGGCGTGCCGCGCCGCTTCAGCTGCGGCAGGATTTTCAGGATCTCATCCGACTCTCCGGAGTTGGAAATAGCTATCACCACATCGCCTGCGGTGATCATGCCGAGGTCGCCGTGGCTCGCTTCACCCGGATGCATGAAAAATGCCGGCGTCCCGGTCGATGCCAGCGTCGAGGCGATCTTGCCGCCCACATGCCCGCTTTTGCCCATGCCGGTCACCACCACACGGCCCTTGTTTTCGACCACGTCGAACAGCAACTTGTGCGCGGCGAGGAAGGCTTCGCCAAGCTTGTCTGCCAGCGCCCTGACGGCTTCCGCCTCGATTTCAAGCGTGGCGCGCGCCAGTTTCAGTGTGCGTTCGGTGTCGGCAACCGAGCGGGGTTGTAATAGACTCTGCATGTCGACATTGTAATGTCAACCATACCCCCAAACCACCGGTGCGCTGATCGGCGACTGTTCAAGTACCCATGACCGACCATTCCACCCTACCGCTGGTAGTCATCCTGCTTGCCACGGCCGTGGTGATGGTGGTGATCTTCCGACGTGTGCACATGCCGGCCATTCTCGGTTACCTGCTGGTCGGTGTGCTGGTTGGCCCCCGCGCACTGGGATTTGTGCCCGATACCCCCGGCACCCGCTATCTTGCCGAGTTCGGCGTGGTGTTCCTGATGTTTTCGATCGGCCTCGAATTCTCATTGCCGCAGTTGATGGCCATGCGCCGCCTGGTATTCGGCTTTGGCGGGCTGCAGGTATTGATCAGCATCCTCGCGGTCATCGTCATTGCCGTTCTCGCCGGCCTGAGCTGGCAGGCGGGCCTGGTTCTCGGCGGCATCCTCGCCATGTCGTCGACGGCAATCATTTCCAAGGTGCTGGCCGAGCAAACGCAG
>Ga0138256_10005061_pt1 | contig 13947 bp, 15 predicted proteins | sample KNB2016incub_MG_FD_105486 | JGI IMG/M metagenome (GOLD analysis project Ga0138256, IMG submission 105486) | Active sludge microbial communities from wastewater in Klosterneuburg, Austria - KNB2014incub_MG | ecosystem: Engineered > WWTP > Activated sludge > Unclassified | place: Austria...
AATACTCGAATTCGCGCCGGGCATTCGCGCGCTTGTGTTGAGTCTATCGAGGCATTCGTGTATTCGTGAATATTCGTGGACGGTTTACCCATACAACAGATTAACCTTGCGCTGTAATACTAATCAGTGTAGGTTTTGTAGTGATGGTCATCATAGGAGTTTATTGCCATGCACCGCCTCTTCCCTGTTTCTGTACAAGACGACATTTTTCCCGAATATAAAAATACTCCTGTTGAGTTATTGCTCGCATACAATAATCTCAACAAAGAGTATGAAACGTACACGCAGGCGCAATTGCTGATCGGCATGTGCATGGATAACCGCAAGCATTTGCACATCCCCGATAACTTCGCGTACATCATCCGCGCGGGTGGGGCGAACTTGCGTTACAGCGAGTTCAAAGTTTCATACGCCATCGCGGTGGGAGGCGTGAAGTGCATCGCGTTGATCGGTCACAACCAGTGCGGGATGGTCAATTTGATGTCGCGGCGGGAGGCGTTCATCAACGGCTTGGTGGAGCGCGCGGGTTGGGAACGCGAACTGGCAGAACAGCATTTCACGAACTTCACCCCCATGTTCGAGATCGGCAACGAAATAGATTTCGTGCAGAGCGAGGCGCAACGATTAAGGTCGCGGTATCCGAAGATTTTTGTCGCGCCGTTGTTTTACAAGGTGGAAGATAATTTGTTGTATCAGGTGAAAAATATATAGGGGTATCTACGCAACCGCCTTCAACGCTGAGCGGATCATCAAGAATTCGGTGATGTTCTCCGCGGTGATCAAGCCGACGAACTGACCGCCGTGCATGACAGGCAGAGTCTTTGCGCCCGATTCTTGCAGACGGGCGACGGCTGATTCGACCATGTCGTGCGAATCCACACTTGGGAGGTCCTTGCGCATCACGCCGACGACGGGCGCGCTTTGTCCCTGACGCGACAGCGCGGCGATAAACTCATCCCGTTCGAGGATGCCCATCACAACTCCATTCGCGTCTACCACGGGGAAATCGTGCTGTGAACCAGCGAGAACCAACCCGACCACTTGGGCAAGCGTGTCGCGCGGCGAGAGGGTTTTGAAATCCGTCAGCATGGCGCGCGTGACGGGGATGCCGCCGATCGAATCCTTCATCAGCGCCATGCTGGCTTCCTGCGATGCGCCGATGTACACGAAGAAGGCGATGAACAGCAGGAACGGATTGCTGAATAAGCCGATGAACCCAAACAGGAATGCTATCCCCTGACCGATGCTCGCCGCAACCTGCGTCGCGCGGACGTGGTCCATACGCATGGCGAGGAGGGCGCGCAGGACGCGTCCGCCGTCCATGGGGAAGGCGGGGATGAGATTGAAAAGCACGAGTGAAATGTTCACGATCATCAGCCGCATGAGAAAAGAGCCTGAGGCGATGGATAGGCCGGTGAGGGGAACCAAATTCCCCGTCGCGGCGAGAACCGCAAAGAGTCCCGCAGCGATGACCACGTTGACAGCGGGTCCCATCAACGCGACCCACAACTCCTCGATGGGTTTATCGGGCATGCGTTCCAAACGAGCCACGCCGCCGATGGGGTAGAGGGTGATGTCGCGGGTTTTGATGCCGTATTTGCGCGCGGTGAGCGCGTGACCGTATTCATGCAAAACAACGCAAAGAAAAAGAGCCAGGATAAAAAGAATGCCGTTCACCACCTCGGCGATGGTTCCATGCTCGAGCCAGTAACTGTATCCCACCCAGCCGATCAATATAAGAAACGTGGCATGGACGTATACGTCAATGCCGAGAAAGCGCCCCAGTTTCCATTGCCATTTCATTTTTTATCTCCTTCGGTTTGACAAGAGTTTACCCTTCGCCTGTTAGAAGATCGTTTTAGTTTTATGAAGATAACATGAAAATTTTCGATTGACCTCTTACTTAAGTGTCTCTTTCTCAGCCACACATCGTCCCGATGTCCTTCGGGAGAGTCCACAGAGACCTTTGAGAAGCGCTCTTGTTTTTCTCTGTGCTCTCTGTGGCAAAGATGACTTTAGCAAGAGGTCAAATAAAAACAAAACCCGCCGTGTTGGCGGGTCAGGTTCGATTCTATTTGATGATGCCCAGTTTTTTACCCGCCTCGCCGATGACGTCCATCGCGCGTTCGATCTCGCTGGGATCATGCGCGGCGGTGACGGTTGCGCGCAACCTTGCCAATCCCTCTGGCACGGCGGGCGAAACGACGGGCAAGACGAAGACGTCATTCAACTGCGCTTCGCGCGTGATGGCAAAGGCAGTCATATCGTCGCCGCACAACACAGGGACGATCGCCGTCTCGGTGAGCATCGTGTCGAAGCCCATGCTTTTGAGTCCGCCGATGAATTGCTTCGTATTCAGGTTTAGCTTTACGATGCGTTCAGGTTCATCGAGAATCACTTTAAAGGCTTCGTTCGCGGCGGCGGCTTGCGCGGGCGGCAGCGCGGCGGAGAAAATATAGGCGCGGCTGGCGTGCCGCAGGTATGTGATGATGTCCTTGTTCGCGGCGACGTATCCGCCCACCGAAGGGATGGTCTTGCTCAACGTGCCCATCTTGATGTCAATTCCGCCGTATAGATTGAAGTGTTCCTCGATGCCTGTGCCCTTTTCGCCTAGCACACCCAGCGAGTGCGCTTCGTCAATCATCAGCCAGGCGTTGTATGTTTTGCAAAGTTCAACAGTTTTCGGCAGGTCAATGATGTCGCCGTCCATGCTAAACACAGAATCGGCAATGACGAGTTTAGCAACATCGCTGGGCGCGTTCTTCAGCAAACCTTCGAGATGCTCCATATCGTTGTGACGGAAGCGGCGGAACTCCGTGCCAGACATCAAACAGCCATCCACGATGGAGGCGTGATTCAATTTATCGGAAAAGACGTAATCGCCGCGTCCCATGAGGGTTGAGATGACGGACAGATTCGTAGCATAGCCTGATGAATACGTGATGGCGGCTTCGGCATGTTTGAAATTTGCGATTGTCTCTTCGAGTTCGGTGTGGATGGTCAACGTGCCAGCCAGCGAGCGAACGCCGTTCGTCCCCGTGCCGAATTTATCTATGGCGGCTTTGGCGGCGGCGTTGATGCGCGGGTGGTTGAGCAAACCCAGGTAGCCGTAGGAAGCGTACATCCCCATCACACGTCCGCGCACGCGCACTTTCGAGTCGTCGAGCAGTTCCTCCACAGGCTGGTTATAAAAATATAGGTCGTGTTCTTTGAGCATGGAAACACGGTCGGTCAGCGCCTTGATGCGGCGGGTGACGGCGTCGTCGGTGTTATGCAAATCCATACAAATCCTCCGGGAAAGAATAGGGCAAGTGTACCAGACAGTAAAGCGATTTAGAAATTTTCCCGCGCCAGCGAAACAGGCATTGCCGCGCGAGACGATTCAAGCAAAGCGCGGATCACGCGCACATTGGCGCGCGAATCATCCAGAGACACACGCGGCTCACGCCCCAACAAAATCGCGTCCGCCATGTCCTCCACTTCGCCGCTGTACAATTCGCCGCCGCGCACGCGGATCGATTCGGTTTTCTCATTCCGCGTGAGGTACATGGTTTCATCGACGCCAGGCTTGAACGGATGCGGAACGTTCAACGCGCCGTCACTGCCAACGATTTCCAGAAACGCGTGAAACGGGATGACAAAACTAGAGTCGAACTGCGCGTGGAGGTCTCCCTCGAAACGCATCTGCCCGACGAACGTCTCGTCGATTCCTGTCGCGCCTGCGACCTGCCAGCCAAATACTTCGACCGGCTCCAAGCCTGCGACCATTCTCGCATAACTAATGGGATAACAGCCCACATCCCAAATGCTCCCGCCGCCCCACTCAGGATTCAACCGCGCATCGCCCTCGCGCGTCAGCACAAAACTAAACGAGCCGCGAATCAGTTTCAATGCGCCGAGCGAGCCGCTCCGCGCAATTTCCAGCGCCTTCAACGTCTGCGGATGATGGCGATACATGAACGCCTCAGAAACGACTCGACCGTGCTTGTGCGCGGCATGTTTGATGGCATCCACTTCGTCCACGCTCAACGCAAGCGGTTTCTCGCACAGCACATGCTTGCCCGCCTCCACTGCTTTGATCGTCCATTCGGCGTGCAGGTGATTTGGCAGCGAGTTGTAGATCACGTCAATGTCGGGATCGGCGAGCAATGCTTCATACGAGCCATACGCGCGGCGAATCTTTTTCTCTTTGGCGTACGCGTCGGCGCTCTCCTGCGAACGCGAAGCCACAGCCAGCGCTTGATTGCGTTTGGAGGCTTGCAACGGCGGGATCAACGCGCGGTTAATGCGCGCCGTGGAGAGAAGCCCCCAGTTCAGAGTTTTGGTCATTTCTTTATATACCTTCATTAGGCGTTATCGAAGATTATTTTTGGACGCGAATAAACGCTGACTGCGAAGCGCGCGGGTTTTTTATTCTCTGATCAGCGCACATCCGCGCTCGCCCGCGTCCTATAAAAGGATGTTGGCTTATTCCCGATAACGTCTATCCTTTGCAAAGCGGGTCCAACACGGCGGCAAATTCATCGGCTTCCACCGAGCCAAACCAGCGATAGAGAATATTGTTCTGCGAATCAAGAAGCACAAACTCGGGAGTGGCAAAAGGAAATAGCAGGTCGCGCCATGCAGACCGCTCGTGGAAGTTAACGCGCTCCAACTTCATACATCTGTTGTATGTATTTTTGATCCCATCCACGATGGGCTTCATTGCGCGGCATTCCATTCAGGCGCCAGAAAAGAATTCGACGAACGTGAGGTTGTTTGATTTGATACGCGGAACGGAGGTGACGGCAACGATCGGCGTGGAGACAGGGTTCACAGCGGTTGGAATGACAGGCGCTGGCTCGACGCTCGCGCAGGAGGAAACGAGAGCCGAAACGAAAAAGAGGATTTTCAATCCACGGGTCATGAGTGGATTATATCGGATTGCCAGCCTATTCGCTTTCCGTGTCTAGTTGCAATATGTACACTTGCGCCGCTCCGCTTCCACGATAGCCTGGTCGCTGGACCAAAAGAAATTTTTCGCCCCGATGGTTTCTACGAGTCCACCGCGCTTCATCATGTCGTAGGCATTGTCATGGACGCCCGCGAACATGAGCATACCGCCCTGTTGATGGAGTCGTTCATGCAGGCGGTGAATCGCTTCGATGCCTGCTGTGTCTATCAGTGAAACTCCGCGCATCGAGAGGATCAGCGCGTGCGTATCTTTCAAGTTTTGAAACGCTTCGTTGAATTGACCCGTCGCCGCGAAGAACAGCGGACCCGTGAGAAACGCCACGCGCACATGCTGGCATTTGCCCGCTGTTTCGATTCCCTTTTGCTTGAGGCGTTTGATATCCACTTCCTGTAGTTCGATGTCAATGCTGGCGATCTTGTTGAGGAAAACCGCGCCCGCGAGGAACGAACCGATGAGGATGGCTTGAGTCAAATCGAGGACAACCGTTGCGAGCATGGTCACGATGAAAGCGATCATGTCGGTTTTGAAGCGTTTGCCGAAGATGAAACGAATCGCCTCCCACTCGTTCATGCGGACGGCGGTCACCATTAACACGCCCGCCAACGCCGCCAAAGGGATTCGTCCCATGAACGGCGCAAGCAGGAACATGGACAGCAACAATCCAACCGCGTGGATGATGCTGACGAGGCGCGTCTGTCCGCCCGATTTGATTCCCACGCTGGAACGCGCGATTGCGGCAGTTGCGGGGACTCCGCCAAAAAATGGGATGAGCATGTTGCCCACGCCTTGCGCGATCAGTTCTTGATTCGCCTGCAAGCGCACACCCGTCATGTTCGAGCCGACCGCGCCGCACAACAACGATTCCACTGCGCCGAGCGCGGTGATCGTCAGGATAGGCGCGATGAAGTCGGGGAGATTCGTCCACGGGATGTTGGCAAGACTGAGGCGGGATTGGAGAATTAGAGAATTGGGAATCTCGCCGATGGTTTGGGCGGACCAGTTCAAAGTCGAGGAGAGAAGCGTGGCGAGGATGATGCCGAGGAGCGAGGCGGGGAAGCGCGCTGTCCATTTTTTCGGCATGAAGAGCATTGTCACAATGACAAGCGAACCGATGATTAGAGACTGGAGATTGGGGACGAATCCGTCTTGAAAATATCCGAGAATTTTTTGCGCGGCGGTGTCTACTGCGGGAGTTTTGACGCCGAGGAAGTTGTCAATTTGACCGATGAAGATGATGAGCGCAATGCCCGAGGTGAATCCGCTGATGACGGCGGAGGGGATGAAGGCGATGAAACGACCAAGCCGCAGGATGCCGATGAGGAGTAAGAGCGCGCCTGAAAATAATCCCGCGACCCAGATGCCTTCGAGTCCGTAGCGTTGCACCAGCACGATCAACACGGCAGACATCGCGCCCGTTGGTCCGCTGATCTGGAACGGCGCGCCCGTGAGCGCTCCCATGATGAAGCCCGCGAGGATGGCAGTGACGAGTCCCGCCGCGGCGGTCGCGCCTGAGGCAACTCCGAACGCCAACGCAAGCGGAAGCGCCACCGCGGCAACGGTGAGACCCGCGAGCAAGTCCTGTTGAAATTTGGCAAGCGAATAGCCAGTGAACTCATCCTTATACAGGCGAGCGAGACTTCTTCTTGGCATAAGTTGTTCTCCGAAAATAGTAATTTCACAAAGGCTCGGTGCTCCCCCAAGGCGTCCTTTGTGTTAGCGGCGGGATTGTATCACTGTGAAAGCAAAATGTAGATTCTCAACTATTTCAATAATTCTTTTACTTTCTGGATAAACGATTCTGCGACATCCAATATTTCACTCGCCCCATCTTTATCGAGAGGAGCAAAAGGAGCGTAATCGCTTCGTTCACGAGCAGATTGTGCGCGGCCCAAATATCGAAGGTATTCCGCGTCCACACGCCCCGTGATCACAAACAACTCGCGGAATTTTGTAACAGCGGACGAATGGCGGCGTAACTCCACACCTTCAGATAGCAATGCCGCTTTTGCCGCGTAAAACATCGCATAATACGCGCGAGACACCGCATCGTCGTACAAGACGATATCAAAAATCCGACGTGATTTTTCGAGTTTGCTTTCCGCCAATTCCAGCCATGTGGCTGGTGAGTTCATGTCGGCTTGGCTGACCACAATACCAATCCCTCATCACGTGCGGCTTGCGAAACGGAAAATTTACTTTGAAACACATCTTCACCGACAACCAGCACGGAAACGAACGGTCCATTATTGACCATCGAATCGACTGCCGCGTCAATCAGTTGCCTCCAACGCGCATCGCCTGGTCCGCCAATGTAGATTTTCTCAGGTTGCTTGTCTTTGCGGAGCACAACCAGCACATCCACGTCTGATTCGGGGCTTGCCTCTCCACGCGCATAGGAACCGTACAACACAATTCGACTGATTGCATCAGGGAACAGTCCGAGCGCACGATTCTGGAAATTTGTCAGGGTGGTTTGTACCGCGCGCGGTAATCGAACCTTGGTCTTGGTTGTTTTTTGTTTGTGCAGAGCTTCTTGTGCCATGTTTTGATTATACCTAAATCAGGTACGCCGCATAGAAGGCAATATCTCGTTTGCCTACGCGCTGAAACTTACTCCAACCACTCGAACACATATTTCACATCATGCTCGATCTCAAGCTTGCTCAAGAAATTCATGTACTCGACCTTGCCATGTATTTGAACACCTCCTGCCGCCATTCCTTTTGGAGGAGATTCTGGCGTCCATGCACGGCGAAGACGACTTGAATGTAAATTTGGGAATATGTGCCTGCCATAGTTGCCTCCGTTGGTTGCGAATTGTGTCATCCCTTCGGGATTTATCTTCTTCTTGCACAAAATCTATAATCATCACATCCCTTCGGGATTATGCTCACCAGCCGTCAATCCCGAGGTATGGATTTTTTATTGAATCATGATTGCCATTCATTCGAACCTCGAAGGGGTGCAGCTTCAGCAGAACCTCTATCATCCCTTCGGGATTTGATTCACGGTTTCTTCCAAGTCTAGAATCCCACCATCTCTTCGGGATTATCTTTCCCGTTCATTCAATCCCGAAGGGATGGTATTTTTATAGAATCAAGATCGTATTAATTCTAAACCCCGAAGGGGTGTCATAGAATTTTAGGCTATATAGAATTTCCAGAAGCATCATCCTCTGGTTGAGTACGATTTGCTCCTGAATTATCGCCCCGCTGTTCGGCAAAGAATTTCCGAAAAATTTCGACTAATCCCCTTCCGCCTGGGCTGGTCTCCAGCGAAATTTCTTTTTTCGCGGCAGACTCCATCAATGGAATATCTTCTTCATTCAGAAACGTATCGAAATTGCCAATTCGTGAAACGAGAAAAAATGCGCTGTCCATCACCTCTGGGTCGTCTGAATAAGCAGACAAACCGCCCAACACCCACGCAAGTAAATCATCATGAAACCCATCTACCATTTTGCCGACGTAGCCAGGCTCTTCTGGCTGGCGATTATCAAATTCCCATGGTTCGTAGTAATCCCAAAATGTATTTCCAAGGCAGTATGCCAAATCAAAACGCATCCGAATCGGGTCTTTGGATTTCGATAAATATTCTTCCACTTGATTCACAAAGCCATCATCTTGATGTCCGACCGTTTTGGATAGACCATACATAATAGACAACGTTTCCAGTTGCAATAATTCAAGCTTGTTACGAAATTCATCTCGTAAAGCCGCCCAGTCGAATATGGTCCGAGGTTGTCCTGTCGAAAAATTATTCATATATCGTCACTTCGCCAACTTCTTCAACTCCGCTTCGCCGATAATCTTCACGCCCAGCGACTTCGCCTTATCAAACTTCGAGCCTGGGTTTTCGCCCAGCACTAAATAACTTGTCTTCTTGCTCACGCTGTCGGTTACTTTGCCGCCGTGCGACTCGATGAACTCCTTCGCGTCGTCCCGCGAGAACGTGGGCAATGTTCCCGTCACCACGAACGTCATCCCATCGAACACACTCGACTTTCGACCTTCGACTTTCGACTTCCCCCCTCGGGGCCACATCCCCACCGCTTTCAACTTCTTCAACAATTTTTGATTCGATGAACGCGCGAACCAATCCACGATAGATTCAGCAATGTTCGGACCCAGTCCTTCGATCTGCATCAGATCATCCGCTTTGGATTTGGACAACGCCTCCAATTCAGGGAAAGTTGACGCCAAATCCCCAGCCATCACCTCGCCGACGCCGTGGATGCCCAGCGCCGCGATCAACCTCGCCAGTGACTGACTCTTCGACGCCTCAATCGCGATTAACAGGTTATCGGTCTTTTTATCTTTGAATCCTTCCAGCGCAAGCAGTTGATCCCGTTTGAGCGTGTACAGATCCGCCACATCTTTGACCAAGCCCGACTCGATGAGTTGTTCGACGATCTTGATTCCCAACCCTTCAATATCCATCGCGCCGCGCGAGACGTAATGTTCGATGTTCCGCACCAACTGCGCGGGGCAAGCGGCGTTGACACAATACCACGCCACCTCGCCTTCAAAGTGTTCCACATCCTGCCCACAGGCGGGACACTTTGTCGGCGGTTTATATTTTTTCTCCTTGCCTGTGCGCGCATCCACGACAGGACCGATGACATACGGAATCACCTCGCCCGCGCGCTTCACCAGCACGCGATCGCCAACACGGATATCTTTCTCGGCAATGTAATCGAAGTTATGCAATGTGGCGCGTTCGACGATCACGCCGCCGATTTCAACGGGTTCAAGCATGGCGTACGGTGTCAACACACCCGTGCGTCCCACCGCAACGCCGATGTCGTTGAGAGTCGTCGTCACCTCGCGCGCGGGGAACTTGAACGCAATCGCGCCGCGCGGATCTTTGCCCACAAAGCCAAGTTCCGCGGCAAGATTCAAATCGTCAATTTTGATGACCATGCCGTCAGTTTCATACGACAAGGTATCACGTTTCTTTTCCCATGATTCGGTGTAAGCAATCGCCTTTTCAAAATCATCGAAACGCTTTGCAATATCGGTGACGGGGAAGCCCAACGCTTTGAGATATTCCAAAATCTCCCATTGGCTCATTGGAACTTTTCCGCCCTCCGAATGAACAATTTGATAAACCAAAATCGTGAGCGGACGCGACGCCGTCAATTCTGAGTCCAACTGTCGCAACGAACCCGCCGCCGTGTTGCGCGGATTTTGATACGTCTTCTCACCTGCCTCTTCCAGTTTACGATTCAATTCCTCAAACTCTTTCACAGGCATGAAAGCCTCGCCGCGAATGACTAAATATTTTGGGGGTCGCAGGTCAAAGGTCTCAGGTCTGCCTCCGCCTTTTGACTTTTGACCTGCGACTGGAATGCGTAACGGAATCGCCCGTATCGTCCGCAAATTCTGCGTGATGTCCTCCCCCACTTCGCCATCGCCGCGCGTTGCGCCTTGCACAAAAACTCCATCGCGGTAATGCAAGACAACAGACAAGCCGTCAATCTTCGGCTCGACGACGAACTTCGCTTTCTCGACGCGATCATCAATTCGTTTGACGCGTTCCAACCACGCGCGCGCGTCGTCCGCGCCGAACGCGTTGGCGAGCGAGAGAATCGGCGCGGGGTGGCGAATCTTGTCGAAGCGGTCGGCAGGCTTGGCTCCCGCGCGACGCGTCGGCGAATCGGCTGTGATCCAGTCGGGATGATCGGCTTCGATCCGCTTGAGTTCGTTCAACAGTTTGTCAAATTCCACATCGCTGATGATCGGCGCATCCAGCACGTGATAGCGATGATTATGAAAATGGATTTTTTCTTTGAGCGTTTCGTATCGGGATTTGTCAGCCATATTTGAATTATACTTCGCTCATGCCCTCACGCATCGGTCTCTTCGGCGGGACGTTTGACCCGCCTCATCTCGGACATTTGATCCTCGCTTCCGAAGCGCAATCGCAATTGGGGTTAGATCGCCTGCTGTGGGTGCTCACGCCTGAGCCGCCGCACAAACAAGATCAACTCATCACGCCAACAGAACACCGCCTCGCAATGGTAAAACTTGCAATTGCGGATAACTCATCGTTTGAACTTTCGGATGTTGAGATAAATCGTCCAGGTCCGCATTACACATCAGACACGATCAAATTGATCGCTGAACAAAATCCGCACGCAGAAATTGTTCCCATCATCGGCGGAGATTCTTTGCACGACCTACCCACGTGGCATCAACCCAAAGAGATCGTCTATGCCTGTCACTGGATCGGCGTGATGCGCCGCCCGCATGAAGAAACAAGTTTAGACGAACTCGAACGCGAACTGCCTGGCATCCGCTCGAAGGTCCATTATGTGGACGCGCCGCTTCTCGAAATCGCATCGCGCGAAATACGAAGCCGAATCGCTGAGGGGAGATCCGTGCGATACTATCTTCCGATGCCCGTGTACGAATACATCGAACAACATCATCTTTATCAGCAATAAAATGTCGTTGCGAGGAGGAGCGAAGCAACGACGAAGCAATCTCATGTTTGCGTACTAACAATTGCTAGTATGTAATGAGGAGATTGCTTCGTCGCTCCCCGCGAAGCGGTCGCTCCTCGCAACGACATGTGAAACTATATGTCACTCCTCCTCGACTCCCTCTTCTCCTCCGTCGCGCTGAGCCATCTCATGGTGGACGTGTTCAACAGCGCGCGCCCCGTCCTGCTCACCTATCTCGGTTTGAGCGAAACGACCATCGCGATCATCTCCACGATTTACATCTGGGCAGGCGCGTTGGCGCAGCCTTTTTTCGGCTGGATGTCCGACCGCGTCGGTCCGCGCTGGCTGGCGGCGGGCGGCTTGTTGTGGATGACGATTTTTTTCACAGGCGCGATCTTCGTACCTGAGACGGGCGGACTCGTCTGCCTGATCATCGCCGCTCTCGGTTCTTCCGCCTTTCATCCTGTTGGCACAGCCCAAGCGACTCTACAGGGACGCGCTCTGCTCAAGGGACGCGACACCACCTCTACATCGTTATTTTTCATGGCGGGTCAAATCGGGCATTTCATCGGACCGATCCTCACAGGCTTGATTCTGGCGCGGCTCGGTTTGCATTGGCTTGTGATCCTTTCGGTGATTTCGATTCCCATCGGTTTTTCGCTCGCCTATCAACTGCGGCACAATCATCCGCACCCCAAGCCGAAACACGACGATGGCAAGATCCGTTTGCAAGCAGGCATCGGATTTATCGTCCTGCTCGCGGCGGTGGCGAGTTTGCAATCGTGGGCGCAATCGAACATGATCTCATTCATGCCGAAATACATCAAGGACTTGGGTCAAAACGCAGTGACGTATGGCAGCATCGCGGGCTTGTTCATGGGCGGCTCGGCGCTGGGCAACGTCATCGGCGGACATTTGGGAGATAAATTCACCAAACGCAAAGTGGCCGCGACCGCGTTGTTTCTCGCCGCGTTCCCCCTCTTCATCATCAGCCAGATCGGATGGTCGCCGTGGCTATATGTGTTGATTCCGCTTTCGGGCGCGTCCACAGGCGCGGTGCATAGCATCATGGTGGTGCTGGCACAACGCGCCATTTCAGGCGGCATGGCGCTCGCTTCGGGACTCATCCTCGGCTTCATCTTCTCCGCAGGCGCGCTGGGGTTATTAATCACGGGTCCGCTCGCAGAAAAATACGGCTTCCCCACCGTGTTGATGATGACAACAGGCTTGGTCCTGCTCGCAAGTCCGCTGGCGTGGATGTTGAGAGAATAGGCATCAAGTAACTCTGTTGGTTGAGTAGGCGGCTCGCGCTGAGCGGAGCGAGCGTTTATTGCGAGCGCAGTCGAAGCGTCGCGGGATGTATCGAAACCACCAATGTCCAAGAGGAATTTTGATACAAGAATTGTCTTACGACGTGGTGGTTTCGATACGCCCTCGGCTAGCGCTCGGGCTACTCAACCACCGCATAAAGATGACACAACTGTTTAGTTGTATAATCGAGTTACGAGGTTCAAATGCTGACTCAAACCGCTCTCAAATATGATGTCGAAGTAACCGAAAACGGACAGGTGGAATTGACTGTTCCATTCCCTGCTGGCGCGCATGTGACCGTTTTTGTTGTCGAAGCGGGAGAATCGTTTAGCGACTTACTCGGCGCGGCGGAAAGCAGTCTCGCGTTTTGGGATAATTCATACGACGACGAGGATTGGAAATGACTGACCAAAAACTACTTGAACGTATCAGTCTGAACCCTGCCATTATGACAGGTAAACCTGTTGTTCATGGAACGCGCCTGACGGTGGAGTTCATCTTGAATTTACTCGCACATGGACAAAGCGCGCAGGAAATTATCAATGAATACAAAGGCTTGAGACTCGAAGATATTCAAGCCTGCATTGAATTCACAAGGTGAAATATGACAATCGCAGAGATTTTGGAAACCGTACGATTCGTAGTCAACCCCAGAGGACAGAAATCCGCCGTTATGGTGGATTTGGATGTTTGGGAGGAAATTGTCTCGATGTTAGAAGACCTTGAGGACGCCGAAGAAATGAAACAGGCAAAGATGGTTCAAGAAGAGACCATTCACTGGGACATCGCAAAAAAGGATTTGGATTTGGGGGAATAACGTGTACAAAATCGAACTTCGCCGTCAGGCAAACAAGGATTTCAAAGATATCCCTTCCGACTATGCCCGACTGATCTCCAAGCACATTGACCTGCTCGAACAAAACCCGCGTCCGACCGATTCAAAAAATTGAAAGGCGACGTGGGTTATTCTATGCGGATTGGGGTTTATCGCGTTTTATACGAGATTGACGACAAGATGCAACTTGTCACAGTGTATCGGATCAAACATCGCCGCGAGGTATATCGGTAGGGATAGCATAAGCGTTTTGTAACCTCCCTCCTCGCAAATCTTCCTGTTAGGGCAAAGTAGAAATGTCCCCTGAATGACGAAGTAGGAATGTCCCCGCCGCGCGCGGCGGGGACATTTTTGTTTTTTGAAAGCGGGGTGGCAAAACCCTTGCGCCAGGGATGATCG
>Ga0138256_10005063_pt1 | contig 13944 bp, 14 predicted proteins | sample KNB2016incub_MG_FD_105486 | JGI IMG/M metagenome (GOLD analysis project Ga0138256, IMG submission 105486) | Active sludge microbial communities from wastewater in Klosterneuburg, Austria - KNB2014incub_MG | ecosystem: Engineered > WWTP > Activated sludge > Unclassified | place: Austria...
AAAACACCCCGCCATCGCAAACCCCCAAAACGTTATGGGCAATGCTATTGACGACCGTGCAACCATCAACAGTCAGACATAAAATTGATAGATTTACTAAACAGACAACATGAAATTTTTAGACAACTTTAGGTTAGCAGACGAAAAAGAGGACTTTCAAATTGTTAGTGAGAATATTCACAACGGTATTGACTTCAAAGGCACAAATCTCTGGATTTTGATTTTTGCCATTTTCATTGCATCGCTTGGACTGAATGTAAACTCAACAGCAGTAATCATTGGTGCTATGTTGGTTTCGCCACTTATGGGACCAATAATCGGACTTGGTTTCGGTATGGCAATCAATGACCTTGCATTACTAAAAAAGTCGTTTGTTTCTTATTTGTTTGCAGCAGGGGTTGGTTTAGCGACATCTACCATATTCTTTTTGCTCTCACCAATTAATGACGCACATTCCGAAATTCTTGCACGGACTTCGCCCAATATTTATGATGTTCTGATTGCTTTATTTGGCGGACTTGCTGGAATACTCGCAGTATCAAGCAAACTGAAAGGGAATGTAATACCAGGTGTTGCAATTGCAACCGCTTTGATGCCTCCACTCTGCACAGCAGGTTATGGACTGGCTACTTTGCAGTTTCCATTTTTCTTTGGAGCATTTTATTTATTCCTCATCAACAGTGTTTTCATAGCATTGGCAACGCTAGTCACAACAAGGTTTCTGAAATTTCCTTTTAAGAATTTACCACACCCCAAAGAACAATTAAAAGCTAAGCGAGTGGTTGCGGGTGTGGTAATAGTAACTTTGCTGCCAAGCATATATTTTGGTTATGACATGGTTCAGCAAAATAAATTTCAGCAAAGTGCAATTCAGTTTATTGAAAATGAAGCGGTATTTCCAAACGATTACTTACTCAAGAAGAACATTGATGCCAAAAATAAAACTATTACCCTTACCTATGGCGGACAAGTGATTGAAGAAAATGAAATCTCAATCCTGAAAAGCAAATTATCAAAGTATCATCTCGACAACACAATATTGGAAATCCAGCAAGGTTTTGCATATCTCAATGAGGACAAAGAAAATCTGGAAACGACACAATTAAGTTTAGCACTCTCTGAAAAAGAAAATCAAATTAAGATGCTTCAAACTAAGCTGGACAGCCTGAATTCCCAAGAGAAAACAAATAATCAAATTTATAAAGAACTTAAAACCCAATATCCAAATACTTCATCATTCATACTGAAACAGGCAACAAACTTTACGGAAGAAGGACAACATAAAATTTGGATTGCTATCATTAGTTCAAAATCCCAGTGGGATGAAAAAGATAAAACCAAAATTGAAGATTGGTTGAAAGTGAGAATAAGTATTCAACAAGTTAAACTCTATTTTGAGGTGGAGCAATGACGAATCAAGATAAAGTTGAGGCAGTTTATGAGAATTAATAACTGAAACAGAAAATAACATGATTAAACCTAAAACTAATTTGAAAAATATTAGAACCCGTAAATTGAAGATAGAAGATTTCGAATCTGTTGTGAGAATCCAGCTGGCATGTTTTCCCAATATGAAACCATGGACTATAGAACAGTATAATAGTTTAATGACAATTTTTCCCGAGGGGCAAATTGGAATTGAGTATGGAGGTAAATTAATTGCATCATCGTCAAGCCTTATACTAAATTTTGATAATTATACTGAAACCCAACCCTGGGGAGAGTTAACCGACAACGGAATGATCACCAATCATGATAAACTTGGCGAAACATTATATGGTATTGAAATCATGGTTGATCCTGATTTTAGAGGAATGAAACTATCACGAAGACTATATGAGGCCCGACAAAAAATAGTGAAAGAAAAAAATCTAAAACGTATTGCAATTGGCGGAAGAATACCAAACTATAGTAAATATGCCGAAAAACTTTCTGCTGCTCAATATGTTGAAAAGGTTATGGACAGAAAGTTGTATGATCCAGTGTTAACAGCTCAAATTGCAAATGGCTTTGTGCTAAAACGTTTACTTCCTGAGTATTTTCCCAATGATAAGGAATCTTGCGGTTACGCAACATTTTTAGAATGGACAAACTTAAATTATACAGGAGATCTTAAAAAAAGAAAAAAACATCAATATGTTAGAGCGTGCGCTGTCCAGTACCAAATGCGAATGATAACCAGTTTTGAAGACTTTGCTCGTAATTGCGAATATTTTGTTGATGTTGCTTCTGATTATCGTTGTGATATTGTTTTATTTCCCGAAATGTTTACTATGCAATTACTCACCTTCTTGCCAAACAAATCTCCAGGAAAAGCCATAAGACAACTTGACCAATTCACAAAGCAGTTTGAAGAGCTGTTCACATCACTTGCCATAAAATACAATATAAACATTGTAGCAGGGTCACACTTTGTAATTGAAAATGACGACTTGTATAATGTGTCGTACTTATTTCAACGAAACGGAAATATTGGCAAACAATACAAGCTGCATATTACTCCGCATGAAAAAAAATGGTGGGGAGTTAAACCCGGGAATAAAATGGAAGTATTTGATACGGATATTGGCAAACTGTCAATATTAATTTGTTACGATGTAGAATTTCCCGAAATAGCACGAATTGCAGTTAGTAAAGGAGCTCAAATGCTGTTTGTACCTTTTAATACGGATGAACGAAGAGGGTATTTAAGAGTACGCTATTGTTCGCAAGCTAGAGCGATAGAAAACCAAGTTTACGTTGTTATAGCAGGCTGTGTGGGCAATTTGCCTGAAGTGGAAAATCTAGATATTCAATACGCACAATCAGCAATTTTCACTCCGTCTGATGTTGAATTTCACAGAGAAGGAATTGCGACAGAAGCCCCCGCAAATACGGAGACGCTTATATTCCAAGATTTAGACCTGAATTTACTGATGCGGAATCGGGAATTCGGTAGCGTACAGACCCTTAAAGATAGGCGAAATGATTTGTATACGCTAAACTATTCAGAGGAAGGGAATAAAAAGAAAGCTTAGTAAGAATGATCCCAGCTTTGAAATAAATACACGCGATCATTATATAAAATATTTGTTAACTGAAATTTACTTTTAAAAATGACAATACTTGTAATTATCGTTTTTGTTATTGGCTATTTAGCAATAGCATTTGAACATCCCCTAAAACTCAACAAAGCTGCGGCTGCTTTAATCACAGGAGTTCTCTGTTGGACACTTTATATTCTTAGCGGTGTAGAAAAAGAAGTTGCCGTAGAGGGTTTGCTTCATCATCTTGGAGAAATAGCATCCATACTTTTTTTCCTGTTAGGCGCGATGACTATAGTGGAACTTATTGACAGTCATGATGGCTTTACAATAATAACAGACAAAATAAAAACAAGGAGCAAATCAAAGTTACTTTGGATAATTGCAATTATTACCTTTTTTCTCTCCGCATTACTTGACAACCTTACGACAGCAATTGTAATGACATCGCTGATTGCAAAGTTGCTTGAAAATAAAAATGACCGACTTTGGTTTACTGGTATGATTATCATTGCAGCAAATGCTGGCGGTGCTTTCTCCCCATTAGGTGATGTAACTACAACAATGCTCTGGATTGGCGGACAAATAACTGCCCAAAACATTATGATTGAATTGTTTCTTCCAAGCGTCTTCGTTTGCCTAATCCCGCTTTTAATTATCAGTCCGAAGTTTCGTAATAAGACTTTCCACTTCAAGACCACAACAGAATATAAAGTAGACAAAAGAGAGGGAAACATTATTTTAATTTTAGGTATTCTGCTTTTACTTTTCGTTCCTGTATTTAAAATGCTTACACACCTTCCTCCATTTATGGGAATATTACTCTCATTAGGAATTTTATGGGTTATAGTTGCTATTATTCATTTCAATAAACCGCAAGAAGACAAGCACAAATTGACAGTTACCCATGCACTTGAAAAAATTGACACACCGAGTATTTTATTTTTCCTCGGAATACTACTTGCCGTTTCAGCTATTCAATCTTTCGGAATACTTAAACAACTTTCGGTATTCTTAGACAACTCTTTAGGTGACGTATATTTAATAGGTTCTGCACTCGGACTTATTTCTTCAATCGTTGACAATGTTCCGCTTGTGGCAGCAGCACAAGGTATGTATGACTTACAGACCTATCCGACAGATCATCACTTCTGGGAGTTTCTTGCTTTAACAACGGGGACAGGTGGAAGTGCCATTATTATCGGTTCTGCCGCAGGAGTTGCAGCAATGGGAATAGAGAAAATTGATTTTATGTGGTATCTCAAAAAAATAAGTTGGATTGCAATTGCAGGTTTTATAGCAGGAGTTTTAGTATTCATCGGACAGACAGTAATATTTTAAACGTGATAATTTAGCGAACGAAAAAGCACATGCCCATAACAGCGGGTTTAAGAAATTGGCGGTTCAGTGGTTAAATAAAGTTCAGCATTTCAATCAAACTTTTGTGCAGGTAGACAGTTTTGTTCTCCGAAATCGCCAACTTCTTAAACCCGCAAACCGTTAGGTGCAACCCTTGACGTGCTTCGTAGGACACATTTGTGCCGACATTAACTGAAATAAAAAAACAGCCACCGCACGGTCAGGCACATTGTCTTGCCCCAACGCACAAGCCGACCCTTCAGCAAGCCAAAGAGCCTGCCCTTTTGCCTACGCACCCAAGCCCGCCCTCCACCCCAAACGACTTTCTTTCAAATTTTTGTAACCTTTTCATTTCTGACATACTCTAATGTAGCAGAAGTCAAATTTTATTTAAACAATTTAAAATTCTAAAAAATGAAAAGAAAAATCACACAACTGTTCTCAAATGGCAAGGTATTACTGCTTACTGCTGTCCTTGCCTCATCGTTTACGATGCAAAGTTACGCCTGCGAAATGTGCGGAAAAGATAGTAAAGCACAGCAACTACATACTGCCATGCAAAAATTATGGGGCGACCACATGATTTGGACGTATGCCTCCGTTGATGCTTTTTTCCATAATCCCACTGCCGTAAAACCATCCTTAGACAGACTATTGCAAAACCAAAAGGACATTGGAGCTGCCATTGTTCCTGTATATGGGCAAGCGGCAGGCGACAAATTAACGGCACTTTTAACTACACACATCAATCAGGCAGTACCTGTACTCACAGCCGCAAAAAGTGGTGATAAAATGGCTTTAGACAAAGCCCTTGCCGATTGGTATGATAATGCAAAAGAAATTGCACAATTCTTAACCTCCGCTAATCCTAAAAACTGGCCTGCTACCGCCACAGAGCCGATGATGAAAGCACATATTGACCAAACTACCGCTTACGCAGTTGATTTATTAAAAAATGATTATACAAACGCTGTTATACATTTTGATGCGGCACGACAACACATGGTAGAAATGGGTACTATACTTGCAAGTGGAATTATTAAACAGTTCCCTGATAAATTTAAAGAAGAAAAATTTAAGAAAAAGTAAGTTTAATTTTTAAATAAAATCATAACAATGGATAATAATAAATCTTTGACACAAACCTTTAATCTTTTAAAATACACTTTCGGAATTGTTCCCATTGTGGCAGGTGCAGATAAGTTTACCAATATACTAACCAACTGGGAGCAATACATCAATCCTTCTATTGCAGAAATGCTCCCATTTTCTACTTCTGTATTTATGATGATTGTAGGAATAATTGAAATTGTTGCAGGTATTATCGTGCTAAAAAAGACCGAATTTGGTGGCTATATTGTTGCAAGTTGGCTTACCGTAATTGCCTTAACTTTACTACTTGGATTTAACTATGTTGATGTAGCAATAAGAGATTTAGTAATGGCTATTGCAGCACTTTCTATGGCTCGATTAGCAAAAATTGTTTAATAAAATATGAGCCAGTTCACAGAACTTACGGAAGTAGAAATTATTGAACGGATTTTAAAAGGGGAAAAATCGCTTTACGAAATTATCGTAAGGCGGTTTAATCCCGTTTTATACAAAATTGGTCGTTCGTATAATTACAACCATGAAGACACGCAAGATTTAATGCAAGACACGTTTATTGATGCTTATAAAAGTTTGAGCCAGTTTGAGGGACGTGCCGACTTTAAGACATGGATAATTCGGATAATGCTAAATAATTGCTACCGCAAAAAGGAGAAACTTAGTTTTAAAAATGAAATAACAAAAGATGCAAACGAAAATGCAATTCCCATGTTTACCAATTCGCAAAACGACACCCATAAATTAGTTCAAAACCGTGAATTAGGACACGTTATTGAAGAAGCTATCAGTCAAATACCCGAAGATTACCGAATGGTATTTTCTTTGAGAGAAATTAATGGATTAAATGTTGCCGAAACAGCCACCTTGCTCAACATTAGCGAAGCCAATGTAAAAGTGCGGCTCAATCGCTCGAAAGCAATGTTGAGAGGCGAAATCGAAAAATCCTATTCTGCCAACGAGTTGTTTGAATTTAATGCCATCTATTGCGATGCAATGGTAGATAAGGTGATGAAAAAAATAAATGCTATAATTTTTTGATGAAAGCGACAATCTATCGTAAAGAGCATTTTAATGCTGCCCACCGTTTGTATAACCCCAATTGGACAGAAGAAAAAAACAAAGAAGTCTTTGGGAAATGTAACAATCCTAATTTTCACGGACATAACTACGAGTTAATACTCCAGCTTACGGGCGAAATTGACCCCGAAACAGGCTATGTGCATGACACCAAAAAATTAAGCGAACTGATACGAACAAATATTATAGAGAAGTTCGACCACAAAAACCTAAACCTTGATGTAGAAGAATTTAAAAACCATAACCCAACCGTAGAAAATATTGCAGTTATAATTTGGAATATTTTACGAGAAAAAATTAGAGACGAATACATTTTGAAAGTGATACTTTATGAAACAGAACGGAATTATGCTGAATATCCACACGCTTGACACAATACTGAATGGTAATGGCAAAGTACATACTAAAACATCAATAGAAACACCAATCCGTGCCAATGCTTTTGAATTGACAGATGAAGAAAAAATAGCCAAAATTGAATATCATTTTGCCGAAATAATGGAAGCCCTTGGGCTTGATTTAACTGACGACAGCCTAAGCGACACACCCAAACGAGTAGCTAAAATGTATGTACAGGAAATATTTAGTGGACTTAATCCCGATAATAAGCCTGCAATAAGCCTGTTTGAAAACAAATATGGATACAAGCATATGTTGGTAGAAAAGGACATTACACTCTATTCTAATTGCGAACACCATTTTGTACCCATAATTGGCAAGGCTCATGTAGCTTATATTCCGCACGACAAAGTAATTGGACTGTCTAAAATAAACCGCTTGGTACAGTATTATGCCAAACGCCCCCAAGTGCAAGAACGCCTTACTATTCAAATTGCAGAAGGCTTAAAAGAAATTTTGCAACACAACGATGTAGCTGTGGTAATAGAAGCCGACCATTTGTGTGTGGCTTCAAGAGGAATTAAAGATACTGGCAGTATTACCGTTACAGCAAGTTATTCGGGCAAGTTTGAAACCGAAAATACACAACAAGAGTTTTCATCATTTATACACAACAAAAGATAACGGACATGGCAGATATAGTAAAAATAAAATCTATTGAAAACCTTACCCACGATGTGTTACGAATTGTAACTGAAAAGCCCGTTGGTCTTGTTTTTCAAACAGGTCAGGCAGCCGACATTTCTTTAAACAAAAGCGGATGGGAAAATGAACTTCGGCCATTTACATTTACCTCGTTACCCCAAGATGATTTTGTGGAATTTATCATTAAAACCTATCCTACGCACAATGGCGTTACCAATCAACTATGTTCACTTGTTGCTGGCGATGAACTAATTATTGGCGATGTGTTTGGCGATATTCACTACAAAGGCGAAGGTGTTTTTATTGCGGGTGGAGCAGGTGTTACACCTTTTATAGCCATTTTGAAACAGCTTGAAAAAGAAAATAAAATAGGTAATAACAAACTAATTTTTGCCAACAAAACCAAAGCCGATATTATTTTGGAAGAGAAATTAAAATCGCTTTTAGGAGCTAATTTTATCAATGTTTTATCTGATGAAAAAGTAGAGGGCTACGTAAACGGATTTATCTCATCTGACATTATTAAAACCAAAATAGAAGGACGTAAATATTTCTATCTCTGTGGTCCTCCGCCTATGATGGAAGCAGTTGTCAAGTATTTAGCTGATTTGGGTATTTCAAATGAATTTATAGTCCAGGAAGCATTTTAATTATTTAACACGACTACTCAATTATTTAGGACTACGACAACGTTATTTACCCCTACACATTCATTTCTTACCTAAACTGACACATTATTGCAATGCCAACGCAATGCAGGCACATGGCAAAGCCACAGAAGCCGCCCACTACCAAAGCTTTGCCAAGAGACTGCACCCCACCCCGCCAGACAGACAGACAGAAGGGCAGCACCTAACAGCGGGCTTATGCAATGGGGGCTGACGTGGGTTTATTACCTTTGGTGCTTTCTATTATCTTTGTGCCGGTGGACAGTGGAGTGCTACTAATGCCCCCACTGCATAAGCCCGCAAACCGTTATGCAAAAGCCATTCTTGCTCATCATAACTTAGACTCTATCTAATGAAGAAAATTGTATTCATATTTTTTCTGCTTCTTTTCAAAAATTCGTCAGTATGTTTTTCGCAAAACTCATGGATTCAAATGTCAAATTTTGGTGGAGGCGTACGTAATAGTGCTGTGAGTTTTTCCATTGGTAGTAAAGGATATGTTGGAACTGGTTCACCAAATAATACAGGCTTAAATCTTCAAAACGATTTTTGGGAGTTTGATCCTTCGACAAATATTTGGACACAAAAGGCAAACTATGGGGGAGGCCCTAGACTAGGTGCTGTTTGTTTTTCAATTGGAACGAAAGGATATATTGGGTTGGGGTCAGATGCAAATATGATATACCGAGATTTTTGGGAATACGATCCATTTACAAATATTTGGACTCAAATGGCAGATTTCCCAGGAAGCCTTCGCCATGCAGCGGTCGGTTTTTCAATCGGAACGAAAGGGTACATTGGTACTGGTAACGCGCCAACAGGTGGTGCTTTGCAAGACTTTTGGGAATACGATCCATCATCAGACAGCTGGTCACAAAAGTCGAATTTTGGGGGTATTGCTAGAACTGAAGCTGTTGGCTTTTCAATTGGAAATCATGGATACATCGGAACTGGGTGGATTCCAAATGGAATTTCTTTACAAGATTTTTGGGAATACGATCCTACTTTAGATACTTGGAATCAAAAATCTAGTTTTGGTGGAAATCCAAGAGTCTCTGCAGTTAGTTTCTCGATTGGATCTAAAGGATACATTGGAATTGGATTGGATGGATCGTTTTCAAGAGATTTCTGGGAATACGACAAAGCAAATGATACATGGGCGCAAAAAACAAATTATGGGGGCCCTGGAAGATCTAATGCGGTTGGCTTTTCTGTTGGGGGCAAGGGTTATGTTGGGACTGGCTGGGCTGGATCATTTCAAAGTGATTGTTGGGAATATACACCAGATTCAATTAATTCCGAAATCACTCAATATGATCAACAACAATCAATTTCAATTTACCCCAATCCAATAATTGACAAATTAAATATCGAATCTAACAATAGTAATTTTTTCTTAGAGCTATATGAATTATCCGGTAACCTATTAGTGAAGGAAGTTATTTCTTCAAAACAATACTCATTAAATATGAACGAGTTTTACAGCGGAATTTATTTTTTAATACTTAATAGTAATAATAAATCCTTTCGATGGAAGATTATTAAGAAATAACTAGTCTTTTATTCTTTTTCAACAACTATTCCCACAAATATAATTGGCCTTCGCATAACACCGCATGCCAAAACATTATTTTTTGACTCTTTTTATTTTTATATTTCGGTAAAAAAATATTGCTTCGGCAATGCTAAACGTTATATGCCACCTTATGATGAACAGCGTTAGACGACATAAAACACTATTCTATATTTTTATCACTTTAACAGTGTTGACGGTTTTAGACTTTTCGCCTATGATATATCAAAGGATGTTTGGCAATGGCGGGTCTTTTGTCAAATTTTATTACGTTGATATAACTGGGGACAATTTGATAAAGCAACTTGTGACATATGATAATAATTTGGAATTTGATGTTACTCCTACTGATCATAGCGGATATTCTAAAGTTCAAGTTTTTGTTCCTAACTCAAAAGAATATATACACATGTGGGTCCTGACAGATCCTGCTTTTAGCTCGGGAACAAACATTGTATTCTATGGAATTTCCGATTCCCCTGATTTTAACGAGAGTAAAATAATTAACCGTGACTATGATTACATTTTCCGCAAAATTACTATTGACAAGTTTGAAGATCTTATTATTGAAAGAGTAAAAAATCAGAAAGGCAGCATATAACACCGCATTGCCAAAACATTATTTTTTGACTCTTTTTATTTTTACATTTCGGTAAAAAATAATGCATCCGCAATGCTAAACGTAAGGTGCAACCCGACCGAAACGCTCATCAAAACTAAAAACATTCAAAAATGGATAAAGAATTTAAAAACTGTCAGTCTTGTGGAATGCCATTAAAACGAGATGAAAAAGGAGGCGGAACAAATGCAGACAAAAGCATTAGCAAAAAATATTGTTCTTACTGCTATGAAAATGGCGAGTTTATTTACAAAGGGAATAATGTTTTAGAATTTCAAGAATACTGCAAACAGAAAATGATGGAAGGTGGACATTCAAGATTTTTCTCTTGGTTATTTACGAGAGGAATGAAGCGTTTGGACAGATGGAAATCTTAAAAATTAATGTGGAATAATTCAGAAACAGGGTAGCACCTAACAGCACCTACTGGCCATTGGGCGGAATCGGGTCATCGCGCGCGCAAAACAGCGGCCCCTTCGGGAAATTAATTTGCGGCTAGCTAAGAAACATGTATCTTCGAAATAACCTTTTGTCGGTAAGGAAGATGGTGCTTCGAAAGACCAACGGCCAGTATCTGCAAAACGTTAGCATCATAAATGAAAAAAACAATCGCCTTACTTCTATTATTCCATTTATCATTATGCGGATTGATAGCATCAACTCCTCATGAAAATGAATTGAAAAGTGAACAAGATTCGGTTGATTTAAAAATTTTGAAGTCGTGGAAAAGCTTTGTTACTGCGATTTTAGATTTTGACAAAATTAAATTGGTCAACTTATCTACAGACTGTATTGATTGTTATAGTTGTGTTCGAAATACTACAGAAAAGGATTCGCTTTTTTCATTATATCAAAATAACAATCCGGATGATTGGTATGATAAACTTAATAATGAATTTTGTTACATATCATCGCTAAAATTTTATAATGAAGAGTTTCCTATTATGTTCAATGACTTTATCAAGACAAAAATAGCGGATTCAACAAATTGGAGAATCTATGACGAAGGTGAACAAAACAGACGAATGTTTTATAAAGATTGTATATCCAAAAATTCAAATATAGATATTGCCAAAATTAAAGTAGTTTCAATTAAGACCTTTGAAACTACTGCTGATTATGAAGGAGCCGCTCTTCTTCTAAGTTTTATAGAAACGAAAGACGGATACAAATTCTGCAGATACAATACAAATCCGTAAAAAATATGATGCCACTAACACCGCATTACCAAAACATTATTTTTTGACTCCTTTTATTTTTATATTTCGGTAAAAAAATAATGCTTCGACAATGCTAAACTTTAGTGGTAATGCCAGGACGACACTAAAACTGACACCTAATTTATGACATCAACAAACATATGAGAATAGAAAGAATAATTTTTGTTATTTTACTTTTAACTGCAGATGTAGGATATTGTCAAAAAAATCAAATACAAGTTTTGAGTAATGAGAAGGTGTTAGGTAAAAGCCTTGTAGACAGTATTGTTTTTAAAGGAATGGAATATGTTTTTCCTGACAGAATTCATGAGACGTTTTTGGACACAACAACTGGACTTTTGACAGTTCAATTGAGGGGATTGAGTAAAAACGGAAAATGGCTTGACAACAGCGGGAAAATTATCCAGTTCGATATTAAAAATCAAAAGGTTTTATGGAGTAAGAATATTGTATATGAAGCTAATATTTTACAGCAGTTTAATAAAACAATGATTTTTTCTGTAGGAAATAAGAGTTCTTGCCTCGATATCTACACAGGAGAAGAACTTTGGGAAGTAAAAAACAATATTTACTTTGTTGACCCGATGGAGAACATTGGTCTTGGTTATAAATTTAAAAACTCATCAGGATTTACAAACGAACTTGAAGGAATAGATTTGCAAAATGGCAACGTACTTTGGAAAAGAGATTTGAATAGAGAATATGGTTGGAATGATGTGTTTTATACCAATGACTCCACCATGATTATTGTTGCAGCGGGTTTACACTCAATAAACATTAATACCGGAAAGGGCTGGGACTATCATTCAGTTACTGGCAAAAAAGACTATAAAGGAACTGTTGGTGCAAATGCGGCTGGTCTGGCATTAGGCTTATTGACAGGTGCATTCGCAATGTCTACCGGACACAATTTAGTTCGAGATTTGGTGTCAAACACGATAGTTGATAGTTCCAATATTTATTTTGCATCTAAAGAACAACTTGTAAAAATTGACAAGCAATCAGGAGAAATAGCCTGGAAATTTTCTTTTCCAAACGACATAGCAAGTAAATCTTCATTAATTTTACAAGACAATGTCATATATATGGTCAATAATGGGGTAGCTTTTATGGGTTACAGACAGATTGATTTTGGAAAACCATTTTTCGCGGCGTTTGATAAACAAACAGGCAAACAAATATTCTTGACAAATTTAAATGTAAAAGACGATCCCATTTTGAGTTATGAAATAAACAATGGAGCAATGTATTTCGTTTTTAAAAACAGGGTTGCAAAATATTCAATGGATACCGGAAATGAAATTTTACAAAAAGAATTTTCCAAAGAGAACTTTGGAGAGTTGAAATATTTTGTTGGCGGCAACGTATTCATTACATCGCAAAATGGCGATTTATTGAATCTCCATCAATCAGACTCAACCAAATTGTTTGTGTTCACAAACCAAAGCAAGACATTATCACTTGACGACCAACTAAGCATAACTAAAAGCATCGACTTTAACGAGATAAGTATTTACTACCAACGAACAAAGGATTTTAAATTCATTGCAAAAGATAAAAACACATTGATTGTAAATAATGAAGGTAAAAGTATTGCAGAAGTAGAAGCGACATTTAATGCATCAATAACCGGTAATACTTTATACGACACGCAAGACAAAAGTTTTATTATAATAGACCTGAATAAAATTATTGAAAATAAATAAAGCTATAAAGTATTCCGGAAATTTCAAATAAATTAATGCCAAACAAATTCATATGAAAACAAATTTACTCATCACGCTACTGACAATTCTTTCCTTTGCGGAACAAACATCAGCACAACTCACATTTCAAAAAACAATTGGCGGCACCGGGAGCGATTACGGAACCCAAATTCAACCCACCACTGACAACGGCTATATTCTGGTGGGTACAACCCTAAGTTTTGGGGCCGGAGGATATGATGTGTACTTAATCAAACTAAATAGCAACGGCGATACGTTGTGTACCCAAACTTATGGAGGCTCCAATGATGAGTATGGAAATTCTGTAAAACACACTTCCGATGGAGGATATATCATTGCCGGAAACTCAACAGGTTTTGGCGCCAATGGACAAGATGTTTATTTGCTCAAAACCGATTCAATAGGAAATGTCTCCTGGTCAAAACTTTTCGGTGGCGCTGGAACAGACTATGGAAATACGGTTCTGCTCACTTCCGATGGTGGATACCTGGTTGGAGGCACCACACAAAATTTGGGAGCCGGCA
>Ga0138256_10005064_pt1 | contig 13944 bp, 8 predicted proteins | sample KNB2016incub_MG_FD_105486 | JGI IMG/M metagenome (GOLD analysis project Ga0138256, IMG submission 105486) | Active sludge microbial communities from wastewater in Klosterneuburg, Austria - KNB2014incub_MG | ecosystem: Engineered > WWTP > Activated sludge > Unclassified | place: Austria...
GGCGGCGGGTACTTCAGGCAGGCCGGGCATGCGCATGATCTCGCCGCAGGACCTGTCCCGCGCCAGCGGGATGGGCACCACGAAGCCGGCAAAGGCCGGATGCCTGTGCGACGCTCAGCTCAACCCGCTGATCAACCCATTGGCATCGATGTCCATGCCTTCGGCGGCTGGCACCTCGGGCAGGCCGGGCATGCGCATGATCTCGCCGCAGATGGGCACCACGAAGCCGGCGCCGGCGCTGATCTCAATGTCGCGCACGGTGATGCGGAAGCCGGTGGGCGCGGCGCGCAGCTCCTTGTTGTCGCTGAAGCTGTACTGCGTCTTGGCCATGCAGATGGGCACGCGGTTGAGACCGAGCTTGTCGATGCGGCGCAATGCGGTCTCGGCATCGCCGCTGTAGTCCACGCCGTCGGCGCGATAGATCTCCTTGGCGATGGTCTCGATCTTCTGCTTGATGGACAGGTTGAGGTCGTAGAGCGGCTTGAAATCGCTCTTCCCCTCCTCGATCACGCGCAGCACGGCGCTGGCGAGGTCGGTCATGCCATCGCCGCCCTTGGCGAAGCCCTGCGCGAGCACCGCTTCGGCCCCGCGCTCGGTGCAGTACGCCTTGATCATGTCGATCTCCTCGGGCGTGTCCGTGGGGAAGTGGTTGATGGCCACCACGGCCTTCACGCCGAACTTGGCGACGTTCTCGATGTGGCGGCCGAGGTTGGCGAGGCCGGCCTTGAGCTTGTCGGGCGCGGCGGTGTTCACCTCCTTCACGTCCACGCCGCCGTGGTAGCGCAGCGCACGCACCGTGGCCACGATCACGGCGGCGCTGGGCTTGAGGCCCGCCGCGCGGCACTTGATGTCGAAGAACTTCTCCGCGCCGAGGTCCGCACCGAAGCCGGCCTCCGTCACCACGTAGTCGCCGAGGCTCAGGCCCATCTTCGTGGCGAGCACGCTGTTCACGCCCTGTGCGATGTTGGCGAAGGGGCCGCCGTGCAGGATCGCGGGGTTGCCCTCGAGGGTCTGCACCAGGTTGGGCTTGATGGCATCCTTCAGCAGGATGGCCATGGCGGCCTCGGCCTTGAGGTCGCGGGCGTACACGGGCGTGCGGTCCCAGCGCTGGCCCACGTAGATGTCGCCGAGGCGCTTCTTGAGGTCCTCGAAGCTGGTGGCGAGGCAGAGGATGGCCATCACCTCACTGGCGGGGGTGATGTTGAAGCCGTCCTGCCGGGGAACGCCGTTGCCGGTGCCGCCGAGGCCGATGGTGATGTCGCGCAACGCACGGTCGTTCATGTCCATCACGCGCTTCCAGGCGATGGTGCGCGGATCGATGTTGAGCGAGCGCTTGCGGTTCTGCAGGTTGTTGTCGATGAGCGCGGCGAGCAGGTTGTTGGCCTTCTCGATGGCCGCGAAGTCACCGGTGAAGTGCAGGTTGATGTCCTCCATGGGCACCACCTGGGCGTAGCCACCGCCGGCCGCGCCGCCCTTCATGCCGAACACGGGTCCGAGGCTGGGTTCGCGCAGCACCACCACGCTCTTCTTCCCCAGCTTGCTCAGGCCCTCGTGCAGGCCGATGCTGGTGGTGGTCTTGCCCTCGCCGGCCGGTGTGGGGCTCAGGGCGGTGACCAGGATGAGCTTGCTCTTGGCGAGCTTCTGTTCGTCGATGAGCGTGAGCGGCAGCTTGGCCTTGGTGCGTCCGTAGGGTTCGATCACCTCGGGATCGATGCCCAGCTTCTGGGCGATCTGGGCGATGGGCTTCAGCTGCGCGTTCTGCGCGATCTCGAGGTCGGAGGGAAAGGGCATGGTCGGGTTGTTAGCTGCGAATAAACCGCAAAGGCGCGAAGGCGCAAAGAACAGGAGGCCTCACGGATGAGCCGCGTCCTCGGCAAGCTGATGAACGACGCGACGGATGCCCCTTTTCAACAACGCCTCATTGAAGTTCACCAATAGGCCTAGTCGAGCCCCAGTGAGCTTCAGGTAGGTGAGCACTTGGGCCAAGTGGACATCGTTAAGCCCATCGCAAGCTTTCACTTCGACCACCACCTTGTCCTCGACGATGAGGTCAAGTCTGTAACCTAGGTCGAGTCGTTCTCCGCGATAGTGCACCGGCAAGGCGCGCTGCTGCACGAACGACACGCCACGGTGCCTGAGCTCCGCGGCCATGCAATGCTCATAGATGTTCTCGAGCAGGCCAGGACCCAGCGCTTTATGCACCGTCAAGGCCGCATCCACCACTACCCTGCTGATCTCGTTCTCTGACATGCACCGAAGCTAGTCACCGCGGCCATGGTGTGGCATTCACATTCCTTGCGCCCCTGCGCCTTGGCGGCCATCCCCGCATTCCTTGCGGCCCATCCCTCACTCAACGCACCACCACCCGCCGGACCGGTGCCGCGCCGGAGGCCGTGCGCACCTGCACCAGATAGGTCCCTGCGCCCACCCGGGCACCACGGCCATTGCGCAGGTCCCATCGCCAGGTATGGTTGCCGGGGCTCAGCGCACCGAGGTCGCGCTGGAACACCCGTTCGCCTTTCAGGTCGAACACCGTGATGTGAACGCGGTCGGTACCGGGCAGATGGAGCTGCAGCGCCACCTGGTCCTCGGCCGGGTTGGGGAACGGTTCACTGAGCCCGGGCCCCTCCACGGCAGGCACCTGCACGGGCGCGGCGGGCAGGCTGGCGGTGTAGACGCCGTTGCCGTGGGTGCCGGCCACGATGCGGCCGTCGCTGCCGCGGGCGGTCACCATGTTCACCGGTACGTTGCCGATGGTCGAGGGGCCCTCCTGCTCCCACACGGTGTTGTCCCCGTCCAGCTGGGTGGTGCTGTACAGGCCGGTACTGGTGCCCACGAAGTAGCGGTCGTCGGTGCCGTTCCAGGTGGGGTAGATCATCGCCCAGAACACGGCGGGCCCGCTTCCGGAGCCATCGGGGTTCTCCTCCAGGTTGCCGCTCACGCTGGTCCAGGTCTGCCCCCCGTCGGTGCTGTGCCACACGCTGCGGGTGTTGTAGTTGCTCAGCGTGGCGAGCCATTCATCGCCGTCGAAGTCGTTCGGCGCCACACAGCTCACGTACCTGCCGTTCCACACCCCGCCGGCCGGGGTGATGTCGGTGCGCACGGGCGTGGCGTCCAGGCTGTCCAGGCGGAAGACGCGCCCGGCCGTGGTGCCGTAGAACAGCGTGTTCGGGGCATCGAGGCTGATGTCGAGGCTGGCGATGCGCAGGCCGGCGACCGAGCTCACGGGAAGGTCCTCCCAGTTCATCGTGTCCTTGTCGTACCACTCGTCGGTGTAGGGGATGGCGGCCAGTCCGGTATTGCGCCACAGCTTGGAGCCGTTGATCATGTAGAGGCGGTCGTTGTCCGCAGGGTCGAGGATGAAGGGATTGATGAAGTTGTAGTTGGCGGTGCCTCCCACGGGATCGATGCGCTCATAGGCCAGGATCTCGCCCTGATCGGTGATCTGCTTCTTGTAGATGCGCCCCTGCTGGCTGCTGGTGAGCATGAACGGGCGGCCCTCCGGGATCGCGCAGAAGGCCCCGTCGTCGATGTGCACATAGCGGAAGTTCTCGGCCGGATCGGTGCTGATGGCCAGCCAGCAGCCGTTGTCCTGCGTGCCGCCGAGGATGAAGGGGCTGGTGGCGGCGCCCTCCTCGATGTGCACGGTGTAGAACTGGCTGCTGATGTATCCGTCGTTGCGCGTGTGCCACACGAGGCTGTCGGCCAGCGCATCGAAGCAGACGCTCACGCCGCCGTCGCTGCCGCTGAGCAGGGTGCCGGGGTTGCCCGGCATGAAGGTCATCCAGTGCTGGTCCGGATGGTGTCCGGGGTACACGTAGTCCTTCGGGTCGACGGTGTTGCAGCGGTAGCCGCCCACCCAGTCGGTGTTGTTCGGCGAGGCGAACGCATCGGTGCTGCGATAGATGTTGGTGCCCCCGATGTACAGCACTTCGGGCTGCGTGGGATGCACGGCGATGCACATGTCGTAGCCGCTCTGGGTGTTGATGGGGGCGAAATTGAACGTGAAGTAGCCGGTGCAATTGCCGTTGGGCAGATTGAAGGTGCGGTTCTCCCATTGGCCGCCCGCACCGGCGCCGGTGCCGCTGAGGTAGGTGTACTTCCACAGGCCATGCCCCTGCACACCGGCGTTGGGCGTTTCGCCGAACCAGTACACCACGTTCTCATCCTGCGGGTCCAGCGCCATCACCCAGCGCTCCTTGTTGCCGTTCATGGTGCCCGGGGTGATGTTGGTCCACGCCAGACCGTCGGTGCTGCGCCACATGCCTTCGGACGGGCTGTTGTTGCCGAGGTAGGCGTAGAAGACGCCGGTGGGGCTCACCCGGATGTCGGTGTAGAGCGAGGTGTTGCTGTTGGTGCTGTCGAGCCCGAGCACGGCATGCCAGCTCGCTCCACCATCGTTGCTGCGGAAGATGCCGTTGTACACCGCGGCGAGCACCACGTCGCTGTCGTTGCGGGTGGGATCGATCACGATCTGGTTCACCTGCTTGAAGCTGCCTGTCCGGTTCTCCACCTCGTGGTCACCGGCGATGGTGCTCGGCAGGTGGGTCCAGTTCTGGCCACCGTCGGTGCTCTTGAAGATGCCGTCTCCGGCCAGCAGGCTGCTGAAGCTGGCATGGCTCATCACCCCGTAGTTCTCGCCGGTGCCGAAGTACCAGGTCTGCTCATGGCCGGCGCGGGTGTCCTGCACCAGGCTGCTCACCCCGGTCATGGCGTCCAGGGGGCTGGTGCGGGTCCAGCTGAGGCCGGCGTCCGTGCTGCGCCACAGGCCACCGGTGACGCTGCCGGCGAGCCAGATGCTGGTGTCGGTGATGTCGACGGCGAGGGCGCGCGTGCGGCCACCACGATCGCGCGGGCCCAGGAAGGTCCAGCTGAGGCTCTTGTGCGTGCGTTGGGGCAGGGTGGCGGCGAAGGCGAGCTCGCGGCGGCGGATGTCGGGCGGCAGCAGGCCTGTGGCGGGATCGCGCAGACGCTCCAGCTGCCAGGCGCGCAGGCTGTGCGGGGCTCCGGGGTTGCCCAGGCTCATGGGACCGTCCGTCGGGCGGGCTTCGGGACGCGGAAGGGCCAGCACAACGGCCCACAGGGCGGCGGCGGCGAGGATCAGCTTGTTCATGCGGGAAGGGCAGGCCAAGGTAGTTCGCTCACCCCACCACCCGGAAGCCCGCCGCGCGCAGGTCGTCCCAGAAACCGGGATAGCTCTTGTGCACCACCTCGGGATCCTGGATGCGCACCGGTCCGGCCACCAACGCCAGCGGGGCCAGGGCCATCGCCATGCGATGATCACCGCGGGGATCGAACACGTGGGCGCCGGGCGAACGCAGCTTCACCGATCGTTCGATCCGTAGACCGTCCGCGCCGACCCGTTGCGCGGGCCTTTCCAGCACCTGCAGCGCCGCTTCCACAGCGGCCACACGATCGCTCTCCTTCAGGTGCAGGTTGTGCAGCCCGGTGATCGTGATCGCCGAGCCCAGCCCTGCGTGCGTCAACGCCAGCGGCTGGAAGAGGTCGGGCGTGGCGGTGAGGTCGACCACCGGCTCGGGCCCATCGGTCCAGCGCCGCGAGCGCAGCAGCAGCCCCGCCGGGGTGACGGTGGTGTTCACGTGGTCCTGCCAGAGCAGCACCGCCGCGGCATCGCCCTGCAGGCCATCGTCGACCAGGCCTTCGAGCAGCACCTCGGCATCGCGGGCCAGCGCCACCACCTGGAACCAGAAGGCCGCAGCGCTCCAGTCACGCGGCACGGCGAAGGGCTTCGGGCCATATCCGCCCGGCATCACGCGGATGTGCGTGCCGCCCACCTCCACCACCGCGCCGAAGTGACGCATCACCCGCGCCGTCATCTCCACATACGGACGGCTCAGCTGGGTGCCCTGCCACCGGATGCACAGCCCGTCCTCCATCAGCGGACCCACGAGCATCAGGGCACTGAGGTACTGGCTGCTCGCCGGCGAATCGAAGGTGACGGTGCCCCCCCGCAGCCGACGGCCCACGACGTGGAACCCGTTGGCCAGCCCGTTCACCTGGGCACCGAGGTCGGTCAGGGCCTTCACCAGCGGAGCATGCGGTCGCTCCAGCAGGGCTCGATCACCGGTCACCAGGCGCTCCTCTGCTTCCTGCACGGCGGCCCAGGCGAGGGCGAAGCGCAAGGTGGTGCCCCCAAGGCCGCAGCGCATCACCGCCGGGCGTTCGCGCAGCAGGCCGTGCAACAGGCGCGTGTCGTCGGCGTCCCCGGGCTCGGGCACGGCGCCCAGGTCACCCGCCAGGGCGGCGGCCACCAGTGCGCGATTGGCCACGCTCTTGCTGCGCGGCAGGCGGACGGCAGCGCGGATGCGGCGCTCAGGCGCTGCGACGGTGAGGGTCGGCATCGTGCACGAGCAGGCGGTAGTGGTCCAGCGCGTCGGCCACCAGCGCGGCATCCACGGGCACGTCCACGCGCCCGCGGCCGATGGCCTCCAGCAGCGTGAAGCGGAAGCCGCCGTCGCGGTTCTTCTTGTCGTGGGCCATCAGCTCCAGGATGCGATGGTGGTCGGTGACGTTCAGGGAGAAGGGGCGGTAGCGCTCCAGCAGCACGGCGACGATGGCATCGTAGCTGGTGCGGTCCAGCAGGTCGAGGCGCCAGCTGAGCCAGGCGGCGCACACCATGCCCACCACCACGGCCTCGCCGTGCAGCAGGCCGCGCTGCGGACCCTCGCCGCTGAAGGCCTCCACCGCGTGGCCGATGGTGTGGCCGAAGTTGAGCAGGCGGCGCGGGCCATGCTCCTCGGGATCGGTGCTCACCACCGCGCACTTGAGGGCCGCGCTGCGTTCCACCAGCGGGGCCAGGGCCTGCAGGTCGTGCCAGGGCGCGGCCACCACGGCGTGCCAGTGGTCGGCGTCGGCCACCAGGCCGTGCTTGAGCATCTCGGCCACGCCGTTCAGCAGCTCGCGCTTGCCCAGCGTGCGCAGGAAGGGCGGATGCACGTACACGCCCTCGGGCTGCCGCACCAGGCCCACCAGGTTCTTCACGCCGTCCAGGTCGATGGCGGTCTTGCCGCCGATGGCGGCGTCCACCATGCCCATCAGGCTGGTGGGCACGTTCACCACGCGCAGGCCGCGCTTGAAGGTGGCGCCCACGAAGCCGGCCAGGTCGGTGACCACCCCGCCGCCCAGGGCCACCAGCACGGCACCGCGTTCGACGCCGAGGCCGGCCAGGTGGTTCCAAAGGGCATGGCAGGTACCGATGCCCTTGCTGCCCTCCCCCGGCGGCACGGCGATGCTGGGCGCCTCGCGCAGGCCGGGCACCAGGGCCAGCAGTTCGGGCAGGCCATGGCGTAATGTGTTCTCGTCGCCCACCACCACGCGCTGCGCGCCTCGGGCCTCGGTGGTCAGCCAGCGGTCCAGCGCGGCCAGGGACCCGGCACCCAGCACCACGGGGCGGCCGGCGGCCATGACGGAACGGGTGTCCGGGTGCGGGCGTGTCATCCTACTTTCGCACCCGCTCCGGGGCGCCTTTTCAAAGGAACGGAACTCCGGCCAGCGCGCCATGGGGAACACCCTGTCCGACCCTCCACGGGCCGCCCGGCCCGGCACCCTGCCCGACCTCACCGACACGCGCATCGCCTTCCGGCAGTACACGGACCGCGGGCTGCTGCGGGCCTACTGGCTCTTCCGCATCATCGGGGTGCCGTGGACGAACGCCACCGGGCGCGCGCTCAGCCAGCTGGCGATGCGGCTGCACCTGCCGATCAAGGGCCTCATCAAGGCCACCATCTTCAAGCACTTCTGCGGGGGCGAGACCATCGTGGAGAGCCTGGCGACGGCGCAGAAGCTCGGCGATGGCGGCCTGGGCACCATCCTGGACTACAGCGTGGAGGGCCAGGAGGACGACGCCTCGCTGGACCACAGCACCGACGAGATCCTGCGCACCATCGCCATGGCCGCCAAGCGCAAGGACATCCCCTTCAGCGTGTTCAAGCCCAGCGGGATCGCACCGCTGGCCATCTGGGAGGCGGTGAGCGAAGGGCGCACGCTGAGCACTGCGGAAGCGCACGAATGGACGCTGGTGCAAGGGCGCATGGAGCGCATCTGCGCGGCGGCGGCCCAAGCGGGCGTGCCCGTGCTGGTGGATGCCGAGGAGAGCTGGCTGCAGCCCGCGATCGATGCGCTGGTGGAACGCATGATGGAGCGCTTCAACCGCGAACGCGCCATCGTGTACAACACGGTGCAGCTCTACCGGCACGACCGGCTGGCCTTCCTCAAGGCCGCCGAGCAGCGCGCGGCGGTGGGTGGCTATCACCTGGGGGTGAAGCTGGTGCGGGGCGCCTACATGGAGAAGGAGCGCGAGCGGGCCGCGTTGAACGGCTACGCCTCGCCCATCCACGCGGACAAGGCGGCGGTGGACCGCGATTACGACGAGGCCCTGCGCCATTGCGCCGACCGGCTGGACCATGTGGCGGTGATGGTGGGCACGCACAACGAGCGCAGCACCCTGCTGATGGCCGAACTGATGCGGGAGCGCGGCCTCCCGACCAACGACCCGCGCGTGTGCTTCGCGCAGCTGCTGGGCATGAGCGACAACATCAGCTACAACATGGCCGATGCGGGCTACCGCGTGGCCAAGTATGTGCCGTACGGACCGGTGCGCGAGGTGCTGCCCTACCTCATCCGCCGGGCCCAGGAGAACACCAGCGCCGCCGGACAGATGGGGCGCGAGCTGAAGCTCATCGTGGCGGAGCGGAAGCGCCGGGCGCGGGGGGGCGGTGAGGTGGAAGCAGGTCCACATGTGGGCATGTGACCAGATGCTCATGTGCCCATGTGCCCATGTGCACATGGGCACATGGGCACATGAACGCCCCCTCCTGCGCGTGGAACGCTCCACGCACCGAACAAGGAGGGGGTTGGGGGAGGTGACAACTCAGCCACGCGGGATCTCCAACGGATCGGAACCTCCCCGCTCCCCTCCTTGCAAGGAGCAGCGAGCGATCGCTGCTCAGGAGGGGGCTTGATCCATGTGCACCTGCACCGAGGGCTGCCCCGCGATCGCGAAGCGGCCCTCGGCAAGTGTTCAGCACAACGTTACCGCGCCACCTTAACGGTCTTCTTCACCACGAAGCTGTCGTTGAGGTAGAGCGTGCAGTGGTAGGTTCCGGGCGCCAGATCGGTCGTGTTCCAGTCGTGGGTGTAGCTGCCCACCTCCCGCACCGCCTCCTCGAGCACCTCCAGACGCTTGCCATGGGCATCGCTGACCTCCAGGCGTGTGCGGCCCGGCGCGGCCACCGTGTAGCGCAGCTGAGTGAGGTCAGCCACCGGGTTGGGCAGGATGAAGAGGTCGGTGCGCAACGCCTCGCTTGCCCCTGCGCCTGCCCCTGCTCCTGCGCCTGCCCCCATCGTACGCTGATCCGTATCGCCATGTGCGGCGCAGCACGAAGCGAGGTCTTGTTGAAGGGTACTGATCTGGGCTTGTTGTGCGTCGTTGGCGGACTTCAGCTCCTGGACCGCTCCGATGAGATAGGGGATGATCCCGGAGTAGTTCACCGCCTTGAAGGTCACCGCAGGCTCCACCACCGCCCCGGCCGTATCCAGCACGGCAGGCCGGGTCACCGATCGCACGAGGTGAGGCATGACCTGTTCCACATCCTGGGCGATCAAGCCCGATTGCAGGCTGGAAGGCAGGCCTAAGTGGTCATACATGATGGTGTCGAAGTGGAACGTCACCGGCTCCAGTTGCATGGTCGCTTCGAGAGCATCCGTCACTGCGGCAACATCCGTCTTCAGCGCCTGGTCCGAACTGGCATAAACGCCGCTCGCGTACACGTTCCCCTCAAAGAACCCCGCCCAGGTGTTCGACGCCGCGCACCGGGCCCTCCCCCATACGCCGATGCACGCGTTGGCCACTCCTCCTCCCTGGGACCAGCTGCCCTCCTCCTGGGCGTTGCCATAGACGCCGATGTTCTGGTCCGCGATGTGCGGAATGGTCACCGTGGTGTGCGCAAAGAGCCCGTAGTTGGCCCGAGCATCCTGCGCCCACCCGCGAAAGGCCAGGTTGACCTCTGCGGCCGGTGTCGGTGAGAACGCATCCACGGCGATGTTCATGCCCTCGTCACCGATCACGTGGGCGAAGATGGCCTTGTCATCGCCAAAGGGATCCGGGCTGCTTTCAACCACGTGCAGCTTCCATCGCGGGTCGAGGATGCCGATGCCCACATTATTCGACTCATCCGGACAGCCGGTCAAGGGCCCGGGCAAATACGCGGTGACCACATGATCGGCTGTGGTCACCTCCCAGTCACAGCCTACCAGGGAACCGAGGTCCCTCCAGTACAGTCGGCCATCGGCCGGGTCCACCACCACCGTGCGGGTCAGCGCGTCATTTTCGTAGGACGTGGTGAGGTAACCGGGCAGCGGGTCCATGAAGTTGCGCAGCCGGATGGTCTGGTCGGCCAGGTCGATCCGTTCATCCGGGAGCAGGGTGATCGTGGCCCAATCCCCCACTCCGAAATAGCCTTCGTTCAAGGAGAGATCCGGTTGCAGCCTGGCCAGCTCCAAGCCGCTCGCACCGCTCGCCGTCGTGCTTGTTCCATTATCCCCAGTGTAGATGAACTGGAATGGTGCGGTCGGACCGTTCTGCCCCGTCACCGTTGACCACACCAGGCCGCTCGTAAGACCATCCAACAGGCCCGAGTAGAACAAGGACTCCCCTCTGGTGGCCAGGAAACCCTCCCCCATGAACGGACGATAACCCAGCTCCAAGGAAGCGTTGTTCTCGGCATGCACCCGAGCGGCAGGGTAGCGGTAGATCCCGGGCGTGTTGCCGAAGTCGCCGACCCCCAAGAACCCGGTCAGGTCCAAATTGGGATATCCGTTGATGGTCTGAAGGGTCACATCCTGCGAGAGCAGCATCCGCAGTGTTGCTGTCGTGTAGAACTCGATCGGCTGATCGGCATCGTGGCGGATCTCCAGGGGATCATTCACCATGCTGTTGTCCCAGCCGACGAAATCGCCAAAGCCGCCACTGTTGGCTGGCGTGGAAACTTGAGCCTGCACGGGCAGCATGGCCAGCACGCAAGCGGCCATGATCCATGGCCTTTGAACTTTCTGTTTCATGGTCTTCGGTTTTGTTGTTGACAACTCATCCAAAGACCGGACTCTATCTAATCGGTCAACACGAACTTGAACGAACGAATCTGCCCTCCCTGCTCCAAGCGCAGCATGTAAGCACCCCTGGCCCATGCTGATGCATCAATTCGCCGGGTACCCGCAACAGCTTCCTCACGCAACATCAAGCGCCCCATACCGTCGAGGATGGTGAGCCTCGTACCTGGAGGCACCCCGCTTAAGCCCACTACATCGTTTGATGGGTTTGGGAAGAGAACTACAGCATCCAACAGGTGATCTGGCACGCCTAGCGCCAACGGACAACCCTTGGGATCCGACGTTACGCACACATTATCGATCAAGGTGTGAGCTCTGGGGTCCCAGGGAAGATCCGCGAAGTGCAGCGTATCCGTCATGGCGTTGTTGAAGTGGTTCCCGATCATCAGGTATTGGTAGGCGCTATCGGCCACGAAGCTGCCGCTCACCAGGGTCCAGCCCACCGTATCGGTGATGAGCCAAGGGTGGTACACATGCGCGAAATTCCCGCCGGTCGGCCAGGGATCGTTGTTGGTCCAATGCCGTGGCTGGGTGGTGAAGAGCATGCCGATGTGACTGCTGGCGAGGTACATCTGAGGGTTGATGTCTGCACCACCCCACGTGGGACTAGCGTAGTAACTAGCGAAATACATCTGCCCCACCACCAGCGGCTGCGCTAGCTGGATCATGAAATACTCTCGAACACCCGTAGCTTGAGCGTAGGTGCCCACACCGACATAGCATTCCCCTTCCTGCGCGTACTGGAAAGCCCAAGAGCTGAGGGGCACATCATTGAAACCACCGTCGGGGATGCAACTCATGAAGTAGTCGCCGGTGCCACCGGCCGAGAACCAGCCCAACGGGCCAGTGCCAAGGGTGTAGGCCATGTTCACTTCCAAGCAGGAGTCGCGCTCTTCGAAGGAATGGTTCGGAACCAAGTTCTGCGCTTCGCAGCGGAGATGCGCAACGAACCCCAGGCAGCCCAACAACAAGCCAAGGCCGGTACGGGGCCACCTGAGGTTCATCGCGTTAGAGGTCATCGTTCGTCCCCGGGTCAAGCCCAGGGCAGGTCATATTCGTTATTGATCAAGCGCCGGGCACTTCCTGTTCGCGATGGGTTACCCCGGTGCATTGGTCCGGTCACCGCATTTGAAGGTACGCTCCGGCGTTGCGGCCCTGCCGGTGTACCCCACCGTAACCCTGATGGGAGGGCCGCCAAAAGACCGTGTCTGCACGGCCCGGTGCTGCCTGGGTGGCTCGGCGGAGGCACCTTATCTTCGCGCTGCTCTGTTTCGTTTACCTATTCCAGTGGGTTGAGTGGGACATGAGCGACCAAAGCCCTCGGTGTCTTACGCGCCGGGGGCTTCTTTCATTCGGGAAGCCCGCATGGGCCTACTTTGCTCGGCTGTAGTTGATGTGGACCGCTGGACCGCTGGACCGCTGGACCGCTGGCCGACTGGCCGCTGCGCAGCGAAGAGAAGGTGATGGGCCGCGCGTTCATGAGGGGAAGATAGGAAGGAACAAACCGGAACAGATAGGCTGTTGAAAAGAATAGTTCGTTCACCTACAGGTAACGGCGAAGCAATGATCATTGCCTCCGGCCCGCAGGAAGTTGCTCAGTTCATCACGAATGCGTCCGCCTACGATCCAAGCCTTCCGCGCTACTGGAACCGGTATCGTCGTTCGCGTAGCACCCACTGGTGAAAAGGAACCGCAGCCGGTCCGGACCGGCGCACAAAGCACAACCCATCACACAGGCGCCTCGCCGTGACGGTGCGGAGATGACCGATACGTGAACCGGTCAAGTTCAACACGTCATCGCGACGCTCCCGAAGGGGCGGAAGCGATCTCCCCAGGCCGTGGCTGGCCCATCCACCTCGGGGACACTGCCACGGCTCTGTTATTTCCTGCCGCGTGAACGCCCCTCCTGCGCGTTGGCCGCTCCGCGCCCTCTGCGACCCTGCGTGCGTTCACCGCTCCTCCACTACCACCCCGTCACGAGCAACCGACGTGCACCGGTGATCCCGCATTTCTGATAGCTGTGGTAGGCGGCGGCGGCGCGTTCGCGCACCTGTTCTGCGGTCTCGCGCCGCACCCATCCCTCCAACGCGGCGCGCAGGGTGTAGGCCTCCGGCGCCATCAGGCCGGTGGTCCACAGCAGCGGTGTCGCTTTTGTCGCGCGCAGCGGTTCTTGAAAGAACGAGCGGCTCACGCAGGCCAGGACGATCACCTCCCGCGCATTCGAGGGCGGGCCTGGAAAGTCGCGGTCCAAATGGAAGTCCATGAGCCCATCGTGACCGGCATAGGCCACCAGTTGCGCGGCACCCCCGGCCCGCACCGGCTCCCCGTTCACGTTCACGGTGCGCGCCCCGGCGCCGCTGGCGTAGCGCAGCAGGTCCTCGGTGGCCTCGCGGATGTGGCGGCCGTCGTAGGCCTCGGCGATGAGCACCACGGCGCTATCGCGGTGGCGCCAGGCGACGCGCTCCAGGATGTGGGCCTCGGGCGCCCGGTCGCAGGGCACGCGCGTCCACTCCGCGGCCTTGTTGAAGTGCGTGCGCACGCCGAAGGCCGCGCCCCAGTAGAGGTTGCCGGCGGGGTCCTGTCCGTTGCCCAGGTGCGCCGGCACCTTCGCGATGCCCTGGTGCGCGTTGTCGCAGAGGGCCACCAGCACATGCACCACCCGCGGCTCACGGGCCATGACGTGGGCCGACAGCACCAGGAGCAGGATGAGGACGGGCAGGCGCATGAGGCGGGAACGCACCCAGGGGGCTGTGTGGTATGCGGTGATGCCGGTCACGCACGTTCCAGGCCCGACGGCCGCACCTTTGCGGCATGGGA
>Ga0138256_10005065_pt1 | contig 13943 bp, 8 predicted proteins | sample KNB2016incub_MG_FD_105486 | JGI IMG/M metagenome (GOLD analysis project Ga0138256, IMG submission 105486) | Active sludge microbial communities from wastewater in Klosterneuburg, Austria - KNB2014incub_MG | ecosystem: Engineered > WWTP > Activated sludge > Unclassified | place: Austria...
CGTGAGCATGAGCATGAAGTCGAGGCGGGTTTGTTCCTCGGGGTGCATCAGGCGGAGGTCGAGTTCGTCGGCGCGGCGGATCATGTTCACGATCACCTGATCGATCGTGTATTGGTACGACCCAGCCCAGGCGGCCACATGTCGCCGCACGTCCCGCTGGATGCGCTTGATGAAGCGAGCGGCCTTCAGGTTCTGGTGGTACTCCGGCGCGCTGGAGAACAGCCGCCGGAGATCGCGGTCGTAGAAGTTCGGATGCTCCAGGCCGTACTGCTCGCGCTTCTTGGCGTAGTGACGGCGCAGCGTGCCGCGGGCGCGGTCGATTGGTTCCACCCGGCGGCGCGAGGTCACCACCGGTGGCTGTCCCGCCACTCCGCGCATCAACTGATCCATGTATTCGAGTTTTTTCAGCGCCGGCCAGTCGTTGAAACGCACCCGCCAGTCACTGTCGGGCGTCAGCCAGACGGCGAACGTCTCAGCGAAATCCTCGTCGGGGTGGCTCTGGGCGTACCAGGAGTCCAGGTGCAGGACAAAGCTCTTGGAATACGGCTTGGGGAGATACACCTCGGGATACTCCACGGAGGGTTTGCCAAACAGGTTGACCCGCCGCCGGCGTCGCCGCAGGTTGTAGGCATTGTCGATGGCGTGGCCGGCTTCGTGCCGCAGAATCTGCATGAACCACTCCGGCGTGCCGCCTTCCACGTCCAGCATCTGCGCCTTCTCAAGCTTCATGAGCCGCGGATGCGCCAGGTAGAACGGGATGGCGATGCCCGGGACGCCATCGGGGCAGAACCACTCGGTGGACAGCCAGTAGTGCGGGCGGAAGGTGATACCCCGGGCGGCCAGTTCCTCATGCAGTTGACTGATTCTGGGCTCCAGGGCCGAGCCCTCGATACTCAGGCCCAGGTCGCGGAACGCGACATCGAGCAGCGCTTCATCGCCCAGGTCCGGCCACTCGGGTCGGGGGGGCGGGCCGGGGTCAACCGGGGCGACGGGCGGGGAGTCTGAGGGAAGGGTCACTGCCGCGTACGGAAAGGCTTATGATAGTCGCCGAATCGGACTACCCCCAAGGGAGAAACCATGAACGCGTTTCGTACGGCTGTACTCTTCGTCGCCATCGTCGGCCTCACTGCAGGCCCGGCGCTCGCCCAGACTCCGCCTCCGCCTCCGCCCACACAGCCCCCCCCGACCCAGCAGCCACCGCCGAAGCCGACGCCCCCGCCAGCCGCCTTGCCAGGGGCCGAGCCGGGTTACGTCGAAACGGTGACCGTGGTGTCCGCCACCAAGGCGGAGCAGAAGCTTGTGGATGCGCCGGCCACGATGTCGGTCATCGGCCCCCGGGCTCTGGAAGTGGCACCGTCCAACAACTACGCGGACCTGCTGCGGGCGGTGCCCGGCGTCAACGTGACCCAACTTTCCGCGCGCGACATCAACATCACCAGCCGGGCGGCGACCAGTTCGCTCGCCACCTCGCAACTGGCGATTCTCGATGGCCGCACGCTCTACCAGGATTTCTTCGGGTTCGTCATGTGGGACTTCATGCCCTCGAACACCAATGAGATCAAGCAGATCGAGATCATCCGCGGACCGGCGTCGGCCGTCTGGGGCGCCAACGCGCTCAGCGGCGTGATTAACGTGATCACGAAGACGCCGCGCGAAATGGAGGGCACGAGCCTCCTCATGGGCGCCGGCAGCTTCGGCAGGGAGTATTGCGGCCCCAATCCCCTGGCGGGCGGGCCGTGTGTGGTGACCAACAGGGGCGTGAACAATGGCTCCCTCATCTACGGCAACATCACCCACGCGCAGGCCATCAATGACAAGTGGGCGTACAAGCTCTCGGTGGGCACATACCAGTCAGACGCCTTCACGCGCCCAACGGGCCTGATTCGCGGCAACACCACCGGCACCCCGTATCCCACGTACAAGAACACCGGCACGTCACAGCCGAAAGTGGACCTGCGCATGGACTACGACGGCGCCGAAGGCCAGCGATGGTCGTTCTCGGGCGGCCATGCCGGCACCGACGGCATCATGCACAGCGGCATCGGCCCATTCGACATCAAGCCGGGCACCACGTTCAGCTACGGCAAGATCAACTACTCCAAGGGCGCGCTGCGCATTCAGGCGTTCCTGAACGCCCTCAACGGCGACGCGACGAACCTGGTGGCGGTGGATACGGCCGGCGCCCCTGTCACGCTGGACTTCAACACGAAGACCTTTGACCTCGAGTTGAGCAACACCAAGGCCATCGCCGGCAGACACGTGATCACCTACGGCGGCAACCTCCGCTACAACCAGTTCAAGCTGTCACTGGCCACCCTGGAGGATCAGCGCAAGGAAGGCGGCATCTACGTCCAGGACGAAATTTTCATGGGCGAGAAAGTACGGCTCGTCCTCGGCGGGCGTGTGGACAAGTTCACGTCGATTGAGAACCCGGTGGTGTCACCCCGTGCGGCGCTGCTCCTGAAGCCGACCGCGAAATCGACCATCCGCCTGTCGTACAACCGGGCGTTCCGCGCGCCTTCGGCAATCAACAACAACCTCAATACCATTGTCACCAATGCGATTCCGCTCGGATTGTTCAACCCGGCGTTCGGTGCCACGATCTACCGTGTGCCGACGGAGGCGGTCGGCAATCCGGACCTGAAGGAAGAGCGCATGGATGCCTTCGAGCTCGGCTACTCGGCCTCGCTCGTCGACAATCGCGTGATTCTGTCAGCCGCGTATTACTACACCAAGCTGACCGACGAGATCTTCTTCACCCAGACAGGCGAGTACGGTCCGTTGTCGCCGCCCCCCGGCTGGCCCGCGGTGCTCAATCCGGCATGGGCGGCGCTCTACACGGGGCTCGCCACCGGCAAACCCACGCGGTTCCCGACACAGTTCACCTACCTGAATCTGGGCGTGGTCAAGAACCAGGGCGTGGAACTGGGCGTGGACGCGGCCCTGACCCCCACGACGTCGATTTACGCCAACTACTCCTACCAGCGTGACCCCGATCCGAACTTCGCGCTGAGCGAGCTCAATCTCGCCCCGAACAACCGCTTCAGCATGGGCATGAACTACTCCGGCCCCCGCGTGTTCGGCTCGGCGTCACTGGCCTACGCTGGCGAAGCCTTCTGGCAGGACGTGCTTGACGCGCGCTACACAGGCACGACCCCGGCGCAGACCACCGTCAATGGCAGCTTCGGCGCCAAATGGTCGGGCGGCAGGTACACCACCACCATCAAAGTGGTGAACCTGACCAATCGCCAGGTCATGCAGCACGTGTTCGCCGACGTGTCACGCCGCCAGGTCATGGCGGAACTGCGCGTCAACCTGACGAAGTAGCCCAAAGGACCTCTGAGGTCGGTTCGCCCGACACCACACGAACCGACCTCAGAGGTCTTCACTCCCGGCGCCGGCCGGTTTCGGCGATAATTGATCTGATTGTCGACTCCAAAGAAAAAGATCCGCTGGTCCGCCGCCTGGTCTGAAGCGCGCGACCTCATCTGGGCGCGCCGACGCCGCCTGCTGCTGGGACTGGCCCTCATGCTCGTCAGCCGGGTGGCGGGCATGGTCTTGCCCTACCTTTCGAAACACCTGATTGATGACCTGATACTGGGGCGCGTCGACAGGCTGACGACGTTCGCGTGGATTGTGGGTGGCGCCACGGTTGTTCAGGCCATCACGTCGTTTGCCCTGTCGCAGGTGCTCGGCGTGGCCGCCCAGCGCGCCATCACCGACATGCGTCGGCGCGTCGAAGAACACGTGATGCGCCTGCCCGTCAGTTACTTCGACAAAAACCAGACCGGGCAGCTCATCTCGCGCGTGATGAACGACGCGGAAGGCATCCGTAACCTCGTCGGCACAGGACTCGCACAACTGGCGGGCAGCATGGTGACCGCCGTGCTGGCGCTTGGCTATCTGTTCTGGGTCAACTGGTTGTTGACGGCCGTAACGCTCACGGTGCTTGCGGCGTTCGGCGGCGCGCTTGCCTATGCCTTCAAGCGGCTCAGGCCCTTGTTTCGCGAGAGGGGCAAGATTCAAGCCGACGTGACGGGACGGTTGAACGAGGCGCTGGGTGGCATTCGTGTGGTCAAGACCTACACGGCGGAGCGGCGCGAAGATTTGGTCTTCACCAAAGGCGTGCACCGGTTATTCAAGAATGTCGCCCAGTCGATGACCGGCGTGTCGGCCACCACCGCCTTTTCCAGTGTCGTGATCGGCGCCATGGGCGTGATCATCATCACCATCGGGGGCGACGCCATTGTGGCCGGCACGATGACGGTTGGCGACCTGATCGCCTATATCTTCTTCACAGGCTTGATGGCCGCCCCGATCGTGCAGATCGCGTCGATTGGTACGCAGATTACTGAGGCCTTCGCGGGACTCGATCGGATTAGGGAACTGCTCGATACACCGCGTGAAGACGCGGCCGACGCCTCCAACGCCGGCGTCTCCGAATTGCGCGGCGAGGTCACGTTTGACGATGTCTCGTTCGAGTACCAGCCGGGCGTGCCCGTGTTGAAGGCCATTTCGTTCACGGCGCCCGCCGGCAGCACCACCGCGCTCGTCGGATCGTCGGGCTCGGGCAAAAGCACCTTGTTGAGTCTCGTGATGGCGTTTAACCGGCCGACCAGAGGGCGCGTGATGGTGGATGGGCGCGACCTGAATGGCCTGCGTCTGGGCGAATACCGCCATCACCTGGGTGTGGTGCTGCAGGATAATTTCCTGTTCGATGGTCCGGTGGCCGACAACATTGCCTACGGCCGGCCTGATGCGACAGACGACGATATCCGCCGGGCGAGCCAGGTGGCGCATGCCGACGAATTCATCGAGGGTTTCGAGAAGAAGTACCAGACGGTGGTGGGTGAGCGCGGCGTGCGGCTCTCAGGAGGGCAGCGGCAGCGCGTGGCGATTGCGCGCGCAATCCTCGCGGACCCGCGCATCCTGCTGCTCGATGAGGCCACCTCGAGCCTCGACAGCGAGAGCGAGGCCATGATTCAAGACGGCCTAAGGTCATTGCGTCGCGGCCGTACAACCTTCGTCATTGCACATCGGCTGTCCACCATCCAGTCGGCCGATCAGATTCTGGTGCTCGAACACGGCGAGATTGTGGAGCGCGGCACACACACTGAGTTGCTGGCGCGCCAGGGCCGCTATCGCCAGTTGTACGACAAGCAGTACCATTTCGAAGCCGATCGTTTCATCAATCCTGGCGAAGACTTCACACCAGAGCCACCCAAGGCGCCGGTGGAAAAACCGCCCGCATCCCGGGGCTTCCGGGCAGAATAGAGCACGCGTCGCGTTATGGCCCAATTCATCTACACCATGAAGGGCCTGGGCAAGGTGTACCCACCTGACCAGGTCGTGTTCAAAGACATCTGGCTCTCCTTCCTGCCCGGCGCGAAGATCGGCGTCATCGGCAGCAACGGCACCGGCAAGTCCACGCTGCTCAAGATCATGGCGGGCATGGACCCGCACTATCTCGGCGAAGCGTTTCGTGCCGAGGGCACCACCGTCGGGTTCCTGCAGCAGGAGCCGCAGCTCGATGAAACCAAGACGGTGCTCGGCAACGTGGAAGAGGGCGTGGCGTCCACGCGAGCGTTGCTGACACGCTTCGACGAGATCAACGAAAAATTCGCGCAGGAGATGTCCGACGAAGAGATGGACAAGACCCTGGCGGAGCAGGCGCGCGTGCAGGACGCCATCGAAGCCGCCAATGCCTGGGATCTGGACGCGCGCGTGGAGCAGGCCATGGACGCCTTGCGCCTGCCGCCGCCCGACGCCGACGTCAGCAAACTCTCGGGTGGCGAACGCCGTCGGGTGGCGTTGTGCCGGCTGTTGCTGCAGTCGCCGGACCTGCTGCTGCTCGACGAGCCGACGAACCACCTGGACGCCGAATCAGTCGCCTGGCTCGAACATTTCCTGCACGCCTATCCCGGCACCGTCGTGGCAATCACCCATGACCGGTACTTCCTCGACAATGTGGCGGGCTGGATCCTGGAACTCGACCGTGGCAAGGCCTATCCGTGGGAGGGCAACTACTCGGGCTGGCTGGAGCAGAAGCAGGCGCGATTGGCGCTTGAGGAAAAACAGGAGTCCAAGCGGCAGCGCACCCTGCAGCGCGAACTCGAATGGATTCGCATGTCGCCCAAGGCTCGCCACGCCAAAGGCAAGGCGCGCCTGAACGCGTATGAACAGCTGCTGGGCGAGGACACGACCGACAAACTCGAGCGCGTGGAAATCTACATCCCGCCCGGCCCCCGTCTGGGTGACGTGGTGGTGGAAGCGCGCGATCTGAAGAAGGCCTACGGCGACCTGCTGCTCATCGAGGGCATGAACTTCACGTTGCCGCGTGGCGGCATTGTGGGCGTGATCGGGCCCAATGGCGCCGGCAAAACCACGCTGTTCCGCATGCTGGTGGGGCAGGAGAAACCCGATGCCGGCGTTCTGCGCATCGGGGAGACCGTCCAGATCGGTTACGTAGACCAGTCGCGCGATGCGCTTGTGGCCGACAAAACCGTGTATGACGAAATTTCCGAAGGCAACGATGAAGTCGCCCTGGGGAAACGCACCGTCAACGCGCGCGCCTATTGTTCGTGGTTCAATTTTCGCGGCAAAGATCAGCAACGAAAAGTGGGCACGCTCTCAGGCGGCGAACGCAATCGCCTGCACCTGGCCAAACTGCTGAAACGCGGCTGCAACCTGCTGCTCCTGGACGAACCGACGAACGACCTCGACGTTGATACCTTGCGCGCGCTCGAACTGGCGCTGGATGAATTCGCCGGCTGCGTGGTGGTCATTTCGCACGACCGCTGGTTCCTGGACCGCATCGCCACCCACATGCTCGCATTCGAAGGCGACAGCCACGTGGAGTGGTTCGAGGGCAACTACCAGGAATACGAGGACGACAAGAAACGCCGCCTCGGTGTGGACGCCGACCAGCCCCACCGCATCAAATACCGCAAGCTGACACGATGATCACGACGGATCACAGGAGGCGCCGAGACGCCGAGTTCTTTTTCTTGGAAGACCTTGCCCTCCATACCTCAACGTCTCCCTGTGATCCTGCGTCGATCATGATCACGACGGATCACAGGAGGCGCCGAGACGCCGAGTTCTTTTTCTTGGAAAATCTTGCCCTCCCTATCTCTGCGTCTCCCTGTGATCCTGCGTAGACATGTTTACTGACCTGCGTGCATTCCTCGATCAGCTGCGCCGCGACAACGATCTTGTCGAAATCGATGCGCAGGTGGACCCCGTGGAGGAAGCCGCCGAAATTCATCGGCGCGTGATCGCCGCCGGCGGGCCGGCGTTGTTGTTCCCCCGCGTCAAGGGCGCGGCGTTTCCGCTGGTCACCAATCTCTTCGGCACCCCGCGCCGCGCCGAGATGGCCTTCGGGCCCAGACCCCTCCACTTCATCAAGCGTCTCGTCCACCTGGCCGAGACCATGCTGCCGCCAACGCCCGGAAAACTGTGGGACGCGCGCGACGTGGCCATGCAGGCCCTCCGCGTCGGGATGAAGCGGCGATCACACGGGCCCGTCACCGAGGTGGTGACGAACGACGTTCGCCTCGATCAACTGCCGGCGCTCACGTGTTGGCCCGAAGACGGTGGCCCGTTCGTCACGCTGCCGCTGGTCTACACCACACACCCGGACAAGGGCGGGCCGAACCTCGGGATGTACCGTCTGCACGTGCACGACCGCACGTCCACCGGCATGCACTGGCAAATCGGCAAGGGCGGCGGTTTTCACTACGCGATCGCCGAGGCGAAACAGCAGTCGCTGCCGGTTACCGTCTTTCTGGGCGGTCCGCCGGCGTTGATGCTGGCGGCGATTGCGCCGCTGCCCGAGAACGTACCCGAGATGTTGCTCGCCTCACTGATCGCCGGTGAGAAGATCGCGCAGGTGCCGGGGCCCAACGGCCATCCGCATCCGCTTGTCGCGCGTGCGGAATTTGCGCTGATGGGCTCGGTCGCGCCGGGCGTCCGCAAGCCCGAAGGGCCGTTCGGCGATCACTACGGCTACTACTCACTCGAACACGACTATCCCGTGTTCCAGGTCTCCCAGGTTGCCCATCGGCGCGACGCGATCTATCCGGCAACGGTGGTGGGAAAGCCGCGGCAGGAAGACTTCTTCATCGGCGACCTGTTGCAGGATCTGTTGTCGCCGCTGTTTCCGCTCGTGATGCCGGCCGTCACCGAGTTGTGGTCGTACGGGGAGACGGGTTACCACTCACTCGCTGCCGCGGTTGTGAAGCAACGCTACCGGCGCGAAGCGATGGCCAGCGCCTTCCGTATCCTCGGCGAGGGCCAGTTGTCGCTGCAGAAGTTCCTGCTGGTCACTGACCAGGCCGTGAACCTGCGCGACTTCCGCGCGACGCTTGCACACGTGCTTGCGCGCACGAATCCCGAGACGGACCTGTACGTCTTTTCGAACTTGTCCATGGACACGCTCGACTACAGCGGTCCGTCGGTCAACGAAGGGTCCAAGGGCGTGTGGCTGGGACTCGGCGACCCGGTACGCGACCTGCCGCGCGAATTCCGGCCGCCCGTGCCGCCGTCCTCAGACGTGCGCGACGTGCGCGTCTTCTGCGCCGGCTGCCTTGTGGTGAGCGGGCCGACGTTTGCCGCCGACGCCAGGGCCGCAGCCCGGTTGGCGGCAGACCCCGCATTCGCGGGATGGCCGCTCGTGGTGCTGACAGACGACGCGGATCGTGCGACGCGCAGTGACATGAATTTCCTGTGGACGACGTTCACGCGATTCGAGCCAGCTGCCGATATTCACGCGTCGGCGACGCGAGTGGTGCGAAACCACATCGCGTATCAGGGGCCGGTGCTCATCGACGCGCGAATGAAGCCCTGGTACCCGAAAGAGGTGACATGCCGGCCGGAAGTGGCGGCGACCGTGACCAGGCGGTGGCGCGAGTACTTCCCGCACCGCGACGTCCGGATGGGCGATGCAGAGAAGGGCCACCTTGATTAGCCGGGGGATGCGCCTTGTGGCCGCGTCGGGCCTGATCGCACTGGCAGCAGCCTGTGAACAATCGGGACCGCAGGTGCAGTTCCTCTCCATCGCGACAGGCGGCACCGGCGGCGTGTATTACCCGTATGGCGGCGCGCTGGCTCGTGTGCTCACGTCGAAACTCCCGAACACGCAGGTCACTGCAGAGGTGACGGGGGCGTCAGTGGACAACCTCAAACTGATGCAACAGGGCCGCGCCGACCTGGCTTTTACGCTGGCCGATACGCTGCATGAAGCCGCGAAGGGCACGGGACCATTTGCGGCAACCGGGCCCGTTGACGCGCGAACCGTCGCGGTGCTCTACACCAACTACACACATCTGGTGACTCGGCAAGGCAGCGGCATTGCGCGCGTGGCAGATCTGAAGGGGCGCGTGGTGTCCACCGGTGCGCCCGGGAGCGGCACTGAACTCATCGCGGACAGGTTGCTGCAGGCGGCCGGCATCGATCCGCGCCAGGGGATTACGCGCCACGCCTTGGGCGCCAGTGAATCAGCCGGTGCGCTCAAGGACGGCAAGGTCGACGCGTTCTTCTGGAGCGGCGGACTGCCGACGTCGGCCATTCAGGACCTGGCGGCGTCTGCTGGGCTGACGATCGCACTTGTGCCGCAGGATGATCTGTTGCCGGCTCTCCAGGCGCGTTACGGCAAGGAACTGTATCGCGCCGTCTCTCTTCCTGGCGCCACGTACCGCGGCAATGCCGATTCCGTGTCCGTGATCGGCGTCAGCAATGTGCTGGTGGCGTCGAGCCGGCTGTCGCCGGATCTGGTGGAGGCCATCACCGCCGCCTTGTTCGATGCCAAGGCCGACCTGACCGCCGCGCATCCCGAGGCACGGCACCTGGAGCGTGCCACGGGGCCTGACACCGCGCCCGTGCCCCTTCATGAGGGTGCACTCAGGTATTACCAGGCCCGGGGCTGGCGCTAGACGATTGACCGCCTCGTGACCTAGACTCTGGGGTCCATGAGGTCCGGAGCGCTCCTGACGGCTGTTCTTCTGACGACGGCGGCGTGTGGCCGGCCGACGAGCCCGAGCGAAGCTTCGCCCAATCGCTTCGCGATCATGGCTCCCGCCAGCGCGTCGTCGGACTTGGCCGCGATGTTTACTGAGAGCGGGGCCGCAGAGTGGGCCCAGGCCAGGGGCCGCCTGCGAGGTTTCCAGTTTTACCAGCAGATTCTGAGGGGATTCTGCCCGACGTGTGGACCCAACAACGGTGCGCGGCTGGTGGATGCGCGGCCCGAAGGCGCCTTTGCCTGGTTGTCGCGTCAGGGCATCCAGATTGGTGTGGAGGCCGGCGCTGTCAAGGAACACACCTGCGACGGACGCGAATTGGGCAATGTCGTCAACAACGACATGCGCGTGGTCTACAACTCGGGCAGTCACGTGACGTTCATCGCCATGGACGAGCCGTTCACAGCGGCGTTGCCGGTCCGGGAAGGCGGAACCTCCGCGCGTTGTGACTTCTCGGTCGATCAGACCGTGGTTGAGGTCAAGGCGTTTATCGACCGCGTGCACTCGATGTACCCGTTGATTCGGGTTGGACTCATCGAGCCTTATCCGTACTTCTCGGTAGACGACATCACCCTGTTCATCGAGGGGCTTGAGAACGTTGGTGTACGACTGCCGTTTTTCCGGCTGGACTTCGACCTGCGCCACCGGAGAAATGTCGATGCCAACGCCCCTCACGATTTGAAGCGCTTGCGGGCCTTCCTCGACAGCCGTGGGATCGACTTTGAGTTGATCGTGACCGGGTACGACGGCAAGACGGATGCAGGCGCCGTGGCGTCGGCGATGGCGCTGGCCTATGAAGTGAGCGGCGCCGTTGGCACGCCGCACAGCGTGGTGTTTCAGGACTGGTCGGCGGATCGACAAGGCGTCGGCAGCAGCGCCGTCAATCTGCCGGAGGATCAGGTGGGCTCGCTCGCGTGGCTCGTCAACAACGGCGTGACGGTGTTTCAGTGATGGAGATGACCTGGAGAACCGCCAGCGCGTCGGTGATGCTGGTGTTGGCGGTTGGCGTTCCTGCCGCCTTCGCCGACGACCCGCCGCAGGCCGTTGGTGATCGGGCGCCCCTTTGGCATCTGTCGGTGCGCGCCCTGAAGCCGGTCACGTCCACCGACCCACAACACACGGGCGTGAGCGTGGGGCTCGCTCGCACTGGCACTTACCGCGCGGCCGTTCATTTTCAGCCTGCGGAACGGGGCGGGCTCGGCATGGTCCACGGCGCGCTTGGGCTCCGCGTGTTCGATCGCGCCACCTGGCAATTGTCTATGGACCTGGAGCACACCCAGGTGCGTGCCAATCGGCGCCTGTTTGTCGGCACGGGGTGGCAGCTTGACGGGCACGACCGGCAGCAAGTGTCGCTGCTCACCGGCGCCGTCCAGTGGCATGAGAAGCGAGTCTGGGGCCTGATTCGCGGCATCGAAGCCGGCGTGGGCCGCATGCAGGTATGGCGACTGGTGTCGGCGCGCGCCGGCAGCGATTTGTTGAACTCGTCACCCGATCCGATTCTGGAGTCGGGAGCGCCGGTCGGCGTCCTGGGCATTTTCGCAGAGCGATCGCTCGGGTGGGGATTTTCCGCAGAGGCGCGCGTGCGTGTCATCGGCGCCGGCCACTCACCGGGCGGTGAGGTGCCGTTTGCGCACGTGGCTGCTCACTGGGACCTGACGCGGCCTGTCTTCGGTTCCGCCGGTTCCCGGCGGATGGAATTTGGATTGTCGGGCAGCCATGCCAGCAGCCCGCGCGCGGTGTCGTACTACCAGAACGGCCTCGGTCTCGCGCTGCGAGTCGTTTTTTAGCTCGTGTCTCTGGACAACCGTCTGCGCGGCGTTTCCTCCGCATCCGTCCTCGCGTTCCTGCTTTCCGCGCTGTCGCTGGCGTGGGTGCTCTTCGTCATTCCACCTCAGACCTATCGGCCACTGATGTTGCTTGTCGGCGTCTGGGCCACGCTTCGCCTGAAGCCATCGGCGGGGCGATGGGGGCCGGCGCTCGACCTGGTGTGGGTGGTGGTGACGATGTTCGGGTTGGGGTGGCCACTCGCGCAGGGTGAGGCGTTCTGGTACCGCGCGGCCAATCCGACCGGTGGCGACGTGGTGGCCGGCATGGCCGCGTTGCTCGTCATCACCGAGGCCGTGCGTCGCACCACGGGCTGGGCGCTGCCGATCGTCACCGTGGGTTTTTTGGCGTACGCCGTGTTCGGTCCAGCGCTTGCGTCCATCGGCCTGGCGGACATCGCCCATCGTGGATACGACCTGCCGCGGCTGGTGGGCAACCTCTACATGACACTTGAGGGCATCTACGGCGTGCCGCTCGATGTGGCGGTGACGTACATCACGCTGTTCAGCATTTACGGCGCCGTACTCGAAGCGTCTGGCGCCGGCACGTTTTTTCTGGATTGGGCGTTGTCCCTCTCTGGTGGTGCGCAATCGCCTGCGGCGACGGGCCGGTCCGTCTCGCTCGCGGGTTTTCTGCTGGGCACGGTGTCGGGTTCCGGTGTCGCCACCACCGTGACGCTCGGGTCCATGGCATGGCCACTGTTGCGCCGTGCAGGATTTGAAGCGAATACGGCGGGCGCGATGCTTGCCGCATCGGGCATCGGCGCGTTGCTCTCGCCGCCCACGCTGGGCGCCGCGGCATTTCTCATCGCCGAGTACCTGCGAGTCTCGTACCTCCAGGTACTGGTGATGGCCACCATTCCCACCGTGCTCTACTACGCGTCGATTGTGCTGATGATCGATGGCGACGCGCAGCGCATCGCGCTGCCTGCGACTGGTGTCGCGACTGGCGTACCACGCGCTCGATTGCCACTGCATTCGTACTGGCACTTCACCTCACTCTTCCTCGTGGCCGTGCTGATGGCGTTGAGCTTCACGCCGTTCCGCGCGGTGTTTTGGGCCACCCTGGCGGCGGTCGGCATCAGCGTGGTGACGCGCACACCGCTTGGGCCCAGGCGTCTGGCATCGGCGCTTTCGGAAGGCGGCAAGGACACCTTGTCGGTGCTTTCCACCACCGCCATTGCCGGCGCCATCGTCGGCGTCGTCACACTGACGGGGTTCGGCCTCAAGGCGGCGGGCCTCATCGTGGCGCTGGCGGGTGGATCGCTGCCGCTGACCGTGTTGTTCGGGGCGCTCGCGGTGTGGATTCTGGGTCTTGCCGTGCCGGTGACCGCGTCGTACATCATTGCGGCCGTGATGGTGGTTCCGGCGCTGACCACCGTGGGCGTCGCACCGATCGCCGCGCACATGTTCGTGTTTTATTACGCGGTGTTGTCGGAGGTCAGTCCGCCCACCGCGCTGGCGCCGTTTGCCGCCGCGGCGCTGACTGGCGGTCAGCCGTTCCGCACGATGATGCTGACGTGGAAGTACTCGTTGCCCGCATTCCTGGTGCCCATTGCGTTCACGCTTGAGCCGCGAGGCATGGGGATGTTGATGCAGGGGCCCTGGGGCGACGTAGTGGTGGGATCGATCACCGCGCTCGTGGGTGTCGCGGCGCTGGCGTTCGCGATGACGGGCTCCCAGGGCCTGCTGGCATCGCCTGGATCTCGCGTCGCGCTGGGGATTGGCGGCCTGTTTCTGGTGCATCCTGCACCGTGGGCCGACATGACCGGCACCGCTCTGGTAGCCGCGGTCGTGGTGGTACGCCGTGTTATCTTTAGCCCGTCCCGGAGGACGCACACATGAAAACTCTCAAACAACATTGGATTCTGGCCACGGTAATCGTGGCGATTGCTACCGGCTCCACCCTGGCGGCACAGGCGCGACAGGCCGCACCACCGCGGACCGGTCCCCAAACGCTCGCCGCGGTGACCACGCCGAAAGCCGAGTTGGGCAACAACCTTGGCGACGACTACTACCTCGCCAACTACACCCAGTTGATGGCGTACTGGCGCAAGCTCGAGAAGGAATCGCCGCGCCTGAAGGTGGTGGAGATCGGCAAGAC
>Ga0138256_10005069_pt1 | contig 13938 bp, 9 predicted proteins | sample KNB2016incub_MG_FD_105486 | JGI IMG/M metagenome (GOLD analysis project Ga0138256, IMG submission 105486) | Active sludge microbial communities from wastewater in Klosterneuburg, Austria - KNB2014incub_MG | ecosystem: Engineered > WWTP > Activated sludge > Unclassified | place: Austria...
CCAGGCCTTCGCCAAGCAGTTCGCCGACATCGGCCTGATCGTCACCGCGATCATGGGCGCGGTGTTCTTCACCCTGCTGCTGCTGACCGGCAACACCATGGCGCAGGCGGTGCGCGAGCGCATTCCCGAACTCGCGGTGTTGAAGACGATTGGTTTCTCCAACCGCAGCGTGCTGTGGCTGGTGCTGGCCGAGGCGGTATTGCTGGTGCTGCTGGGCGGAACCATCGGCCTCGGCATCGCCGCCCTGCTGGTGCCGGCGGTCACCGCCGCCAGCGGCGGGATGATCCAGCTGCCGGGAATGCTGGCCCAGACCTGGCTGCTCGGCCTGCTGCTGATGTTGCTGATCGGCGCGGTGGTCGGCCTGCTGCCCGCGCTGCGCGGGATGCGCCTGAACATCGTCGATGCCTTGGCCGGTCGATAGGGTGAACTGAGGCGGCTCGCGCGGCACTGCCGCGCGCCGAAGCGAACGCCCGGCGCGCTGCGCCGGGCCGGTCGACCAGATGCAAGACATTTTCGAGGGCATTGAAATGAAGCGTATGAAGGGTTTCCTCGCCGGCCTGCTGACCATCGTGCTGCTGGCGGTCCTGCTCGGCGTCTGGATTTCGCTGCCATGGTTCGCCGTGCTCGGCATGGCGGTCGCCATCGGCCTCTGGCTGTTCCTGACCCGCAGCGGGCGGCTTGCGCGGGAAGCCGCGAAGATCGGCATCGCCGGCCTGCCGCAACGCTGGGGCGCCTCGCTGGTGATCGTGGTCGGCATCGCCGGCGTGGTCGGCGTGCTGGTGGCGATGCTGGCGATGGGCGAAGGCTTCAAAGCCACGCTGGACAAGACCGGCAGCGAGCGCAGCGCGATCCTGCTGCGCGCCGGTTCGCAGGCCGAGACCAATTCGGTGATCACCCGCGACCAGGTGCCGCTGATTTCCACCCTGCCTGGCATCGCCCGCGGCAAGGACGGCAAGCCGCTGGCCTCGGCCGAGTTGTCGCAGATCGTCAACCTGCCGAGCATGGCCGACGGCACCGACAGCAATGTGCAGTTCCGCGGCGTCGGTCCGGCGGCATGGGAACTGCGGCCACAGGTGAAGCTGGTGCAGGGCCGCAGGTTCGCCGCCGGCCTGCGCGAGATGGTGGTCGGTCGCGGCGCGCAGCAGCGCTTCCGCGGGCTTGAGCTCGGCAAGCAACTGAAGCTGGCCAACCAGATGTGGACGGTGGTCGGGGTGTTCGAATCCGGCGACTCGCACGAATCCGAACTGTGGGCGGACACCGAGGTGCTCGGTCCGGCCTATCAGCGCAGTGCGTTCCAGTCGATGACGGTGAAGCTCGACGGCAAGCGCGGCTACCAGCAGTTGAAGGCCGCGCTCGCTGCGGATCCACGCCTCAAGCTGGATGTCGAAACCACCCGCAATTACTACAGCAAGCAATCCGAAGGCCTGACCAGGCTGATCAACATCCTCGGCACCGTGATCGGCACGATCATGGCGATCGGTGCGGTGTTCGGCGCGCTCAACACCATGTACGCGGCGGTCGCCGGCCGCGCCCGCGAGATCGCGACGATGCGCGCGCTCGGCTTCCGCGGCGTGCCGGTGGTGACCGCGGTGATGCTGGAAACCATGCTGCTGGCCCTGCTCGGCGGACTGCTGGGTGCCGGCATTGCCTGGCTGGTGTTCAACGGCTACACGGTGAGCACGCTCGGCCAGAACTTCAGCCAGGTGGTGTTCCAGTTCCGGGTCTCGCCGGAGCTGCTGTGGACCGGCCTGAAATGGGCGCTCGGCATCGGCCTGGTCGGCGGGCTGTTTCCCGCGTTGCGTGCCGCGCGCTTGCCGGTGACCGAGGCCCTGCGCAGCGCCTGATCGCCGTCGCCCGGCAGGCGGCAGGCTGAATGCCCGCTGCCTGTCATCGTGCTGTCATGCCAGTGCGATAGATGCGCGGGCCGATGCCACCTACCCTGCGCGACCTCTTTTGATCCGGATCGCGCCCATGCGTCGCGCGTTGCTCATCCTCTGCGCCTGCCTGTTGCTGGTCGGCTTCGCCTGGCCGGACGCCGCCGAGGCGCTCGGCAAACGCCTGGTCGCGCCCGGTGGCGTCTCGCCGATCCTGCCGACCGCGCGCATCGAGCGCAGCATCGCGCAGTTGCCGCATCGACAGGGCTGGGTGGAGACGTCCGCCGGCGTGCGGCTGTTCTGGCGCGCGTTCGATCCCGGTGCCTACCGGCTCGACTACGCCTATCGCCCGGACGGCAGCCAACGCGGCCGCATGCAGTTCGATCTCGACGCCCGCACGCCGGTGGCGTATGCGGGTGCGCCGCGCGGCACGGTGGTGTTGCTGCACGGCTGGATGATGGATGGCGGCTCGCTGTTGCCATGGTCGCTGCAACTGGCGCAGGCAGGCTACCGCACGATCAGCCTGGACCTGCGCAACCATGGTCGCTCCGGCGCGGCACCGTCGGGCTACGGCCTGCGCGAGGCACGCGATGTGGCCGATGCGGTCTCGGCGTTGCGCACGCGAGGCGAAGTGGTCGGTCCGTTGCATCTGCTCGGCGTGTCCTACGGTGCGGCAACCGCGATCTTCAGCGCGCGCGAACTCGGCACGCAGGTCGACAACGTCATCGCCATCGAGTCCTTCGACAACGCCGGCGGCGCGATCCGCGACATGGTGCCGCACATGCTGGCCAAGCCACCGGAAACCGTGACCCAGCACATCGCGCATCGCCTGCTGCGGATGCAGATGGACGCTGCCGCACTGGAGCGCGCGATCGCCACCGCCAGCGACGCACTGCAGCTGCCGCTGGATCGCATCGACGTGGGTGCCGCACTGGCGCAGGTGCCGTCCTGCGTGTTGTTGCTGCACGGCCGCGAGGATCGCCACGTACCGGTCGCGCACGGCCGCGCATTGGCCGCCGCCGCGCCGCACGCGCACTACCTCGAAGTGGCGGGCGAAGACCACATCAGCCTGCCGATGCGGCTCGATCTGCTGGCACCGACCGTGATCGACTGGCTGGACAACGCCGATTCGTCACGCAAGTTCTGTCCGCAACCGCTCGCACTGCATGTGGCAGGTGCGGCGGCCACGGCAACGCCGGGTGGTACCTGAGGGTCGCCGGGCACCACGACAAGATGACGGATTTATTGCGGACTCGTTAATTTTGCGTGAAGATCCGAGGGTTCGCGCTGCCATCACGCTGCGCGCCACGCCATTCGCCCTCAGGAGACACCCCGTGCACTCGCGTCCGCTTTCGATCCGCCCGCTGGCCCTGGCCATCCTGCTCGCCACCAGCGGCCTGGCCTCGGCCCAGTCCAACGTCACCGGCAGCGTCTACGGCAGCGCCCAGCCCGGCCAGACCGTGGTCATCCGCAACGCGGATACCGGCCTGACCCGCACCATCAGCGTTGGTGCCGACGGCAAGTACCGTGCGCTCGCGCTGCCGACCGGCCAGTACAAGATCGAACTGCAGAAAGATGGTGCCACCATCGCCCAGCGTGACGTGCTGGTGCAGATCGCCAGTGGCGCACAGGTCGACTTCATCGCCGCCGCCGGCGCAGACACCAAGACCCTGGATGCGGTGACCGTGCAAGGCAATCTTGCCGCGCTGGACATGTCGCAGACCGACGTGCGCTCGGTGTTCACCGCCGCGGACATCGAACGGCTGCCGATGGGCGGGAACCTGCAGGACATCGCCAGCGTCGCCCTGCTCGCGCCCGGCGTGGTTGCCGCGACCGGTTCCAGCTTCGTCAGTTTCGGTGGTGCCTCGGGTGCCGAGAATGCCTATCTCATCAATGGCTATCCGGTCACCAACCCGCTGAACAACCTGGGCTACAAGAGCCTGCCATTCCGGGCCATCGACCAGGAGCAGGTGCTCACCGGCGGATACGGCGCCGAATTCGGCCGCTCCACCGGCGGCGTGATCAACATCGTCACCAAGCGTGGTGGCAATGAGTGGCATGGCGGTGCCTACATTCGCTGGACCCCGATGAGCCTGAAGGGCAAGCAGAAGAACGAGTACTACCCGGAAACCGGTTACTGGAACGCCAGCAAGCACCCGGCCGGCACCACCGCGAAGGACTGGTCGGACGGCCAGATGTACACCTACAAGCGCGACAACGGCACCAGTTCGGCGACCGCGGGGATCTGGGCCAGCGGCCCGCTGGTCAAGGATCGCCTGTTCCTGTTCGCCAATGTCGAGCGCCAGCAGACCGATGGCCAGAGCAACGGCACCCGCTACTTCGGCGTGACCGGATCGCCCACCGGCTGGAACGACTACACCTATACCTACCCGCGCTGGGCCGGCAAGCTGGACTGGAACATCACCGACAACCAGACGCTGGAACTGACCGCGATCCAGGATCGCACCCAGTACGAGTCCTACCGGTCGAGCTGGGACAATGCAACCTTGACGCACGGCAGCGAACACCTGGCCAGCGGCAACTTCACCGACGACAACGCCCGTCTCTACGTGGCCAAGTACACCAACTACCTGACCGAGAACCTGGTCGTTTCCGCGTTGTACGGCACCCAGAAGATCGAGCACGAGTCCACCCCGATCGGCCTGGGCCCGGACAACTGCGTCTATTTCGTCAAGCCAAGCACCGCCAACCAGGTGCCGGGCCTCAACTACGTCGACCCCTGCCAGAAAATCCAGTCGATCAGATACCCCGGCGAGTTCGATGAAACCGAAGGCTGGCGCCTGGATATCGCCTGGACGCTGGGCAATCACGAACTGCATTTCGGCGTGGACAACATGGACGCCGAATCGCTGACCGGTACCCGCTACACCGGCCTGCCCAACGGCGATGCGGTCGGCCCCGGCAATCCCGCCTACGGCTACTGGGTCTTCGCCAAGACCACCAAGCCCGGCTCGCCGATCAACGGCAGCGTGGGTGCGCCGGGGAGTGCAGGCGGTTACGGCCCGCAGGGCTACTACGCCTACTACGTGATCCAGAACAATCTCGAGAACCCGACCACCGAGCAACGCTCGCAGTTCATCGAGGATCGCTGGCACGTCACCGACAACCTGCTGCTGAGCCTCGGCCTGCGCAACGAGCAATTCACCAACTACACCAGCGCCGGCGAGGCCTACATGGAGCAGAAGTGGCAGCCTGCACCGCGGCTGGGCTTCACCTGGAACATGTTCGGCGACGACAGCCTCAAGCTGTACGCCAACCTGGGCCGCTACCACCTGGCGCTGCCGGCACGCCTCGCCACCGCCAGCGTGCTGTCCAGCCGCATCCGTGGCAACCAGTACTACACCTATACCGGCATCGACCAGCAGACCGGCGCACCGACCGGCTTGACCAAGATCCCGGTGTCCACCGCCGCCGATGCCGCGATCTGCCCGGGCACCAACCTGTATTCCGCGAACTTCGACTGCGGCGTGGCCAAGGATCCGCGCGCCCGCGTTGCCGAGGATCTGAAGCCGATGTTCCAGGACGAGCTGATCGTCGGCCTCGACCAGGTCCTGAGCGAAAGCTGGAACTGGGGCGTGAAGGGCACCTATCGCACGCTCGGGAGCGTGGTCGACGATACCTGCCCGGACATCTTCAACGGCCGCTGCTACATCGTGAACGCGGGCACCAGCAACACCTTCCAGGAAAAGCAGGCGGACGGCTCCTACAAGTCGGTGACCTATACCGCCGAACAACTGGGCATGCCCAAGGCGCGACGCAATTACTTCGCCATGGACTTCTACCTGGAGCATCCGTTCAGCAACGGCTGGAGCGCCAAGTTCCTGTACACCTACTCGCGCAGCAAGGGCAATACCGAAGGCCTGATCAATTCCGACCGCGCCACTGCCGGCGACAGCGGCTTCAACGATTCCACCAGCACCACCCAGGACTTCGACAAGACCCTGCTGATGCAGCGCGCGTACGGCCTGCTGAACAATGACCGCACGCACCAGTTCAAGGCGTACGGGTCGTACAAGCTCAATGACGAATGGCACTTCGGCGGCAGCATGAGCCTGGCCAGCGGTCGGCCGGTCAATTGCTATGCGCACTACCCGACCCCGCTGCCGTCGTACGACAGTGCGTCCTACTACTACTGCGGCCTGCCCAACACGCCCGAGTTCAAGCAGACCTCGCGCGGCTCGGAAGGCCGCACGCCGTGGCTGTACACCTTCAACGTCAACGCGGCGTATACGCCGCAGTGGCTCAAGGGCCTGCGCCTGTCGGTGGACGTCATGAACCTGTTCGATACCCGCACTGCGGTGATCTACAACACCAGCTCCACGTCCTCGCGCACCGACATCAACAAGCTGTGGGGGATGCCGGACTACAACGATCCGCGCACGGTGACCTTCTCCGCCAGCTATTCGTTCTGATCCAACCCGCGACGACCGCTGCAAGCGACAACGCCGGCCCGCAAGGGTCGGCGTTGTCGTTTCCGGGCCGGATTCCCGTTCGCTCCGGTCGGCAATCCAGGTTTAGCCGGCGGCACCAACCCCTCGCTGGCGGCGCGCGCGCAGCAGGCCATCGGCGGCGTACAGCGCCAGCGCGATCCAGATGAAGCCGAAGCCGATCGCGCGGTCGCGGCCGAACGACTCATGCAGCACCAGCACCCCGATCAGCAGCTGCAGCGTCGGCGAGATGTACTGCAGCAACCCGACCAGCGAATACGGAATGCGCTGCACCGCGGCGGCGAAGCCGATCAGCGGCAGCGCGGTCAGCACGCCGCCGAACACCAGCAGGCCGGCCACACCGATGCCCCACGACGCGGCATCGCCATGCGCCAGCAAATGCCCTTGCCCCGCTTTTTCCGCCCATGCGAGATACGCCAGTGCCGGCAGCAGCAGGTACAGGTTCTCCACGCCCAGCCCGCGCACCGGCGGTGCGCCCAGCAATTTGCGCACCAGCCCGTACGCTCCGAACGAGGCCGCCAGCAGCAACGCGATCCACGGGAAACCGCCATGGCTGAAGGTCAGCCACAGCACGCCGGCCGCGGCGAGGGCGACCGATGCCCACTGCACGCGATTGAGCCGCTCGTGCAGCACCAGCACGCCCAGCATCACGTTGAGCAGCGGATTGATGAAATAGCCAAGCGCGGATTCGACCACGTGGCCGGCGTTCACCGCCCAGATGTACAGGCCCCAGTTGAACGCGATCAGCACCCCGCTGAGCGCCAGCAGCAGTGCGGCGTGCGGGCGCGACAGGGTGTCCCGCAACCAGCCGCGACCGTACTTCCAGGTCAGCCAGCCGCAGACCAGCAACGCGCTCCACACCACGCGATGCGCCATGATCTGCATCGCCGGCACCAGCTTCAACTGCTGCCAGTACAGCGGCATCAGGCCCCAGGCCACGTAGGCCGCCACCGCGATCCACACCCCGCGGCGATCCAGTCCCCCCGCGCTCATCCGACGGCCCGCATCAGCTGCCGGCCTTGGTCGCTTTCGCCAGCGTGATCGCGACCACGCCGGACAGGATCACGCCCATCGCCACCAGTTCGTGCGCACCGAAACGTTCATGCGCCAGCCACGCCCCGAGTGCCACCGCGATCGCCGGATTGACGTAGGCATAGCTTCCCGCCAGCGCCGGACGCACGTGGTGCAGCAGCCAGATGTAGGCGGAAAAGCCGATGATCGAACCGAACACGACCAGATAGGCGAACGCGGCGATCGCCCTGGCGTCCGGCACGCCGTGGCAGCGCTCGCCAAGCGCGACACCGACGATGCACATCGCCACCCCGCCGCACAGCATCTGCACGGCCGAGGCCATGAACGGCGACGGCAGGTCGCGGCCACGACTCCAGATCGAACCGAACGACCATGCCAGCGACGCGACCAGCAAGGCCACCAGTCCGACCGGCGTTGCGGTCAGGCTGCTGCCGGCATTGAGCCAGAGCACGCCGAGGAATCCGATGCCGAGGCCGATCCATTCCGTGCGGTTGGGTTTCTGCCCGCGCATCGCCGCGAACATCGCCATCCACAACGGTGCCGAGGCCACCGCCACCGCGGTCATCCCGGAGGACACGGTCTTCTGCGCCAGGTTGACCATGCCATTGCCGAGCACCAGCAGGAACACCCCCATCATCGCCGCGTTGCCCCACTGCACGCGGGTCGGTGCCGGCACCCCGCGCCAGCGCAGGACGGCGTACATCAGGCTGCCTGCGATGATGAAGCGCACGCCGCCAAGCAGGAACGGCGGGAAACCGCCCTGCAACGCGAAGTGGATGCCGAGATAGGTCGAGCCCCAGATCAGGTACACCGCCGCCAGTGCAAGGGCGACGCGGGCACCGGCCGGTGCGAGAGCGGAGGTCGACGACATGGGAACCTTGCAGACGACGGCGGGCACCCGAAAGTGCCCGCCAGGAGGTGGTCGGAACGAAGGCGAAACGTCGTGCCGGCTCAGTCGGTCCAGTGCCCGGCGCTGCGCGCCTGCGGCAGCACCTGCGCGGCCAGCTTGGCATCCGCGCCCAGCAGGCCGATCGCATCGCCGAGGATCGCGGCGGATTCGCGCAGCAACGGGTCGGTGGCCTTCTTCGCCGCCTCCTCGCGCGCCACGTCCTGCGCCACGTTGCGTTCGTTCGCCTGCAAGCCGTCGTCCGACGAATCCAGCAGGGCATCGCGCTCGATGCCCAGCGCCTTGCGCTGCGCCGCGCGCTGCTTGATCAGGCCGTCGAACTTGTCGCGCTCGGCGCGGCGCTCCGCCTCGTTCAGCGACACCGACTTCCTGGCCCGCTCCTCGCGGAACTTGGCCACGTCCTCGACCCACCACTGGTATTCGACATCCTTAGCCACGCGCGCATCGTGGCGCGCATCCAGCTTGCCGAGCAGGCCGGCGAAATTGCCGTACTGCATGTGCGGCGCGGCGGCGATCCGCGTCCACGGCAGCGCGTTGTCGTAGGTGCTCTCGCCATACTCGCCGGCATCGACGCTGGTCGGGAAGGCCACGTCCGGCACCACGCCCTTGTTCTGGGTGCTGCTGCCGCCAGGCCGGAAGAACTGCGCGATGGTCAGCTTGACCTGACCGAAGCGCGCTTCCTCGTTGGCCGGCCAGCGGTCGAGATCGACCATGTTCTGCACCGTGCCCTTGCCGAAGCTGGTCTCGCCGATGATCAGGCCGCGCCCGTAATCCTGGATCGCGCCGGCCACGATCTCCGACGCCGATGCCGAACCACGATTGATCAGCACCGCCAGCGGGCCATCCCAGGCCACGCCGGCCTTGTTGTCATCCTCGACGCTGACCCGGCCGCCGGACTCGCGCACCTGCACCACCGGGCCCTTGTCGATGAACAGGCCGGTGAGTTCGATCGCCTCGCTCAGCGAGCCGCCGCCGTTGTTGCGCAGGTCCAGCACCACGCCATCCAGCTTCTGGGTGCGGAACTGCGCCAGCATGCGCGCGACATCGCGGGTCGCCGAGGCATAGTCGCCGTCGCGGCGGCGGCGCGCATCCACGTCCTGGTAGAAGCCGGGCAACTTGATCACGCCGATCCGCCGCGCGGGCTCGCCATTGGCGGCCGGCACGGTGATGGTCTCGGCCTTGGCGCGCGCATCCTCCAGCCGCACCTTGGCGCGGGTGATCAGCACCCGGCTCGGCTTGCTGTCCAGCGGTGCCTCGGCGGAGACGATGTCCAGCCGCACCTGGGTATTGGCCGCACCGCGGATCAGGTCGACCACGTCGTCGGTGCGCCAGCCGATCACGTCCTTCATCTCGCCGGATGCGCCCTGGCCGACGCCGACGATGCGGTCGCCGGACTTCAGCTTGTTGCTGCGCGCGGCCGGGCCACCGGGCACGATCTCGCGGATCAGCACCACGTCGTCCTGCTTGAACAGCACCGCGCCGATCCCCTCCAGCGAATTGGAGATCGACATGTTGAAGTTGGTCGCACTGCGCGGCGTCATGTAATCGGTATGCGGGTCGATCGCCGCGGCATACGCATTGAGGAAGCTCTGGAACACCTCCTCGCCCTTGATCTCGTTGACGCCATCGAGCAGGTTGGCGTAGCGCTTGTCCAGCGTCTTGCGGATCTCCTCCGGCTTCTTGCCGGCCAGCTTCAGGCGCAGCCAGTCGTTCTTCACCGACTGCTTCCACAACACGTCCAGTGCCGCACCGCTGGCTGCCCACGGTGCGTGTTCGCGGTCGTATTCGTAGCGCTCGTTGCCGTTGAAGTCGAAGTTCCCCTTCAACAAGCCGCGTGCGTAGGCGATGCGCTCGCCGACGCGCACGCGGTACAGCGCGAACATCGCCCAGGCGGGGTCGACCTGGCCGCTCTTGATCGCATCGTCGAGTCTGGTCGCGTACTTCGAGAAGCCGGCCACATCCTGCGCGGTCAGGAACACCTTGCCCGGATCCAGCGTCTCCAGGTAGCGCTTCAGCACCTCCTGCGACAGCGCATCATCCAGCGCGCGCGGGCGGTAGGCGTAGCGGCTGTCCGACAGCAGGCCGTACACCAGCCGCGAGGTGGTGGCCTGGTCGCCGGTCGGTGCCGACGGCAGCGCATTGCCGTCGCCGCGCGCAAGCAGGGCGAGTGGCGCGGCCAGGGCCAGGCCGAGGGACAGGGCAAGCAGGGGACGGGTCGGCTTCATTTCGATTTCCGCGGCGTGGGGCCAGCTGTGTGCAGCATGACGCTGCAGATTGCACCTGAATGCGACCGCGGCATAGTGCCGGAAGTTCGGTCGCGGCAGTGTCCGTCCACTCTACCGATCCGCCCGCCGCCTGCATGAACGCTCCGCATGCGGCAACCCGGGCACAACCCGAACGAGCGGCGGCTCAGGCGAGCCCGGCCGCCTGACGATCGGCGTGGTAGCTGGAGCGCACCATCGGGCCCGAGGCGACATGGCTGAACCCGAGCGCGTAGCCGTAATCCTCCAGCGCCTTGAATTCCTCCGGCGTCCAGTAACGCAGCAGCGGATGATGCGCCGGCGACGGCTGCAGGTACTGGCCGATGGTGACCATCTCCACGTCATGCGCGCGCAGGTCGCGCAGGGTGGCCTGCACCTGTTCCATGCTCTCGCCGAGGCCGAGCATGATCCCGCTCTTGGTCGGGATGCCGGGATGCTGCGCCTTGAACTTCTGCAGCAGGGTCAGCGACCACTGGTAGTCCGCACCCGGGCGCACGTTGCGGTAGAGATCCGGCACGGTCTCGATATTGTGGTTGAACACGTCCGGCGGCCCGGCAGCGAGAATCTCCAGCGCGCGGTCCATGCGGCCCTTGCCGCGGAAATCGGGGGTCAGGATCTCGATGCGGATGCCGGGCGAGGCGGCGCGGGTTTCGCGGATGCAGTCGACGAAATGCCGGGCACCGCCGTCGCGCAGGTCGTCGCGGTCGACGCTGGTGATCACCACGTATTTCAGGCCCATGTCGGCAACCGTGTGCGCCAGCCGCGTGGGCTCGTCGGCATCCAGCGGCTTGGGCCGGCCGTGGGCGACATCGCAGAAACTGCAGCGGCGCGTGCACACGTCGCCCATGATCATGAAGGTAGCGGTGCCGTGGCTGAAACATTCGTGGATGTTCGGGCAGCTGGCGTCCTCGCAGACGGTCACCAGGCGGTTCTCGCGCAACTTCGACTTCAGCGCCTGCACCGCGTTGCCGGACGGGATCCGCACCCGGATCCAGCTCGGCTTGCGCAATACCGGTGCCTCGGCGAATTCGACCGGTGATCGGCCGATCTTCTGATCCGCGACCTGGCGCGCGCCAGGCTCCAGCGATGCGTGTTCGGACGCGGAAGCAACGTCGGCGACGACGGCCAGCGGGATGGTGCGGGGTGTGCTGCTCATGGCGCAATTATCGCCGATGCCGGCTCAAGCCGCCGCCAGCAGCCCGGGCAACGCAGCATCCTGTCGCAGGATCAACCCGAACTGCCTCGCCAGCTGCGCCAGCAGCACCGGCTTCACCGCCTCCAGCGCGGACGGCCCGCCGAGGTCGCTCATCGCCACCACTTCCAGCCCCTGGTAGCCACAGGGGTTGATGCGCGAAAACGGCGCAATGCTCTCGCCGGCGATGTTGAAGGCCAGCCCGTGGAAACTGCAGCCACGGCGCACGCGGATGCCGAGTGCGGCGATCTTGGCACCGTTGACGTAGACGCCGGGTGCGCCGTCCTTGCGCGCGCCCTCGATGTTCCATTCGCCGAGGGTGTCGATGATCGCCTGCTCGATCCGGCACACGTAGTCGCGCACGCCGATCTTCAGCCGCTTCAGGTCCAGCAGCGGGTAGGCCACGATCTGGCCGGGGCCGTGGTAGGTGACCTGGCCACCGCGATCGACGTGGATCACCGGGATCTCGCCCGGCATCAGCACATGCTCGGGCTTGCCGGCCTGGCCGAGGGTGAAAACGGGCTCGTGCTCGACCAGCCAGAGTTCGTCCGGCGTGGATTCGTCGCGGGCGTCGGTGAACGCCTGCATTGCCCGCCACACCGGTTCGTAGGGCTGGCGACCGAGATCGCGGACTACAGCGTCCACTTCACTTCCGGATGGTCGCGCAGGGCCTGGTGCGCGCGGTCGTAGTCCTCGCGCGAATTGGCGCGGAACGCGATCCGCACCGAGACGTAGCGGCCGCTGGAGGAGTGCTTCCAGTTGACCGATTCATGCACGACCTCGATGCCGGCATCGAGCAGGGCGGTGGGCAACGCGGTTTCCAGGTCCTTGTCGGCTGCACCCATCGCGCTCAGCTCGAAGGTGCCGGGAAACTGGAAGCCGTGGTCGGGATTGTCGGAATGAATGTCCATGCCCGGATTATGGGGACGTTGCATGCACTACCCAACTCTGTCGCGCCGCGTGCACCCCGCCCGGTCGCCAGTGGCGCGCAAGCAGCGGCTACTCGGCCCACCACATCAGCAATGCATGCCACAGGCGCTTGAAGAAGCCGCCTTCCTCGACGGCATTCAACGCGATCAGCGGCGACTGCGCGACCAGCTTGCCGTCCAGTTCGACCTTGACCATGCCGATCTTCTGGCCCTTGGCGATCGGCGCTTCCAGCGACTTCGGCAGATCCATGCTGGCCTTGAGCTTGTCGTACTTGCCGCGCGGGGTACTGACCAGCAGCGGCGCGGACACTCCGACCGCAACCTCGTTGGCGGCCCCCTTCCAGATCTTCAGCGGCTTGCCCAGCGGCTTGCCGGCGGCATACAGGGTGTGGGTTTCGTAGAAGCGGAAGCCCCAGTTCAGCAGCGCCTGCGAATCCACCGCGCGCTGGTTCTCGCTGGTGTCGCCCATCACCACCGTGATCAGGCGCTGGTCGCCGCGCTTGGCGGAGGCCATCAGGCAATAGCCGGCCGCCGAGGTATGCCCGGTCTTGATGCCGTCCACCGACGGATCGCGCCACAGCAGCAGGTTGCGGTTGGGCTGGGTGATCGGGCCGACCGTCAGTTCCTTGATCTTGTTGTAGCTGTAGGCCTCGGGGAAATCGCGGATCAGCGAACGACCGAGGATGGCCAGGTCGCGGGCGGTGGTGATGTGCCCTTCCGCCGGCAGGCCGTGCGGATTGACGAAGTGGGAGGCCTTCATGCCGATCTTCTTCGCATAGGCGTTCATCAGCTGGCCGAAGGCCTGCTCGCTGCCGGCGACGTGCTCGGCCAGGGCGATCGCGGCATCGTTGCCGGACTGCACCACCATGCCCTTTTCCATGTCCAGCAACGGCGCGGTCTTGTTGACCTCGAAGCCGCTGTAGCTGCCGTCGGTGCCGGCACCGCCGCTGCGCCAGGCGTGCTCGCTCATCATCACCTGGTCGCTGGCCTTGACCTTGCCGGCGGCCATCTCGGCGGCGATCACGTAGCTGGTCATCACCTTGGTGATCGACGCCGGTTCGACCGGGGTATCGACGTTCTCGCCGGCCAGCACCTGGCCGGTGGCGTAGTCCATGATCAGCCAGGCCTTCGAGGTGGCCGGTGCCGGCGCATCCGGGATCGGCAGGTTGTCGCTGAGCGCGGCAGGCTTGGCGACCGGTGCCGGTGACGGCACCTGGGCGAAGGCGAGACCGATGCCGGCGGTGGCCAGCGCGACGAGCAACAACGAACGCGAA
>Ga0138256_10005072_pt1 | contig 13936 bp, 8 predicted proteins | sample KNB2016incub_MG_FD_105486 | JGI IMG/M metagenome (GOLD analysis project Ga0138256, IMG submission 105486) | Active sludge microbial communities from wastewater in Klosterneuburg, Austria - KNB2014incub_MG | ecosystem: Engineered > WWTP > Activated sludge > Unclassified | place: Austria...
GGAAATACCATGGCCAGAATCATGGCGTCAGAAAATCCCCAAACAGAACTCATATTTGCAGAAGCACCAATTATGATAAAGATTAGAAATAATATTTTATATGTTATTTCCATACTCTTGCTTCTTCCAAACAGATACATCCATGCTTGTTGGCCATAATAAGACCATGAAATCATGGTAGAGACTGCAAAAAGGAATATGGCAACGGTAAGTACCTGAGGAAACCAGGAAATAGTATCACCAAAAGCAAGTGAAGTTAAAGTAGCTCCCTGATAAGATTGACCATTAATAGTGACAGCCTGATTACCATATTCAAAAGCTCCATTACCATTAAATATTATAATTACCAATGCTGTCATGGTACAGATTACTATAGTATCAATAAATGGTTCCAGCAAAGCCACCAAACCTTCTGATGCAGAGTATTTTGTTCTCACTGCGGAGTGTGCAATGGATGCCGAACCAGCACCAGCTTCATTGGAGAAAGCGGCTCTTCTGAATCCTATGACAAGAACACCTATCAAACCACCAAGGCCGGCCTGCGGGTTAAACGCTTGTTGGAATATTTGACTAAAGGCCGTGCCAACAAATGAGATATGGGTTCCAATCACTATTAAACAAGCAACTATATAAACAATCGCCATTAAAGGAACGAGTTTTTCAGTAACAGTGGCGATTCGTTTGATACCTCCAATGATGGTAATGCCAACAAGAACAGCAATACCCAAACCTATGATAAATCCTGAACTTCCACCCGTCATCCCTAGCATAGATGCGATCTGTGCAGCAGCCTGATTGGATTGAGCGGCGTTGCCACCACCAAAAGAACCACCTATACATAATACTGCAAAAAATGCTGCCAGAAATTTTCCAAGTCCGGTATATCCTTTTTCTTTAAGACCTTTTGATAAGTAGTACATAGGTCCGCCGAAAACAACACCATCTTTATTAATATCTCTGTATTGCACACCGAGTGTACATTCTACAAATTTTAGTGTCATACCTAATAGTCCGCTGACTATCATCCAAAAAGTAGCACCTGGCCCACCCAATGATATAGCAATCGTTACACCAGCAATATTACCCAATCCTACAGTACCCGATACTGCTGTGGCTAAAGCCTGAAAATGGCTTACTTCACCATGATGGTTTTCATCTTTTATAGTTTTTACAATATCTCCGTCAACAGTATATACAGATTCTTCCGGATGAACTTCAGGGGTACCAGCCATTTCGATGGCATCATATTTACCTTGAACTACTCTAAGGGCTAAACCAAATTTTCTTATGCTTGGAAAACCAAAATAAAAAGAAAAAAACAATCCACCCAAACTTAATATGATTACAATTAATGGTATTTGTGTACCCGCTATCGGAAATGAATATAAAACGATACCTTCTATGGTATTTGCGAATGGCGTAAATGCCTGATTTATTCGCTCATCCAAACCCATCGCTGCTGTTGAAGGGGCATCTATTGCTGCTGCTATAGTATCTGCCACGGCCACGGGCTCTGCCGTTAAGGTTGGCATAGTGTCCGACTGTGCGTTCAGGTGATTAAATAAAATAAATAGTAGAATAGTAAAAAATCCTTTGAAAAATTTCATAATGATTATTGTTTTGATAAAAAAGTTGATATGAATTTTGTGCAGTTCCAAAAGTATGTATTATTTTTTTATTAACATAATGTTTGCAATTCCTGTATCAATGACTTTTATGAATTATATTTTAATTTTTGTAATTATACTACACTTATATTCGGTATTTATATAAAATGTTTGATCTATACAGATTATAGTTTTTAGAATGAGATTAATATTGAAATTATATTTTTATCTTAATTTAGCTGTATATCGTGAAAAATTTGCCAGAGGTAGAATTTTTACCATATATAAACATATTAGCCGTGGGTATTAATATCCTTTAATGTGATTACAAAAATCGAAATACGTTTATAGATCAATTAATGAAGTTGTATTGTATTTTTAGATTTATGTTTATAATTGTGTATCTTCTAACTGATTATAGTATTTCAACTAATACACTTTTATTTGGTTTAACATGTATTAGGTATACTATATAATTGAAAAAAATCGTTAATTTGTCCTGTGCAATCGTGTAATATAGTCTGGAATTTTTGCTGAGAAGTATATTTTTTCTGTAAAATTAGTTCAAAATGAAGTATTTACTAATACTTATTTTATTTATACCAATTCAAGTATTCAATCAAACTAATCCTGAATTGGTGGTTGATAAGCGTGTGGAATTGATAAAAAATGCTGAAAAGTATCTTGGATTGAGATACAGATCTAAGGTTGGAAAAAGTATTTTTGACTGCTCCGGATTTGTTAAATATATTATGGCAGGAATTGGTAAAAACGTAACAAGAAGTTCAGTAACACAAATCCACGATGGTAAAAGGGTTAAAGATATTAAAGAGGTAAAACCAGGTGATATTTTGGTTTTTAAAGGCAGGAATTATAGGAATAACCGGCCGGGACATGTTGGTATGGTACATCATTGGAGTAATGATACTTTGTATTTTATACATTCTTCTGTGGCAAAGGGTGTTGTTATAGACCGAATAAGTGACCCGTACTATGCAAAAAGATTTCTACAGGCCAGGGATGTGCTTAGTCAATAAATTATAAAGTTTGGCTCTGCGCTTGAAAGCGAAGTTTGGTATTAAGTCCATATCATTAAAATATACTATTTTACAATGACATACGTCCGAATCTGTATGGGAACTAAAATTAAAACTACCGGTCTAATACAACACTGCGTTTACTTTTTCATCGGATTCCTTCAGTAAATATGATGATAACCAGGAGGCGATCATGGCTTCATCTTTTGTCATATCCTTAATACCATCTGCGTGCCAGTTTTTCTTCACAAAATTAGTATCAAACATGCCACTGACAAAGTCAGGATGCTTCATCACAAAAGCGCCAAAATCAAGGGTAGAAGCAATACCTTCTATTTCATAATGTTGTATGGCTAGTAACATTTTTTCTATGGCAGCTTTTCTGGTTGGACCATGTACAGTAAGTTTTGCCAACATCGGATCATAGTATATTGGAATTCGGGCACCTTCTTCATACCCGTTGTCAACCCTTATACCATCTCCTTCCGGCAATTTATATTTTAATAATGTATTGATGCTTGGCACAAAATTATCATATGGATCTTCGGCATATACTCTCAGTTCGATGGCATGACCATGAATGTTCAAATCTTCCTGGCTAAAAGACAATGCTTCTCCTTTGGCTATTTTTATTTGCTCCTCTACCAGATCAAGCCCGGTGATCATTTCTGTTACGGGATGTTCTACCTGAAGTCTGGTATTCATCTCCAGGAAATAAAAGTTCAATTGGTCATCCATAAGAAATTCTACCGTGCCGGCTCCTTCATATCTGGCAGCTTTGGCCACTTTGACTGCTGCTTCTCCCATGGCTTTTCTAATTTCGGGTGTGAGTATAGCACTCGGGGCTTCTTCGACCACTTTCTGATGTCTCCTTTGTATACTACATTCCCGCTCAAAAAGATACACGGTATTACCAAAACAATCTGCCAGAATTTGAATTTCAATGTGTCTAGGGCTGGTTACAAATTTTTCGATGAAAACGGCCCCGTTTCCAAATGATGAAGTGGCTTCATTGATGGCAAGCTGCATCTGGTCTTCAAATTCTGCGGATGACTCTACTAGTTTCATCCCTTTACCACCGCCACCTGCTGAAGCTTTTACCAGCACGGGATAACCGATTTCTTCAGCAATTTCTTTTGCTTTTTTAATATCTGTAATAGCGTAATCAGTACCTGGTACCATTGGGATACCAAAACCCTTTACAGCATCTTTGGCTGATAATTTGTCTCCCATGATATCCATAGAATAGGCTGAAGGCCCGATCAATTTAATATTATGATCCTGTAGTTTTAATGCAAAGCCTGAATTTTCGCTCAGGAAACCATATCCGGGATGTACAGCATCAACATTTTTATCTACACAAATATCTATAATTTTGTCTTGTTTTAAGTAGGATTCTGAACTGGGGGCAAGGCCGATATTATATGCTTCATCAGCCATTTTAACATGTAATGCATCCTTGTCTGCATCGGAATATACAGCCACGCTGGTTATGCCCAGTTTTTTTAGGGTTTTTATTACTCTGCAGGCTATTTCACCTCTATTAGCCACTAAAACCTTATTCATACTTATCTTGTTTTCTTTTCTAAATTCAATTAATAAATTAGTGCTAAGGTATGGCTAATCAACCAATCTGTAAAACATAGTGACGCAAATCATTACAAAATGTATAAATATGTGATTGGTAATGATTTTTAAACTATTTTTGCATCTTGTAAGTCAGATTTCCCTTTGAGCTAGTAATTGTTTTTTTTTATACTTCAAAGATTTTACTTATGAGGTTAATTTTGATTTTATTACTTTGCATATTTTCATTTTGGGGGAAATCGCAATGTGGACTCACAAAAACTTATCTTATTGATGATAAGGATAATTTTGATGCTGATACTACTAATGTTTCCATAATTGTTGCGGATGCGGTAAATAATAGTCTATCTTCACCATTGCAGGGACTTTGTGGTGTAAGACTCAAGTTCAGACACCCATTCATGAAAGAACTATTTATCGAATTAATATCTCCGGCCGGTGAGAAAATCATATTGGTCGGTGGAGATATAGTTGCTACCAATACACCGTTGATTGTTTGGGATGTCACCTTTGTGCCTTGTGGTGCATCAGCGGCCCCTGATCCCGGATTTTTACCAAAATGGGAAAATGACCAACTTTGGCAAAGTCTCAATACCTATACCGGGCAGTACTATCCATATTTTGGATGTCTTGAAGATTTTGATATCGGGCCAGTCAATGGTACGTGGACATTAAGATGTATTGACTTTGAAGACTCCGGAAAAGGTACACTTTTGGATGCAGAACTTATTTTCTGTCAGGAACAAGGGATCACATGTGGTGAATGTTTTCTTAATCCCGGGTGGATTACAAATTCTGATTTGAATTCCTGTCAAGGTGACGCTTCACTGGCTGTGCAGATAGATAAAACATTTCCAGGCAACCAATTTAATTCTATATTATATGATTATAGCAATGTTATATTCAAGGACAGCACGATTATAGGATATCAGAATAATTTAAATTTAACTGCCGCCGCTGCCGGTAATTACACCATTTGTGGTATTCAATCCTACAAACTTCAGTCATCGATATTACCATCTCCGGGTGCTCGGTATGATTTAGTCTCACTTCAGGAATATTTTTTTAAACAAGGGGCGTGTGCGGCGGTATCTGACAGCTGTATGCAGGTGACCATCAGCGAGCCCATACCTGCAGTCAATATTACAAAATATATTTGTAAAGGACAGTCTTATGTCATTAATAATCAAGTGTTTGACAGCACTGGCTTGTATGATGTTGTATTTGATAAACAAGGATGTGACTCTTTGGTTAGTTTAGATCTAAAAGTGATACATCTGAAAGCTTCGATTCAGTCAGATCGTGACTCCATCAATTGTAGCGGAAATACCATTGCTCTGCAAGGTTCGAACCATGGTACCGTTATAGATGATCTGAAGTATAGATGGTTTAGCAATGATGGTGTCATTCAGGGCAACGTAAATGATGTTATAGTCGATGCAAAAACGAAAGGAAAGTATTACCTTGAAATAACTGCCACATCATCTGAGTATGAATGCAGGGATACCACGCTTAAAGAAATATTCATTGATGATAGTTTTCCTGTTATAACTTTATTAGGAGATACTTTAAATTGTATCAAAGACACGGTACTAATACAGGATATGGTTTCAAAACCTGTGTTGAGTAAAAACTGGACATCAAAAGATTTTTTTCCATCAAACCCCACAGATTTGGGTCTTAAGGTTTGGAATCCTGGTTGGTACTATTTAAATGTCATCGGGGAAAATGGCTGTAGTGCTGTAGATTCTGTTTTTATTAATCAAGACATTATTTTCCCGTCCCCAACATTTAAGTCTGACACAATCACCTGTACTAAGGATTCAGCAAATATTATGGTTTTTACTCCATCAGACAGGAATTTTCAATTTAGATGGACAGGGGTAGATCCTTTGTATTTTCAATCCCAAAACCCTGTAGTACATACTGCGGGTTTATACTCAGTCACGATCACTGATATGAAAAACGGATGTCAACGGGCATTTGATGTTAACGTTACAGATAATATTTTACCACCAATGTTCATCCGTTTGAGTTCTGATTCACTGACTTGTTCTAAGGTTTCAGTCACACCTGAACTGGTCTCTGATCGGGTTATTTCATCTTACCTTTGGACCGGCCCGGGTTTAAACACATCATCTCCTGCTCCGGTTATTTCACAAGGCGGAATTTTTAATGTAAAAATAACTTCATCTGAAAATGGTTGTTCATCTTCATCGGAATTTGAGGTAGTCATGGATACTATCGTTCCTGTAGTAAGCTTATCTTCAGATTTATTATCTTGTTTAGTTGACTCTGTTTTTATTGTTCTAAGCTCTGAACGACCGCTTACCTCCGCTGTTTGGCAAGGGCCGGGACTGTTTAGCAGCACACAATTTTCACCAAAAGTAGGTGAAGCTGGCATTTATACGGTTACCTACTCCAGTGAAAATGGTTGTATTGGACAAAATTCCATAACCGTTTCAAATTCTATTGATGTACCGGAAGCCGTATTTAGGATTGATAGCCTGAAATGCGGTTTTGATACTGTACGTGTAAAAGTGTTGACTGAAAATGGCACATATTCATATTTATGGGATGGTCCCGGGTTATTGAGTAATAATGTGCCGGAACCTGATATCGTTGCTGGTGGAACTTATAGGGTTACAATCACAGACATAAACTCTACTTGTACAAATGAAGTTGATTTTGAAGTAATAGATGACAGGATTTATAGTATGCCTGAAATTCGTTTAGATACATTGGATTGTAAAAAGGACAGCATACAGATAATGTTGCTTAATCCTGATGTGAAATCTATTGTATATTCGGGCCCAGGTTTTAATTCTAATGCATTTTCGCCTTTCGTTACCCAAACAGGCACCTATACCTTTTCTCTTACCAATATTAAAAATTGTATTTCTACAGGAAGTTTTGAAGTGATAAGAAATGATACTCTGCCTTTAATTGACAAGCTATTCACTCCAATTAAATGTAACCAGGATTCATTTTTATTGCAAGGCATTTCATCACAAGGTGGTACTGTGTTTACCTGGAAAGGTCCTTTAGGTTATGAAAGAGTGGGCACAAATGTGTATGCTTTTAATGGTGGTAATTACATTTTGGATGGCGTTGCACCAAATGGATGCAAAACAAGTATAAATTTTGTAGTGGGATATGATACTATTGCTCCTGTTTTTATGGTTCTGCCACCCGATACGCTCACTTGTACACGAACGCAAGTAGAATTAAATACCAATTTTGATCCTTTGGCGGGTACCATAAATTGGTTACCAGGAAACATGATCGGAAATGAGATTTTGGTGTCGCAACCTGGGGAGTATATTGCAGAAGTGACAGGTCTCAATCAATGCAAAAGCAGCGTTTCGGTGACAGTGATTGAAGATAAATTGTTTCCAACTTACCAATCCACAGCATCCGTTATTAACTGTAAAGATTTGTTATCCAATATTAATATTACACCAACATCTTCCTTTACCACATTGATTTGGGCAAATACATCCAATCCTGAGAGCATTCCCGACGGACAGTTGACTTTCAATACTTCTTTTGACGGAATATATAGATTTACCATCACCAACGAAGAACAATGCACAACTGAAGGACAAGTGACAGTGCTCCGGGATATCGAACCTCCTTTGGTAATTCAACAACTTTCCGATACCATAGATTGCTTCAATCCTGTGATTGGTCTGGGTGTTGTGTTGGACAAAAATGCCATCTCTTATCTATGGAATGGTCCTAATATTATAGATGTGAAGACCGATGGGCGATTGGATGTATCCGAGCGTGGCAAATATTATCTCAAAATCACTGGTGAAAACTATTGTGTGACCAATGAAATATTTGATATTGAAAAAGCCATTGATGTTCCGGGTTTTGAGTATTTTACAGATACACTGACCTGTGATAAAGGCAAAATTAATATAGGCGTCATACCATTAACACCTGTAAGTGCATTTAATTGGTCCGGGCCGGAAGGATTTGAAAGTGACCTGCGTAACCCAAAGGTGTTTTTGCCTGGTACATATTCCGTAACGGTGACAGGTATCAATGGCTGTACAGCGGTGTCAGACATAGTTGTTGAGCAAGATATCGAAAAGGCAGAAATCAATATTCCTGATACCATTTTATTGTCATGTGATACCAGTGCTTTGATTTTGGAAGTATTTTCTAATGTTGAAATAACAAAATACAAATGGATATTTCCTTCCGGCAGCATAATTTCTGAAGCATCACCTTCAACTAATATAACAGGTAACTATAGCGTTCAGGTGTCGGGTAAAAATGGTTGCCCCAGCGAAGAAAAGGCTTTTTATGTAGGTATAGATTCACGTCCGCCGGGATTCTCTTTTATAAATGATACCATCACTTGTGTTCACCCATTGGCATTGCTTCAGGCTTCCAGTCTGGAAAGTGATGTGATGTATCAATGGAGAAATCCATCAGGTGCTACGATTGGTGGGAATTCCTTACTTACGTCCGAAGGAGGTTTTTATACGCTGATTGTTTCCAATAGCAATAAATGCAAAGATTCAGTCTTGATAGAAGTCTTGGTGGATACGTCAAAAGTTAAAATTATTGTAGATAAAAGAGGTGACATACAATGTGAAACTAAACGAGTTGTATTGGATGCATCTGCGACAGTTCTTCCCTTTGATTTTAAGGTCAATTGGTCTACCACCACAGGAAACATCATCCGTCAGGTAAATGATTTTATTATTGAAGTGGATAAAGCCGGAGACTATTTGGTTCAGATTGAGAATTTATCTAATGGCTGTATTTCAAATGAAGATATAGAAATATCTGAAACACCACAGCAATTTACACAGGTAGATCTAGAATCTTATCCACCGGATTGTGATCTCGTCAGGAACGGAAAAATTTTATTAAACGGATTTAATAGTATTGGTCCATTTATGGTGTTTTTAAACGGAGCAGATAGAAATGGCCAAACAGAATTTTTCAACCTAAGCCCGGGAGTGTACAGATTTGAGATCAAGGATAGTCTTGGCTGCAAAGTTAATGAAGTGGTGACTCTTGGCGAAGGGGCTAATTTACAACTTGATATTGAAAGTGAAATATTGATATTGTTTGGTGATTCAGTGTTACTAAAGCCAAAGTTCGACCCGGATGTAAGTGGAATGGCCATTATGAATTGGTTTGTCAGGGATTCCCTGATCTGCGCAGGGTGTACAGAATTATGGGTCCGTCCATTTTTAAATACAGTGTACAAGGTTGAGTATAGTATAAATGGTCAGTGTAAAGAAGTTGCATCAGTATTGGTGAAAGTAAAAAATGATATTGAAAAGTCCATCCCGAATATATTTTTACCATCATCATCCAACGGTAACAGCAGGTTTTATATTCCACAGGTGAGAGGTATAAGTAATATAAACTACATCCGTATTTTTAACCGATGGGCGGAAAATGTTTATATGGTTGAAAATATTATACCTGGTGACCCGACTTCAGGCTGGGATGGCACATTTAATGGTAAAGATGTGCAAACTGGGGTGTTTATCGTCTTCGCAGAATTGGTATTATCAGATGGTACTATATGGCAGTATCAGGGTGATGTTACTTTGGTGAGGTGATTTGAAATAAGGTCAATTAGTAGTTTTTCTCTAACCCTGATATCATATTTTATTGCTCTGTTTCTAACATCATGAACCATTTCTGTTGTATATGCCACCACCAGGGACCTTACAATTTCATTTAGGTCGGCAATATTTTTCTTTTTAAGAACACGGCCTTCCTTTTCTGCGATTTCAGGCATAGCATCAACTGAACTTACTTTGGGTAACACCAAGCAATTGCATCAATCAGAGCATTTGGAAATCCTTCAGTTAAAGAAAAATGAAGATAAAATTGATAAAATATTTTTACTTATTAAAATATTATTACTTTTGATAAACTTTATTAAAACAAATACTTTGCTCTCTATTTATATTTTAAAAGAAGAAATTTATAGTCAGCCAATTCACTATTTGTTAAAAATAATGGACAATTGTTTAAGTTTAGGCCTGTCTTTTGTTGAAATTAAAGAGAATGCAAATTTCATTTTTGATCATACCGATAAAAATTCGGTACAAATAAACATTGAATTTTTTAGGTCACTTATAATAGAAAAGAACTATAATTACAATCATTATTTTAGACAGAAACCCATCATTTACTTTAAAGATGGTCAAAAAGAAGATTGGCTTTCTTCAGCATTTTATATCATCAATTGTTTTCAGGAGTATCAGAAAGAAGAAAATTGTTTGGAAAATGATATATATGGTCGTTTTAAATATGAAAGCTCTTTTCAGTATCGTTTTAATTGTATTGAAGAAAATTTGGTACAACAGTATTTTATTTTATTTTGTCGAAGGGATTTGAATTTGCAAATTAAAGAAACAAATTTTTTAAAGTCCAGAGTTTTTTTGTCACATGACATTGATAGTGTAAACGGTTCCTTCTTACAGGACGGGTTATGGGCCATTAAAAAAGGAAGATTAGATATTGTGGTAAAATTGATATTTAATGAAATCTTTTCAAACCCGGATTGGAAGAATATTGATTTTATAAATAGAATCCATAATGAATATAATCTAAAAAGTACTTTTTTTTGGCTAGCTTCAAATAAAATTGGTAAAAATCAAATAAAAAATGGTGATTATAATTTTTCTGAATTGAGCCGGTTAAGTAGTCTGACAAAAAGTAATGGTTTACATAAAAGTAGTTTAGAGATGGATATAGATGAAGAAATTAAAACACTGCCATTTAAAACTAACTTTAACAGATACCATTTTCTTAAATTTGGCATTCCTGAAGATTGGCATAATATAAGTAATTCCAGCGTACTATTAGACGCAAGTTTAGGATTTGCTGAAAGAATAGGCTTTAGAAATGGCTTTGGTTTACCATTTAAGCCATATAATTTAATGTCAGAGTCTTCTTATGATTTTATTGAGGTCCCATTAAATATTATGGATGGTACTTTGCAAAAATATATGAATATACCGATGGAAAACACATCTGAAAATGTTATTAATTTTTTTGAAAAGAATAAAACGAATACGTTGATTTCCATCTTATGGCACAATACATTCTTTACAAATTACAAATATAAAGGCTACTTAAATGAATATAAAAAGATATTGAACTACATATTAGAATCTAAAGTTGTTTCTGTTACACCAGAAGACCTAATTGAAGAATTTAAATAGCAATAAATTATAAGATATTAAAACAATTAAATTTTGCCAATGACATTAATTGAAGAATATGGTAATAAATATTCCAGTTTTAAATATTTAAATTGTTATGGACCTGAAATTGAATTTTTTGGATATCAATTTGAATTTTTGCAAAAGTATATAGACGGATATGATTTTAATCGGTTAACCTGTTTAGATTTAGGTTGCGGTTTTGGTATAAAAACGTATTATTTATCTCAGAAGTTTAAACAAGTTGTTGGCGCTGATTTCATTGAAAACATTGTAAATGTAAATAAGCTCCTCAATGATAATAGAAATTTGGAATTTATAGTTTATGATTTTAATTCTGACGTTCAATTAGTAGAAAAGTTCGATTGTGTAACTGCATTAGGTTTTTCTATGTTAAATATTAAAGACGTTACTAAATATATTAGCAATATAGAAAAAATATTTGAACTTACTAATGAAAATGGTGTCTTAATAATTTGGTCTTTTAGTGATTTTAGTGGAAAAGCACCTAGTGGTTGGTATAATCATTCAAAAAATGAGTTGAACGAAATTGTTACAATATTGAAAAAAAACTATAAACACGTTGATTTAATTTATCCCTACAATAAGGTAGCCCTTAAAGATTTTTTTAGCATTAAAGGATTAAAACGAATTATTAGATTTTTTTTACGTAAAAAATATTACTTTTTAATTATAAATAAATGATTAATAAATTAGCTGGAGCAAGCATCAGAAGCAAGGATGACTTAATTTTAGAGTATTGTAAGAATAGAAATGTACTTGATGTTGGGTGCGTTGGACAAGATAAAAATATCAATAGCTCAGAATGGATTCATGAAAAAATAAAATCAGTAGCAAATGCATTGACAGGTACCGATATACACGTTAATGAAATTGACAGATTGAATAAGTTAGGATATTCAATAAAAACACCGGATAGTTTAAATAAAGAAATAAAATATGAAATTATTACAATTTTTGATGTGATAGAGCATGTAGATAATGTCGTCGAATTTGTAAAATTTCATGCTAAATTATTGGATGATGATGGTTTGATGATAATTACCACACCTAATCCTTTTAATATAAGACAAATTTTAAATATATTTTTATTTAAAATACCAAGTGTTAATGAAGAGCATACTGTTTGGATTGAACCTTTAAATTTTTTGTAGGTTGCGAAAAGATGCAACATGAAAGTTGTAGAATTTTATTGGATCAATGAATATTTTAAACATACAAAATTTTATTGGAGGATTTTGGATTATATTTTAATCAAGCCTTTAAGGTTTTTTCGAAGATATTTATCTGCTAACTATGCAATTATTATAAAAAATGAAAAAACATAAAATAGCCATTTTTACATCATTGAGGATGATACCTGCTCATCCGCGGTTAATGATGGAGAAAGAAATTTTAATAGATGATGCAGACAGTGTTGAAATCGTTAGTGCCCCATATTCTAAAAAGGAAGTTCCGTTAAAATTTAAATTATTAAATTATTTAACCTTAAGTTTTTTTCGTTGGGATTTAATATTCTTTTTTAAAAAAGAAAGAAATAATTTTGATGTAAACATCATCTACGATTTAAACTTACTCCCTTTAGGGTTATTTTTTAAAAAAGATGATAAGGGTCTTTTAATATATGAAACCATTGATGATAATGTGAACTTAACAATGTATAACCTTATAAAAATATTTCCTCTATTTAATTTAGTGAAATATCCTATTCTATATTTTCTTAAAAAAATCGAAGTTATATTGGTAGAAAAATACTATGACGCGCTTATTGTTAATTCCAGATATTTATTTGATCTATTAGCAGTTACTAAAACCAAAATAATAAATTATTACTCTTCGCCATTCGAAAATATTGAACTTATAAATACTGGTAGTATTGGAAAACCTGCTTTATTGTATTTAGGAATATTTAGTAATGAAAAGGGGGCTAATAAAATTTTAGAGTTAAGGAATAGATTGAATCTTCCATTGTATATATTTGGTGAAGTAAGAATTGAAAATTTCGAAATGCACGAATCAATTTTTCAGTTTCCCCGAATAGAAGTAGAAACACTTAAAACCAGATTAATCGAAATTTCTAAAGAGCGCAAATTCATAGGTTTAAGTCTGATTGAACCAACAAATTTAAGTTATGCAAATCAATTGGCAAATAAAGACATAGATTACTTGTGTTTGGGAATACCAATAATAGGAAATTATAGAAATACTACCAGAGAATTTATAGAAGCAAAGTGCGGTGTTTTTTATGATCAAAACGATGAAATTGAATTATTAATACATAATGACAAATATTATAATTCGATGAGTAAAACCTGTAAAGCATTTTATGCGTCTAATTTTCGATATGAACTGTTTAAAAATAATTTAGTATCTTTGATAGATAATTTGACGCAAAGTATAGCTAAAAATAATGTTTTCTCATGAATTGCAATTCTTGTAATAGCCCCGAATACCATGATTTTTCTAAACC
>Ga0138256_10005073_pt1 | contig 13934 bp, 9 predicted proteins | sample KNB2016incub_MG_FD_105486 | JGI IMG/M metagenome (GOLD analysis project Ga0138256, IMG submission 105486) | Active sludge microbial communities from wastewater in Klosterneuburg, Austria - KNB2014incub_MG | ecosystem: Engineered > WWTP > Activated sludge > Unclassified | place: Austria...
AACCCAATTCGTATTCTGATGAGCAGATCGAAGCATTTCGATCTGCATACAAAAAAGCCAACATGAAGGCATTGTTTTTCCATGCGATTTATTTAATTAATCTAGGAAGTGAACAAGAAAATCTTCAAACTCTGTCAGTAGATTCTCTCATAAACTACATGCAGTTGGGAGCAGTTCTAGGTGCTAATGGTACTATCGTGCATATAGGCAGCGGAAGTATAGAAAAAATAGCTGAAAGTTTAACACACATACTCGTCAATACACCCACGTCACAACATATTTTAGTAGAAAATATGGCATCTGAAAAACGTGTAGTATACAATCTGCAACAGTGTTTGGAGATTCTCGAAAAAACCAATTCTGATCGCATCAAATTTTGTATAGATACTCAACATCTTTTTGCCTCTGGCATTGATATTCGTAATAAGGAAGTTGTTGCTAACTGGTTTGATGATTTTGAGCGTATGATAGGCATGGAGCGAATAGCATGTATTCATGCAAATGACTCAAAAACGGAGTGTGGTTCGCAACATGATCGACATGAAAATATTGGTGAGGGAGAAATTGGTATAGATGGTTTCAAGACTTTCTTTTCTGATGATCGTACAAAAAATATTCCAATAATTATGGAAGTTCCCGGGTCAGAAGGAAAAGGCCCTGATAGGAAGAATAAAGATATTCTTTTTAACTCTCTCCAAGATATTTCTTGACTGCCAAAAATGTTGGAAGATAATCCAATTGTGGGGCAGAGTTAGCTTCGAGTATATATGGTTTTTTGGTATTATCAGCAATCATTATATCAACGCCACATACCTCTCTATGCAACAATTTACTTGCCTTCTCAGCAATATTGCAAATACTCTTTATACTTTTTGGATCAACATCTTCTCTTGTACCCCCTTTTGATACATTGTTGAGATGTGAATTGGATTTTGGATTGCGGATTCTTTTATACACACATGCAGTCTTATAACCCGTAACTAGAAAACGATAGTCAAAGGTGTTGGGTATATATTCTTGAACAATAAACTGCATTTCGTTTGGATAGGTAGACAGTATTTTTTTTAACTCAAGATATGTATGAATTAAATAATTGTCACTACCCTTTGAGCCGTCGGGAGATTTTAAGATGAGAGGGTACTGTATAAACCTTTGGGAAGTTGCATATATGGTGCGGATTTTTTTTACTGAAGCAATTATGGTTTTTGGAATTGGAAGTTTAGCAATGCAAAACTTCATATATTCAAATGCTTTTGTATCTATATTTGAATAACCAACTTCAGGGTCTATAAATCGAATTTTTTTGCTTAATAAATACATCGCAACTGGTACTGCGATTGATTTATTTTTTCGCCAGGGTCGGAAATATACTGTATCGAATTCGGCAATATTCCTAGCACCTGCCATTATTTTTATTGAATCTACACCGTGATTAGTATTATCTAGAAATATTGCAATGTCACTAAAGGCACATAGTGTTGATGTAAATCCAATTTTCTGAATCCTTTTTATGTTTGATGTGAGAATCAGAATATTTTTCATGAAATGAGTTGTGTGACTTTTGATGGATCGACAAGAAAACCACCTAAGTCTTTTTTACCAATAATGAGGGGGTATTGCAAGCTGCTTCTATCGATGACAGTTGCGTGCGCAAGGAACTCTTTTTCTTGCATTTTTGCGCGCACGCCCAAAACAATACGATAACTTCTCCCGTTACTATTAATAATTACTTCAGTATTGACAATATCTGGGTATGTTTCCACAAGCATTGTATGATATTTTTCAACATACGCGACTCCTTCTTCTCTCGTTTCAATATTCTTTGGAATTTCAAGCTTGTCGAATGCTTTTACGGCTTCACCGTAACCCAAATCAATTGCAGCTTGTCGATCGATTGAAGAGTAGGTAGCACCCGTATCAACTTTAGCCAAAACGGTGGTACTACGTTTTTCGGTCTTATGATAGAGTTTAACTGGCTGAATAAGCCCAATGACCTTTTTTCCGGCGATTGCCTCAATTTCTTCTTCAATTTCGCCTCCAAATAAGTCTTTTCCAAGACGAATACCATGCGTGAGGGTTTTTATTCGAATTCGCTTGATTTGCTCAAGCCTCCAGCGCAGCCCATCTTGATTTGCGATTTGAATTCTAAGACCTGGTCTTGCATTAATTTCTACAACAAGAGGTCCGCGCTCTCGATCGATAAGAAAGTCAACACCGCAAAAGCCTAATCCTGTGGCTTTTGCTGATTTAACCGCATACATCAGAATTTTATCCCAATAGGGAACCTTAAACCCAGAATAACGAATACGTGTGTTTTCGACAAATTCTAAATCAACAATACGACCCTCTTTTGTTTCCTTAATAGTGTGGGTCGTAATACCTGTCGCCAAATCTAATCCACTTCCGGCTGCGCCTTGAGAAAAATTAGCTCGTCCAGCCGAATCTTTTGTTGGCCAACGTATCATTGCCATGACAGGCACATTCTTAAATACAATGACGCGAATATCTGGCACGCCTTTGAAACTATACGGCCTAAGTTTATGGTGCGGCTGAACACGCCCTTCTATGAGTACTTTGTCAGGGCTGTAATTAAGAGAATAAGCTCCTTCAAGAATATTTGCCATCAGTGATTTCATTGTTTCCACTGATATCTTTTGACCTTGGGCATTAATAAAATTACCACTTTTATCGCGGTTGTAGATAATTTCTATTCCTTGACCTGCAACACCACTTCCGGGTTTGACCACGAATCCTTTTGGAAGGCTATCAATATCTAAGGCATTAAGTTGGTCATTATTTTTAATAACATGAAGTACTTTTGTTGTGGGTACTTCAATTCGAGCTAAGATTTCTTTTGTAAGAAGCTTGTTATCAGCTATTAACCGTGACGAAGGAAGATTGTACTTTTTTACGTACGAAATATTACGTTCATTGAGGCCGAGAATGCGCGATTTATTCGCTAATATCTTCAGGATCATAGGAGTCTTGATTTAGAATGTTTCTAAACCGAATGTATTCTACTAGTTTGAGGCCTCTCCACTTTCCAACCAAAAAACTTACGATAATCATAAGTAGTGCTATTTCTGGATAATCAATGAGTGCGTTTTGTAAGACCTCTTGACTCATAAGTATAAAAATTAATGAGGTCAACATGATTGTAGAAATCATAAGTCGTGCTGCCTTTTTTACACCATGACGCACATAGCTTTTGACCAAAGCCTCAACAGATACGATAAACATAAGTATAGTAAGCGGATTGATCATGCTGAGTGAAATTTGATTAATGAAGGTTGATGCAAATAGAAGAATGAATACGCCAATTGTAGCAAATGAGGTTACAATACTGACTTTTGACAGGTAGTGTAGGCGAAGATTGTGCAAAAGAGTATGAAACATAATAGCAATAGAAGAGGTGAGTGCAACAAGAATGCCCCCATACAATATGGTATTTACATAATTTATTGAGCCTTTGCGAATATATCCAAGGTCAAAAAGGGCGTATGCCAAAAGCAGGGTAGTATATATATTGATTGCTCTCCAACCAATAACGTAACGAGCAATAGTTATTAGAGCCGTTACGACTGGTAAAAAAAGCAATAATATAATGGTATATTCAGAAATACCACTATGCATTAAGTACTGTATAAATGGTGCAAACATGTTCATATTATATCATATTATGGGCCATTGCAATACTGTATACTAATCGTACATATGGACTCGATAAAAGACGTTTTAAAAGGATTTAATCCGACAAAAGACAAGTATCTTTCGCGAGAATATCAGTCTTTTGGCGTGCATTTATCTGAGAAGCTGGGCGAAGAAAGTCGCAAGAGTTTATACATAAAACTTGCCAAACAAATACCGCGCCCGATTTTGCTCAAAGCGCTGCAATTTGTAGTTGATTCGGGCGCACGCAGAAAAGGTGCCTTATTTATGTGGAAATTAAAAGAATTGGGTGTTTTTCCGCTTGTTTCAACTAAGGTTCCCAAAGAAAAAAAGAAGACAAAAAAAGAAACTAGTTTGAACCAGGGTTTAGTACAGGGTTCAATTCTGGAGCAAGATTAAGACTACATCGCAATCCCTTTCCAAAATTAGACTGTGTGAATACAAGATCGAATCCGTTAATAATACCGTCACCATTAATATCTGAGCGGCTTTGTTCTGTTGGGGCTATTTCATCAGCATATTTTGTTGCCACAATTGAAAAGTCGTTTGCATTACAGCACGCATCACTATTCACATCGCATGCATCAATTTCAGTTGAACCAAATCCTGTAATACCGCCAGCCTCAGAGGCAACGATTTTGTATAGAATATTCTGCATGAGAGGAGAAGTCACTTCATTAGGGCAATTGACTGGAGTGGTGCTTCCTTCGAATGTAGCTCGACATTTTACGCTATATTGCTCAACTCCTTGAGGAAGCACAAGATCTGATTCGACAACTCCTCTTTGACGAGGTTGAATAGATGTATTGGTGAGCTCTGAAGTACAAATTGTGTTGTTTGGACCGTGACATGTAACAGTTGTCACACTTGTCACAGCTTTTGACGAATTATTGTAGAAAGATATGCTTGTTGTATATCCAGCACCGCTGTGTGAGCCTGGGGGAGTTGGTGTCGCGGTTGGGGCATTTGGGATTGGGGTTGCAGTTGCCGCAACGGCAGGCGTATTAGTTGGTATAGGTGTTGCGGTAGCCAAAGGTGTTGGAGTTGGAGCTGCTGATACGCACGAAATAGCACCGGAGGTGCGTACATTGGCCTCGTTTTCTGTAGTTGGATATTTTGATTTATCAAATGTACATACCAAAACTTGACCTGCAGCAAGTGTTATAAAATTTTCTGTTTCGAAGAAGTTTTGTACCAATTCTGTCGTTTCAACTGGGGCATTGACCTCACAAATACCTTCATTTTCGTCATATGTACCGTTGCAGCGACCAAGAAGCCAGTATAGTTTTTCTTCTGCAGTGCCCGCATTATAATATGTGACTTTAATTTTATTATCAGCAGCAGTTGAGCTGCAACGGCCACGTTCTGTGTCTGATTCTGATCCTTCCTTATTAGATGAATCAATCGTATGTGTGCATGGATCCATTATTGTTCGCGCTTCTGATTCTTCTTTTCCAAGTCGAAGTTCATATGTTGTAGCTGTTGCAGTAGGCAACATAAGTTTAAATGTTGAAGTAAGGCCAGCGGCAGGAACGTGGACACCACAGACAAATGCGCCAAAATCTATGTGTGGCGATTCACAATGCGTTGGCGCGACTTCTTCTACGCGAATTCCAGAATTATCAGCTTTACCATTTTCGAGCTTGTAGTCATAAAAAATAACAAGGGCTTTGGTTCCGCCCGGCGTCTGATTAACAGAAAGGTTTATTGTTTTATTAATTGTCGAATCGCTTCCTTTGCGTGTAATATCTGTGTTTGAGGTTTTGTTTCCTTGAGCTCCGCACGATTCCCAATCAACACTGCCATCTGTAGCAAAATTACACATCATGGCTGTTGTCTGAAATTCGTTAAACCCAGCTTTCCATGTGCCGCTGAGCTGAAGATTAACAGTAGCGTTTGCCGCTGCAGCAGGTGTTGGTGTTTGATTTGGATCATTTGTCGGAGCTGGTGGGTCAGGACAAAAATATGATCTGCTAATCGTAGCAACCTCAGGCTGAATCATCCACGGATTGCGGGCGGATGTATCAACCCGTACCTTAAGGTCGCCCGCAGGCAAACAATCTGCTCCTGCAGGAAGCCTTGTTCTTGCCGGCATATTAATAGGTACGTTAAACAATAGGGAAGGGCCACCATTACATCGAGCAGAAGCTGGGTTAGTTACTGTTTTTTGTACACTCCCTCCAATTGCAATTTCTGGGGTTAAAAGTCCGTCATGATACACACTAACTTTCCATTTGCCATTTGAAGGTGGGTTATTGGTAAAACAAAGAGCTCCAGAAAGCATATAATCCCACCTGTTGTGAGGTGATAGGCGAGTAAATTCGACTGATACGTCTTGATTCGTTATTGTAGTGAGCTCAGGAGGAACAGCAGCTTCGGTAGTTGTCTGTGTAAGTTTTGGGCTCGTCACAAATGAAACACCCACAACAAGCCCTATTGTGATGAGTGCAAGCATGGTAATTGCTATTAATTTCATGTTTAGTCAAAAATATGCACCGTTGCTGGTTCAGCAGTTTTTAATATGTTCTTTCCATCTTGAGCTGCAATTGTGTGTTCTAGGTCAAAGTGCAGTATTGTTTCTTGTGTTTTCTTGAGCGCTTTTGCCTTAAAAGTAAAGAGTGTGCCTTCTTTTTTGAATGTATTCTTTCCTGGGTCATATGCGGCTGAGAATGTTATTGAATCTGGCCCTACTTTGTTAAGAATAATACGGTCAAAGACATCGCCATTTTGTACTGAGGTTATCGATAGGTAGGTGGGGTCAAATTTGAGCACGGAATCAACAGCATAGGCGGGGTCACCGCTTATGGTAACGACGAAGGTTAGTTCTTCACCCGGTTTAATAAACTTGGTTTGGGGCAATAGGGCAAGCTTAACTGATTTTGACTGTACGGTTTTTGCTGGTGGAACAGCTTCATGTAGTACATTTTTTTTGAACTTGGGTGAAAAGATAATGCCGATCAATATGCTGAGTATAAATAGAATAATAAGCTGAATGGTGAGTAGGAATTTTACCTGGGGACTGAGCGTAATAAATTCTCGTAGATCTTTACGCACAGTCATAGCAATAGTGTCCATGTATTCATTATAGAGAGAATGTGAATTGTTTGTCAATTAGAGCTCTGAGCCAAATGAGTTCATGAAGAGAGAAAGGTCTAATGCATTTGTGGCGCCGTCTTTATTAAAGTCAGTTGCCGCCGCCCCATCATTCCCATAGTCATCATACACATACTGAAGGTCAAGCGTATTAATCACCCCATCACTGTTCATATCGTAATCAAGAATAATCAAGGGAGGAGATTTTTTCTTTGGCGTTGACGTGGTCCTCTTTTTACAATTTTTTTTAGTTTGGCTTTTGATACTATTACCCACTTTGAATACAAAATCACAGCTTGTATACTCAGGAACCGCAACTGTAAAGTTATCACATGAACTTGTGTGTTTACCGTCTTTACCTTGAACAATAAGATCACACTTAAAGGTGTAAGTTTTCGGGTAAAGACTACTATACGTAACGGAATCCTTTTGATTTAACAGCCCAATTGTTCTCCATTCGTTCTTGGTGCCAAAAAGACCATATATTGTACAAAGCTCTCCAGACTTATCTGGCCAGCATACTTTCGGTAAGAATTCTATATGTCTTACCCAAGATAAGATTCCGTCAAACTCAATTATGTAATTAATAACTAAGTCATATTTTTCATTTGGGTCTACCGGTGGTGCTGGATTGGGAACTGTTTTTATTTCAACACAATATCCAGTGCCTGTGGAGTGTACTACATTACATTGAGGTCTCTTTGGTTTTTGTTCATTCCATGAACCACAGAATAATTCAGGAGTCTTTCTTACTGGATATGCGGCGCTCGTACCTTGTACTCCGAATTTAAACTCAGATTTATTACATTCGCCAAGGCCCGTAACTTTACTACACCATGAACCAGGGCTTTTTTGCATAGCTGTACAGCTAGTACTAAAACCCATATCGGCGCACTGTTTTTTAGCATTTGTTTCTGATTTGAATGGTGTTTTACCACCATCTATTCCATACTCCTGAGCATTTGGATCACATGTTGGATCACTTGGATTTCCACCACCACCTGGGCCGCCAGGATTGCCCGGTTCACCCGGCTGACCTGGTTCTCCTGGTTGACCAGGATTTCCACCACCACCTGGGTTTTCACCTGCTGGGGGCTCGGTTCCCGGAGGACAACACCATTTTTCATCACTTCCTGGAGCACAGCTTTCACCAGTGGGTGGTTCTTTAGGTTCCCATCCTTGTTGTCGGCAATAACTTGGACTCGCACACCACTGTGGGCATTCTCCTCCTCTTGGAGGATTTTCAGGCTCTTCAGGCTGAGGTTCTTCTTCACTATTCTCACTCTTAACACCCGTAAAATCGAGTGTAACAGGATTACTCATACAACTTACATCATTGTCTTTGAATGCATACAGATATGCCGTATATTCTTTACCCTCAAAGTAATAGTACTCTTTATCTCCATTGTCGTTTTCAACATACTCAGGCTCAACGGAAACTTGGTGAGGAGGAACCCCTGGATTGTGGTCATCTGCACCAACACCCGTATCGGTATCCTTCATGCCTCTTCGTGAAGCAACGATCTGTTCAGAACCTTTCTTTTTGACTATTATCCAAAAACGGTCGGTGCCCGCCTTGAAAGATGAGCAACCGGAGGGGAGATCCCATTCCAAATTCGCCGTACCTTCTTTTATTTTTTTGATTCTAAAGTTTTGAGGCTTACATCCTTCATTTTGTGGAGCTGAGGCATTATTGTCATCTCGTAATTCACATGAGATAGAGCCTATTGGCGCCCCGCCTATTGGCGCTGGAGGTGGAGTAGGGGTGGCAGGAATTTTCTCAAGAATCCAGCCATATTCTAGGTTTGCGTTACACGCAACACGAAGATTTTCGAAAATATATGGATTGCGCAGTTTGCTCATATCTGTTTCGTTCCATGTGTCAGTGTAGCCCGGGCAGGATGGGGAAGTAAGATTTTTGCTGGTACATTCTTGACGGACGACGCGCCAGCCATTTGCATAGAGTTTGACTGCTGCTAATGCATCGCGGCCCCAGGTGGTTTTGCCTCTAAAATCACCAAGTTCAGTTACATGCACGTCAATTCTTCCTGGATTGGTGCTCAAGTTATTAAATGGTGCTGATTCAACTGGTTTGTCACCTCGTTCGAAAATTTGCTTGTTGTTTGCTGTGCCATATTGAGCTCCTTTGTTGTCAAAGTCAGTGATTAGGTTGCCACTTGTATCTTTTACATACGCGACAGCATCAAAGGCGCACCCGCAAGTGCGGGATGCGTAGACTTTAAAGTCGCGCTGTGTTCCTGGTTTGACACGTAGTTTTTCAGCTTGTTCGCGCTCTGAATCTATGAATATGGCGTCATTGTCAAAGTAGCCCAAAGCCCTGTTCAAGAAGTAGGTTTTAGACGGATCTAGTGGCTTGAGGTTTTCATCGAGGCTGATACTGTATTTATAGATCCATGTGCCATCATCATTTTTATCATCAAGCCAGATGCCAGTTTCTGCTGGACCTGTGGTAAATGGTACCGTTACTACTTTCCCACCTTTTAAGATATCACATGTCTCGCCGGTACAATATTCAACAGATGCTCTGTTTGGTTTTTTACAACCATATATAGATACGCGACCCGATATCGTATTGCTTGGTGTTGGGGTCGCCGTTGGCTCTGTGATTGTTGTGGTTGGTTCAGGAGTGGCGGTAAGCTCAGGTGTTTCTGTGGCGACAGGTTCTGTTGGGTCATCGGTTGGGGAAGTTGTTGGTGTTGTTGCGGAAGGTCCACAAGCCCCAGGTATAGTGCTTAGATCAATTTTTGCGAATGGTGTTCCATTAAACCATGTGCCACGATAATGAAGAAACACCTCTGGGCAGTAACTTGTGCTAAGTCTGCGATTAGTTGCTGCAATTATAGAAAACCTATGTGGTTGCTTTGAATTTTTGTCTAGAAGTTTCCCAACGCCTGTGGCGGCATTGGTATATTCGCATGTTGCAGGGAAACTGGCGTTGCCAGCAACGTACAGGCGACCGCCATCAATATAGCTACTATTGCCGTCGCCATCTAATGCTTTTCCACGATTGTCAGTTGCCCATAATGTCCATTCTTCTTTGCCTCCAGTTTGTAGATAGCGTGAATAGCACATTTGTCCGCTAATCTCGACATGAGTATCGTCTATACGTCGTACGTCGAGCGTGTCTTCTTGCAGCATAACACCTGTTGAATTGAGAGCAGCCTGCGAACTTGTGCGAATATTATTTTGAGAGATTGCAACTACGGTTGCTACGAGAGCAATAACACTTACACCAGCAACAAGTATGCCTGCGATGGAGCCTTTATTATTTCGATTCATTGACATCGACACCTTGTAAACTGGTAACTAGTGACAGATCAAGCGCATCTACTGCCTTGTCCTTATTAATATCACACGTATATGTATCAGCTTTTTGTCCCCATTCATCAATACATGCGACAAGATCGGCTGTGTTGATAAATCCATCATGATTTATATCTACATCTTCTGGTTTTGCTATGCGAATGGTTTCTGCGCTTGCTGAACCAGGATTCTTTCTTACATACCAATCATACGATACATCAACTCCACAGGCAACGCGGAAACCAAGAAAGTTTACATTGCCGGTCAGAAGTTCTTCAGTTTCTAGAGCCCCATTAGGACAAGCAGGAACTTGGCTTGCTGCAGTGGTTTGGCATCGTTGCTTTACTATGCTATAGCCAGGGGCATACAGGCGTACGTGGGCCATGCCGTCGATGCCATATGGCGTCCATGGCCCGACTTTTGTACTGTAGTTTGTGTCATGAAGACTTTGTAGCACATCGAGAACACCGTTTGTGAAGGGGCTTACGGGTTTATCGCCTCGTGTAGCAATTTGCATATCATTTGCACTTCCATAGGTGAGCTCTTTTCCTGGAACAAGGGGCTCATCAAGCGAAGTGATTATTTCACCAGTATCTGCATCACGAACATGGGCGCGCGCATGAAAAACACATGAGCATGTTTGCGCGCCAGCGTAAATTGACAAATCTCTACTTCCAGGTACTGACACTTCCTTTTTATCTTCTTTAAGTGAGGCGAAAGATTCTATTGTTGTATCTTTAAATCGTTTGATTCGTGCATTGGCATTATATATTGCATATGTTTTACTTTTATTAAGCAAAGCGCCAGTCTTGTCTTTGATAATGCGGTATTTATAAACAAATGTTCGGTCATTTGAGCTGTCGTCTAGCCATATAGACTGATCTTGTTCTTTTGGAGAAAGAGCAATATCTGCACAATTTGTGCCTGCCGCATCTTCACAGTAGCTTATGGTTACAGCCTCAGGCTCTGTGCAAGAGTAAACTGCAACACGACCTTCTATGGCATCTGGTGCTGGTGTAGGTGTTGCTGTTGGAGCGACCGGTACAGATGTGGGGCGAGGTCGATATGGAATTCGTGTTGGGCTAGAGGGTGCGGTTGTAGGAAGCGCAACTGATGGGGCAGGGGTTTCTGTTGCAATAGGACCATCTGGGCAAAGGAAATTTCTTTCAATATAGGCAACGTCTTCTTGAGGAATTGGTCTCCACGGGCCTTTTGTAACGACTTTAACTTTGATTCGTGGGCAGCTTTCTGTCCATCTATCTCGTGCTGGGATATTGAATGGTGCATTGGCGGTTAATCTTCGGAGGTTACTAGAGCCGCATCTTGTCGTTGCGGGGTTGGTGATGAGTTGGTTTACCGCTGCTCCAATGACTTCTTCTTTTGTGATCGATGGATTTGTCTTGTCTTTAAGCTCCATGGTGAGTTGCACGCTATAGCTGCCGTTTGCTGTTGGTGGGTTAGCACTAAAACACAGATTAGTATTGAGTATGTAGTCCCATTGTCGGGAGGGTGCAAGATTAGAAACTGCAAACCCAATGTCAGGGTTTCTAATGATGGTTATATCTGGTTTGGATTGTCCGTAAGCCCCAGAGGCAATTGCAGAGACAGAAAAGAGAAGTAGAAATAATAAAACACGAACTGTCTTTAAGACGTACATACGATCATTCTAGATAAGAAACAGAAATATTACAAGAGAGAAATGCGACTGGTCATGAGTGTGTAATCAAGAGCGTTTACTGTGTTGTCATTATTTAGGTCTCCGGGAAGGTTTGGAGCCTCTTTGCCATAATTATCTAGGACAATAAATAGATCAAAAGTATTACATGCGCCGTCGCCATTGAGATCGCATTGGTCTATTGTCGGCGCAGCTGATTGGGCTTGAATGTTCATGTGTGGATGTTTTTGTACTACCCAACCAGCATGTAGGGTCATATTACAATCTAGCGTAATATTCCTAATTGTTTCTATAGAGTCATTTAACTCGGTTGAGTCTTCTGTACTAGTACACAAATCCTGATGTTTTGGAGAGCTGCACGTTTCAATTTCTTGTTTTATTATGCTGTATGTTTCTTTTGGGTAGTTTAAGGTTAAGAATGTTGTGTCTCCTTTTTGGTACGTATCAATAACACGAGGAAGCAGTGAAAAGCTAAGAAGCTTTGATGTTACGTTATATTCTAGAAGTGGAATCGCATTAAAATAAAGCGGCTGATCAGACGGATTGAGGCCATCGCTAATGCTCCATGCAAGTACATCGGTAGAAGGATTTTTATCAAGTGAAAAAGGAACTTCTTGACCTTCGGAGTTAATTTCATGTACATATAGAGAAGTATTCATTGGACATTCTATTGTTGATGAAGTATCGGCTCTCGAAAACTGAGTAAGTGGGGTATTGGTCTGAAGCAGAAGGGAAATAATCACTGCTATAAAAGCAGTTCCAAGCACACTTGACACAAGCATTAATGGTTTCATTGCGCATCGAGTTCTGGGTTGACTACTGTGCCCAGATCGCCAATCATTAGTGAGATATCGAGTGAGTTTACAACACCGTCTTCATTTAGGTCGCCAGCTATATTATCTCCTTGCTTGAAGTAGTTATCGTAGAGAGCCAAGAGATCTACTGTATTTATTATGCCATCATCATTCAAGTCTTTAGATTTTTGGAACGTTGCATATAATTTATCAGCTTGTGCGCATGAGTTAAGACTTGACTGGATTCGTGTAAATACTTCAGAAATACTTACATTTGCAGAAGTTGAGAATGCCCATGTGTCGTCAGTTGTTACTAATTTGATTACTCGTAGTAACTCAGCATTTACTAATTCACCCGGTACGGGGTTGTTAGAAAGACTTGGGTCGCCATAGCCAATACCAATGACTGTTGGTGGAACGTTTCCTGTGTCAGCAGTATTAAATGTCTTTAGTCTTGTTCCTTCTGTAGCTATTTCTGCTTCATAACCCCCTGAGCGTGGGTTGCCTGGGTCACTATTTGGTAGTCCATCTGTTAAGAAGACAACAACCACTTTTCTCGATTTGTCGGTTCTAAAGTTTGTAAGTAGGTTTGTTGTTTCTCGGAGCGCACATTCAATACAGGTGCCTTCGTTGTATTTGAGTTCGTTATTTGCTGCAGCTTTTATATCATCAATGTTTGAAGTCAATGGTCTTACTATTCCTGTTGAGGAAGGGAATTTGGGGTCATTTGGTCGCGCATTGAATTGAATAAGGGCGGCTCTATGATCGCCGCCGCTGTTTTTAATATTGGTAAGGAAGTCTTGCAGTTCAGCTAGGGCGGCGTCTTTTTTGAGTTTGCCTGATGTGACATCTTTTGTTCTCAACATTGATGTTGATGTATCTATAACAAAGACATAGTCAAAATTAGCATTACATTTTTGTACTGTCCACCCGTACACAATATTTTGTCCACAGCCTACAGTCAAGCCTGCGATAGTATCTCTTGAATCTCGTTTTGTTTTGTCCACAGTGTTGTCAACTCTGGCGGCTTGGAATGCTGACATATTACATGCTCCGTTGAAGGCGCCGGTAATAGTATCTCTACAATATTTGATTTCATTTCCATCAGGAACAATCCTGTAATCTGGTTTTTTTAGAGTAAGACGTACTGATGCATCTTCTTTGTTAGCATATCGCTCATTTGGATATGTAAAAGTAGGGGGTATAAACATACCATTCCCAGCCTTAGTTGGATCTACTCCAGCGGGTACTGGCTGTGAGCTGTCAACCCTAAAGTATGCAAGTTGCGCGCCAAGTATGCCGCCTCCATAGTAAGGGAATGTATTGGTGATTCTGGAAGCTTCTGATGGGTCTCCGTTATAAAGGTTAAACTTTGTTGG
>Ga0138256_10005074_pt1 | contig 13934 bp, 13 predicted proteins | sample KNB2016incub_MG_FD_105486 | JGI IMG/M metagenome (GOLD analysis project Ga0138256, IMG submission 105486) | Active sludge microbial communities from wastewater in Klosterneuburg, Austria - KNB2014incub_MG | ecosystem: Engineered > WWTP > Activated sludge > Unclassified | place: Austria...
CTATCGCTGGGCCGCTGGGCCGCTGGGCCGCTGGGCCGCTGGGCCGCTGGGCCATGCGGCGGCCCGGCGCTGGGAGACCGCTCCCGGCGTCATGCTCCACAAGCTATGTGAACGCATGACCATAGCGAGGGCAAGGTAGGCCGCGGCCCATGGGATCGTGCCGGCGTTTTTTCAACCGCTTATGAACAGGAGATGAATTGCGGACGGCGATCGGCCGCCGCTCCCGCTGGTCGATCATGGCGCGCTGCATGCTCGCAAAGCCTCCGGCCATTCGTGAACCAACAGGCCACCCGTGTGGACCAGCAGAGCCCTCTTTCGTACTGCATAAGGACACGATAAGACCAGTGTCACGGTGAGCCCGTCGACGGTTCGGCAAGCTCACCGGTTCTCCGGGCTTACTGTGACACTGCTGGGGAATCATGAAAGAGGTCTACTACGCGCCATGGTACAATTGTCCTGATCAGCTCCGCACGTCCGGCATGTGCGGATATCAGGGACCGCCCATGGCACGAGCGAAGCCATGCCCCTCACGGGCAGCCGAAGGCACGGGAGGCGCGGCATCAACTCGCGAAATGGACCGGGCACGGGCGACATGAAGCCCCACATACGGGCGCTACTTCCCCTGGAACCGCGTGTTCCACACGCGCTCGTCCACAGCGACACCATCCTCGAAGAAGAAGGTGGCGTACGGGTGGGCCACGCGCTTGTACACGGTCGAGTGCCCTTGCTCAGTAACCGTGCGCTCGATGGTGAAGGCCTTGCCTTCCCGATACTGCCGTTCGGTGATCCCATCGGGCAGGGATGTTCCGTTGAGGACGAGGGGCACCGGCGCGGGCTCCACGGACCTTGCTGTCGGGGCGGGTCGCCGTTCCACTTGCTCCGGTTCCACGGGCCCGGTCCGTACGATTACCTGCGGAGAGGGATCCGGCTGCCGCTCCACTTCCGCTCCGGCGGGAGGAGTTGCCGGCAACGGCCGTTCCTCCGGTGGCTGAGGAGCCTCCACCACGGGTGGCGGCGCGAGGAGCGTTGGTGCGGGCACCGGCACCTCCACCACCGGTGGCACCGTATCGGCCTGGGCGGCCCGCTTGGCGATGAGCACGCGCAGGTCCTCGCACTTCACCTTGGGGAACACGTTGTAGGGGCGCATGCCGCGGGCCTCCTGATAGCCCTGAAGGGCATCCTCGTAACGGCCCTCACGAAAGGCCTGTTCGGACCGTTGCATCACAGCCTGGTACGCCACGTCCTTGGCCGCGTCCGCATTCTCCTTGGCGGCGATCCGGGCGCGCTCCTTGGCGCTCAGGCCGGGGAAATCGTCCGTCAGGCTGCCCTTGTCCTGGGCGGTACCGCAAAGGCGCATGGACCAAGCGGACAGGAACAGTACCATCCTGATGGTGAAGGCCTTGGGTCGCATCGTGCGAACGTACATCGGAACGGTCCGTGCGGGGCCCTCTTACGCTCGGGTCATACTCATCGTTCACGCGCCGGTGCGGGTAACAGACCTGCTCGTCGGGCGGCGTGGACCGTTCGGCTAACCGGTATGCATCCCAGGTATCGCCCGATACGGTCACCTTTGTGCCCCGCGTTACTTTTAACGCACAAACCCCCAAGACCATGAAGAAGACAATGTTCACGGCCCTGTGCGGCCTCACTCTGCTCTGGTCGTGCAAGGACGACCCGACCCAAAGCGAGCAGTACAAGCAATTGGAACACGAGCACGAGGTGACCGCTGCGGAAAGCGGTGGGAAGGACACGACGATCAATAACCTGCTTTCCGCCTTCAACAACGTGAGCGAGAACCTGCGGGCGATCAAGGAGAAGCAAGGCGTGCTGGGCCGGACCGGCGAGGGTGGCGTGGAGACCGGACCGGACATGGAGAAGCGGATGGCCTCGGACCTCTACATCATCGACTCCCTGCTGAGCGACAACAAGAAGCTGATCGAGCGCATGCGCAAGAACGCCAAGGCGAACAAGAGCCGGATCAGCGAACTGGAGAAGACATTGGAGACCACCATCGCCAACATGGAGATCGCCATCGCCGAGAAGGACACCGAGATCACCGGCCTCAAGGAGCAGCTCACGAGCACCAACGCTTCCCTGGCGAGCATGATCCAGATGTACCAGGACAAGGACCAACTGGCCACCGCGCAACGCGCCGAACTGAACAAGGCATACTACTGTGTAGGTACCAGCAAGGAGCTGAAGGACAACGGCGTGGTGACCAAGGAGGGCGGATTCGCCGGCATCGGCAAGAGCACCAAGCTGAACACCCAGGGCATGAACCTGGAGTACTTCAGGCAGGTGGACGTCACGCAGGTGCTGGAGGTTCCGGTGAACGCCAAGAAGGCCAAGCTGGTCACCAGCCACCCGGCGGGCAGCTACACGTTGGACGGCCCGGACGGGCGCACCGACAAGCTGACCATCAAGGACCCCAACGCGTTCTGGAGCGTCAGCAAGTACTTGGTGGTGCAGACCGACTGAGCGCTTGCTCCGGACACGCGGAACAAGAAAAGGCCCCGGCGGATCGCCGGGGCCTTTTCGCGTTCATGCTTTCGGCATCAGTCGGCGCGGACGGCCGCACCGGTCTTCTGCGGCGCAGCCTGCGCACCGGCCTTGCCCGCGCAGCAACCGGCCTTCGTGCCCTTGGAGCAGCCCTGAGCGCCGCACAGGCCGCTGAGCTGGCCCTTCTGGTTCATGACATCCAGCTTGGAGAACTGCTCGGGCGTCAGCGTGCTCTTCAGGGAGGCGATGGCCTCATTGAAGCGTTCCTTCTTGGTCGCCGTGACTTCCTCCGCCGACATGTCCTTCGCGGCGATCACCGCGCAATCTTTCTCACACGTGGCCAGCGCTGCCTTCAGCGCATCCTGCTGCTTGGCGTCCAGGGCGAGTTCCTTGCTGAGGCTCTCCACAGTGGTCTTGCCCGCTGCAGCGTCGGCATGCGCATGGCCCGCGCAGCTTTGGGCGTAGGTACCGGTGGCGAGGCATGCGAAGACCAGGCCGGCGATCAGGTTCAGTGCTTTCATCAGGTTGGTTGTTTGGGTTGCGGGTGCGCGTGTTCTTTGGACGCGGGGGACCAAGGTAACGAAGCGCGGGCGTACCCGCCCACCACGTTCACATCCTCTTCACATCCCGGTCCAGCATCCAGGCCCGGGCCTGTGCCGGCCCTTCGAAGTATGACACCGCGAAAGGCAGCGACGGCAGCACTTCGGCCATGATGCGTTCCACGGCCATCCGGTTGAAGAAGTCATCGCTCATGACGATGGCCATCCGTTGCAGGCCAGAGCCCACCACGCGCGGGAACCACTCCTCCACCGTCCAGCGCTCGTCCTGCCGCAGAATGGCGTTCATACCCCGAAAATCGGAGAACCAGAAGCACAGCTTGTGCAGGCACACGTTGCTCAACGCATCATCCAGGATGCCCCGGTAGGCATGGCTGGGCGCGAACCCCTGCCAGGTCATGGCGATGGATCCGCTGACCGGGTCGGCCTGAACGGTCACGTGGTCGTCCTTCCGGAGCTGAAGGACGTGTGGGGAAGCAAGGAGCATGGGGCAAATATGGCGAACATACACGTCCGGATCAACGACCAATCCCAAAATATGAACGACGAAATTCCCAAAATATTCGACAGTCACCGGATCCTCTCATAACCCTCCCGGGCTGTGCGGCCGTGCTATTCCGGCGCGTTCGAGCGGGACGGTGGCGCTGGGCGCGGGTCCGGGTCCTTGGGAGCGACGGGCGGTGGGGGCGGCGACAAACTCGGGCAATGCTCCTTCGCCAAGCGCTCCACCTCATCGCCATGCAGCCCGGTGAATCCCAGGTCCAGGGCCTTCTGGAAATGCGCGCAGGCTGCCGCGAGATCTTTGCCGTCCAGCGCAATGATGCCGAGATTGCGATAGATGTACGGATTGTCCGGCCGCTTGGACCTCGCCAGGTTGATGTCCTTGAGCGCACCTTGGGTGTCACCGTTCTTGTAGCGGCTCCAGCCCCGGTTGTTGAAGGCGAAACTGTAGTTGGGGTTCTGCTTGATGGCCTTGGCATAATCGGCAATGGCGCGGACATGGTCGCCGTTGACGGCGTACAGGAACCAGCCCCGGCTGTTGAGTGTCACGGGGTCCAACGGGGCCAGTTCCAAGGCACGGGTGAAGGTGGTCCGGGCGCCGGCCGTGTCGCCGGTGAGCGCTAGGCATTCGGCCTTGGAGCGCAGGACCTTCGGGAGCGCCGGATCCCCTTCGGGCAGCGCGCCCAGCACCCCGTCCAACTCGGCGAGTGCGGCGGTAGGGTCCTTCTTCGCTTGGAGCGCCGTGGCCAAGCGATAGCGGGTGTTCGTGCCAGGCTTCGTGGACAGTACCTGGCGGTAGCGGATCACCGCGCTGTCCACCAGGCCGAGGCCCTGCTCGCTGATGGCCAGTTGCAGGACCGCCTCCTGGAGACCGGGGGATTGGGCCAGTGCCATGCGGGCGTCCGCCCGGGCCTTGTCATAGCCGCCGATGCTGTTGTACGCTTCGGCGCGGAGCGCATGGAACACGGCGCGGTCCTCGCGGCCAATAGCACCGGAGAGCAGACTGATGGCGCGATAGGGTTTGCCGTTGGCGAGCAGCTTACGCGCACTGGCCTCGCGCCGGGCCATGCCGTCGGTCTGCGCCGCAGCCGCGATGGCGAACGACAAAGTGGTCAACAGGATCATGGTACGCATCGGGCCGAAGATACCTTCGCTCCGCCTCGCGGGCCCGGACCATTCCAGCTGCCCGCCTTCCGCACGATGCGCACCGATTACCCCGCCAAAGTGCTGCTGGCCTGGGCCGAGGCCATCCGCGGCCATGCGGGCCTGCGCGACTGGCTGATGAAGAACGGCTACCCCGAGTTGGGCGTGTTCGTGTTCGCGCTGCACCTCAAGGACGATGCGCGCGATTGGCTGATGAAGAACGGGCACCCGCACCTGATGGCCGTGATCACCGGGATCGAGGGCGACCGGAACGCGTTGGCCTGGCTGGAGCACCACGGCATGGAGGCCCTCAAGCATGTGGCCCTGGCCGGTGATGGCGATGAGGACGCCGTCCGTTGGCTCATCGCGCGTGACCAGAAGGAACTGGCCCGCGCAGCGCTCAACATGCGCGAGGTGAAGCTGCGCATCGATGAGGACCATCACGATCCGCACAAATTCGGGCGTGATTGATCGCTGAGCAAAAGGTTCCGGTCACCCCTCCTCCCCTTCCTCGTCGCCAGAAGCGCTGAACACGCTGCCCATCATATCGCTGAAGCGCGTGCGCCCCGCCAGGGACGAGCGCCCGATGCGGCTGGTCTCCGCCAGTCCGTGCAGCACGAGTTCCATCCATGCGGGCAGTTCCTCCCCATCGGCTTCCGGATGGAGCGCGGTCACCAGCTCCCTGAGCCCGGGCACCCGGTCCAGTGCGGTGTGATGCGCAGCGTCCGGAGCATCGGCCAGCAGATCCAGCGAACGATCCTCGAAATACGCGATCACCGGCGCATATGGATCGGGCACTGCGCGGCCCTTGGCATCGGATCTGGCGCGCTTCTTCGCCTTTTCAGGGTCGGGGAACAGACCGAGAAAGACGTTGCGCACGGCCTGCGACAGCAGGTGCTGGGCCACCTTCTCGGGCCCCTCCTGCTCGCCCTCGTACACCAGCTCGATCTTCCCGTTGATGGCGGGGCCGGCCTCCAGCAGGTCGCTGATGCGCGCCACCGTGCGTTCGTCGCCGGTGCGCAGGGCCCGGCGCTCGGCCCCGCTGATCACGCTCTCCAGCGCGCTGATGGTGAGGCGGGCGCTCACGCCGCTCTTCGGGTCCACGTACTCGCTGGCACGCGCCTCCACAGCGGTGCGTTCGATGAGCAGGCGCACGAGTTCGGGCACGCGCACGCGCCGCGCCTGGTCCTGCGGGCTGCGCGCCTCCTGGGCGGTGATGCGCATGCCCAATTCGATGCTCGGCGGGTAGTGCGTCAGGATCTGGCTCTGGATGCGGTCCTTCAGCGGGGTGATGATGGCGCCCCGGTTGGTGTAATCTTCCGGGTTCGCGGTAAAGACGAACTGGATGTCCAGCGGCAGCCGCAGCTTGAAGCCCCGGATCTGGACATCGCCCTCCTGCAGAATGTTGAAGAGCGCCACCTGGATGCGCGGCTGCAGATCGGGCAATTCGTTGATGACGAAGATGCCCCGGTGGCTGCGCGGGACCAGGCCGAAGTGGATGACCCGCTCGTCGCTGTAATCGAGCTTGAGGTTGGCGGCCTTGATGGGGTCGCTATCGCCGATGAGGTCGGCCACCGTGGTGTCGGGCGTGGCGAGCTTCTCGGTGTAGCGCTGGTCGCGGTGCAGCCAGGCGACGGGCGTCGCATCACCCTGTGCGGCGATGAGGTCCTTCGCGTAGCGCGAGATCGGCGCGAGCGGGTCGTCGTTGATCTCACTGCCCTGCACAACGGGTATGAATTCGTCCAGCAGGAGCGCGAGCGAGCGGGCCATGCGCGTCTTGGCCTGGCCGCGCAGCCCGAGCAGGTTGACGCTGTGGCCCGCGAGGATGGCCCGCTCCAGCGCGGGGACCACCGTCTCCTCATAGCCGTGTATGCCCGCGAAGAGCGGCTGCTTCGCCCGGATGCGCGCGATGAGGTTGGCGCGCAGTTCTTCTTTCACGGAGCGGGGCATGTATCCGCTCTTCTTCAGTTCGCCGAGGGTGGCAGGGAGGTGCTGTTCCATGTGCAGAGGCCCGCTCCGCGGGCCGGCGGATCGTGATACGTGACGTTCAGGAGGCGCGGCGGTTGCTGGCATGATCGCGGAACACCATGTCCGCCAATCCTTGCAGACCGGTATAGAAGGCACGGCCCTTGTTGGCCTCGGTGAAGCGGTCGATGAATCGCTGGAGCCAGGGGTCGCGGGCGATCATGAAGGTGGTGATGGGGATATCGGCCTTGCGGGCGCGCACCGCCGCATCGAGGGTGCGGGCCACGATGTGGTCATCCAGCCCCACACTGTTCATGTAGTACTCGCCGTTCACCTTGATGCAGCTCGGCTTGCCGTCGGTGATCATCACGATGCGGCGGTCGCGCAGCTTGCGGCGGCGCAGGATGTCCATGGACAGTTCGAGGCCCGCCACGGTGTTGGTGTGGAAGGGCCCCACCTGCAGGTAGGGCAGCTCCTTGAGGCTCACCTGCCAGGCGTCGTTGCCGAAGACCACGAGGTCCAGCGTATCGCGCGGGTAGCGGCGGGCGATGAGTTCGGCCAGGGCCATGGCCACCTTCTTGGCGGGCGTGATGCGATCCTCGCCGTAGAGGATCATGCTGTGGCTGATGTCGAGCATGAGCACGGTGGCGCAGGCGCTCTGGTGCTCGGTCTCCATCACCTCCAGGTCGTCCTCGCCCAGGCGCAGGTCATCGAGCCCGTGCCGCTGGGCATTGCGGATGCTGTCCCCCATGGCGATGCGGTCCGTGCGGTCCCCGAAGCGGTATCCGCGCCGGTCGCCCGATTCCTCGTCGCCTTCGCCCGTGCGCCGCAGCCCGTGCTGGCCGCGATCGCTCCTTTTCAGCTTGCCGAACACCTGGTCCAGCGCACGCTGCCGAAGCAATTGTTCAGCCTTTCCGGTAAGCGGCGTCCGCTCGCCCCTGGTGGGCGCATCACCGATGATGCCGTGCTTCCGCAGGTCGTCCTCGAAGTCCTTGCGCGTGTAGTCCGCGTTGAAGAAGCCATGCTCCTTGTTCAACTCGTCCATCCAGTCGAGCGCCTCTTCCACGTCGCCGCTGGTGTGCGTGAGCAGCTCCATGAAAAGCGGCAGCAATTTCTCGAAGGGCGTGCGGCCGTCCTCCGGTGGCAGGAACTTGCTGAAGCGGTGGCCACGCATGGCGCCAAGGTATGCGGATGACCAGGGTGCGCCGACGGCCATCCGTACGAAGGGCCGCCCTGCCGGATGACAGGGCGGCCCTTACCAATATCGGAACGATCAGCGTTTTACCAACCGCGCCGTTCCATGAACACCGTCGTTATCCGTAACGGTGACCGCGTAGCAGCCCGCAGGCAATTCATCGGCGGCCAGTGTCCAGCGTTGTATGCCCTGGGGCAGGCGTACCAGACGCACCAAGCGGCCAGCGGTATCCAGCACGCGGAGTGAAGCGCCATCGCCCGTCGCACGCGCCATCGCGACCACGGATGCGCCCTCGGCGGGATTCGGCCACAGGCCCAGTTCCATGGGCGCCTTCGACGTTTCCAACATGCCCACGGGATCAGCGGACATGTAGCGGATGCCGTTGTCCGGAAGCGTGAAGGGGAACGGAGTGGTGATCGCCAGGGTGTCGGTCCAGATGGACAGCACTGGCATCTTCAACCAAGGCACGTAGTAGTCGTATCCCCGATGCTTATGGCTTACGCTGGTGGGGTTCCCGCCGATGGGGATATCGATGGTCTCCTGCAACAGGGTGTGTACACGCAGGACCGGCAAGGGCCCTTGGCCGGGCAACACGACGTATCCGTACCCATCAGCCGTTCCTTGGAGCAGTCCGCTACGTCCGCCGGAGGATCCATCCGAAGCTGAAACAGAACCCACCACCTGGTCACTCCAAGTACCGCCGTAGGTCAACGGCAACTGGAGGTCAAGCAGCGAGTTGGTGTGGACGATCTCCAGGTCGATGGGGTTACCCACGGTCATGTGGTTCAATTCGCCTACGCGCTCGAGGCCCGCCGCCGTAACAGCGTAGAACACCGTGTCCTGGTCGTTGGTAACCGCCATCTGCGCCGAAGGGAAATGGCTTCCATGGGAATAGGCGGCGGTATCCATCCAAAGGAATTGCGTTGTCCCTGTAGAGATGAGTCCGGAATGGTCGAAGAGCACATCCGCACCACCCGGAGGGGCTGGAGCATAGGCGGCCTTGTTGTACGTGAAGGTATCACCGATGGCGGCGACGTTACCTGCCGCCGTGATGGTGATCTGGGCAACGGCCGGGAGTCCGGCGGCCAGGGGAAGAAGGGTCGAGAGGATGCGTGTGCGCATGCGCGTGCTGGATGTTGTTGGGGTTCGCGGTCGAAAAGTATGACAGGGGTCAGCACCGGAACGCTGCCTGAGGGGCCTCGCGCCTGTTCTTTGCAGCGGAAAACAGCACCGATGAAGTACAGCGTGAGCGAACTGGGCGGCGTGATCAGCGACCGCCGCAGCATACAACCCAAGGACCTCTCCGCGCGCGCGGTGCATCGCGACATCCTCGAGCAGTTGGTGCGCAACGCGGTATGGGCACCTACCCACGGCATGACACAGCCCTGGCGTTTCATCGTGTTCACCGGGGAAGGCCGTGAGCGCCTGTCCGCATTCCTGGGCGCGGAGTACACGCGGATCACGCCACCTGAGAAGTTCATGCCGCGCAAGCACGAGAACCACGTGCAGCGCCCCTTGCAGGCCCCGGCCATCATCGCCCTCGGCGTGGCCCGCGATCCCAACCGCAAGATCAGCGCAATGGAAGAGCAGTTCGCCATGGCCTGCGCGGTGCAGAACATGCACCTCACCTGCACCGCCTACGGGCTGGGCGGCTTCTGGAGCACCGGCGCGGCGAGCACCGGCGCGGGCATGCGCACCTTCCTCGGCCTTGGCGACGAGGACAGTTGCCTCGGCCTCTTCTACATCGGCTACCCCGCCGTGGAATGGCCCAAAGGCTACCGAAAACCGTGGACGGAGTTCGTGAAGTGGGAGGAGTGATCCGGCCGGCCGCACGCATCTCTTCCATGGCCTGCGCGCCATAGGCTTCACCGGCGCCAAAGTGGCCCGCCGGCTATATTCGAGCCCTGACACCTCCCCCACCCCATGCTCCCGCTGCTCATCGTCCTGGCCATCATCGTCCTGCTGGCGTTCTATGCCATCGCCATCTACAACAGACTCGTGAAGCTCAAGAACCTCGTGGCCGAGGCCTGGAGCGGCATCGATGTGCAGCTGAAGAAGCGCTACGACCTGATCCCGAACCTGGTGGAAACGGTGAAGGGCTATGCCGCGCATGAGAAGGAGACGCTGGAGAACGTGACGAAGGCGCGGGCCGCCGCGCAGCAGGCCACTACCGTGGAAGGTCACCAAGCAGCGGAGAAGAACCTGAGCGGCGCGCTGATGAACCTGATCGCCGTGGCCGAACGCTACCCGGACCTGAAGGCGAACACGAACTTCCTGGAGTTGCAGAACATGCTGGCCGTGGTGGAGGGCGACCTCGAAAAGGCGCGGCGCTACTACAACGGCAACGTGCGCGAGCAGAACACGCTGATCGAGAGCTTCCCCAGCAACATCATCGCCAACCTGTTCAGCTTCGCGAAGTCCGCGTTCTTCGAACTGGACAACGCGGCGCAACGTGAGAACCCCAGCGTGAAATTCGCGTGATGCCGCGCTGGCTCCTGGGGATCGCGGTGGTGGGTGCGCTATGCGCCCGCGGCCAGAGCGAGCGCATCCGGTCCTTCCATACCAACCTCACCGTGGCGGCCGATGGGCAGCTGACGGTGACGGAGGAGATCAGCATCCATGCGGAAGGGGATCAGTTCAAACGCGGCATCGTGCGCCGCCTGCCAACGCGCTTCGTGGATCATTACGGCCGCCAGCACCGCGTGGAATACGAACTCAAGGCCGTCGAGATCTTCGGGGCTCCCTCGCCGCACCACACCGCCAACGAGGGGGACGACTTCGTGCTCTACGTGGGCTCGGAGGGCAACTTCCTCGATCCCGGGGACTATCCCTACCGCATCACGTACATAACCAAGGGCCAGTTGGGCTTCTTCCCGGAGTACGACGAGATCTACTGGAACGTGAACGGCAACGGCTGGGCCTTCCCCATCGACAGCATCTCGGCGCTCATCCACCTGCCGCCAGTAGCCCAGGTGAAGCAAACGGCCTGCTACACCGGCGTGATGGGCAGTACGGAGAACGCGTGCTCGGACTCCATCATCGACGCTCACACGGTGCGTTTCCAGGGCCGCGCCATGGACTACTACGAAGGGCTCACCGTGGCCGTGGGATTCCAGAAGGGCGTGGTGGCCGAACCGCCGCCGCCCGCCTTTTTTGAGCAGTTCGCCGTTCCGCTCGTGGGCGGGCTCATCACGCTGCTGCTGTTGCTGTATTATTTCATCACTTGGGCACGGCACGGGCGCGACCCCGACATGCCCACGGTGATCCCGCTCTTCGAGCCGCCCGATAGCCTCTCACCCGCATCGGTGGCCATGGTGATGAAAGGAAGCTACGACAACGACCAGATCACCCCGGCCATGATCAGCCTGGGCGTGAAGGGACACCTCCGCATCGACGAGACGAAGGAGAACGTGCTGCTGGGCCTGATGCACAAGACCGTTTACACCATCGTGAAGCTGAAGGGCGGTGGCGGGCTCCCGAAGGAGGAACAGGAACTGATGAACCGCATGTTCGGTGGTCACAGCGAGACATACACGATCGATGGCACTTACGACCCCAGCGTGCAGTCCATGGCCAGTGAATTCCGGGGAACGCTCCGGGGCCAATGGCATGGCTTCCTGAACAAGGGCAACAACCTGCGTTTCTGGTGGATCCCCATCCTCAGCGTGGCCGTCTGCATCATCGCGCTGATCGTGCTGCATAACTCCTACTGGGGCGACAATGATGCGTTGTACATCGGTGCCTTCATCGGTGCCAACGTCATCCTCTTCATGCTGTACCAATACCTGATCAAGCGGCCGAGCGAGGAGAAGCAGGCCCTGCGTGCACGGTTGCGCGGCTTCAAGATGTACCTGAGCGCTGCGGAGGAAAAGCAACTGCAGCACTTCAACCCGCCGGCCATGACGCCCGAGGTGTTCGAGAAGTACCTGCCTTACTCCATCGCCTTCGGGGTGGAGCAGATCTGGGGCGACCGCTTCCAGCGCATGATCGGCAGCGCGCTCGTTGACCCCAACTACCGCCCGGGCTGGTACAGCGGATCCATCGGCAACTTCGGGTCGTTCTCCAGCAGCATGTCGTCCTCGCTCAGCAGCAGCGTGAGATCGTCCAGCACACCGCCCAGCAAGAGCGGCGGCTCCGGTGGTGGTGGTTCCTCGGGCGGCGGCGGTGGCGGTGGCGGAGGAGGCGGATGGTAGCTACGGAAGGCCGATGACGCGCAGTGTATCCATCATCGAGCAGGGCCGCGAAGGCCGCGTGCGATATTCTGAAGGAGGCCGTTCCCTCGATGGCTATTGGGAGTTCGGCGGCGGCGATGTCGTGGCCATCGTGAACGCAGGTACCCGCGAGGACTGGTCACGCATGCACCCGTGGGCCGTGGAGCAACGCGCGGGCATCCTGCGCTTCATCGCCGATGAGGTGATCCGGCAACGCGCGCCCGCGTGCATCGCTGAGATCGATGAACAACGCGGCGACATCCTGCTGCGACAAACGGGTGGAGGAACAGCCCGTGCCACAGTACGCTCAGTGCCTCCGCCACAGGCCAAGGCGACAGCGTTCGTTCGGCGGTATTCCAAATTGAAAGCCCTGTTCGCCATAGGTCTTGCTGTCGTCGCGCTCATCGTTGGCGGGATCTATTGGGCCGGGAAGAAAGTGTTCATGGTAACGGCCGTGAGCGGCATTCCGCTGAACGAATGCGTGCGCTACGGCGGGCACGACCAGTCCCGAAACAGCGGGATCGCCTCGCTCATCCGGACCACCGATCCGCACCCGGTGGAGATCAGCGGCCGCGGTGCCAGCACGACCGCGAGCGTCAGCATCCTGTTGATCCCGTTGGACGGGTCCTCCGCGCAGGTGGTGCCCGTGGCGAGCGGACTGAACGGAAATTCCCTCGGCCTCTCGCGCATCATGGGCAGCGATTTGCACACGCTCTGGTTCGATGCCGCTGGTCTTTGCGGTGTGCGCCTCAGCGACTACGAACTCATCACGCCGGAGGATCTGCGCAAGGCCAACCCAACGCTCGACCCTTCGTGGTGGGAGGATCCGCGCGGCATGCGCATCGCGGACGGCCGCTTGTACGTCATGCGCATCGACCGCAGCGCGGCCATCGCCGTGGACCCCGCCACGTTGAGAGCCGCGGATGTCCCGGTCGATCCATCACACAACGGCTTACAGACGTATTCCATCACGGACCAACTCGCGGCGGGCCTGATCACCGCGCCGAACACCTGGCTCGGCCTGCTCTCACCGGAAGAACTTGCTGGGGAGTTCAGTGTGGGCAAATACATCAAGGCGGTGGAGAACGCCGCCGACAACAAGCAGCTCCGCCGCCTCTGCACGGCACAACTCGAACCTTCATCGGACGGCCGGTACCTCAATATCCTCCGCATCGCCCCGATCGCCGATGCCGAGTACCTGAACGCTGCTTTCCTGCGCTTGGGGCGCGGATCGGAACCCTTGCGGCTGAAGGATCCCGACGGAGCGCTGATGGTCCACACGTCAGCGCCGGGGCTCCAAGGCACGCTCATCGTTTCACGTGTGGATGCACAAGGCAGGCTCATATGGAGCACCGATACCGGTCTCGACCGCTTCGCCCTGAAGCAGATCCTGCCCGGAACGGATGTATTTGCCTTCGTGGGCACCCGCCCCAAGGTGGAAGGGAAGTTGAGCGAACCCCTGGTGGTGCTGGTGAACAACGCATCGGGCGCATTGACCTGTCACTCGTTGTGGCGGTGATGTGAGGAGGTGTTCCTCCAGTTGGCGGCTACCTTGTCCGCCATGCGCACAGCGACTTTGCTCTTCGCCCTCGGCCTGGCGCCCGCCCTCAAAGCACAGGATCCACAGCTCGTCGCCTTCGCGGACACGCTCATCTTCAACGACAGCATCCGCTACACGGCCTTTGGCCATACCGGATCCGCACCGCTGTTCGTGCAGGCCTGGTTCCCGCTCGATGGAACCATCGCTTCACCGGAAGGACGGCTGGGGCCGAGCACCCTGCGCTTCCACGATCTCCGCACGCCCAGGCTGCCACCAGCGCTCAAACCGGTGTATCAGCAGTTGGTACTGCGCATGGATTCCGC
>Ga0138256_10005075_pt1 | contig 13932 bp, 11 predicted proteins | sample KNB2016incub_MG_FD_105486 | JGI IMG/M metagenome (GOLD analysis project Ga0138256, IMG submission 105486) | Active sludge microbial communities from wastewater in Klosterneuburg, Austria - KNB2014incub_MG | ecosystem: Engineered > WWTP > Activated sludge > Unclassified | place: Austria...
CCTGTCCGCCTTCCGAAAGTTTTTCATAAAAAGTCCTGGTTTCCGTTTCGCTGCTGCAATCGAGCATGAGCAAAACGGCATTTCCTTGCACGTGACCTTTATCCCCGATCATATCGGAAGCCATCAGGATGAGGCTGCCTTTGGTGAGGGTCGAGTGCAGGATAGATGCTTTCATTTCGGGCGGCATCTTGTCTGCCATCGGTGATTCGCCCATCGATAACAGGTTTCATTGTTGATAATGTATAGGTGAAAAAGAAGTTGAATTACAGTGCAAACATAAAATGTTTTAAAATAAAAAAATAATGGCAAAAACGACAATAAAGAGGTTATTTGCGACAAACATTTTGTGTAGTTTTGCCTGATGAAACATATTGCTATCCTCGTCCCTGAATCTTCGGTGATGCAAGCCATCGCTGATCCGCGTTATGCGTTTACCGCTGTTAACCAGTTTTTGCAATCGAAAGGGCAGCCGCCGCTTTTCAACGTGCAGTTGGTGGGGCTGTCGCGCGAGGTGCGGCTGAACGAGGGCCTGTTCTCCGTTCATACCGATTATTTGCTGGCAGAGGTAGAAAAAGCCGATTTGGTATTTATCCCGGCCTTGTTCGGCGATATGAAGTCGGCTATCGAACAGAACAGAGAGGCTATCCCCTGGATTGTGGAACAATATAAGCAGGGCGCCGAAGTGGCTTCCTTGTGTGTGGGCGCATTCCTGCTGGCTTCCACGGGTTTGCTCGACGGGAAACGATGTTCCACACATTGGGCTTATGCCAATGAATTCCGGGAAATGTTTCCGCAGGTGGAATTGAAAGAAGGCAGCGTGATCACCGAAGAACACCACATTTATTCCAGCGGCGGCGCCCATTCCTACTGGAACCTGTTGTTGTATTTGGTGGAAAAATATGCCGATCGCGAAATGGCCATCCTTGCTTCCAAGTTTTTTGCCGTGGATATTGACCGCGACAGCCAGTCGGCTTTTATGATGTTTCAGGGTCAGAAAAACCACGTAGACAACGATATAAAAATGGCGCAGGAGTATATTGAGGCCCATTATCAGGATAAAGTGACGGTGGAGGAACTGGCTGACCGTTTTGCTATCGGCCGCCGGAGTTTTGAACGGCGTTTCAAAAAAGCCACGAATAATACCGCCGTCGAATACCTCCAGCGTGTGCGCATGGAAGCGGCCAAACGCTGTTTTGAAAACAGCCGGAAAAGTATCAGCGAAGTGATGTACGACGTGGGTTATTCCGATAACAAGGCATTCCGGGATATTTTTAAAAAAATTACGGGACTGACGCCGGTGGAGTACCGTAACAAGTTTAGCAAAATGAACTGAAATTTCTATGCTCCCAAGCCATGAGAAGATTAATAATCAACGCTCTTTTATATTGTTCAGGACTGTTTTTCCCGTTCAGCCTGACAGCACAAACCACAGAGATCAGGCTGGAAGAATTGGATATTCAGGATGCGCCGCCGCTGGCTACCATTGATTGTATTTACGAGGACAGTCGCGGGTTTTTGTGGCTGGGCTGCTATTCCGGGTTGTATATGTTTGACCGGTATAGTCTCACGCCCTTTTATTACAATCCCAATGACACGCTTACCATCAGCGACAACAAAATCAAAAAATTACTGGAAGACAGGCATGGTAATATCTGGGTGGGTACACAGATGGGCCTCAATTATTTTGACACCCGGAAAAAAACTTTTCAGCACTACAATAACAAAGAAAAAAACGGCATCGGCGACGTTGAAATTTATGACCTGAAACAGGATGAACAGGGTCGCATCTGGGTAGCCTCAGCAGATGGCTTGTATCAAAAGGAGCCTGGAAGCAGATTATTTAAGAAAAGATTTCCGGCAGAACGGGATACGGCGCTTGTTCCATCCGTACATGCTATTGAACTAACTGCGCAGGGCATCTATTTCTGTTCGCCACCGGGTTTGTTCCATCTGGATGTTGTTTCCGGAAAAACGGTCGCTATACTGTCAAAAAAAACACTCTACGCGCAGGCGCCAACAGAATACATTTCGACTCAACAAGACCATTCTGGCAATATCTGGATCGGTACCGGCTTGGGTCTGTTTTCCTACCAACCCCTTTCTGACAACGGCATCATTGCCCATCCGGCCTTTTACAGGCAGCCGGTTTCTTTTGTAGGTAAAGAAAACGCGCAGTACGAAATGTGGCTGGGAACCGGAACAGGGGTGTCTGTCTTGAACACCCAAACCGGGGAATGCCGCAAAAACATTCCCCTGCAAAAAAACGGAGAACGGATTGAGGCTGAAAGTTTTGCACAAATATGTAACAGCGCTTCCGGTATCGTTTGGTTGAGCTCTGCCATGCGACGTCTGTACAAAGTGGATAACCGCAAATTGCGCTTTGGGCATGTCCCGATTCAGTTGTTGGAAGACCTGAAATCAGTTGCCAGAAAATTATTTGAACTATACGAATACAGCCCGGGCATTTTACTGATTCCTCAAAAAAACGGCCCTTCCCTGTTAAATATTTACACCCGTAAGGCAACGCCCTTCCCCCACCAGCCCCCCTACAATATAGCAGGCTGGAAGGATGGTCTCACTTGTTTTTTGGAAGAAAAGGACGGACTGCTTTGGATGGGCACAGGCGGCGGCTTGTTTTTGTTTGATAAAAACAAGAGGCGGTTTATTAATCCGGAAGACTGGTCACGGGACTTTACAAAGTTAAGAGGTTTGGCCATCCGAAAAATTCACCGCGACAAAAAGAACAACCTCTGGGTGGCAACCTGGGTCGACGGCATTTTTAAAATCAATTTGAGCACTATGGCGGTGGTGCAGTACAACAGTTCAAAGGGAAAGGAAGCTGAAAAAATCGCCTATACCCGTACTGTTTTTGAAACCAGCAACGGCGATATCTGGGTCGGTACACGAGGTGGTTTATTAAAATATTCCGAACCCGGCGATACATTCCAGGTGTATAAAAAAATGAAGGACAATCTCGAATCCATGAGTGAAAACACGGCCTTCTGCATCTATGAAGACGCGGAGGGCAGCATCTGGTGCGGCACTTATGGCGGTGGGTTGAATAAATTAGATGTACAAAGTGGAAAATTTAAACATTACACCACCGCTGACGGCTTGCTGAACAACAATGTTTTCAGCCTTTTGCCCGATAAAAAAGACAACCTGTGGATGTTGGGCTACAATGGCATTTCCAAATTCAACCCGGCGACGGATTCCTTTCAGGTTTATACACAGCAGCAGGGCTTATTAAACAAAGAATACGACGGGTTTCTGTACGGCAGAAGCCGAGATTCCAAACTGCTGTTTTTTTGCGGAAAAAATGGCATCGATTACTTTGATCCGGACAGCATCGGGGTGAGCAATTTTAATCCGCGCGTTTGGATCACCGATTTTAAACTGTTCAACGAATCCGTACCGATTGCAGGAAGCAGCAGGGATACCGGCGGGTTTGCATTGCCTGAAGATATTTCTCATACCGGGCATCTCAAGCTCCGATACGATCAGAATGTTATTACATTCGATTACGTTGCCCTGGACTTTTCTTCTCCCCGTACCATTCAGTACGCGTATCAGTTAATCGGATTTGATAAAGACTGGCAGAAGGTCGGCGCCAAACGCAGTGTTACCTTCACCAATCTCGATCCGGGCGACTATACTTTTCGGGTGAAAGCAACCAACAGCGATGGTATTTGGGGCGATAAAATAGCGACACTGCATATCACGGTTTTAACCCCCTGGTGGCGCACGGGGTGGTTTCTGACTTTGACTTTTTTATCCTTTGCGGCTTTGGTCATTGCATTTTACCAGTATCGCATCAGCCAGATACGGGAACGGGAATCCATTCGGGCAAACCTGAACCGGCGCATTGCAGAGGCGAAAATGGAGGCCCTGCGTTCGCAAATGAACCCACATTTTATTTTCAACTGCCTGTCATCGCTGAAATCGTACGTGGAAAAAAATGAAACGGAGAAGGCTTCCGTACACATCAGTAAATTTTCCAGGTTGTTGCGCCAGGTACTGGATCAGGCCAAGTCGGACGACATTCCACTAACGGAAGAATTGGATACCTTACAACGTTATGTGGAGTTAGAGCAAATGCGGTACAAAAACTTTGACTTTCAGGTAGACATACATCCCGGGGTGCCTGTACACGAAATCAAATTACCGCCCCTGATCATTCAACCGTATGTTGAAAATGCGATATGGCATGGCCTGCAATACAAAACAAAAGATAAAGGCAAACTACTTTTACAGGTTGGGATGCTGGAGGAGGAGTGCCGGATCATCGTGGAAGACAATGGTATCGGAAGGGTTGCATCTATGGATCATAAAAAGAAAAGCCTCAACATTCATCCATCCCACGGCATGAACGTCACGGCTGAAAGGACAGCGCTGTTCAACCTCAAGCATCAAAACAATGCCCGGATAGATATTATTGACCTGAGCGATACCGAAGGCAAACCCACCGGAACACGGGTCGTTTTGACATTTAAACCTTTTTTATGACGTGTTTGCTCATCGACGATGAATCGGACGGCCTCGATCTCCTGGCCCTGCTTATTCAAAAATATTGTCCGGAATTGCAGATCATCGGACAATACGATCAACCGGAGGCGGGCATAGCGGCCATTCGCGCCTTGCGCCCGGAACTGGTTTTCCTCGATGTGGCGATGCCGGATATCAATGGTTTTGAAGTATTGGAAGCATGCCGGGACATTCCTTTTCACCTGATTTTCACCACGGCTTTCAATGAATATGCAGTCAGGGCATTTAAATACAGCGCCATCGGATATTTACTAAAACCTGTTGACCAAGAGGAACTACAAGAAGCGGTTCAAAGGGCGCAGCAACTGCTGACCATCCGGCAACATGCCCAGCAACGCGATATTTTGTTTGATGTACTCCAGCCGGCTAAGCCCGTTCGGGAAAAAATTGCGCTGTCAACAGCCGATGGCTTGCTGTTTCTTACGATCAGCGACATCCTGTATTGCAAAGCCGAAGGTAATTACACCCGGGTATTCAGCCTGCATCAGGAGAAACCGGAACTGTTTACAAAACAGCTCCATCATATAGAAGAATTGTTGCCCCCGGATACTTTTTACCGGTCGCACCATTCCTACTTAGTCAATCTGAAACATGTCGAGCAATTTATCAGAAGCGGCAATGGTGAACTCAAAATGAAGGACGGGCAACGGGTGCCCGTTTCCCGCTCGCAAAAAGAGGGGCTGCTGGAGCGATTAAGCAGCATATAGACAATCTATTCACCTGGTACCGCCAACTATACAACCTGACCTGCCAAGTATACAGTCGCGTCTCCAGAGGGTTAAAAACAAGATTACATTGTCCCCGATTTAAAAAACCTTTGCATGAAACACATTTTATACACGATTCTGTTTTTATTTTTTCTTACCGGCTTAAACGCCCAGCGGGCTTCTACTGAACTCTCCTTAGCCCGGTTTTATTTAACGGCTGCGGCTTCCGGCGACAAGGTTATGTTCGCAGGAGGAGGCACGCGCGGGTTTTTGCCTTCCAATGTAGTAGATATATACGATGTAAAAACCGGCCAGTGGGAGCAGTCCCAATTGTCGGCGCCCAGGCATGGCCCTGCTGCCGTCGCTGCGGGTCAGAAAATTTACGTAGCCGGTGGGTCTAACCTCAAAACAAAAGAGGAGTCAGATGTGATAGACATATACGACGTACCCACTAAAACCTGGACAACAGCTTTGCTCAGCCAGGCCCGGCATAATATTATGGCCGTTGCAGTGGGTAATAAAATCCTGTTTGCCGGTGGCGGAGTGGGATCGCCGGGCATCCCGCTTACCGCGCCTTCCGATGTGGTTGATATATATGATACCTCCACCAAGGTTTGGTCTGTTCAAAAACTGTCATTACCGCGTGATTATATGGGGTCTGCCGTAAGTGGCAGCAAAGCCTACTTTGCCGGCGGGCTTGGTTTTGATGGAAAATCCACAACCCGCATCGACGTGTACGACGCATCGGATAACAGCTGGGATACCCTTTCTTTGCCGGTTGCGCGTTTTGCAGTGTCCGTAGCAGCGGCAGGCAATAAAATCATGTTCGCCGGCGGACAAACGGAAAACAACGAGTATGTGAAACGAGTAGATATCTGGGACGCTGTCAACCGGGTGTGGAGTGCCGCTGAACTTTCGGCCCCCAGGGTTTGGATGACGACTGGCACTCTATGCGGCAAAGTCATTTTTGCCGGCGGCGGCACCTTCAATTGGGATAACAAATTTATCAATGCCGCCAGCGATGCAGTGGATATATTTGACTTGAAAACGCAGACCTGGACTACGGATCAATTGTCCTTTACCGGCTGTGGCGGTGCAGGAGCGGTTTCCGGCAATCAGTTTCTGACCGGCGGCGGCTGGACGCCACCTTCCGTTTTTAACCAGAAAGTGGATATTTTTACCTGTGCAGACCTGAACAAAAAATAGTGCTGTTAAGTAGTTATCGGTTATTAGTGCTCATAATCAAGCATTTACAAACAATTTTGCCAAAACTAATTTTGCACACCTGCTTAATTCCGGTAACAAGTATCTAAACAACCCAAAAAGACAGCCGCCGCTCTCAGCGTTTTTTATTATTACTGATAATAAAGGATGTTGTAAGGCCGGCGAAATAGTACCAGTCGCCACTCTCCGGGTTGCCATTGTAGCGCACCCCATCCAGGTCATCCGAAAAAACCGGACGCCAGCCAACTTCCAGCCCGATCACAAAAAATTCCGATATATCAGCCCGGACGCCTGCGCCCATAGGAACCAGCAAAAAGCGATCTGCAAGCCCTTCTTCCGGCAGGGGTACCTTCAGGTTTTCATTCAGTTGGTCGGCGGGGCCGTAGTATTCCGCTTGCGCATTGGCGAATGTGGCGCCGAACCCGGCATATATGTAGGGTGTGAGCGAAAATTTATGGATACCGGTGCTGGTGAAGCGGTTGCGACGCCCACCGAAATTGATTTCACCCACCAGTCCAAGTTCGACAATATTGGTTGAAAAGCGCAGGCTCCGTCTCTGGCGGGAGCTCGAATTAGCGTCATCACCCGAAATGGCTCCTGTATAGACATGGGCTTTCATCGAAAAGTTGGAACTGAGGTGATAACGACCGTAAGCGCCGTAACCTATACGTGTTTCAGATAATGCGATATCTTTTTCTACCATATCGCCCGAATAATTGGTGACACCGAATAAAAAGCCCGCTTCAAAGTATCGATTGTTGATATTGCGCTGCGCTGTCAAATTAAAAGTTGTGAGCAAACAAAGGAGTAAAGCAAATTTGTGCATAGTGGGTGGGTATCGGATTTTAAGAATACAAAGGGCAAATTTCGTCAAAAAACGTCGCACGGGCTTACTTGTTGTAAAATTAACCAAATCATACCCGATAAAAGGGATTTTAAATTTCCCGAATTATGATTGCCCCAACTTAACCTTTTACATTTGCCCGGTCTAATGAATAGCCGCTGTACCAATTTGCTTAATCTATGCCACTCGATCAAGATCACGAACACGAGCGCCTGAAGAAGGATCGCGGGGAAATGTCTTTTTTTGAACATATTACAGAGTTGCGCAGGCATATCCTGCGTTCCGTATTAGCCATTTTTGCAGTCGGAACCATTTGTTTCCTGAATAAGGAATTCGTATTTGAAAAAGTGATTTTTGGGCCTCGTCATCCTGATTTTCCTACATTCAGAATACTGTGCAATCTTTCTCACACGGTGGGCGCTGGAGAGCAGATGTGTTTTACCCCTCCGAAATTCGACCTGATCACCCGGGTGCTGGGCGAAGTGTTGATGCAGCACCTGTATGTTTCTTTCTGGCTGGGGTTCATCGGCGCTTTCCCTTTTATTTTTTGGGAGTTTTGGAAATTTGTCCAGCCCGGGCTCTTAGAGACGGAGCAAAAGGCTATTCGCGGCGTTGTGTTTATCTGTTCCTTTCTTTTTTTACTGGGGGTTGCTTTCGGATATTATGTTATTGCGCCGTTTTCCATCAGTTTTTTGGCAGGTTATACGATGGAAGGCGTTGTAGTTTCGCCTACCCTCGACTCCTATGTGACGTATATGACTATGTTCACATTGCCCACCGGGTTGATATTTGAAATGCCCGTTATTGCCTATTTTCTTGCCAAAACAGGCCTCATCGGCGCCCGTTTCCTGCGCACTTACCGGCGACATGCGGTCGTAATCATTCTGATTGTTGCCGCGATCATTACCCCGCCGGATGTGGTGTCACAAACTTTGGTGGCCATTCCATTGTACATGCTTTACGAAATCAGTATTCTCGTTGTCGCCAGGGTACAGCGCAAACAGGAACTGGCTCTTTTGCGGGAAGAAAGCGGCGTGATTACAAGAAGTGAGAAGTGAGAAGTGAGAGGTGGTATTGCTTTTGGCTTATGTTCCGTGTAATAACCTGCGAAGCCTTCAAAACTTTCAAACCATGCAAAACGGACAATAATCTTATCTTTGCCGCCTACTGTAAGAAAAATGCGCAGCCTCCCTTCCCTCCTCGATGCTATCAACGATTACGCGGTTGATCATCCCTTTCCGGTTACGCCGCCCGAACTTTATCAGCCTTGCGAATACATGTTGACCCTCGGTGGCAAACGACTTCGTCCGGCTATCCTGCTGATGGGCTTCGAACTTTTTCGCGATGATGTAGCGCAGGCGCTTCCGGCAGCATGGGCGGTGGAACTTTTCCACAATTTCACCCTGATGCACGACGATATTATGGATGCAGCGCCGCTCCGGCGGGGTCGCCCCACGGTGCATACCCAGTGGAATACCACGACGGCAATCCTCAGCGGCGATGTTATGCTGATTCATGCCTATCATCATCTGGCGCGGATGAACGATGCCAGTACTGTGTTGTCGCTCCTTCAGACGTTCAATCGCGTTGCAACGGAAGTCTGCGAAGGACAGCAGATGGATGTTAATTTTGAAAGTCGTTCCGATGTCAGTATAGCTGAATATATCCGCATGATCGAGTTAAAAACGGCTGTATTGCTGGGAGCTGCGCTCGAAATGGGCGCAATTTGTGCCGGCGCCTCGCCGGACGCGGCTGCCCACCTCAGCGATTTTGGCCGGCTTGCCGGCATCGCTTTTCAGATACAGGACGATCTGCTCGATACCTACGGCGATCCCGCTAAATTTGGCAAACAAGTGGGGGGCGATATTTTGCAAAACAAAAAAACGCTGCTGGTGCTGAAGACGCTTGAAATGGCGCCCAAGCCGGATGTGGAAGCCTTGCTGCAATGGATGGAAACCGGCGCCGAACACCCGGAACAAAAGGTAAACGCCGTGCGCGCTATTTTTGATCGCAATGATATTCCCCGCCTGATGGCTGCGGAAAAGAAAAAATTTCAGGAAGAAGCGTTTGGCCATCTGGAAGCCGTTCAAACGGCTCCCGGGCGAAAAGATGTTTTGCGAAAAATGATAGAGGACTTGCTGGAACGGGAAAGTTGAAAACTGTGTTTGGTGTATGGTGTTTAGTGTTTCGGGCACTCCGCCCAAACACTAAACACCAAACACAATCGAAATGCTTGATTATCAACACTGATAACCAATAACTAATAACGGATAACTATTAATGAAAAAGCACAATTTTTCTGCCGGACCGGCCATCCTGCCTGCGCCGGTTTTGAAAGAAGCCGGCAAAGCTGCCGTGAATTATCAGGGAATGGGTCTGAGCCTGCTCGAACTGTCGCACCGTGGACCGGAGTTCACCGCCATTATCCAAGAGGCCAATGCACTGATGAAGGAAATCATCGGACTGCCCGAGGGTTATCAGACGCTTTGGCTTTCGGGCGGCGCCAGTACCCAGTTTTTTATGGCGCCTATGAACCTGCTGAATGCCGGTGAAACGGCTGCTTATGCCGATACCGGCACCTGGGCCAACAAAGCGATCAAAGAAGCCAAAGGTTTTGGAAATGTGCAAGTGGTTGCTTCCTCAAAGGAGCAGAATTACAACTTCATTCCAAAAGGGTACAAAATACCCAGAGACGCGAAGTACCTGCACCTCACCAGCAATAACACCATTTTTGGAACGCAACTGCACAAATTTCCGAAGTCGCCAGTTCCCATTGTGTGCGATATGTCGTCCGATTTTCTCAGCCGGCCCATCGATCCGAAGCCATTTGGCCTCATCTATGCCGGGGCGCAGAAAAACCTCGGCCCTGCCGGTGTCACGGTGGTTATTGTACGCGAAGACTTGCTCGGTACCGTACAGCGCCACCTGCCTTCCATGCTCGATTACCGCACGTTTATCCAGGAAAATTCCCTGTACAACACACCGCCGGTGTTCCCGATTTACGTCAGCCTGCTGACCCTGCGCTGGATCAAAAAGAACGGTGGACTCAAAGGAATGCAGCGCCGCAACAGAACCAAAGCAGCAGTTTTGTACCAGGAAATCGACCGCAATCCCTTGTTCAAAGGTACCACTGCCGTGGAAGACCGCTCGCTGATGAACGTCTGTTTTGTTATGGAGGAAAAATACGCTTCGCTGGAAAAAGAATTCCTGAAAGAAACGGAAGCCAACGGTATGGTCGGCCTCAAAGGCCACCGCTCTGTGGGTGGTTTCCGGGCCAGTATTTACAATGCAATGCCAAAATCCAGCGTACAGGCGCTTGCCGACCTGATGGCGGATTTTGCCAAAAGAAAAATGTGAGTAGTGAGTAGTGAATTGTGAGTAGTGAGTGACATCCTGCTTGAAGAAAAATGAGTACTTGCTTCAAGCAAGATGCCACTCACTACTCACAATTCACTACTCACGACTCACGACTCACGATGAGAAAAATCCAAAAGTACAAAGCCACCATCCACCCGCAGGGCCTCGAACTGCCGGTAGATATTACGCTGGAACGCAGGCAGGATACCCGCTTCGGTATGACCGGACGCCGGGTGACGCTGCGGCTGCCAACCGGCGTGACGGCAGATGCCATCCGGCAGCAACTGAGCGCGCTGGAGGTCTGGGTTTGTAAGGTTTTTGAAGAAAAGCCGGCATTGAAAGAAGCCTTTTCCGAAAAAATTTACCGCAGCGGTGATGTGCTGGAAGTTGGCGGGCGTCGCTATATACTACAGGTCAATATAGAAACGCGGGGAACACATACCGCCAAAATGAACGGCAATGTGATTTCCCTGCAAATCAGCGACCGATCGACGCCGTTGAACCGGACAAAAGCCATCAGGTCGCTACTGAGTCGCGTGGTAGCAGGCGATTTTTACCCTGAAATTCGTCGCAGGGTGCAGGACTGGAACGACCGGACGTTTCGTCAGCATATTCAAAGTATCAACCTGAAATACAACCACAGCAACTGGGGCAGTTGCTCGGCCCGCAACAACGTGAACCTCTCCACCCGGCTGCTGTTCGCGCCGGTGGAGGTGCAGGATTATGTTATCTTGCACGAACTGGCGCACCTCGTCGAACTCAATCACTCCGACCGATTTTGGGCGTTGGTGGCACAACACATGCCCGATTACGAAGAAAAAGAACGCTGGTTGAAAAAGAATAGGCACCTATGCGATTTCTAATTACTTGATTATCAGTACTGATAACCAATAACTAATAACGGATAATTATTTATCCATGCACGACATCACGAATGCTTCCGACATCAAAACCCTGATCGATCATTTCTACGGCAAAGTGCAGCAGGATGATGTCATCGGGTATATTTTTAACGATATAGCACAGGTAAACTGGCCGGCGCACCTCCCGGTCATGTACGCATTCTGGGAATTCCTGCTGCTCGGTTCGCCGGATGGCTACCGGGGCAACCCGATTCAAAAGCACTTCGATTTGCACCGGAAACATCCGCTCACGGTTGCGCATTTTGACCGCTGGGTGTCGCTTTTTCAATCGTCTGTTGACGATTTGTTTGCCGGACCCACGGCAGATGCAGCCAAGTTCAAAGGATATGCCATTGCGGAAACCTGGAAACCTAAATTTGACGGGCCGTTTGCCGGGTAAGTAAAAGACAAAATTGCAAAAGGCAAAGGGCAAGGTAAGTCTTTTGTAACTCATTGATTTATAATACTTTTTACCCTTTGCCTTTTGCAATTTGCCCTTTGCAATTTTGCAATTTTAATTAGTCCCTTCCCCATTCTATCTTTGCAGCCTCATTGTACATCTCCACCACACCTTACATTATCTTGTACAGTGCCGTTCATTCTTTCCCTAACTATTTAAAACTACACCTATGCAGGAACTTGGACTAAAAAATCCATTAGCCAGCCTTGAATCCGTAGGCCTGAAAAACTACAAAACCGCCTTTTGGAATCTCTCTCCGGAAGAACTGATGGAACACTCCATCCAGAAAGGTATGGGGCAGTTGGCCGATAGCGGCGCGCTGGTGATTTACACCGGCGAATTTACGGGCCGCTCCCCGGATGATCGCTTTATCGTGAAAGACAGCATGACCGCCTCCAAAGTACACTGGGGAAAGGTCAATATCCCGTTTGATGCCCGGAAATTTGACAAACTCTGGCGCAAATGCTGTGCGTATCTGAAAAAGAAAGACCTCTATGTGCGCGACCTGCGGGCCAATGCCAGCGCTAATCCGGACTATCAGTTGCGCCTGCGCCTGGTGACGGAATACCCTTGGAGCAGCCAGTTTGCCAACAACATGTTCCTGCGCCCCGAGCGCGAAGAAATACTTGGATTCGAGCCGCGCTGGACAGTGCTTTGCGTTCCCGGCTTCAAAGCCGACCCGGCAACAGACGGTACCCGGCAACATAATTTCGCGATTGTCAACGTAAAAAAACGCCAGTTACTGATCGGTGGAACGGGCTACACCGGAGAAATCAAAAAAGGTATTTTCTCTGTCATCAATTTTGTGTTGCCCACGCGCACCACTGATGCACTGCCGATGCACTGCTCGGCTAATGTAGGTAAAGACGGCGATATCGCCCTCTTCTTCGGCCTTTCCGGCACAGGTAAAACAACCCTGAGCGCTGACCCCAACCGCGCCCTTATCGGCGACGACGAACACGCCTGGGCGCACAACGAGGTGTTCAATTTTGAAGGCGGCTGCTACGCCAAAACCATCGACCTGACAGAAGAAAAAGAACCCGATATTTTTCGAGCCATTCGCCACGGCGCTATCCTGGAAAATATTAAATTTGTAGCAGGCACCCGACAGGTAGATTATGCCGACCGCAGTATCACGGAAAATACGCGGGTGTCGTACCCCATTTACCATATTCCCAATGCGGTCAGGCCCAGCCGTGCGGAAGGCGACCCTAAAAATATCTTTTTCCTGACCTGCGATGCGTATGGCGTATTGCCGCCCATTTCCCGGCTCACACCCGAACAGGCCATGTATTACTTTATCAGTGGTTATACTGCCCGGGTTGCAGGCACGGAGGTTGGCATTAAAGAACCCAAATCGGTGTTTTCGGCGTGTTTCGGAGCTCCGTTCTTGCCGCTTCACCCGGCCAAATACGCCGATTTACTGGGTAAAAAACTCCGAAAAAGTAAATCTGCCGTCTGGCTGATAAACACCGGTTGGAGCGGCGGTTCGTATGGAGTTGGCAGCCGCATCAAACTTTCCTACACCCGCGCCATGATAACGGCAGCGCTTAATGGATCACTTGACTCAGTTGGGTACCATCATCATCCGGTGTTCGGCATGGCCATCCCGACCTCCTGCCCGCATGTGCCCGATCATCTGTTAAATCCGCGCGATACCTGGGCAGATAAAGGCAAATACGACCTCAAAGCGGCGCAATTGGCCAAGGAATTTGCACAAAATTTTAAAAAATATGAAGACCAGGGCAAGCCGGAAGTTATTGCGGCCGGTCCGAAGGGATAGGGATGAGGGATGAGGAATGACCGAACGTGATTAACAGGAATGAGGACTGAGGACTGAGGAATGGCCGAACGTGATGTCGGACATCACGCTCGGTCATCCCTCATCCCTCA
>Ga0138256_10005076_pt1 | contig 13932 bp, 12 predicted proteins | sample KNB2016incub_MG_FD_105486 | JGI IMG/M metagenome (GOLD analysis project Ga0138256, IMG submission 105486) | Active sludge microbial communities from wastewater in Klosterneuburg, Austria - KNB2014incub_MG | ecosystem: Engineered > WWTP > Activated sludge > Unclassified | place: Austria...
ATCTTGCAAGATTGAATTCTTATATGCAGGAACACGTAACTGGAATGAGTGTTGTTCAGATTTTTAGAAAAGAAAAAGATGAATTAAATAAGTTTTCCAGTATAAATGCAGATCATCGCGAAGCAAATATTAAATCGATTTTTTATTACGCATTATTCTTTCCGGGAGTTGAATTACTTAGCTCAATCACTATTGCTTTAATTATCTGGTACGGTGGCGGAGAAGTTGTACAGAATAGTGTCGGAATAGGAGATCTATTTGCATTTATCCAATTTACAGAAATGTTCTTCCGTCCAATCCGTGATCTTTCTGAAAAGTACAACATAATGCAAACATCGATGGCTTCATCCGAAAGAGTCTTTAAACTTCTGGATAACGATACATTTATTAAAAATCCTGAAAACCCGATTAAGTTAAATGGCGTCAAAGGTGATATCCAATTTAAAGATGTTTGGTTTGCTTATGATGATGAGAATTATGTACTGAAAAATATCAACTTTAGTATAAATCCAGGTGAAACAGTTGCGATTGTTGGGCATACCGGAGCAGGAAAATCCACCTTAATAAATATTCTTACTAGATTTTATGATATCAATAAAGGCTCTGTTTTATTGGATGGAATTGACATCCGAAAAGTTGATAAACGGGATTTAAGAAAATATATCTCAATTGTTTTACAGGATGTTTTTCTTTTTTCCGGTACAGTTGAATCAAACATAAATATGGATAATGATGAAATTAGTTTGGAGAAAATAATTCATTCCGCAAAGACCGTTGGTGCTGATAAATTTATCAGCAATCTCCCAAATAAGTATAATGAAGAAGTAAAAGAACGTGGTGCAACTTTAAGCGTTGGCCAGAAGCAATTAATTTCTTTTGCTCGTGCTTTAGCTTATGATCCAAAAATCTTAATTTTGGATGAAGCAACTTCAAGTATTGATACTGAGACAGAGCAATTGATTCAATCTGCAATTGAAAAACTTTTAGTTGGAAGAACGGCAATTGTAATTGCTCATCGTCTTTCAACAATTCAAAATGCAGATAAGATAATTGTATTACACAAAGGTGAAATAAGAGAAATTGGGAATCACCAGGAATTGCTGGCAAAACGTGGAATTTATTACAAGTTGTATCAATTACAATATAAAGATCAGGAATTAAGAAAATCCAACTAACACAAATCCTAAAAAGGGAGAACTGAAATGGAAAGAATTAAGTTCAATACTCTTGCCCGCCACATTTACGAAGAAGAAAGAAAATATCCCGAAGCAACCGGAGAGCTTTCTGATCTTCTTCACGATCTTTCACTCGCTGCAAAAGTAATTTCGCTCGATGTTAACAAAGCCGGGCTGGTTGATATAATAGGTTTTACCGGTGAAGAAAATGTTCACGGTGAGAAAGTAAAGAAGCTGGATATTTTTGCAAATGATATGATGATAAAAGCTATGGATCACGGCGGACATCTTTGTGTTATGGCTTCTGAAGAGGATGAAGATATTATCCACATTCCACCTGAATTTTATATTGGGAAATATGTACTGTTGTTTGATCCGCTTGATGGTTCTTCAAACATTGATGCGAATGTAAGTATCGGAACAATTTTTTCTATTTACAAAAGAATTTCTCCTGATGGTGGGCCAGGAACCATGGAAGATTGTTTACAACAGGGTTTAAAACAAGTTGCCGCCGGTTATATTATTTACGGATCAAGTACAATATTTGTTTATACATCCGGAAACGGTGTGCATGGTTTTACTTTAGATCCTTCTTTTGGAGAATTTATTTTATCGCATCCGGATATTAAAACTCCAAAGAAATCTAAAATCTACAGCATCAACGAAGGTAATTATCTTTACTGGCATCCTGGATTGAAAAAATATATTAAATGGTTGCAAGAAGAAGACAAAGCAACTGATAGACCGTATTCATCACGCTACATCGGCTCAATGGTTTCTGATATTCATCGAAATCTTTTATACGGCGGTATATATATGTACCCTGCTGATTCAAGAAACCCAAATGGTAAGTTAAGATTAATGTATGAGTGCAACCCGATGGCATTTATTGTTGAGCAAGCTGGCGGAAGAGCTTCAAACGGTAAGCAAAGAATGCTTGAAGTACAGCCAACATCATTACATCAACGCACGCCAATTTTTATTGGAAGTGAAGAAGATGTTTTATTAGTTGAAAAGTTTATGCGCGAGTACGAACCAATCGAAGTGAAATAATTGTCTACTAAATGTTATGATTTACAAACCCAGTTCCAGTGAGGAACTGGGTTTGTAAATTTTAGGGCTACTTAATTTTTAATAACTCATCATCAAGTTTTTTTGCAAGATCAGCTACAGAAATTCCTGATATTCCGATCTTAGCATTTTTCAAAGTAATTTTAGGCTCATCACCTTCTCCATTTACAAATTTTACCAAACAAAATGATAGTCTGTTTCTATCATTTGGAGTTGGGATGTATTCTTTATAGTTCTCAACCATTGTATAAATCTTTGATTCGAGTGAATCTTCAGCAGCTTTTTTAACTTTTGGCGGAGGTAAAGTTGTCATAAATCAATCCTTATTAAATTTCTAACCGAAAATTAGGTACTTAATCAAAAACTTCAAATCAATTTATTGATATAAGTTGGTTAAATGATAAATTTGCTTAAACAATTATGTAAATATTTTCTTGACAGTCACAGAATTATCAAAAATCAGTAAGATTCTTATAATCAGGCTCAGTTCGCTTGGTGATATTTTGCTTACAACGCCAATTATCAGATCATTGAAGAAAAGAACGCCAAACATTTCAATTGATGTTTTGATAAAAGAAGAATACTCTGATGTTCTAAAGTTGAATACTCATATAGATAATCTTTATTACTTTAGTAAAGATGAGAGATTGAATAATAAACTTCTCGAATCTCTTAGATTAAATAATTATGATTTTGTTATTGATCTCCAAAATAATCTCAGATCAAGAAAGATTACAAAAACATTAAACAAAAATACTTCGCGATTTTACAAACATAGCTTTGATAAATTTTTACTTGTAAATTTTAAGATAAACAGATTAAAATCTTCAGAAGCAATTCCCAACAGATATGCTAAAACGATAGAGGAATTTGTACTTGATGATAGGGGCCTGGATATTTTTACAGATAAGTTTCCAGGTAAGAATCTTATTGGCAAAAATAGTTTTATTGGGTTTTGTCCTGGAGCCAGACATTTTACAAAACGTTGGCCAAAAGAATATTTTATCGAACTTGGAGATAGTTTAGTAAAAGCTGGATTTACTATTTTACTTTTTGGTGGTAGTATTGATAGAAAATTATGTTCAGAAATCTCTAAGAGTATTAATGGATCGATAGATATTTCCAATGATAATGATTTACTTCAAACTGCTGCTGATATGAAATTATGTAAAGCTATTATTTGCAATGATTCAGGGTTGATGCATGTTGCCTCCGCAGTAAATACAAATGTAGTAGCGATTTTTGGATCTACTGTAAAAGAGTTTGGGTTTACGCCATACAAGTGCAAAAATTTAATCTTAGAAAACAATTCCTTAACTTGTCGTCCATGTTCTCACATCGGACGAAATGATTGTCCTAAAAAACATTTTAATTGTATGAATTCTATCAAACCAGAATTTGTTTTAAAGAATATTTTATCATTCAAAGCAAACGAATGAAAATAATTTACCATATAGTTTACAATTATTTTATTCTGCCTATTTTATATTTAGCACTACGTATTGCTGGATTATTTAATACCAAAATTAAAAATGGAATAAATGGAAGAAAACGTGTTTATGAAAATATAATTCTTGGCGCAACTTCAATTAATAAAAATAAAAAACTTATCTGGTTTCATTCATCTTCGTTGGGTGAGTTTGAACAAGCCAAACCGATTATTGAAAAATTAAGACAGGAAAAAGATGTAAACATACTTGTCACTTTTTTCTCACCTTCGGGATATGAAAATTCTAAAAAGTATCCGTACGCCGATTTAATTTCTTACATACCGTTTGATTCAAAGTTTAATGCGAAAAAATTTGTTTCAATAATCAAACCAACATTGGCAATAATAATGCGTTATGATTTGTGGCCAAACATTGTAGAGGAATTAAATAATTATAAAATTCCAATTTTTCTTGTTGATGCTACTTTGAGAAGTAATTCTCCACGCAAACTACCACTTATAAAATCTTTTCATAAAATACTTTTTGGACATTTAACAAAGATTCTAACTGTATCTGAAGCAGATGCAAATGAATTTAAAACATTTGGAATTACTAATAATAACGTTTGTGCAGTTGGAGATACACGGTTTGACAGAGTTTACCATAGAAGTTTGCAAGCTAAAGAAAAGAGACTTATCAGTTATAATGTTTTAAAAAATAAAAAGGTATTTGTTGCAGGCAGTACCTGGGAACAAGATGAAGAAGTTATTTTTCCAGCTTTATTAAAATTAGCAGAAGTTGATAAAAATATATTAATGATTATAGCTCCACACGAACCGACATTACTTCATCTTGAAAAGATAGAAAATGAGTTTGCCGGAAAATTAAAAACGATTCGTTTTTCTCATCTTAATAATTACTCTGATGAGAGATTAATTATCGTTGATTCAATAGGAATATTACTTACACTATACACTTATGCTGATGTAGCTTATGTTGGTGGAAGTTTTAAACAAAATATTCATAACGTTTTGGAGGCAGCTGTTTACGGCACGCCGGTTTTGTTTGGTCCAAAGATAGAAAACTCACAAGAAGCCGTAAAACTTGTGGGAGTTGGTGGTGGTATAATAATTAAAAATAAACGACAGGCTTACAAAAATTTAAGAAGACTATTTATAGATGATTCCTATAGAAACTCAGTAGGTAAAATATCATCAATGTATGTGCAATCCAATGTAGGTGCCACCGAAAAAATACTTAGTGAAATTTACAAAGTGGTATAATAAATCACATATATCTTTCCATTAAAATATTTAGATGATGTTTTTCATGTCCCACTGTCATCCACATTAAAGCAAGTACAGTAACTTCGTAACCACTCGCAATTCCTCTACAATGTAAAACTGATTTATCAAAACTTCCGAATAAAAGAATATTGGATTCTCTTATAAGTCGATATTCATAATTCAAATCAAACAATTGTCTTTTATTGAAATTGCCATTTTTAACGTAAGTGTCTTGATCCATACTTGGTAAAGGATTAGTTTCCCCACGTGCAATACATAAAGCACGATAAGCAAAAATCCTTTCTACATCCATCATATGTCCAATCACTTCTTTAACCGTCCACTTACCTTCTGCATAGGAGTGATTTCCCTTACTTTCCGAAAATGAATTAAGTACATTTTGTGATTCTACATTTTGTTCTACAAGAACCCTAAAAATATCATCACCAGGCACAAGATCAATATATTTTTGATAGTATTCTCCGTAATCACCTTTTGAGGGACGCATATATCCTCCATCCAAAATACAATAATAATTTATTTCCAAATTTCAATTTTAAACTCACCTTTTGAATTCGCCACAGCTCGCATCATACTGATTGTATTAAAAGGCATTTCATAATTGCCATCTTTATCTAAAGCAATAATTCCACCGCTTCCTTCAGGTAAACGATTATATATTATTTCATCACAAGCTTGTTTAAGAGTGTAGCCTTTATATTCCATCAACGCCGAGATATTAAATGCAACAGTATTTTTAATAAACAATTCACCCCAACCAGTTGCAGAAACTCCGCAGGTATTATTGTTAGCGTAAGTGCCGGCATTAATTAAAGGCGAATCGCCAACTCTGCCAGGCATTTTGTTTTGTCTTCCACCGGTAGATGTTCCTGCAGTTATATTTCCATATTGATCAAGTGCAACGCAGCCAACAGTTTCACCTTGTTGTTTAGGTAGATTTGATTTGAGCCATTTTATATAATTTGTAGAATCATGAAAGTAAGTGTTAGAAACAACATCAACGCCAAATTTAATTCCTAAGTCATCTGCACCTTTGCCTGCTAATAATACATGATCTGTTTTTTCCATTACTAATCGCGCAAGTGATATTGGATTTTTTATAATCATAACCCCAGCAACTGCTCCACTTGATAGATCCTTACCTTGCATTATAGAAGCATCAAGTTCGTGTTTTCCATCTAAAGTAAAAACTGCTCCTCTACCAGCATTGAAGAGAATATTATTTTCTAAATAATTAATTACTTTCTCAACAGCATCCAGACTTGTTCCACCATTTACAAGGATATTTTTTCCGATGTTCAGAGCTTCTGTAAGTGAGGAAATGTATTGCTGTTTTAATTCGTCTTTTGAATCTTTAGGAAAATATCCAGCTCCGCCATGAATAACAATTGTAAATTTACCACTTAACTGTTGAGCATAAAGATTTGAATCTATTTGTAAGACAAATAAAAGAAGAAAGAGAGTTGATAAAATAAATTGGTTCAGTCGATACATCAGAACTTGCTCCACTATTCAATAATCTAACTGAAAGTTTTTAACTGACTATAACTTAATAAAAATCTATTTAATAATCTTTTATAGAAGAATATTTTAATAATAATTAATTTGTTTGAGATGAAAATAATTTTAATCCAACAATTCCAATTACAATAAGTAGAATAAAAAATATTCTTACCAACTCTTTAGATTCATTAAACAATATTATACCAAGCACAGCTGTTCCAACCGCACCAATGCCTGTCCAAATTGCATAAGCTGTTCCAATTGGCAAATGCTTAACTGAATAGGCTAACAATCCCATTGATATAATCATTGAAGTAATTGTAAACACTGAAGGCCACAACTTTGAAAAACCTTCAGTGTACTTTAAGCCTATAGCCCAGGCAATCTCAAAAAGTCCGGCTATAAATAAAATTATCCAGTTCATTTATTTTACAGGAAAAGAATTAATGATCTTTTTTACTTCTTCTTTATCTGAAGAAAAAGTAAATGCGCTTATTAAGCGATGTGAATTATTTTTATCAATTATATTTGGATAAGTTATTTTTACAACCTCAATTTTACTATCGGACATTACAAATAAATCTACTAACTCTAAAACTTGTTCAACTAAAAAGTAATGATAATCAGCAGCTATTGTAATAATTCCAATTTTATCAGAATCAAATCCTTCACTCTTTATACTTTCGACCAATCCATTAAAATCTGAATTATTTATAGGCAAAGGCAAATCATCTTCGTGTTCTTCCGGAATAGGAATAGAGTTAAGTAAATCATAACTATCAATCAATATTGTTTTTGCCCTCGTATAATCCCTGTAACTTAATTTTGTAAGATATTCTCGTTCAAGTTTTTCAAAGTTTGATGAAATCATGGAAACGATTTCTCTAAGTTCTTTATCGTTATACTTTTTTCTTTCTTTGCGATGATGTTCCTGTGCAAATGAAATACTTACAAGAATTACTGCAATGATTAAAATTTTAATTTTCATTTTTCCTCTCAGTTTATTTTACCATTAAGAATTTCATTACTTAAACGATTTGCTTTGTAAAGATCACGAATCGCTTCGATCATTCCAAGAGCACTTACACAAACTGTTCTGTTTGCTTCAGTCGTGTATATAAAATTACTTGTTAAACTTTCTATATTTCCATCAAATGCTAAACCAACTATTTCCCCTTTTACATTTATAACCGGACTACCAGAGTTTCCGCCAACAATGTCATTTGTACTTATAAAATTCAATGGAGTTGATGGATCAAATTCATCTGGCAAATCTTCAAAATATTTTGGAAGATTAAACGGAAACTTTTTATCAAAAGAATAATAACGATCTAATGCTCCATAAAAAGTTGTTTTAATTGGTGTTTTTGTTCCATTGTAATTATACCCTTTAACAATTCCATCAGCCAAACGTAAAGTCCCTGTTGCATCAGGCGGAATTGCATCACCATAAACTTTATACAACGCCTCACCAAGCATCTGATTAAGAATTTCTTCTTTATCAACTCTTGCCTGATTTTCATCCTGCATTTTTTTTAATTCGTCTTGAGTACTGCGAACAAAATAGATAAACGGATCATCTGAATTTAAGATTTCATTTTGTCCTTTGTTAAGTAATTCAATAAATTTTTCTTCACTTGTTAAAATAGATTTACTTAATATATCACTTACTGCTTGTTCTATTGATTTATCTCCAATTAAGACCTTAAGCAAATCATCATCTGGAGAAAGATTATCTTGTAATATTTTTAATTGAGTTTTAAGAAATTGTTTTTGCAGTTCTGCATCAAGCTCCTTCGGAAAGAGTTTAGTTGCAAGTGAATCATATTTTTCTTTTGTTATATCATTATTCTTTAATTGAGTCGTATAGTTAAAAAGATTTTTTGCAATAAATAAATACTGCGGTGAATAAAAATTAATTGTATAAGCGTAAATCTTTTTAGCATCTTTTCTTGCGAGGTTCCTTGAACTTTCAATTTCGCTCCAGATATTTCCATACTTTACTTTTAGTTCTGGGTTATTATTTATTGCTTCGCTAAAACACTTTTCAAAATCTTTTTTTCTTGCAATAATAAATGGATCAAGCAAAGCTTTGTAAGTATTTTCATATACTTTTAATGCATTACCAAAAGAATAGAGTCTTGCAATTAATTTAAAATCTTCTGCGTTAGTTTCATTTACCATTTTATCGTAGATGCCATACATTGTTTTAAACATTCCTACCATCATCGGGTATTGGATATCTCTTGCATACTCAATCTGCGCCATTGTATTTATTCTATCAGTTCCGCCGGGATTTCCAACAACAAAAACAGGCTGATCTTCAACAATACCTTCACCATTCCAATTAAAATAAAAATCAGTTTTTATTGGTTTACCATTTTCATAAGCACGAAGAAAAGCACAATCCAAACCGTAACGCGGATAAGTAAAATTATCAGGATCACCACCAAGCTTTGCAACAAACAATTCCGGTACAAATACTAATCTTATATCATTATAAACTTTATAACCATACAAAGAATATTTTCCACCGTTGTATAACGATATTACTTTAAAAAATAGTTCTGGATTTGTTTTAGTTCCTTCTGATTTTAATTCATCTATCTTCTTATCTCGTAACTCAAGTTTTTCTGCGTCAGTTTTTCCTTCATTCATTGCTGATTGAATTTCTTTTGTAACATCTTTAATAATTATTAACTGCTCAACTTTAAGATTTGGTATCGTTCTTTCTTTATCAAATGATTCTGCATAAAAACCATCACGTAAAATATTTTCGTCACCGATTTGTATTGTTGGCAGATTGCCACGGACACAATGATGATTTGTCATTATCAATCCATCTTCAGAAATAAATGATGCTGAACAGCCGCCACCAAATTTAAGTGCACTTTTCTGAAATTTTTCTAAAAGCTCAGCAGAAGGTTTAAATCCATATTCTTTTTCAAAGTAATCAAGCGGTGGATTTTCAAACGTCCACATTTTTCCCATATCAAACTTTTGTGCTTTAACTGTATCGGAATCTATTCCGAAATAAGTTTGAGCTAAAATTGGGTTAACAAATAGAATTAAAAATAATATTGTAAAAAGGTTACAAGTTTTGTTGATCATTTTATTTCCAAATTGGTGTTAAATTGAATGCAAGTTAAATATTAGTGATCTTAATTAGAAACCACTTATCATTTCTTTTTAAATCTCTTATATTTGTTCAGTTCAACAATAATTTTTTAAGATGAATATCCAGATTATCGGCACTAAAAAGTGTAAAGAAACACAAAAAGCAGAGCGATACTTTAAAGAAAGAAGAATTCCATTTCACTTTAGAGACTTGACTGAAAAAGGATTGGCCAAAGGTGAGTTAGAAAATATTTCCCGGGTAATTCCTTTGGATGAATTGATAGACAGAGAAAGCAAAAGATTTAAAGATCGCGGAATGCAGTTTATGGTTTTTGATATTGAAGAAGAATTGTTATCTGATCCATTACTTTTAAAAACACCAATTGTAAGAAATGAAAGATCAGCAACGATTGGTTATAAACCAGAAGTTTGGAAGGAATGGATTATTGGATAGTCATCGCGAGTTCGACGAAGCAATCTGCAGATCTTTCAGCAAATTGCTTCAATCGTCAACTCAATCAAAATGACACTCACCTATCATTCTTATTTGTTCTAAAAGGACAAGCTGGCAATCCTTCTCCATTATATAAATTCAAATCATCAGGATTATCAGCCCAGCCATATCTAACATATTTTGGATTATTAATGCTCTCGTTCCAAACAACAATTTTATTTTTTTCAATGAATGCACTTGCCCAAATAAACTTTTTATCAGCGCCTGCAATTGCAAATCCTTTTACAGATCCGTACTTATCTTTACAAACTAATCCGGTGCCAATATTATCAAATTCAATAATCATTTTTCCGTTTTTTATTTTAGAGCTTTTATAAGTAGGTCCAGAGAAAACAATCTTTTCTCCATAAGCAAATTTTCTTGCAGCTAAGGATAAACGCAATCCTACATTTTGTTTATCACGCGGATGGACATCATTTGCATTACCAATATCAATAATAACTGCCTGTCCTGTATTTGGAAGTGTTAATGCATCTGATTGCGATTCTCTAACCATTCCCCACGGGCTATCATATGGCTGTTCAACCGGCTCTCTGTAATTTGCTAATTGAACAAAAAGAAATGGGAAGTCTCCAACATTCCAGGATGCCCGCCAATCTTTTATCATATCTGAAAATACTTTTCGATATTTAAATGCCTCATCAACATTATTAGCATTTGATTCACCTTGATACCAAATAACACCTTTGATTGGGAAATTTAGAATTGGATGAATCATTCTGTTATAAAGTAAAGTTGGAATTTGATTTGTTGCAATTTCAGTTCGTTTAACCGCACTAATTTTAAATTTCCAGTTACCGGCTAAAGGTTTTAAAAGTGTTAAAGATTTGAGATAGACTGATGAAACATCACCCCATATTCCGCCTGCGCCACCAGTATCATCAACGCGAACACACAAAACATTTTTTCCTTCCTTTAAAACCTTGGATGGAATTTTATAAACCCTTGGCTGATCCCATGCTTGTGTCATCTCACCAACTTTAATTCCATTTATCCATGCTATATCCGAATCATCAATTTTACCTAAACCTAATTCAAACTCGCCGTTGGCTTCTTCTGGAGTCAGATAAAAAGTAGTTCTATACCAGCCAATTCCATCTAAACCATTAAAACCAGCGTCTTCCCAAAAAATTGGGACAACAATTTCTTTCCAATCTGATTCATCTAATTCTGAGGATGCCCATAATGGCTGATCATTACTCATTCCTAAATCTACATCTGAAATTCCAGGAAATATTTGTTGAAACTTTTCTAATTGATTTAAGTATTCTAATTCCGCCTGACTTTTAACTTCATCCATTAACTCCTGCTGATTATTTATGTTTATGGATTTTGCACTCATCCAGGCTTCAATTCGGCTTCCGCCCCAGGAAGAATTTATTAATCCAATTGGAACATCAACATGTTTTCTTAATTCTTTTGCAAAGAAATATGCAGTGGCGGAAAATTCACCAGTGTTTTGTGGATTACTAATTTTCCAATCTCCACCTAAAATATCATTCTCCGGTTTTTCGGATGAAGTATTTGGAATAGCAAAATGACGGAGCTTATTATCAAATGAATTTTTTATTTCATCTTCAGCTTTGTTAGAGTTTGCAACTATCCATTCCATATTTGATTGCCCGGAGCAAATCCAAACATCACCGATTAGTATATCGTTAATAACAATTTTTTCATTGTCAGATGATATAATCATTTCGTAAGGTCCGCCAGCTTCCAATTTAGGTAAGATAATTTTCCAATCCCCTTTATCGCTAGCTTTTGCAGAATATTCAGAGTTATTAAAATTTATTATCACAGTTTTATCAGCATCAGTCCAGCCCCAAATCACAATTGGTTGATCTCTTTGAATAACCATATGATCTGAGTAAAGTTTTGAAACTAATAATTTTGCTTCGGTTAGATTATTAAACGAGAAGATTAAAATAAAGAGGCTAATAATTCTAGTTAAGTAATTCATTTTAAACCTGCACTTTATAAGAATTGATTGAAATGTCTTAATCAAAATTAAGTAAATACTTTTAAATAATTTTATAAACAAAAAACCCCGACTTTGAAAATCGGGGTTAAGAAATAACTATAATAGTTTTTGTATTTCAGACTCTGCCAGGCCAGAACTTGGTCTAATATCAATTCCTTGTTTAATAATATTTCCGTTTTTACTAATCAATAAGTAGTGAGGAACTCCACTAATACCAAGAATTTTTCTTAATGCAGAACTTTCTGCTTTTGTTAAGCAATAGTGAGTTCCACCAATTTGTAATTCAGATAACATAGCTTTCCACTTATCTTTCTCAGAATCAATACAGAGAAAAATAAATTCAATCTCTTCCCCTTCAAATTTCTTCATTAGTTTTTTTGAATGTGGCATCTCACTTATACACGAGCCACACCAAGGACCCCAGCAATCTATATAAAGTACTTTATTTTTATGCTTGCTAAGTATTGAAGTAAATATTTCATTAACATCACTTGTTTTGATACTATCCAATATTGCTTTTGAAGAAATCTCTGGATTAATTAAATCCTCTTTTACTTTTTTATAATTGTCTTTTAATGGCTTAATTAAATATGCTTTATTAATATTTGACTCAAGTTGAGTTAAATATTTTTCATAAAGAATAATATTTTGTTTTTCCAGTTCCCAATTAATACAATTAGTTAACATTATCTGCTTAATAATGTCGGACGATTTAAAATTTATGATATTGAAAATCAACAATGAATCAAATTCTGCAAATGAAACAGTACTATCTTTCTTTTGTGCTAATTTATCATTAAGATAAAACCCTAAAACATAATTGGGAAGTAAATATGACATTGAAGTATTTATTAAAATTTTTTCATCAAACTTGTCTAATGTATGAAGAAAGGAATAATAGGTATCATCATAATTCCAATCTTTTAGTTGTAAATTATTTGATTCTCTGTAGTGATATGAATGCATCAAAAGTTCATTATAGTAATCAGCTTCAACATTCCAGTAAGTCCATAATTTTACTTCTTCGGTTGGGTTTACTTCCTTAATAAAGGTATCTCTTCTTTCATTCATTACAATTTTAATACTATCTCTAAAGTGAATAAAATCTGAAGTTGCTAATAATTTATTATATTTAAAATTATCATCTTGGCTCAAGTAATTTGCCCAATATATCTTAAGATATTTTGCTAATTGGGAATTTGATTCTGAAGCATCTCCACTAAATTTTAAATTATCATAAATATCTACATTATTATCAACGTCAGCATCAAAATTTACATTTATACTATCACCTGGATGAACAAGAAATTGAAACCAGGCTATATGAGCAATTGAAACATCCTGCGGAAAATAAATAGGAAATTTAATTTTGAATTTTCCAGTTGAATCTATTTTACTATAAAAAGTTTGCTGCGTTGAAAGTCCAATGTTTTCTACATAACAATTCACAACATCTACATCAGGATACTTTTCAAAGTTTTTAATGGTGCCTGTTATAGTTACTTCTTTTGGCCCACTATAATCATTAGTTGTGCTTTGTTCACAAGAAGCAAGTATAAATGTTGTTGTTATAAGAACTAAAAGAATGTACTTCATTTTAACTAACCCAAAAATTGTAATTGAATTATTTACTTAGTCAAGTAAAATGCCAATAGTTTTATGTTAATTATTTTGATTATCTTGAAATAATCAAGCATTGTATGGTTGCAAATAGAATAGGTTGTAAATTTTGCCTTAATCATCGTAGGATTGTAGGAAAAGAAAAATTTGTTAGTATTGGATATAAACCTGAATTTTGGAAAGAGTGGATTACTAAATAGCCTTTGACTTTCTC
>Ga0138256_10005078_pt1 | contig 13929 bp, 8 predicted proteins | sample KNB2016incub_MG_FD_105486 | JGI IMG/M metagenome (GOLD analysis project Ga0138256, IMG submission 105486) | Active sludge microbial communities from wastewater in Klosterneuburg, Austria - KNB2014incub_MG | ecosystem: Engineered > WWTP > Activated sludge > Unclassified | place: Austria...
CGACCGCTGGCTGCGGTGCGAGCGGGTTCTGCAGGCGTTCGTCGTACGAGATCGGGAAGAAGCACGCCTTGCGATAGGCCACCGAATTCGTGAGCCAACGATCGGCCTTGACTCCGAAGCGATGGTGATCGACCAGTCGACGCCCCTGCATGAACAGGTTCACGCGACGGCCGTGCTTCAGGATCTCGAGCGCCGCCGGCGTACCCGTCCACGCCGGTACACCGTTGACAGCTCGCAGCGCGTTGATGCGCGCCGTGAACTCCGCAGTGTTCGAGGCGGCAAGTGCTGCCTCGGCCAGGATCAACTGCATCTCGACCCACGACGCCGCGGTGATCGTGAGGAACTGTCCCGTTGACTGACGGCAGCAGTCATTGATGGCGGTAGCCAGGACCGGGTCCTTCGCTGCGGACACCGGATCGACGAGCTTGATGCCTGCCAAGCCATCGAGCGGAATCGTCGCCGCCGGGTTGACGTTGACGTACTCACTACCGGCGCGAATTTCGAGTCGTTGCACGACCTCGAATCCGGTGCTGAAGTACCCCCCGTTATTCTGGGCGTTCGAGCTCAGGCGGAAGCGATATCCGGACTCCATGAGCGCAAGCGCTGCGACCGCGTCGGCCGACGCACCGGCGTCATTGACGAGGTACGGTGCCGCCAGCGTCCCCGGGTTGCGCGCCGGGCGGAACCGGCCAAACAGCGCCTTGCCGAATCTCGCGCGCGCGCGAAGGCCGAGCGCGTTGCGCTCCCACTCGGCGTTGCCGAGCGTGCGGGCGAGCGTGATCGCCTTCGTGTAGTACGCGATCGACGAATCGAACACGACGGAGAAGTTCGCACCAAGCGGCGCGGCGTTCGTCTGGCGATCGGAGGCGATGACGAAGTCTTCGTAGTTCTCGCCGACCAACGAGTAGATGAAGCCGGCGTACGTGTACAACCGCGCCAGGTCGGCGCGGTTGCGCAGCTGACTTCCGGAGGCCGCCTTGTCGAACTTCTCCAACTGGCCGACCGCGTAGTCGGCCAGCCAGCGCGTCTCGGAGAGGTACGGATACTGTCCGTTGGAGTACTCGTTGAGCGGATCGGCGACGTCGCCCTCGTCGAGCAGCTTCCAGTACTCGCGCGACCCGGACCAGGTGAGTTCATCGCTGGACGCGCCAACGGTGCCGGCCACCTGGTTATGTGAGCGGATGAGCGACGCGCCGACACCGTTCACCAGTGTGGTGGCGCCAGCGGGATCGCTGAGCGCCTCCTCCACGACGGCGTTGGGGTTGGTGACGTCGGTCTCGAACAGGGTGCAGCCACCCAGGAGCACGGTGGCCGAAGCCACCGCGACGCGGGCGAGGGTGTGTGACGCGCGACTCGTCCGTCGCGCGACACGCAGCATGTGTGTGTGCATAGCGGGATACGCTCCGGAGTTAGAAGCCGAGGTTGAAAATCAGGGAGTAGCGCTTCTGCAGGGGGAGGCCGAAGCCGTCCGTGCTGACGAGGAAGTTCCCCTCCAGCGACCCAGTGGAACCGCGCCCGTTCTCGTTGCTCTCAGGATCCTGACCGGAGTACTTGGTGGCGAGCCACAGGTTGCGGCCCGACAGGGTGACCGACGCGTTCCGGCTCTTGAAGCGCGAGACCAGGCGCGACGGAATGTTGTACGTCAGCGCGATCTCGCGCAGACGAATGAAGTCACCGTCCTCGGCCTGGTGCAGCCCCGGCTCGAGCAGGCGGCGGTTGTGCTTGATGTACGTCTCGGCAGCTGCCACCCGCTGTTCGGGGGTGCTGGCGGGATTCTCCATTGCGGCGGCGATCTCGTCGAACTCCTTGAGGTTCGAACCGATGGAGGGGTGCTGCGACCCGCGGAAGCCGTCCGTCAGGTTCTGCACCTTGAAGCCGGTACGCCACTCCATGAGCGTCTGGAACTTCCACGCGGTCCCGAGATTGAAGCTGCCGCCGAAGGCGCCGCTCCAGTCGGGAATCACGTCACCGACATTCTGCTCGAAGACGTTGCCGTTGCCGTCGTAGTCGGCCAGCACGGGCTGCAGGGCAGACTGCACCGCACCCGTCTGGATGTCGCGCGGCACAGAGAAGTATTGCAGCAGCTGTGCGCGAGTCAGCGCGGGACCATTCAACGAGGCCTTGATCGGCAGCTGGTCGGCACCGAGGCACAGGATGTCGGCGCCGGCGCTGTTCTTCTTCGGGGCGCCGTTGCACGCGACGGCGAGGCGCGGCGCGTACAACGAGCCGAGCGGGTCGCCTTCGCGCATGAAGCCACGATAGCGGGCGTAGCCGACCTTGAGCGGCGGCGCGCCGCCGAGGCTGGTGAGCGTCTGCTTCAGGTACGCCGCGTTGGCGAACAGCTCAACCGTGCTGCGGGCCGAGCGCCATGCCTGGCCGCGCAGGTTGAATTCGTACCCGCTGCCGTCGATCTGTCCGATGTTGGTCAGCTGCGCCTGGCGGAATCCACCAGAGGTCGCGAACTGCCGGGTCACCAGGCCGTCCTCGACCTTGCGATCCCAGTACGTGAACTCGAACGCAAGGCGGTTTTCCAGGAATCCGGCCTCGAATCCCCCCTCGAGTTCGGTGGCGATCTCGGGCTTGAGGTCCTGATTGCCGAGCTGACCGGGCTGGAGGCCGGCGCCGAGCGACGAGCTGAGGGGCGAGAACGTCGTGAAGCGGTCGAAGGCGCCCGGCTGGCGGCCGGACTGCCCCCACGCTGCACGCACACGGAACGTGGACAGACCCAACGGACTCCCCCAACCGGAGAGATCGGACGGGACGACCGAGAACGAGATCTTCGGATAGAAGACACCGGGGGCCGACGCGCCGAACGCCGACGAGAAGTCGTAACGACCGCCAATGTTCATGAACGCGATGTTCTGGAAGCCTATCTGGCTCTGCCCGAAGTAACCGCCGTTCACCGTGGTCAGGAACGTTTCACCCGTCGTGATGTTGGCGCCGCCGGCGCCGACCACTTCGATGCCGGGACCCGGAAAGCTCTGCGACCCACCGGTGCGGTTGTTGGTGCGGTCGTTGAAGACCTGAAGGCCGACCGTGGTCGCGGTGGTCCAGGTGGACCCGAGGTCCTTGTTGTACGACAGCTTGGAGTCGAGCGTGAGGACGCGCGTATCGCCGTTGAACGTGTTGCGGGCGCCGTCCGGCGTCTGTGCTGTGAACAGGTCGATGTTGTAGCCGAAGCGCGAGAAGCCGACCGAGCGCTGGGCCGTGGCGTCGAAGCCGGTCGACGCGGTCCAGTTGAGCCCTTCGGCGAGCTTGAGGTCGGCGTCGATGATGCCGAGGTAGCGCGACACCACCGAGTTGTTGACCTGCCCCATTGCCTCGGCGGCCGTCATGAAGGCCTGGTTGCCGAAACGGTCCGACGGTCCGGCGCAGTCGCCGGGGCCGATGTACTCGGAGACAACCCCCGTGCCACGCGAGCGACACGACGCGAGCTCGGGGCGGGCCATGTACGACAGCGAGTTCACGCCGTAGATGTTGTTGTTGTTCTCGGGCGCCGACTGGTCGATGTTGAAGTAGTTGTTACGGATGCCCAGGCGCAGGTTGGTGAACGGCACCAGCTGCAGGTTGGCAGTGGTCTGGATGCGGCGCACCGCGTCCTTGGCCGGGCCGTACTGGGTGCCGCCGAACGGACCGTCTTCGTTGAAGTAGCGGCCGCTGGCGAAGTACGTGAAGCCCGTGGTGCCGCCATTCACCGATCCGGCGTACGTCTGCGCATTACCGGTTTCCGTGAAGAAGTCCTTGAAGATGGGGACTTCGAAAACCTGGTAGGGCTGGAGGCCGGGGATCTTCCAGTACGCAGCCAGCGAATCGGCCTGCGACTGGCGCGAGGCGTAGCCAGAGTTCGGCTTGACCCGGTCGACGAACTGCGAGGCGTCGGCCTGCGCCGTGAACGACCAGCGCGGCGGGCCGCTCGATCCATTCTTGGTGAAGATCTGGATCACGCCGTTGGACGCTTCCGTGCCATACAACGTGGCGGCCGCGGCGCCCTTGAGCACCTCGATACGCTCAATCGTATTGGGATCGATATCGTCCAGGCGCGAGGGCGAACCGCCGCCCCCGGTGCCGATGCCGAAGCTCCCGCCGCTGTTGATGCGGACGCCGTCGACGAAGACGACCGGCTCATTGGATTGCGTCAGCGACGCATTGCCACGGATACGGATGCGCGCCCCTTCACCCGACAGCCCACCGCCCGGCAACGCGGTCATCCCCGGCTCGCGAGCGGCGAGCAGGTTGGACACGTCGTTGATGGGGGCGTTCTGTGGCGGCTGGATGACGGCCACGGTGTTCCCGAGGCGCTTGACCTCGGTCCGCTGCCCCGACCCGGTCACCACGACCTGGTCCAGCTGGATGGCCGAGGCGCTGACGGTGAAGTCGGCTGTGGCGGTCTGTCCGGCCGAGACCGTGACCGAGCGTGTGGTCGGATTGAACCCCAGCGAGCGCACACGCAGCGTCACCGTGCGCGACGCGCCGGTGATCGGGATGCCCGTGATGCGATACGTCCCCTGTGCATTCGTCAAACCGCCGAGGGAGGTGCCATCGATGAACACCTGCGCCGCCTCGATCGGGCGGGAGGTGGACTGGTCGGTGACCTTGCCCTCGATGACGCCGGTTGTCCCCTGCGCGCTAACAGTTGAAGCGGACCCCAGCACCATGGCTGTGATCGCTCCGGCAACACACGAACGAAGTCGTCGTGTCATACGCCCCTCCTCCGGGGTAAGTGAGACTGCGTGTTCTGTCGCACGCACAGCAGTCGTGCGACGCCCTTGTCTCGTGCGGAATGCTCGTTCGCGGCCGAGTCTTGAAGCCGGGACGGCACACCCCAAATACGTCGTGTCGCCCAGTCGTCGAGTAGACGCTGCGGCGACACCGGGAACGTGTTCCGGTCACGAAACCGTGAATTGCACGGCCACGCTTGGAATCGATTCCGCGCGAGCGTCCCTTAATACGCTCCCCCCGAGCCCGGGTCAAGACGCATCTGAAGTGGGATGATGCGTCGCTCAGCGCTCCACGACGACCAAAGCGACGTGGCGCCGACACACCCGAAATCGGAGCACGCCTCTTTCATTACAAGCGGGTTTCGGCGTCTTCACGGACGGCTGGTTGGACAGGAGCGGGGCGCACGGCATACCATTCTCTTCGACGGTCGAGGCGCATCGGTCCGCGTTCGGCGTGGCATGCACCGACTCCTGGGCACTTCTGTCGGAACACCCGTCGGCGTCCAGCGCTTTGTTGCGTAGTCCTCATCGTCGCCCCACACCCCGCCACAGATGTCCGTCGCTGACGCCCGATTCTGCGAAAGGATCCTTCGCACGCATGCGCGCACGTTTTACCTCGCGAGTCTGTTCCTCCCGCCGGAAAAGCGTCGCGGTGCCCTGGCCCTGTACGCCTTCTGTCGCCTCGCGGATGACATCGTCGATGACGCCACGATACGCGGCTCGACATCGGCCGACGTACGGCATCGCCTGGCGGGGCACCATCGGGGATTGAACAGCGCCTTCGACGGGCAGCCGGACTCGCCGGTCTTCCGCGAGCTCGCGTGGACGGTGCAGCATTTCGGGGTTCCGCGCGCACCGCTCGACGAACTGCTCGACGGCGTCGCGCTCGACCTCGACGGCTGCCGCTACCGCTCGTGGGGAGAGCTTGAGCGCTACTGTGCGGGGGTCGCCTCGTCCGTGGGGGAGATGTGCACGTACGTATGGGGCGTGAAGGGCGACACGTCGATGAAGGCCGCCGTCGGCTACGCCCGCACCCTCGGGACGGCGATGCAGCTCACCAATATCCTGCGGGATGTCGGTGAGGATGCCGAGCGCCACCGCTGCTACCTGCCCGAGGACGAACTGGCCGCGTTCGGCTTCACCCCGGACGATGTGCTCGCCGGTCGCGTCCTGCGCCGTCGGTCCGACTGGGCCGACTTTACCCGTGCCCAGATCGACCGCGCCACCTCGCTGTATGCCGCGGCCGCCCCGGGCATCGGCCTGCTGTCGTCCGATGCCCAGCGGTGCGCCAACGCCTGCGCCGTGGGATATGCGTCGATCCTCGGCGCGATCGCCCGGCACGACTATGACAACGTCACCCGGCGTGCGAGTGTCGGTTGGCTCGGTCGCGCTGGTGTGTTGGCCCGCGCCTGGCTCGGCCCGCTGGCCCCGTTCCCGACGCCCAGAAGCGGATCTGCCGCCGCGTCGCTCGCCTAACGCCGCTCCCCGCCGTCCCGATGTCCGACGCTGCTCCCACGCCCTGGTCTCGCCGGGCGGCCCCCGCGTTTCTCCTCGCGCACTGCGTGCTGATCGCGTTCTCGACGATCGCGCTGACCACGTTCCTCAAGGGGCCCGCACCCTCCTGGCTCGCCGAGGAGCCGAACGCGACGATCTTGCGCCTCGGCTGGACGTATTCCGGCCCCGTCTACGTCGTGCTCGGCGCCGTCGCCGCGTTGCTGCATCTCGGGGCATGGATCGGCTGGCGGCGCACGATCCCGCTCTTCCTGGTCTCCTCGGGAGTCGCCCTCGGCTCCGAACTGCTGGGGACGAGCACCCAGCTGCCGTTCGGCGAGTACACCTACACCACCCTGCTCGGCTATCGCGTGTTCGACCTTGTCCCGTTCCCCATCCCGATCTCCTGGTTCTACATGATCGTGGGATCGCTGGCGATGGTTGGGCGACTGATGACCGCGCGCGACGACAATGCCACGAAGTGGAAGTGGTCGCTGGTCGGAGGGCTGATCCTCGTCGCGTGGGACGTGTCGATGGACCCGGCGATGGTCAAGACGCTGCACTGGATCTGGGGCGACGGCGACCGCTTCGTGCAGTCGGGACTTCCGGGCCCGGTGATCGCCTTTTTCACGAAGGACATCTTCTACGGAATGCCGCTGTCCAACTGGTTCGGCTGGTACCTGACGGGCGTCATCATCGCGCGACTGGTCCTGTTCTTCGCGCCGCCGACGCTGTGGGCGACCCGCATCAGCCCGACGTGGCTCCCGATTGTCCTGTACGCCGTCAACGGGATCATGCCGATCGCCTTGTGTGTTCGCGATGACATGATGTGGGCCGCGGTCCTCGGCACGATCGCGATGGCCGTGCCGGTGGCGCTCGCCGCGCGCGGGCGTCCCCGGCTGGCCGCGGACGTCGCGCGTTCCGGACGGGCCACGGCGCCGCTCCCCCGCACCGCATGAGCGGCGCGACCTGTCCGCTGATCGCCGGCTGAGCTCCGCATGCGAATTCTCGTCATCGGCGCCGGCTTCGGCGGACTCGCGGCCGCCATTCGGCTGCGCGCCCAGGGACACGATGTCACGATCGTGGAGAAGCTCGACAAGCCCGGGGGGCGGGCCTACGTCTTCGAGCAGGATGGCTACACGTTCGATGCCGGTCCGACGATCATCACGGCCCCGTGGCTGATCGACGACCTGTACACGCTGTGCGGGCGCACCACGGCGGACTACGTGCAGCTGGTCCCGATCGACCCGTATTACAACGTGCGATTCGAGGACGGATCGGTCTTCCGCTACAACGGCGACATGGACGCGCTGGTGCGGCAGGTGCGCGCCTTCAACCCCGAGGATGTCGAGGGCTTCCTCAAGTTCAGCGCCTCGACCGAGCGCATCTTCGACACCGGGTTCGGGCTGATCGACAAGCCGTTCCACAAGTTCGGCGAGATGGTCAAGGTGGTCCCCGACCTGGTGCGCCTGCAGTCGCACAAGTCGGTGGCGTCGTACGTGAACCAGTTCATCCAGGACGAGCGCCTGCGGCAGGTCTTCTCGTTCCACCCGCTGCTGATCGGTGGCAACCCGTTCACGAGCACCTCGATCTACGCCCTGATCCACCACCTCGAGAAGAAATGGGGGGTGTGGTTCGCCATGGGCGGGACCGGGGCGCTCGTCAAGGCGCTGGCCACGCTCTTCACCGACATCGGCGGGGAGCTGCGGCTGGAGACCGAGGTCGAGGAAATCGTCGTGGACGACCGCACGCGGCGTGCGACCGGCGTGCGGCTGGCGGGAGGCGAGGTGCTGCCCGCCGATGCGGTGGTCAGCAACGGCGACCTGGCGTTCACCTACATGAAGCTGGTGGCGCCACGCCACCGACGGGTCAACACCGACGCGCGGCTCGCGAGGAAGGACTACTCGATGTCGCTCTTCGTGAGCTACTTCGGGACCGATCGCCAGTATCCCGATATCGCGCACCACGAGATCCTCATGGGCCCCCGGTACAAGGGGCTGCTGCACGACATCTTTGATCGCAAGGTGCTGAGCGACGACTTCTCGCTGTACCTGCACCGTCCGTCGGCCACCGACCCCTCACTCGCGCCGCCCGGCTGTGACTGCTGGTATGTGCTCTCGCCGGTGCCGCACCTTGGGGGGACGACGGACTGGGCGACGACGGCCGCTGTCTATCGTGACCGGATCTTCGCGTACCTCGAGGAGCGCTACATGCCGGGGCTGCGCCAGCACATCGTCACCGAGCGGCACATCGACCCGCGCTACTTCCGTCAGTCGCTCAACGCGCACCTCGGCAGCGCCTTCTCGGTGCAGCCCACGCTGCTGCAATCGGCGTGGATGCGACCGCACAATGTGAGCGAGGACATTCCCAACCTGTACCTGGCCGGCGCCGGAACGCATCCTGGGGCGGGACTGCCGGGGGTCATCTCGTCGGGGAAGATCGTGGCGGACATGATCGGGGCGGCGGAGCCTGCCGCCGCCCGAAGCGGCGCCTAGAAGACGACCCCGACCTGGAAGCGCGCGGTGGGATACGCAAAGTTGACGTCGCTGAATCCATCGCTGTCGCCGAAGATACGCTTGGCGCCGACCCCAGTCCCGACGACCACACGTTTCGTCTTGCCCAGCATCCAGTTGTAGTCGGCGATCACCGCGATCGTGGGCGACGTGTTCGAGCGATTCTCGTCAGACTGGGTGTTGCCGTTGTAGACGTCCTCGCTCACGCGCGTCAGCCCCGCGCCGAGGCCGATCGAGAATCCCTGGAAGGCCTCCTCGTTCGGGTAGAGTCGCAGTTTTCCCTCCAGGGACGCATAGGAACCGTCGCCGATATTGATGAAGGAGGCGGACAGACCAACCGTGGCGAAGGTATTGGTCTTCTGCTCCAACTCGGCGGACACGTACTTGAACGGCAGGCCGAGCGGGTTGACCGAGACCAGGGTGCGCGCGGGACGCGCCTGCGCCTGGAGCGGCGCCCCGGCGACGAGCAGGAAGAGCAGCGTGGCGCCAAGGAAGCGTCCGCGAAGATTGGGGCGCACGGACAGAATGTCGGGCATGTCGAAGGGGGTGAGGGGGGCGAGGTCGGCAGGGACTGCAGGAGGAGTCGCCTTTGACCATCCCGGAGCGGAGGTTACCTTCCGGGTTCGAATTTCACTTGTTATCCGCGGCCGGACGACCGATCCCGAGAGGTCGTGCCGGCCGCTACGCACTCCACGATGAACATCGCCATCGAAGCCAAGAAGTCCGAGGGGGCTGAGCGCCTGTTGCAGGTGACCATCCCGGTCGAGACAGTCAACGAAGCGAAAGTGAAGGCCGCGCGCAAGATCGCGGGAACGGTCAAGCTGCCCGGGTTCCGCCCCGGCAAGGCGCCGCTGGAAATGGTGATGAAACGCTTCGGCGACGCCATCAAGAACGAGGCGGTGGAGCACCTCGTCCAGGATGCCTACAAGGAAGTGCTGGAGCGCGAGCAGCTGAAGGTGGCCGCGCAACCGCACATCCACGACCTCAAGTTCGAGGACGGCACGCCGGTCACGTTCGACCTGCACCTGGAGCTGCGTCCCGAGGTTACCCTGACGCGGACCGAGGGTTTCAAGGTCACGCGGAGCCAGCGGGTCGTCGGCGATGACGACGTGCAGGCGCAGATTGAACAGGTCCGCGAGCAACGTGCCTCGTGGTCGCCTGTTGAGGAAAAGCCGATCGAGGGTGACCAGGTCACCGTGCTGCTGGCGACGTCAGAGGACGACGGTGCGATCCCCGAAGGGCGGGAGTATCGCATCGTGATCGGCGGTGGCCAGGCGATCCCGGGCATCGAGGAAGTGGTCATGGAGCTGTCGCCTGGCAACACCATCGAGCGCCCGGTGCGCTGGCCGGACGACTTCCCCGACGAAGCGCAGCGCGGCAAGACGAAGACGGTCCGGGTGGAGCTGACGGAAGTGAAGCGCAAGTCGCTCCCCGAACTCGATGACGCCTTCGCCCGTGAAGTCGGCGACTTCGATTCCATCGAAGCGCTGCGCACTGCCGTGCGCGAGGACATGCAGGAAGGGGCGACGCGCGAGGCCGACGCCGAGGTGCGCCAGAAGCTCCTGGATGAGATCATCGGAGCCAACCCGTTCGACGTGCCGCCGAGTTGGGTGGCACAGCTCGTGAGCGGCTACGCCGAGGCGTACAAGATTCCCGAGGAGGAGCACGACCGCTTCGCCCAGGGGTTCCGCTCCACGGCCGAGCGCCAGGTACGACGTGACATGATCATCGATACGCTGGCGGAGTCCGAGAAGCTGACCGCGTCGGAAAGCGAGATCGACGACAAGGTCACCGAGATGGCCGGCAAGCAAGGCGTGAACCCCGGGCAGCTCTACGCCCGGCTCCAGAAGGCGCAGCGGCTGACCGAGCTGGAGCGGGGTATCACGGAAGACAAGGTGTATGGGTGGTTGTTTGCGCGAAACACCGTCGAGTAGGACGGGAGACGGGAGACGGGAGACGGGGGTGCGCCGCTTTGCGGCGTATACGCTGATCGACCGATACTTCCGTTGACTGTCCGCCGCCTACCTTAAGTCCCGAGTGCGGAGGCCGCGCGCCGCGAAGCGGCGCGCACTCCCGTCCCCCGTCCCCCGTCCCCCGTCCCCCGTCCATGTCCATCTATCCCCCGTACGTCATCGAGCGCTCCAGCCGTGGCGAGCGCTCGTACGATATTTTCAGCCGCCTGCTGATGGACCGGATTGTCTTCCTCGGGACGCCGGTCAACGACGACGTGGCCAACATCGTTATCGCTCAGATGCTCTTCCTCGACGCCGACAAGCCCGGGGCCGACATCAACCTGTACATCAACTCCCCGGGCGGCAGCGTCTCGGCAGGGCTGGCGATCTACGACACGATGCAGTTCCTCAAGTCGCCGGTGAGCACGATCTGCATGGGGATGGCGGCCAGCATGGGAGCCTTCCTGCTGTCGGCCGGTGCTCCCGGCAAGCGTTCGGTGCTCCCGCACTCCCGAGTCATGATCCACCAGCCGTCGCAGAGTGGCGGCGGCGGGTCGGCGTCGGACATCGAGATTCAGGCAAAGGAAATCCTGTACCTGCGGACGCGGCTCAACGAGCTCATGGCGTCGCACACGGGTCAGTCGATGGAACAGATCGAGAAGGACACGGATCGCGACCGCTGGATGTCGGCCGAGGAGGCCAAGGTGTACGGGCTGGTGGATAACATCGTCACCAAGCGGGCCGACGACGGCCCGGCAGACGGGCCCAAGATTCCGTCGGTGACGGGATAATGTGGGGTGGAACGGGGCGGGGCGGATGCTGCGTGGCATCCCCCGCCCCGCTCCTTTTTTGCTTGACCAGCCCGAAACCCGTCTATTACGTATCGGTCACCCGAAAGTCAGGGTCTGGCCTCTCCCGCCCCCAAAGTCAGCGCCATGTCCCACGATAAACACCTGCGCTGCTCGTTTTGCGGAAAGTCGAAGGACTCGGTCCGGAAGTTCATATCCGGCCCCTCGGTCTACATCTGCAACGAGTGCATCGCCCTCTGCAATGAGATCCTTGCCGAGGATGAGGAGCGCGAGGTTGCTGAAGCGATCACGCAGGTCCCGACGCCCCGAGAGATCAAGGACATCCTGGACCAGTACGTGATCGGGCAGGAGCAGGCCAAGAAGGCGCTGTCGGTCGCTGTCTACAACCACTACAAGCGCATCAATTCCAGCTCATCGCGCGACAGCGACGTGGAGCTGGACAAGTCGAACATCCTCCTGATCGGCCCCACCGGTGTCGGCAAGACGCTGCTGGCGCAGACGCTGGCCCGCATGCTGGACGTCCCGTTCACCATTGCCGACGCGACCACGCTGACCGAAGCCGGGTATGTCGGCGAGGACGTGGAGAACATCCTCGTGCGCCTGCTGCAGGCGGGCGACTTCAACGTCGCCGAGTGCGAGCGCGGCATCGTCTACCTGGACGAGATCGACAAGATCGCCCGCAAGAGCGAGAACCCGAGCATCACGCGAGACGTCTCGGGCGAAGGGGTGCAGCAGGCGCTCCTGAAGATCCTCGAGGGAACGGTGGCCTCGGTCCCTCCGCAGGGTGGACGGAAGCACCCGCAGCAGGAGTATATCCAGATCAACACGAAGGACATTCTCTTCATCTGCGGCGGCGCCTTCGACGGGCTGGAGAAGATTATCGAGTCGCGAACCGGGCGTCGGCAGATCGGCTTCGGCAAGGACGAGATCGGCGGCGTGAAGTCCGAAACGCTGAAGACGATGCCGTTCAAGGAAGTGGAGCCGGACGACCTGCTGCGCTACGGCCTGATCCCCGAGCTGGTGGGGCGCATGCCGGTGGTGGTGCCGCTCGAGGCGCTGGATGAGGATGCGCTGGTGAAGATCCTCAAGGAGCCCAAGAACGCCCTCACCAAGCAGTACGTGAAGCTGTTCGACCTCGAGGAAGTGAAGATCACGTTCGAGGAGACGGCGCTGCGCGCGATCGCGCAGAAGGCGCTGAAGCGCGGGACCGGCGCGCGCGGCCTGCGCGCGATTCTCGAGGAGACGCTGCTGGAGATCATGTACGACCTGCCCAGCCGCGAGGATGTGGTCGAGGTGAAGGTAACGGAGGCGTGCATCCTGAACGGAGCGCCGCCGCTGCTGGAGATCCAGGCGAAGCGGCGGAAGAAGGAAGCGTAAGACCGACGGGGGACGGGAGACGGGGGACGGGAGTGCGCGGCGATGCCGCGCGCTCCTTATCTTTTGGGGGAGGCGGCGCTCCGGGCTGTCTTGGACGGGAGCTGGCGCCGGCGCGCAAAGCGCGCCGGCACTCCCGTCCCCCGTCCCCCGTCCCCCGTCCCCCGTCCCACCTTGCTTCTCTCCCGCGCCACCGACACCTACGACGTCCCCGACCGACTCCCCATCCTTCCGCTGAAGGACGTGGTGGTCTTTCCGTACGTGGTCATGCCGTTCCTCGTGGGGCGAGCGGGGTCGTTGGGGGCGGTGGAGCAGGCGTGGCGCGGCGACCGGTACGTGGTGCTGGTGGCGCAGAAGTCGGCCGACGTGGCCGATCCGGCCGCCGTCGATCTGTACCGCACCGGGGTCGTAGCCCGTGTCGTCCAGGCCTCGCGCCTCCCCAACGGGACGGTCAAGGTCGTGGTCGAGGGGTTGGCGCGCGTGCGCCTGACCCGGATCACGCTGCACCAGGGAGTGCTGCGCGCGTCGCTGGCGGCCACGCCGTGGGGCGAGCCGGTGCTGTCGCCCGAGGGGCGCATGCAGGCGCGCCAGGTGATGGAGCGCTTCGAGGAGTACGTCGCGCTGCAGCGTCGCGTTCCGCAGGAAGTGCTGCAGCTGGCCAGCGAGGCGGGCGATGACGAGCGCTCGGCGTGCGTGCTGGCGGCGCACCTGTCGGTGCGCCACGAGATCCGGCAACGCCTGCTCGAATCGGCGACGCTGGCCGAGCTGTACGACGCGCTGCTCGAGGTCATCACGAGCGAACTGGAGATCCTGCGCCTGGAGCGGAAGATCGACGATGAGGTTCGCGGGTCGATCTTCCGCAACCAGCGGGAGTTCTACCTTCAGGAGCAGCTGCGGGCGATCCACCGCGAGCTCGGCGAGGACGACGCCGACGACATCGAGGGGCTCGAGTCGCAGATCGCGGCCAAGGGATTCCCCGAGGTGGTGAAGGCACGGGCGCTCCGGGAGGTGCGCAAGCTCAAGCGCATGGCGGCGATCTCGCCCGAGGCGACCGTCGGGCGCAACTACCTCG
>Ga0138256_10005080_pt1 | contig 13926 bp, 11 predicted proteins | sample KNB2016incub_MG_FD_105486 | JGI IMG/M metagenome (GOLD analysis project Ga0138256, IMG submission 105486) | Active sludge microbial communities from wastewater in Klosterneuburg, Austria - KNB2014incub_MG | ecosystem: Engineered > WWTP > Activated sludge > Unclassified | place: Austria...
AATGCCGTAATGGATGTTGCGGTTGGCGAATTTGCCTGGCTCAACGTTCTTCGACGACTTGATATACGTATTGTTCGACGGAGTAAGGTCGCCGGAGCCGCCGATCATTCCGGGGATCGCATCGGCGATCGCGTTTATCACCTCGCCCGAATAGGCACGCGTCGCTTTTGCCTCGACATTCTCGAAGCTCGGCAGGCACTTTTCCCATCCGTCAGGCAGATCACCGGTACGGATGTCGTGAAAATCACGACCGACATCCTTGTGGTCCTTTTCGTAACGCTTGACCAACGCGTTCCAGTCCTTTTCACATTTCGCACCCGCTTTGACAGCCTTTCGGAAGTGCGCAAGAGCTTCCTTTGGAATAAAGAATTTCTTATTTTCCGGCCATCCAAGATTTCGTTTTGTCTCGCGAACCGCCGCTTCGCCGGGCGCGTCAGAGTGCGCCTTGTGCGTGCCTTCGCTCGGCATACCGAAGCCGATGATCGTGTGTATGCGGATGAGTTTGGGCTTGTCCTTTACTTTCTGTGCCTTTCGGATCGCCTGTTCGATGGCTTTAAGATCATTGCCGTCCTGCACCTCGTCAACATACCAGCCCAACGCTTCGAAACGCTTCGTGCGATCCTCGGTGAAAGCAAGGTCTGTCGAGCCGTCGATCGTCACCTGATTGTCGTCGTATAGATAAATGAGATTCGAGAGCTGCAAGTGACCTGCGAGCGACGCGGATTCGTAACTTACGCCTTCCATCAGATCGCCGTCCGAGCAAATGCAGTAGATCCAATTATCGACGACCGGCAGCCCTTTTTTGTTGAATTTCGCCGCGAGGTGCTTTGCCGCGATGCCCATACCGACGCCGTTCGCAAAACCTTGCCCGAGGGGCCCCGTGGTGATCTCGACGCCTGGAGTTCGCGTGTTCTCAGGATGCCCTGGCGTCTTCGAATGAAGCTGGCGAAATTGCTTGATGTCATCAAGCGAGAGATCGTAGCCCGTCAGATGAAGCAGGCTGTAAAGCAGCATCGAACCGTGTCCTGCCGAGAGTAAAAAGCGGTCGCGACCGAACCATTTCGGATTCTTCGGATTGTGTCTGAGGAACTTGGTCCAGAGAACATACGCCGCAGGAGCCATTCCGAGCGGCAGGCCCGGATGGCCCGAATTCGCCTTCTGTATCGCGTCAAGCGAGAGCGTGCGGATCGTGTTAATACAAAGTTGATCGAGGTCGTTCGAGGTTTTGTTAGCCATTTTTCGATAGGTAGATATTCGTCAATTAAATTGCCAAAGGACAGCGTTCCACGAGGATGCGTTAAAGCTCTATTTTGCCAAGTCTTTCGACTGCACGCAAAACCGTGCCTTTGAGAGACGATTCGCGTGTGTTTGACGGCATGATCCGCCGCCCAAGCTTCTCTTCGACGATCTCACGCCAGATCGGATACTCGCGTAGTGTACCGCCGGAGGCTTGAATTGAACTGATCGGTGCGATCTTCTCGAGCCTTTCGGCGATATCCGCGAGCCTCGCGGCAATTGCGTGCATCGCCGAGAGAATGACGTCGATGCCGTCGTGTCTCGCCTCAAGTCCGATGATCCCGCCTTTTGCATCCTCTCGATAGCCGGTGCTCCGCTCGCCGAAAAAGAACGGCTCGACGCGTAAGCGTTGGTCGTGTTTCCGCGTCCGAAGCTCATTCACAATATTGCCTTTTACGCCGAACTTTTTGCGGAGCATCGAGATCAGATTTCCGCCGTCGGAGAGTGCGCCGCCGACGACAATACGCCGCTCGTCAAGCCGATAAGACCAAAGGCCTTCGGGCAGGGCACGCGGCGACTCGCCCTCGTACATCATACGCATGCTCGCCGAAGTTCCGATCATCAGGACGGCAGCCCCAAGCTTCGTGCAGCCTGCTCCGAGCGTGTCCGCCGCACCGTCGCCGATCGCCGGCAGGATCTCCGCGTGTCTCAATTGCGGCCAGCGTTCAAGAGCCTCTTGCGAAGGGCGAATTACCGTTTTGCTCGTCGCGATCTCCGGCATTTTGCTTGCGTCGAGGCCGATGAAATTCAAAAGCTCTTCGTCCCAACCGCATTTCGCCTGATCGAAGATCCCTGTCGCCGATGCCATCGAAATGCTCGTCCTCGCATCACCGAAAAGCTTTAGCTGGCAGAGATCCGAGAACGACATCCAACGCGTCGTCCGCTCCCAGACATCGGGCTGCTCCTCGCGAACCCAAAGCAGTTTCGCGGGCCAAAAGCTCGAATGAAAATGCGCTCCCGTACGTTCGTGTACTGCCTTTTCATCAAAATTCTGCTTCAGCATCGTCGAATACTCGCGGGCTCTCGTGTCCGCCCAGCCTAGTATCGGCGTTGTCGGTTCGTTATTCGAGTCCAAACCGCACAAACTGTGCCAAAATGCACAAAATGATACAAAATGCACAGAATGCACAGAATGCACACTTTTGTCACGCGGCTCCAGGAACACGCGGTCGATCGCATTTTGCGTCTGACCTATTGCAGCTAAAGGGTTTAGCTCGGATTCGCCATTCGAACCTGTTTGAAACGAGCGTTTGACCTTGACGATCTCGCTCGCCTCTCCACCCCTTCCGTCAAAGAGAGCGGCACGCACGCTCGATGAGCCGTTATCAACCGCTAAAATGAGTGGATTCTTGTCCGTTTGCAAGGGAAGGTCTAACCGAAAGTTTTCTTGAGCCACCAGCGAAGGCCGACGAATAGGAACCGATAATCACGCATGAATTCGGGCGGCTTGCCCTCGTAATAGTGCCCGACGAATTGCAGGATCCAGCCGACGACAAAAAGTATCGCGGCTGCAAGCCAGACATAATTCACGAAGAATCCGATCGGCAGCAGTATGATCGCGATCGCGATCATCGGTATGCCGAAAGTGTGCGTCAGCCGATTCACCGGATGCTCGTGCGCTTTCTGATATTCGTCGATCCAGTCATCCCAACTTCGGCCGCCCATCATAGTTTTCTCCTGATAATGACGTTATACCACAAAAAGGCGGAAACCTGAGCGGTAGCGAGGGTGTCGCAAAAGCGGAGGACACACTCCCAACGGGTCGTGTTTCCGCCTCGCGGCCTACCGGTTAGGGTTTCGGCCTTTCGAGAACGCTCACGACAAGGCCGTCGCCGAGTTCGAGTTCATCGGTCGCGGTAAAGCCGTCGAAAAGCCCTTCGGGCAGAAACACGTCAGCGTCCTCGATCGTTTCGGGAATGTAGGTTACGATCCATTTCTCGATGATGCTCTTAAGACTCGAAAAGACGCTCGCACCGCCGATCACGAAGACATCCGCGTTGAGTTCGCCCGAAAGCTCGACGAGTTCTTCCGTGCTCCGAATTAGACGCACTTCCGGCGGCAGAGTCACGCCGCCCGAACGGCTTAGGACGATATTCATCCTGTCGGGCAAAGGCCGTCCGATCGACTCCCAGGTTCGTGAGCCCATAACGACGGCATTACCCATCGTCGTCCGCTTGAAGAATTTCAGGTCGGCGCTGTAATGCCACGGCAGTTTGTTGTCCCTGCCGATCGCTCCATTGCGCGCAACTGCGACGATTCCGATGATCATAACGAGATCTTCTGCCCTTTAAAAACTGCGATCTGCGAGCCTTTTGCAAGCAGGATCGAATATGGTGACGTCTTGTTCAAGATCGCAAACTGCTCGCCGTAAGTCCCTGCAAAGTCAATGTTTATCAGCTCATTCCGAGTCGCAAAAAGCTCCCATTTCGGATGCTCGACCTTGTATTCGTCTGTCCGCTTTTCGCTGCGGCGAGTGTAGCCCCAATAATGCTCGATGATGAATTCGCCGTGCGAGCCGGCATCGGGAACACCAAGATTATCACCGATCTCGACCTTGATCGCATTCGTGCGGCTTCCGTTTGACCAAGAATAACTGACTTCGCGTTCATTGCGAATATGGCTCATCTGCCAAGCCTCGTATGGCTCGCCGTACAACGTCCTCGCAACAAATGCGATAGCCCAACGCGGCACGATCTCTTTTACAAAAACTACGCCGTGACGAACTTCTGTTTCGGTTTCGCGTCGGACGTAGAAACGCAGATTTACCTCTTCGAAATTAATGTGAAAGGGCACAGGAATTCCGAGCACTCGCGTGTTCAGGAACATAAAGCCGACAAGGCTCACGAAGCATTTTCCGTCGTGCAGATCGAGTTCGCAGCCGGCAGGAACGAGCGGCAACAGCAACGCCGGATCAACCTCGTAATTCGCCATCACGAGGTCCCGCCATTCGGCTGTCAGGAATTTTTGCATCCCGTTCTCCATCACCTAAAGTACGACACGGCTCCCGTCCTTTCGTCGTGCTGTTATCTTCTCTCGATCGAAATATTCGAGCAGCGGTATAGCATATTTTCGCGAGACGCCGGCAATGTCCTTGAATTTCGCGACGTCGATCTCACGCACTGTAAGCTCACGAAGCTTCCCGACAAGCACGTCGATCGCCTTGCGCGAAAAATAGAATTCATCGGAGACCTTCAGCACCTTTCCGTCCGAAACAAGAAGGCGGACGAGCTTCTCCGCGGCCTGCATCGAGACCTTTTCCTGCGACGCGATCTCGGAGGTGAGATCATTCTGCCGCGGAACTTCGAGCGCCGCCGATTCGAGCGTCTGCACGTACGCCGTGGTGAATCGCCGTTCCCCATCGGACATCGAAACGCCCGTCGCTGCAAGGCGAACGAGTTCGCCCTCGACCGACAGTATTTCCTTGGCCGCAAGCCGCGAAATGCACTCTCGATAGATCTCGGAGGAAGCTTTCGGCGCGGCCGCCTGCTTCAGCTCATCAACGCGGAACCCGCGGGCAAGGGGTTCGGCCGCGTGCAGATCCTTGAGCCTCAGCAAAATGTCCGTCTCGATATGCTCGACGACCGCCGCACTTGCGAACAACTCTCCGCATCTGACGATCTCGCCGGCTTGGGAAAGTGAGTCGAGTACGGCTGAGATCTCGGTGGTTTTGTCGCCCGAAAATGCGGCAAGCTCACGCAACGCGGAACCTCGTTCGTCAGTCGATGCGATCAGTGTTTTCAAACGCCTCGGCGTATCGAAGAGATCTCTTTCGATCTCCTCGAGGAACTCAAGGGCCTTCTCTGATCGACGCCTCGCGATTTGCGGATCGAGCACGGTACCGCCCGCGATCGTCTCGACCGGCGAATAGGACCGAATGATGAAGCGCTCTCCGGCGAAAATTAATGTCTTCCCCTCTAGCCGGAATCTTGCCAACCCTTGACGGCCGTCGGCGATCTCTTTCTGCGAACCGAAAAGCGACACTCGGGCCATCAGTTCCTTCGTTCCGATATGCACACGCACTCTTTGCCGATCTTTCAGCGCCTTTGCTTCGCGACAAGCTTCTACCGCCGCATCAAAGACGTTCGCAGCTTGAAAGGCACCGACCTCCCCGACGACATCGCCACGGCTGAGATCTCGCCGCTCAATGCCGGCAAGATTTACGGCAACGCGCATTCCCGCTACCGCTTTCTCAATGGTGCGGTCGTGATTCTGCAGCCCGCGTACGCGGGCCGTTCTATCGAGCGGATAAATTTCGCCCTCGTCGCCTGCGCGTATCTCTCCGGCAGCAAGCGTGCCGGTAACGATCGTTCCGAATCCTTTTTGACTAAAAACTCTATCGATCGGCAGCCGGTATGCCTTGCGAAGACTCTTCGACCGGTCTCGCGACAACATGAGCAGATGCTCGCGAAGGTCATCGATCCCGCGTCCCGTCGGCGCATCGGTAACGAAAATGCATGCGTTCTCTAAGAACGAATCCTTGACCAGTTCGCCGACATCTTCGCGGACAAGGTCGATCAATGCATTCTCAGCGAGCGATGCCTTTGTGATGACGATCACGCCGTCCTCGACACCGAGCAAGCGGCAGATCTCGAAGTGCTCGCGTGTCTGTGGCATCACGCCGTCATCCGCCGCGACCACGAGCATCACAGCATCGATTCCCGAAACACCTGCGAGCATATTCCGAACAAAACGCTCGTGTCCCGGCACGTCAATGAACGAGATGTTTCGCTCGCCGGAACGCATCTGGGCGAACCCGATATCGATGGTGATCCCGCGGCGTTTCTCGTCCGGCAGACGGTCGGTGTCAACGCCGGTAAGGGCTCTTACAAGTGTGGTTTTTCCGTGGTCGATGTGACCCGCAGTTCCGATCACAACGCTCATGATGATGTCGCTTCTTCGTCATATTCTTCAAGCCGGCGATAGAGCGTTTTGCGGCCGATATCGAGGGCTCGTGCCGCCGCGGTCTTATCGCCTGCGGTCATCTCGAGCGTTGCCTCGATCAGCTCGCGTTCGACCTCCGGCAGGGTTGCCGGAAGCACAAAGGAGATGCGCGAACCCGTTGTTTTTTGGTAAGAACCGTCTCCGGTCGCACTGCTGATCGATTCCGGCAGGTCCTCAAGCTCGATCCGACGCCCGGAAGCGATGATCACCGCACGTTCGATCGCGTTCTCAAGTTCGCGGATGTTTCCGGGCCAATCGTAAGATGAGAACGCCGCGAGGGCTGCACGCGAGATCCCCGAGATATATCTGCCGCTCTTCTTCTTGTATGTTTCGAGGAAGTGCGTTACGAGCAGCGGAATGTCTTCGCGGCGTTCCCGAAGGGTCGGCAGGACGATCGGGAATACCGAAAGTCGAAAGAAGAGATCGCGTCGGAATTCGCCGGCGGAGATCGCCTTCTCGAGGTCGACATTCGTCGCTGCGATGACCCGCACATCCGTCTTTACAGTACGCCGTCCGCCTAGCCGCGTGAATTCACCATCCTGAAGCACGCGCAGAAGGCGCACCTGCGCCTGCGGCGACATTTCGCCGATCTCGTCGAGGAAAAGCGTTCCGCCGTCCGCTTCTTCAAAACGCCCTATGCGTTGCGTGCGCGCGTCTGTGAATGCACCTTTCTCGTGTCCGAAGAGCTCGCTTTCGAGCAAGGTGTCCGGTATCGCACCGCAGTTGATCTTGACGAAAGGCTTGTCCTCACGGCCCGAACTGTAGTGGATCAGATTCGCGATCAGCTCCTTTCCCGTTCCCGATTCGCCGCTGATGAGCACGGTCGTTGATGCATCAGCAACGCTCAAGGCGAGTTCGATCGCACGCCGGATCTCGGGCGCCTGGCCTATGATCTCGCCGTGCTTTTGATGAAGTTCGCTCTTTAACCGCAGCACTTCCGCCGAGAGCTGATCGCGTTCGAGGGCAGTGCCGATCTGGTCGGCGATGCCTTCGACCAAAGCAATATCGTGTTCGGCGAACGCACTTCCGGCGCTCCATACGAATCCCAAAAGCCCGAATACACGGCCGCCGACACGCACGGGTGCAACAAGAGCGGCCTTTCCGTGCAGCTGAGTATTGAAGAACAAACGGATCGCAAGCGGCATTTGCGAATCAACGAGCTTCACCGTCTTCCCGTCGCGTATGATCTCGCCGATCGCCTTAAAATTATCGACGCTCAGCGATTTGTCGTGCTGCTCGATCATCTTCAGGACCTTGCCGAGCTTAATGCCCTGCGCCGATTTGAACGATGCTAGCGAGATGCGTGTCTCCGACGCGTCAAGCACGCCCAGGGCGCCGTAATCCGCCCCGACAAGGGCGATCGCCCTTTCAAGTACGTCCGCAGCGACTTCCTTAAAGTCGGAGTGACGATTAAGCGTATTTGCGATCTCGAGAAGAGCGGTCGTCCGGTGAGCTTCTTTCTCCTGAGCGGCAAAGAGGCTCGTGTATTGATAGCCGATGGCAAGCTGGCGTGCGATCGATTCGATGAGTTCGACCTCATCATCTAGCCATACACGCGGATTCTTCGTATCGTGGAGTCCAAGCAGTCCAAGGACCTCATCACCGCGGATGACCGGGATGATCAGGAGAGAGCGTGTGTTAAGAGCCGCCGCAAGCATCTTGATGCCCGGTTCTTTCGTTTTCGAAGTGTCGTTGATGCGGATCGGTCTGCGTATATCGATCCTTTCGGCGAGCTTTGCCGCATCGATCGGCAGCGTCAGACCTTCGCTCCGCGGGACAAGCGGATCGCGTCGCCATTCGTGGCTGATCGCAAGCTGCTTGTCGCTGTTGAGTTGGATGAGATCGCACCGGTCGGCATCCGTCATCCGCCCGATCTCAGAAACGACCACATTCAGGAAACGCTCAAGATCGATCTTTGTCGGAAGGTCGTGTGCGAGACGCTCGATAATACCGTCGCGGGCGCCGAGCATCTTGCTGCGCCGTTCGCTACTCAAGGATCGTGCTTCTGTTGCTTCAGACATTTCCGGGAAATACGATCGAGCCTGCCGCGGCTCGAATGCGGTTTAAGAACCTGCAACTCCAAGCCTAGTTTGGCGCCGTCCAGAAAAATGTCAAGTTGACACACTTGGTTAGGGGTTTACTGTGTTGTATTGGCTCATTCGTGCCGTTTCGGCGCAGGCGAAGAAGGCTTTTTCTCGTCCTTGACGATGCGCGGGCGATCGCCGGGATCTGACGTCTTTGAGTTGGATCGGGGCGTTCTTGTGTCGGTCGGTGTTGAAGAGTTCGAATTCGAAGCGTCAACGTTAGCATTTGCGTTGGCATTAGAATTCGCCTTTGTATTATCAGGCTTCGAAACGTAGTCGACGCGTTTTGCACCGGCCTCCGCATCCTCGAGAAGTTCGGCTGCTTCGACATTCTCGGCATCGAGATCGACAGCTTTCTTCAAGGCGGCGATCGCTTCGTGATATTTCGCTAGCTTGATGCGGATCGCGCCGAGCTCGGTCTGGTAGTCGCCGTCCTCCGGCTTGAGCTTGACGGCCTTTTCCAATGCCTCTTCGCTCTCTTTGTCCTTGTTCAGCTTGTTGTAGGCACGGCCCAACGTGTAGTACGCAGCGGCATCATGGGGCGAAGCGGCGATCTCCTTCTTGTAGATCTCGACCGCCTTTTCGAACATTCTTACCGAATTAGATTTTTCCTTTGCCTCTTCCTTCGGGATCGGGTCGCCGGGGAGACGTTCACTAGTGCCGCTGTGTTTTGCCTCGATCTCGAGCAGCGAATAGGCAACGCCCATCTTGAAATACGCCTCGCCGAGGTTCGGGTCGAGCTCGACCGCACGCTTGTATGCCTCGATCGCGTTCTCAGTATCGTTCTCATCGAGCAGCTTGTTGCCCTCGGCAAGGGCCGCAGACGGATCGGCGATATCGGCGAACGAGCGGAGCTGAACCGCGTTGGCATTCGCACCGTTAGCATCGGCTCCGGGCTTGCCGCCGCAGCCCGCCAGCACAAAACAAAAAGCAAAGAGGATCAGTAACCAAAAAACTCTTCTCATAAAACTAACCGGGCGGAAAAATGAACGGCCGGCCCGCAAGCAAATGTACGTGCAGATGAAAGACCGTCTGGCCGCCGTCCGCATTCGTATTGACCACGACCCGATAACCCGCATCGGCAAAACCCTCGCGCCGTGCGAAATTCGCCGCTTCGAGCAAAAGCTTACCAAGTATGCGTTCGTCCGCCGACGATGCCTTGTCTAGCGAATCCATATGCGTTCGCGGCAGAACTAGCACATGCGTCGGCGCCTGCGGTTCGATGTCGCGAATTATTACGCAATCATCGTCCTCGTAGAGCTTTTGTGCCGGTATCTCGCCGGCAATGATCTTGCAAAACAGACAGTCCATCTAAAAACTCCCACTTTGATGCAAAAGACCCGCGTATTGGTCGCCTGCGAAAACCTAGGCCGTCTCGGCATCTGCCGACGAACCTGTTATCCGCTCGATATTCGCTCCCAATGAACTCAGCTTCCTGACGATCGTCTCATAACCGCGATCGATGTGATAGACGCGGTCGATGAGCGTTTCGCCCTCAGCGCACAAGGCCGCAAGCACCAGCGACGCACTCGCACGCAGATCCGAAGCAAGTATCTTCGCTCCCATCAATTTCGTCGGCCCGTTCACGATCGCCGTATGTCCTGTGATCGAGATATCAGCGCCCATGCGTATGAGTTCCGAGGCGTGCATAAATCGATTCTCGAAGATCGTCTCGACGATCTCGGATTCACCTTCTGCCTGTGTCATCAGAGCCATCACCTGAGCTTGCATATCCGTCGGAAATTCGGGATGCGGCTCGGTCCTGACATTTACCGCTCGAAGGCCCATTCCAGAGCGTCTGACACGCAGCGTCGTCGGATTGATCTCTTCGATCTCGACTCCGGCCTCGCGCAGCTTGTCGATGACGGCAACCAGATGATCGGGCCGGCAGCCGCGGATCTCAAGCTCGCCATTGGTGATCGCGGCCGCGACGATGAACGTGCCCGTCTCGATCCGGTCTGCGATGATCGTATGCTCGGCACCATTCAGGGCCTCGACGCCGTCGATCTCAAGCTCGCTCGTTCCTGCTCCGCGAATTCTCGCTCCCATCTTGTTCAAGAGGTCCGCGAGATCGTCGATCTCAGGTTCGCGAGCGGCATTTTTGACGACCGTGCGGCCTTCGGCAAGCGAAGCTGCCATCATCACGTTCTCGGTGCCCGTAACGGTCACTTTCTCGAAATCAATAACGGCGCCCCTTAGACGGCCTTGAGGAGCCGTAGCAACGACATCGCCGGATTCGAGCGAAACGTGCGCTCCGAGCTGTTCGAAAGCCTTCAGATGCAGGTCGATCGGACGGGTGCCGATGGCACAGCCGCCGGGCAAGCTCACTTTTGCGCGGCCGAAACGGGCAAGCAGCGGCCCGAGAGCCAGAACGCTCGCACGCATCGTCTTTACAAGCTCATATGGAGCTTCGAAAATATCAACATTCGCGGCATTGACCTTGTGCGTACGCAGTTCCGGCGTAAGGACGGTCGCACCGAGATCCTCGAGCAGCCGTCTCTGTGTGATCAGGTCTTTGACGTATGGGACATTGTGGAGTGTAACTGTCTCGGCGGTCAGCAGAGTCGCCGCCAGACACGGTAATGCGGAATTCTTTGCACCGCTGATCTCGACCTTGCCTCGGAGCGGGACGCCTCCGCTAATCAAAAATTTATCCATTCGGTAAACTCTAAGATATTCTTATGCGTATTAGCAAAATAAGTTATCAGAAGCACCGCGATATTTCGAGGTGGGCCGGTCGTACAAATGTGTTGAACAACGCAGCTTTTCGGACAAACGCGGCCTCGAAACGAAACATCCAACTATCAGGTTCAGGGAACGTCAACAGTTTGGTTAGCTTTTGACCTGTATCGCCCGAACCACTCACACCGGCGGGTTGCCCTCCTACCCGCCGGTCTTTTCATTTTTGGCGGATCTTGTCGAGGATGACACGGGCCTGGCTAACGTGCCGTTCCTCGTGTCCATTTCGAATGACCATCCATTCCGGAGCCGTAAGTTCACCCAAATACGGGTGCGGTATGCGATGCTTTGTAAGATCAGCATTCTCAAGGCCTTCGCGAAGGGCGGCCAAGGCCGCAAGCGAGTCTTCGAGCCGCAGTATGCTGTCAGCGATCGGGATCTCGCCCGTCGGCTGCACAGTTTCGGGAGCAACAAGCTTTTCGGACGCGAATTTCCCGAGCGTCGAACCAAAGCTGTCGGAGATCGCAAGCGGAATCTTTCCGTCCGCTCGCGGCATACTATCGGCCTTGGCGGCGATTTTGTCCACAACCCACAATATCCGGTCGTCAACCAGCGCCATATGCTCGAAAATGCTTCGGAGCGTCCACGTCTCGCCGTCCGCAAGCACCCCGGATTCTTCCGGAGTGATCGAACCCGCAAATCCTAGTGTTTCTTTTCGAACAGCCTCGGCCGTCTCGAATATTTCGTCGATCGAATTGAATTGCATAGCTATTTTTGCTGTGCGGCTGTGGGCTGGCCGGAAAGTATCAGTCTGTGCCACCTGGCAAAGCTCGTAACGCTGTCGGCGTCATTCTGCATTCTTTTCACGAACGCCGTGCGGAAATAGATCAGTTCCGGCTGCGGCCACTCGACCTGAACGATCGGATTGAAAGACACGAGCGTCTTTGGATCGGGCAAAGTGGTTGCTGAAAGATCGGGCGCCGCCGCCGGGACCGCATTCGCGTTTCCGTTTGCGTTCGTGTCTTGGCCTTGGAGCTTTAGCTGCTGTTCGCGGTCAAACGCCTGCGACGACAGGAGCAGTTGGTTCCGAAGCGGGATCGCGGCCTGCGTGGGGGTGGTCCCGACCGCATCATACACGCGGATCTGAGTGTCGAACGCCGTCACGACCTTTGTCGAATCAGGCGAGAAGACAGGCCGCACGGCGGTCAAATTGTCATCAAGACGCCGTTCGCGCCCGTTCGTCTCGACGGTACGCAGTCGGCCTACAGGCATCCACGATTCGCCTTTCATCGCTGCCAATCCGTCGAAATATTCCCACTCACGCGATGTGATCGCAAGGGCCGCGAGCATTGAGCTGTCGGGCGCCCAGGCGTAGTAGAAATAGATCAGGCCTTCGGTCTGTGTGATCGGCTTTACGCCCGTACCGTCATTCTCACAGATGTATATCTGCTCGGAGCCGAAGGTAAGAATGCCTTTCGGAGCCTCGGGCGTTGTCCCGGCGGCGGGCCGTCCTTCGGGTGTAGGCGCCGCTTCCGCCGGCTGTTCTGCAGGAGATGCCGCGGCGGTCGGCGAAGCGTCCGGATGCGGCGTTTTAGCAGAGCTGGGCGATGCACCCGGCGAAGGCGTCGGTGTCGGATCGACGCCGCGTGTCATTGCAGCGAACGCTACCTTCACTGAATTCGGCGACCAGGAGATCGAATCCGGGAAATGTACTGCCATCGAGTCCGACGAGATCTTGCGGACGAGCTTGCCGTCCGGAGAGTAAACATCGAGCCGATATTCGGCAACACGGTCGGCTGCGGCCCGATAGACCGCGAGAACATACTTCTTGTCCGGCGAAGTGATCGTGCGGTCGAGAAATTCCTGCGGTCGGCTCTGATCGAAATCTGCCTGAACCGCCGCATTCTTCTCTTCGGCGGCATTGAGGGGAAGCTGCGGTGCCGGAACGTCCGCCTCGTATCGATAGTTCAAACGCACCGCAGGCATATTCGCGATCGACGCAGCGGCAGGATCAGCGATCACAGGACCGCGGCATGCTGCCGAGAGCGCAGAAAGGACGACGAAGGCCGCGAACGCCTTGTTTCTAAAAGGCCGGGAATTACTGATCCGCATTCAGGTATTGCTTCTCGAGCGTTTGCTGCTCGGCAGTCGGATTCGCCATTTGAGAAATGCTATACATCTTTCGCGGATCCGCTCCGAGAGTTATCTCGATGTCACGCATCTTGTCGAACCGGAAGATCGTCAGGTTGATCTTATCGCCGACCTTCTTGTTCGCAGTCCATGTCGAAAGGAACGAATTCGTCGCACGATAACCGTCAACGGCAACGATCTGATCACCAGTGTTGAGACCTTGTTCGTATGCAGGCGAGCCTGCAGGAATTGCTCTTACGGTCAAATTACCGTTCGCCTCGGTCAATTCGGCACCGAGGTAAGGTTTGCCGCCGCCGCTCGTATTGACCGCGAGCCCGATGCCGTTCAGGAACGAGTTCCAATCGACCTCGGCCGTGCCGCGAACATATTTCGAAAAGAGATCGTCGAGCGAGACACCAGCCGCCGCTTCAGTCAATCGCTGATAATCGGCCGGTGTGTAATTCTTGCCCTTTTTGTAAAAATCGTTGTAGAGAGCACGCATCACATCATCGAGCGACTTCGTGCCCTTGCTCGCTTCGCGGATCTTCAGGTCGATCAGCATATTCACGAGCTCGCCCTTATCGTAGTACGAGATCTGCGTGTTCATCGAGTTCTCATCCTGCCGATAATATTTGATCCAGGCATCAAAGCTCGATTCCTCGAGACTTTGCTCCAAACGGCCCGGAAGAGCATCGAGGCGCCGGATGGCGTCGGCCTTTCCGGCGAGATATTCCTGAGGCGAGATAAGCCCGGCCCGCAGCAGAAGCAAGCCGGAGTAATACTCTGTTCCGCCCTC
>Ga0138256_10005081_pt1 | contig 13925 bp, 10 predicted proteins | sample KNB2016incub_MG_FD_105486 | JGI IMG/M metagenome (GOLD analysis project Ga0138256, IMG submission 105486) | Active sludge microbial communities from wastewater in Klosterneuburg, Austria - KNB2014incub_MG | ecosystem: Engineered > WWTP > Activated sludge > Unclassified | place: Austria...
ACCCGATCGAACAGGAAGGCACGTATCCTCTGCCGGAAGCTCAACGCGACCGCTTCCTGTTCAACGTCGTCGTTGACTATCCCTCTCGCGACGAAGAAGGTGAGATCATCGATCGCACGACTTCGACAATGTCTGCCAAAGTAGAACATGTCGTTTCCGGAGCTGAGATCATCGAATACCAGCAGACAGTTCGCCTGGTGCCGCTGCCAGACCATGTCAAACAATTCGTCCTGAATCTGGTGCGTTCGGCCCGCCCAAAAGATCCAACGACCGCTCCCTGGGTCCGTGAACTCATCGAATGGGGTCCTGGTCCACGCGCATGCCAGCAATTGGTTCTCGGTGCAAAAGCCCGAGCCCTGTTGCGTGGCCGTCATCATGTCACTCTCGATGACGTCGAAGCGTTATCACTCCCCGTGCTGCGTCATCGCATCGTCCCCACATTCAACGCCGAAGCCGAAGGAGTCAGCGTCGATGACCTCATCCGCAGGCTGGTGCGTGAACTGCCAAAGGCCTCGAAGCAACTGTTGTGAATGACCAATGTCCAAATCCCAATGACCAATGAAAAACAGCTACGCTCCCATTGGTCATTCCTTCATTGGTCATTGGTCATTCCCTCATTGGTTATTCCCCTCCCATGCCTCACGTTTCTGACGTTTTATCCGCTGGCGATATTGCCAAATTCTCAAACCTCCAGATTTTGGCTCGGGGCGTTGTTGAGGGTTATTGTTCGGGGCTCCATCGGTCGCCGCACAAAGGATTCAGCGTCGAATTCAAGGAGCATCGTTCCTACGTCCCTGGCGACGACATCCGGACGATCGACTGGAAACTGTTCGGCAAGACCGACCGGCTTTACATTCGCGAATACGAAGAAGAGACCAATCTGCGATGCACGATCCTGCTGGATTCCAGCGGATCAATGGCTTACAGCGGATCGCGGAGCAACGGGAGCACGAAGCACGATTACGCTGTTCGAACGGCAGCATGTCTGGCCTATTTAATGCTGCAGCAGCAGGACAGTGTCGGACTGGTGACGTTTGATAAACAAGTCCGCCGCTATATTCCTCCGCGCGCCCGGCCCAAACATCTGCATGCGATCATCAATGAGCTAAAGAGCCAGAAGCCGGAGTTCGAAACAGAACTTGGCGACGTCTTTCACGAGATGGTCGTCAAGATGCATCGCCGCGGTCTGCTGCTCATCATTTCCGATCTGTTTGCGGACGTGGATCGGCTGATGAAGTCGCTCGCACAGTTTCGACATGCCAATCACGAGATCATCATCTTTCAGATCTGGGATCCGGACGAATTGGATTTTCCGTTTCGCCAGTGGACTCAGTTTCAATCGCTCGAAGCGGCATCCAATCGACATCTCGTCGATCCCGCCCAGATTCGCCGCGCCTACCTTGAAAAGCTGGCGCAGTTTCGAGACCAACTGGCCAAAGGCTGCAACCGCCATCGCATCAGTCTCGTCCCCATGACCACCGACCAACCCCACGCCGATTCCCTCGCCGCGTATCTTGCATTGAGGAACGCGCGATGACATTTCTCAACGGAGCTCTTGCATTTGGTGCGGCGGCGTCTTTGATTCCGCTGATCATTCATATCCTCAACCGCAGTCGATTCAAGACGGTGGAATGGGGGGCCATGCATTTGCTGGAATCGGTGATCAAGGTCAATCACAAACGATTCCGACTCGATCAACTTATTCTGTTGCTCGTGCGTTGCGCGATTCCGGTGCTGCTGGCGTTGTGTCTCGCGAAACCCGTGCTGACGGGATCTCGATTGCTCGAAGGCGATTCGCCGGTGTCGCTGGTCATTCTGCTCGACACGAGTTATTCCATGGACGCTGTCGATCCGTCCGGCACGCGATTCGACAGCGCCGTCGATGCGGCCTGCGCCATCATCGGCGCGGCCAGTCGCGGATCAGAAGTCGCTGTCATCCAAACCGGTGGCCGACCGACGCCGTTGTTTGACCAGCCCGTATTTGATCCGGACGCCGTGATTCGCAAGCTAAAACAGTCACAGGCGGGCTACGGTGCCAGCGACATGCAGGCATCGCTCGACGAAGCCATTGCAACCCTGTCCGGCATGTCCCACGCGAGACGAGAGCTGATCGTCATCAGTGATTTTCAGCCGGGCGACTGGGACGCCATTGGCTCCAGCGCGGCAGATTCGATCCGACGTCAGGTGGATGCCATGTCCATCAAGCCCGAATTGACTCTGCTGCCAATCGGCCAGCCGGTCAGCGGCAATGTGTCGGTTGAATCGCTCGAATTTCCTCGTCGCGCGCTGGGTGTTGGCCAGCAACTGGCCGTGCGAGCCAACGTAAGAAATCACGGTACAACCCCAATCGATAATGTCCGCGTGATCCTGCGAATTGACGGAGTCGAATCGTCCGTGTCGCAAATCGCGCTGACCGCGAGCGGAACCACCCAGACATTGTTTCCGTGTACGTTCGATAAGGCGGGTTCTCATGTGATTGAGGCCGAAGTGACCGTTGATGATCCGCTGGCCGATGACAATCGTTACGCCGCCGCCGTCACGATCTGGGACAGCATCAACGTGCTGCTGGTCGATGGTGATCCGAGTACTCAGCCACTGCAGAGCGAAACCGATTATCTTTCCATCGCCCTCACGCCGTTTACCTTCGGACGCATGCGACTGGCCGATCTCGTGCAGACGCAGACGATCCTGGCAAAAGACGTCAACGAAGAACTCCTAAAGACCGCTCGGGTCGTCGTGCTGGCCAATGTGTCGAAACTGGAACCTGCTCAACTGACCGCGCTGACCGCATTCGTTCAGGATGGCGGCGCGCTGCTGGTGTGCGCCGGCAATAAAATCGATCTGGATTGGTATCGCGAAAACATGTTTACAAGCGGCACGGGATTGCTTCCCTCGATCTTTGGTGCTCCGCGAGGGAAGATCGACGAGACTGGCAAGAGTGCTCACATTGTCGCCCAGCACTTCGAGCACCCGGCATTGGAGTTCTTTAACGAAGCCTCCAACGGCGACTTGTCGGCGGCTGAGATTCGACAATGGCATGAACTAACGGATATCGATCCCAACGCGGGATCGACGGTCGTTGTGCGATTGGACAATGGAGATCCTCTGCTGGTGGAACGTCGCTTCGGCGAAGGTGTCGTCATGCAACTGGCGACCGCGTGCGATGCCGACTGGTCCGACCTGCCGCTGCGACCGTTCTTCGTGCCACTGATGCAACAACTTGTCACGACGATGGCGTCAGGAATTCTGCCTCCCCGCAACATCACAACCGGCGAACCCGCCGTCGCCGTGTTCGCCAACGTCCCTTCTCCCCCGGACTCGGGGGAGAAGGTGGCCGAAGGCCGAATGAAGGGGCAAGACGCATCGCTCACATTATCCGTCGTTACACCCGACGGTTCGCGTCGCACGGTGCATACGTTGCCCCAGGGAAAAACTCAGGTGGCGAGATTTGATGGCACACAGCGGCCCGGCGTCTATGCAATGTCCACGGGTTCGGCCGAGACGCTGCACTTCGTCGCGGAAACCTCGCGTGATGAATCAGACCTGTCAGTTCTCAATGAACCCGGACTCGTGTCGCTGTCGCAAAATATGGCATCGACGCTGATCAAATCATCGGCTGAGTATCTCGCCCAGGATCGACTGCGGCGACATGGTCAGGAAATCTGGAAATACGTCCTCGCCGCGCTGCTGGCGTTCATGTTCCTGGAACTCGTCCTGCAACAGCGATTTGCGAGGGTCCGAACATGACCAGCCTCCGTTTTGTCGGCGATGTCCCGTTATGGCTTGGCCTGTTGCTGGCATTCATCGTCTGCACGCTGTCGTGGTTGTATTACAGCCGCGAGAGTTTTGATTTGCCGCGGCGGCTGAAGTGGTTTCTGCCACTGCTGCGTTCGCTGGCGTTCTTCCTGGGGATCATGGTCCTCACGGGTCCCGTGCTGCATCATCGCACGATCATCGGCGAACTGGGTCGCGTCAAGATTTACCTCGACGCTTCCCGCAGTATGACGATGCAGGATCGGCACATGTCCATCGGCCGCAAACTCCTGATTGCCGAACAACTCGGCTGGATCACCGAAGGACATGTCGATGCAACGCTTCTGAAGCTGGCGGATGAACTCGCTGATGCGCGACGCGAGTTGACAAACGCCATCGCGGACAAATCCGCCCCCTTGTCAACACCATGATTTCAGCGGCGTTTCAGTCAAAACTGAAATCCATGCAGCCGCGGCTTCCGACTGCAGTTGCCGAACGATTTGCCACGGAACTTATCCAGCCGCTGGACGCCCTGGTCGCGACACAGGACGGTGCTGACAGCAACAACGAAGCCGCCGTCACGCAGTTGACCGCCCTGGCCCAGGTCTGCGAATCCATCGAAACGGACATTCGCAAATCCTTTGACGATTCCATCACCGACATCGTCAACTCCGGCGACGAATCGATCCAGTCCGTGCTGGCCATGTTTGATGAAACGCCACGTTGGCGGCGAGCGGAAATGGAGCTTGCCGAATCATCTGCCAAAGTTCTGACGACACTGCGGGAGAAACACGACGTCGAAGTCCTTGTCCTCTCCGGCGAAGAAGCAACAATCGAAAACTCCGTAGGATGGGCTTCCAGCCCGTCCAGGAATTCCACCGAAAATCCAGCTGCGACTTCGCTCCCGCCACTCGAAACATTCTCCAACATCACCGACCTCAGCACCGGCATCGTCGCCACGCAAAAAGGCATCGCAGCCGCCGCAACCACAACAGAATCCGAGCCTGCGGCGGCGCCGCCCAAAACCGCAATCGTGCTGATCACAGACGGCCAGCATAACTCAGGTCCGTCACCGCTGCAGACGGCCCGCGTGCTGGGAAATCAGGGCGTCGCCTTTTTTGGCGTGTCCGTCGGAGCGACTCAGCAGGCATCTGACCTTGCGGTCGTGGGCGTGGAATATCCGGACCTCGTCTTTCAAAAAGACACCGTTCGCGGCGTGATGATCATTCGCGACCAGGTAGCCGCTGGCAGACCGTTCGTCGCACAGATTCGCTACGCAGATGAAGTCCTCTGGGAAAAGCAACTGGTCACACAGAACACCGCCGAGCGTCGCATCGAGTTTGAATTCAAGATCGATGAACTCGTCACTCGCATTGGCGCTCAGTTTGCGTCGGATATCAAGCAGCATGCTGTTCCCCTCGCGTTTGAAGCCTCGATCGCTCCGCTGCCGGAAGAATCGGAAACGGACAACAACCAGCGCGAGATTCGGCTCGCGGCGATTGTTTCCAGCTACAAGGTCATGATCATCGACGGACGCTCGCGCTGGGAAACTCGATACCTTCGTAACGCCTTCGAACGAGACGAACAGTGGTCCGTGAACACGATCATCGCGGGTGCCGGCACCGACGATGCCGTCCTGCGACGGGGCGATCAGGACGGCCAGTTCCCCGCGACACGCGAGGCCTTGTTTCAGTACGACATGATCATTTTCGGCGAAGTCGAGGCGAATCTGTTCTCCCCGCAGGATTTTGACTGGCTGCGTGAATTCGTCGAAATTCGCGGTGGCGGCATGGTGTTCATTGATGGTCAGCGACGCACGCTCCTTCAATTGACGGAGACCAGTCTCGAAAGTCTGCTGCCAATTGAATGGGTTCCGGAACCCATCACCTCCAAACCCACTTCTATGCAGCTGACCGAAAAGGGCGCTTCTGAGAGCGCACTGCGACTTGTCGGTGACGACCAGGAGAATCGCCGTTTCTGGACTGAACTTCCAGCCCCGCACACACTTGTCGCCGTGCGAGCGCTGCCCGGATCGGAGATCCTGGTGGACGTCACTGTTGACGGCCAGCCGCATCCGGCAATCGTAACGCGCGCCTTCGGGGCCGGTCGAGTTCTCTATTTCGCCTTCGACGAAACCTGGCGTTGGCGTTACAAGGTCGCCGACATGTGGCATCAGCGGATTTGGAACCAGTTGGCCAAATACGTGATGCCACGCCCGTTTTCAGTCAGTGATGAATACGTGTCGATCGACACCGGATCGGTGCGATATGATTTCGGATCAACCGTTGATGTTCGAGTCCAGTTGATGGGGCTCGACGCCAAACCCGCCGTCGGTGCCACCGCCGATGCGCTCGTCTGGAAGAATGGTCGTATTGTCTCGACCATCAGTTTGAACACCGACGCCGATGTACCGGGCATTTATCGCGGTCGTTTCGGAGCCTTGCCGGAAGGCGACTACGAAGTTTCCGTGCGAGCGTCCGGCTACAGCGAATCCGCCCTGAAAGCCCGCAGCCGTTTCGTCGTGCTGCCGCCAGAATCCGGTGAGATGACTCAAACCGCCGCGAACGAACCTCTCCTCAAGCAAATTGCCGCAGCATCAGGCGGTGCGTTTCTTCGCGAAGAAGACATGAACCTACTCCCTGAACTCCTGAGCCCACTCAGCACCGGCCGCGTTATCGAATCTGACACGCTCATCTGGCAAAGCTACTGGTGGTTCGCCGCCATCATCCTGCTGCTGACGGTCGAATGGATCCTGAGAAAAAGAGCTGGGCTGTTGTGATGCAAGAACAAATACAGCCAGGACTGCCCGGCAAAACGTCACCAATCTTACTTATCCGAAAGCGACGCGCGGCTTCGTCCTTCGCCTTTGATAATATTTCGAAATTTCTCGGGTGGTTTAACCCGAGCCAACGAGCCAACGGCGTGGCGGGCGAAGGGCGTAACGAACGCTGAGTCGGCCTCGCTGATGTGCCGGATCGGACCTGAGACTGGTTCAACTCCTATATCTGGCCACCACTTCTCTCCACTTCCTTGGCGTCGAAGCATAATTTCGATAGCCTGCCACTTGGCGGTCGGGATCTGGTTCTCGGGTCGCAGGACCGAAGCGTAGGGGAGAGCTACACGTGTCAGAAGTTCTTGATAGTTTTCAGATCGAATGGCATGGCAACACAGTTGTCGTGACACCGGCGGCGAATGTCGATTCCCTGAACTGGGACCTTGTTGAGCAGGCGGCGGATCTTGTGATGGAGCCGCTCGAGGCGCAGGAAGCCCCAATGGTGATCGTGGACCTCAGTCGGGTCGGCTATTTCGGCTCAGTCTTTCTCGCCCTGCTGCTGCGATGTCATAAGTTCGTGAAGAAAAAAGGCGGCGAACTTGTGCTGTGCGGAGCCAGTGAGATGGCGATGGAACTCCTTCGCATCACAGCGCTGGACACAATCTGGGCGATCTACAAGACGCGGGAAGAAGCCATGCAGGCGTTGTTGAATTAAGTTACTAAGTTGCACGGAGGCCCAATGAAACCCCTGAAACGTTCGCCGCTGAAGCATGTCGCTGAATCCGAGATGGATGTGATCGAACATGTAGTCGAGTTGAAGCAGCATTCGGAACTCATCGAGGAAATTAAGCAGACCGCCGACAAGTTGCAGCGCGATGGTGCCACGCGCGGCGACCTGAAAATTCTCAGCCGCGCGCTCAAGGAACTGCGATACGCCTTCAAGGTTTTTGCACCCTATCGGAAGCATCGCAAGGTAACAGTCTTCGGATCCGCACGCACGTTGCCCGATCATCCCTGCTGGAAGGCGGCGGAAGAGTTTGGTCGCCGGATGGCAGAAGAACAATGGATGGTCGTCACCGGTGCCGGTGGTGGAATCATGGAAGCCGCGCATCGAGGGTCGGGGCGCGAAATGGCGATGGGGCTGAACATCTTGCTGCCGTTCGAGCAGGAAGCCAACTCTGTCATTGCCGGCGACCCAAAACTCGTCAATATGAAGTATTTTTTCACCAGAAAACTTCTGTTCGTCAAAGAAGTCCATGCCCTTGTCACGTGCCCCGGTGGCTTCGGCACAATGGACGAAACCTTCGAAGCGTTGACCCTGGTGCAGACCGGCAAGCGGGATTTGATGCCCATCGTGCTGCTGGATGAACCTGGTGGGACGTACTGGAGCGCGTTCCTGAAATATGTCCGCGACGAATTGCTCGACAACGGGCTGATTTCGCCGGGGGACTTGTCGTTGTTCAAAGTGACCGACAATGTTGAAGAAGCTGTTGAAGAAGTGCTTGGCTTTTACAGCGTTTACAACAGTATGAGATTTGTGCGAGATCTATTGATCCTGCGGCTTCATGTCGAGCCGACAGACGAATTCGTGGCGCGGCTAAACGACGAATTCCATGATATTTGTGAAAGCGGAACAATCGAAAAAGCGGGGGTACATCGCCTGGAAGCCGATGACGAACACCTTGCCCACCTGCCGCGTCTGAACCTGATTTTCAACCGCAAAGCGGTCGGTCGGTTGCGTCAGATGGTGGATATCATCAACTGCGAACTGGAATCGTAGGCAGATGGGTTGTTGACAGCGCAAAGTACAACATCTGAAAAGACATTGTCCCTTCTCCCCCTGGCAAGGGGGGCTATGGATTTATATAAGGCTGTCAATCCTCGTTCCAGGGCTCCAGCCCTGGAACGCACTGCACTGGAGGCTCCTGCCTCCTGCGACAATCTCGCGAGGCAGGAGCCTCGGGAGCAGTGTGTTCCGAGGCAGGAGCCTCGGAACAAAGGACATTCATTCAGACCGCGTGAAGTATCACCTCTATGCAAGACTCTCAACTGCTTGACTCCATTGTGCCAATCCTTCCCGCTGATCGATCCAGCGGGATTGGCTGCGTTGGTGCGGGATTTATCATGGCCGACTGTCAGCTTGTGGCTTATCGACAGCACGGCCTCAATCCGGTCGCCATCACGTCGCGGACAAAAGCGACTGCCAAAGCGGTGGCAGAACGACATGGCATTCCCAGCGTCGTTGAATCTGTTGAGCAAGTCGTGGCGCATCCGGAGGTTCGTGTTCTGGATATCGCAGTGCCTCCGGATTACCAGGCGGAAATGATCCGCCGCGCTGTGAGTGCGCCAAATCGACTGCAGGCCATCCTGGCACAGAAGCCACTGGGAGTGGATTATCGCGAAGCCCTGGAACTCGTGAAGTTGTGCGAAGACGCGGGGATCGTGCTGGCAGTCAATCAGAACATGCGCTTCGACCAGTCTGTACGCGCCTGTCGCGAACTGATCAGCACCGGGACGCTGGGAACACCAGTTCTGGCGACGATCGACATGCGCGCGATTCCACACTGGATGCCGTGGCAGGAGCGTCAGGGCTGGGTCACATTGCGAATCATGAGCATTCATCACCTCGACACATTTCGTTACTGGCTGGGTGATCCGGAGCGAGTCTTCGCGAGCGTCGCACCAGATCCGAGGACCGCACAGAAGTTCGCACACCGCGACGGAATCGCCCTGTACATTCTGGAGTTTCCCGGCGGCGTACGGGCCTCGTCATGGGATGATGTGTGGAGCGGTCCGGCTCGCGAGGGCAGCGCCGCCGACATCGGGATTCGGTGGCGTGTTGAAGGGACAACTGGTCTTGCTCGAGGCACGATCGGCTGGCCGGGTTATCCAGAACGTGTCCCCAGCACGATCGACTATTCTACGACAGCCGACAATGGAGCGTGGCACTCTCCGCGCTGGGACAGCGTGTGGTTTCCAGATGCTTTTATCGGGCCGATGGCTGAGCTATTGTGCTCGCTTGAGCAAGATCGAGTGCCGACCATCAACGCATTTGATAATCTCAACACAATGGCCCTCGTTGACGCATGCTATTTGTCGGCCGCTGAACATCGCGCGGTGAGCCCTCAGGAGATCGTCGAACAGGCAACTTGACATGACAGGATTCTCAAGTCCTAATCTGAAATTTCAAAAAGGTGCATTCTGTGTACGATGAAAATCCCTATGCCGTGCCGGAGTCAGTCAGTGGACAGAATCCGTATGATTCAACGCTCGCCATGCCGACAGATCGCTTTTACGTTGACGGCGATCTCATCATGTGCGGAACACCAGTGGCATTACCTGCGATCTGCGTGATCTCAGGAGAAACAGAAGATTTGATACCGGTGACGAAAACGGTGACGTGGGTTCCAAAGTGGATCTATATCACCCTCCTCGTCGGGCTGCTGATCCTTCTCATCGTGTACCTAATTCTTCGCAAACAGTGTAAAGTCAGTTACTACATGTCCCGTCGGTTGAGGAACCGTAAACGGTGGATGGTGTTCTTTGGATTCCTCTGCTTTGTCGGTGCCTTCATCAGTCTGATTGCTGGCGGAAATTCGGATCTGCCTGAGGTTTTTATTCCGTTGGGACTCGTCGCCTTCGTTGGCTCTCTCGTTTTGTTCATTCTTGGGCAGCCACCACTCGGAGTTGCGCGACAGGAAAAAGGGACAACGTTCTGGCTGAAGGGATTTAAGCCTGCGTTTTTTGATCAACTCCGTGTCATGTATTCGAATCAGGGCTGAGCACACAATGGTCAGACTCGATCGAATTTACACGCGTGGCGGCGACGGCGGTATGACGAGCACCGGCGGAGGGCAGCGGGTTTCCAAGCTGAATGGCCGAATTGTGGCTGGTGGTTCAGTGGATGAAATCAACTGCACGATCGGAGTCGCGATTACTGCAGGAACCAGCGCGGAGCTTTCGGAAGTACTCAGCGGACTGCAACAGTTCCTGTTCGATCTGGGGGCAGACTTGTGCGTGCCGCTGCCCACTGACGATGAACCCGACAGGCTTCCGACACGGCTGTCCAAAGACGATGCGACACAACTGGAACGGCTGATCGATCAGTTTTCTGAACGTCAGGCACCACTCAACAGCTTTGTTCTTCCGGGCGGCTCACCTGCGGCGGCTCACCTGCATCTGGCTCGCAGCATCTGTCGTCGTGCCGAACTGGATGTGCTTCGGCTGAAGGAAACGGAGCCGCTGAATCCGGCGATTGCAATTTGTCTGAATCGACTCTCGGATTTCCTGTTCGTACTGGCCCGCGCCGCCAATGATGATGGCAGGAATGACGTGCTCTGGACACCGCGCCGCGTGGAAAGCTGAATTTATACTTCACGCGGTCCAGACTGAGGTACTTTCAGAGGCAACGTTTTGCATGTCCCTTCTCCCCCTGGCAAGGGGGAGAAGGTGGCCGACAGGCCGGATGAGGGGGCTGACCTGGAGTTCATACGATGAACCAGAAAACAGTGGATTCTTCCCCCTCACCCTAGCCCTCTCCACCGTGGAAAACGTGTCCAGTTGGAAAATCAATTGCGGGGGAGAGGGGACAATCGCAAGAAAATTCACAGCATCACTTAATCTGCCGATAGATTAATTGCCCCAATCCTTGCCACCCAGCGCCTTGTTGTCGTCGATCCATTCCTTCAGCGCCTGCTGATCGGCTTGAGGCACTTTGGAGTTATTAACGACCATGGGCACGGCAATCTTGACGGCAAAATCAAATGACTCTTTGACGGCCGGCGACTGTGGTGCCCGATTCATCATCCCCTGCGGCAGCATGGGCGGCTGTTTGGCAAGGCCGTTCTTGTCGGCATGGCGAAATGCAAAGAACAGGTCCGCTCCGCACTGTTGCCACGCCGGATGCCCTGGAGCCCGGTTGAAGTAAACACTGGCCTCGAGCGCCAAATTGGCGACTTTCCATGCGAGTGGATCGAATACCACCTGATTGTCGTAGGCGCCCTGACCGATTCCGTGCGCCGCGCGACAACGGACCTCCAGTCGTCGAGATTGATCATCGACAAGCTTCACAAACGTTCGTATGACATTGGTGTCTTTGCGACCGACTGACTTTCGAGGTGACGTGATATTAAACAGAGCATCAACCAGCACCAGCTGATAGCTCCATTCGGCACAGGGATCCTCAAGTTCAGCGGCAATCGCGTCAGCAACGGCATCCTGCTCCTGCGGGATCACAGCCGTATTCGCCAACACAAAGCCAACGGCTTCAGCAGCGTTGACTTTGACGGCATCCGGCTGGTCTGCGTCCTTCAGAATTCCGACCAGTGCCGCGAGCGACTCGCTGTGTGTGTCTGTGCGAGTTTGCTTTTTTTCGACATAAAGCTGTTTCAGAATCTGAATCGCGACGACACGGGCGTCCAGGCTGTTGTCGAACATCTGTTTCGCGACGGAGAGAACGACATCGCAGTATTTCTGCCGATACCTCCGTTGTTCCTGAGCATTCCCAATCTGATTGCCAGCATTCCGAATCTCGCGATCCATTTCGTTGAAAAGGCCCTTCACGTTGTCCGGATTCGCGACGAACGCGGCATCGGTTGCCTGAAACAGTCGATACTGCAGGAACAGACTCAGATTCTCCAGATCAGCCGCGTTTGACGCTCCGGTCAGTGTTCCGGACAGCACATTGCGCCGCATTTCCTGATACTGCTTTTCTGGAATTCTCGCCAGTGGACTGTTGATCGCACGGATCTTTCGAGCCAGCGCATGCTGATCGATCACTTTTTGGACGCAGTTCAGTCCGGCTGGATTGTCCTGACCAGGCTCTGTGGGAGCGGGAGATTCCTGTTGCACTGTTGCCGCTGCGGGGGCATCGGGCTCGTCGCCTGGAACGCCGGAACCAGCAGCGGGCGGTTGTGCGACCGTACTTGCCTGAGTCTGAAGACTTCCATGTGCGAATAAGCACAACGCCATGATGAACAGTGCGTATCGGCCGGCAGTGACGATGTCACGCAGGAAATGATTGCGGCAGGCAACAACAGGCATAGGCTCACCAAGACAGGAAGACTTCGATGTCTCGTTGGTTTTTCGGGAATCTGCTAAACATGACAGGTTCCAAGGTTCACGTCCAGAATCAGAACTCACGGAACGCAACAAATCAACTGTTTCGTGCCTCAGTCCCGGCAGGACTGGCAATATCGCATAATCGTTGGTCAGGTTCCAGTTGACCGAACATCCAAATCTTCCCACTTGCCAACTCAGAATCCGCATAACCGATTTTATTGGCTGCGGCACTGGCGAACGGCCACGTGGGGATATCCGGGGTTTCCGATCACGGCAGTCTATCGACCGCCACCACCGGATGCTCGCAAGGGTGAGCGGCGGAATTGCGTCACGGCACCCATCAATGCCCGGTGCTGGCCACTTTCGGAGGCTTCCGGTGCCCGTAGAACGAATACAGCAACGGGACGAGATTGAACAGGAGCAGCGTCATTAGCATGCCACCGACGACCACGATTGCCAGCGGGCGCTGAGACTGAGAACCTACTTTGGTCGCCAGCGCGGCTGGCAGCAATCCAAGAATTGCCGCCAGCGCAGTCATCGTGATCGGGCAAACCAGGTGCTCAATTCCGTGAATGATCGCGGTATGAACATCATGTCCGGCGCGGCGCAGGTCATTGAAAGAACTCACCATCAGCAGTCCATTCATCACCGCGACCCCCAGAATCGAAATGAACCCCACTGCCGCGCTGATGTTGAAATTGAGTCCGGTAAACAGCAGAGCCCAGACCCCACCCAAACTCATGGCCAGGACATTCGTGTAGACAACCATCGCATCTCGCAATGAAAAGAAGGCGAGGTACAACATCACCAGAATCAGGGCAAACGCGACCAGTACAGTCCCCAGCATCCGGTGCTCTGCTTCCTGCATCTGCTGGAACTCACCGCTCCAGATTGTAGAGTATGGCTTTTCGATCAGCGGCTCCACGGCTCTCTGAGCTTCCGCAACTGTACTGGCGAGGTCACGTTCGCGGACAGCAAACTTGATTGCAATCAGCCGCCGTCCCTGTTCCCGGTTAATGATCGACGCTCCACTGCTGGCGAACGAACCATTCGGATCCGGATTACCGTCCTTATCATGCGGAGTGACCATGTCGCCAAGCCTCCGCCGCCGCGTTCGCTGAAGGAGATCGGTCATGTCATTCAGGATTGTCCCGGTCACTGACGGTTGCGGGATCCCGGCTCCTGACGCATCGGGCTGCCTGGTCGCCGTATGGGATTCGGCAGCACCGCTTTCGTCGTGAACGACATCCACCATGATGTTCAGGATATCATCGACGGTGTCCCGCAGATGCTCGGGCCATCGCAGTGAAATATCGAAACGCTTTTCGCCTTCGATCAT
>Ga0138256_10005082_pt1 | contig 13924 bp, 13 predicted proteins | sample KNB2016incub_MG_FD_105486 | JGI IMG/M metagenome (GOLD analysis project Ga0138256, IMG submission 105486) | Active sludge microbial communities from wastewater in Klosterneuburg, Austria - KNB2014incub_MG | ecosystem: Engineered > WWTP > Activated sludge > Unclassified | place: Austria...
AAGGATGCCGGACTTTCCGGCCCTGTTGGAATCGTTCAGATCATTTCGAAAGTGGTGACCGAGCTTGGTTTCGCCGGACTATTCGGCATCTTGGCCGTCATCAGCCTCAACCTCGGCGTTTTCAATCTTCTCCCGATACCGCTGCTCGATGGCGGACAGATCATGGTGCTTGGCATTGAAAAGGTTATGTCGTGGTTTGGCAAGACCTTGTCAATGGCCATCAAGGAAAAGATACAATTGGCAGGGCTGGCCGTGATCCTGCTGTTGATGGTTTTCACGCTGGTTTTGGATATTTCCAGGTTCTTTTAGGGTTGCGGGAGTTTCGGGAGTTTTGCGAATGGCTGGTTTCGATGGATTCGAAGACATCGAAAGCTGGAAGAAAGACTATTATATTACTCTTGGAATTTACCGATTGACTGAAGATTGAAAGTTCTCAAGAGATTTTGGACTGGGTGACCAGATACGCCGAGCACCTGTATCAATAATGGCAAATATTGCCGAAGGATACGGACTTAAGAGCAATTCCGAGTTTGCAAATTTCTTACATATTGCTCGCGGCCCCGCACATGAAGTTCAAAGTCACTTGCGCACAGCATTCGGGCTTGGTTATATTGCGAAAGAGGAGTTCGAATCGATAAACAATTTGCTTGCAGAAGTATCGCGGCTTCCTCTTGGCCTTGCCAAAAATTTGCGCAGAACGAAAAGAAATGGTTTGCGCAACTTTCGCAACTCTGATAACTTATGCGAGTTTCTAAAGCGGTAATGGTCCGTAACGTTCAGGTCGGCGGCGGTGCACCGGTTGCAGTGCAGTCAATGACCAAGACGGACACGACCGATGTTGACGGCACGCTCAAACAGATCGACGAGATGGTCGAAGCGGGCTGTGAGATCGTCCGGATCGCCGTGCCGGATGACGACGCGGCCGCGGCGATGTATGAGATCCGCAAACGCACGGACGTCCCGATCGTCGCCGACATTCATTTTCACTACAAACTGGCGCTAAAAGCCCTCGACGCCGGGATAGACAAACTCCGCATAAATCCCGGCAATATCGGCCACATTGACCGCGTCCGCGAGGTCGTTCGCGCGGCCGAAGCTCAAAAAGTACCCATTCGCATTGGCGTAAACGGTGGTTCGCTTGAAAAGGACCTGTTGAAAAAATACGGCTCGGCGACTGCGGAAGCAATGGTCGAATCTGGCATGCGGCATGTTCGCATTCTCGAAGACCTCGGTTTTACCGACACTATCATTTCACTCAAGGCCTCTGACGTAAACCGGATGGTTGAGGCATACCGCCTGATGGCAAAACAGGTCGATTACCCGCTTCATCTCGGCGTGACCGAGGCCGGAACGCCATTCGGCGGCACGATCAAATCCGCGATCGGCCTCGGCGTTCTGCTTCACGAAGGCATCGGCGACACTATTCGCGTTAGCCTCGCGGCCGAACCGCATGAAGAGGTCCGGGTCGGATGGGAAATATTGAAATCGCTTGAGTTAAGAAAACGCGGCGTTACTGTCGTCGCCTGCCCGACCTGCGGGCGGTTGGATATCGATAATTTTGTCGAGATCGTGACCGAGGTCGAACGGCGGCTTGCCCACGTCGAAGAACCGCTGCACCTGTCGATAATGGGCTGTGCCGTAAACGGCCCCGGCGAAGCGCACGATTCTCAGCTCGGCATTACCTTTGGCCGCAACGTCGGCATGATCTTCAAAGACGGCGTCCCAATGCGCCGCGTCTCAGGCGAGGATATTGTCGAAGAATTTGTAAAAGAGGTAGAACTGCTAAGAAAAGAAGGCTCAGCCGCAAAATCTCTCACCAAAGAAAAGCCGCTCGTGCAGATCACCTAGCGGCATTAACAATTGAATCGGAAGTATTTACTTTGTGCCCTTCGTGTCTTCAACTTCGTGCTCTTTGTGGTAAAAAAAACCGCTAACACAAAGGGCTCAAAGCGAAGACACAAAGACCGCAAAGAACAAGAGATCCTCAAGAAACTCGTTGCAAATTGTCTTTTGCAGGCCGCTAGTCAGAACCGGGAACCGTAGCGACCGGGTTCTTATCTTTGCCCGCGAATAGCGCGAATTTATACGAATAAAAGAAATCATTCATCATTCGGGTAAATTCGCGTTATTCGCGGGCAAAACTTCCTTAACAGATCTTGCAGGCCGCTAGTCAGAACCGGGAGCCGTAGCGACCGGGTTCTTATCTTTGCCCGCGAATTACGCGAATCTACACGAATAGAAAGAGATCATTCATCATTCGGGTAAATTCGCGTTATTCGCGGGCAAAACTTCCTTTTCGGATCCTCCTCTACGGGTACAAAAACGTAAACGGATAAAACGGCAGATTCCGAACAACTCCGAACGCAATCAACAGCCCCAGCAGTCCAAAAAGAAACTTTGGCGTCGATTCAAGCCTGACCAGAGATCTCCCGCGGACGGCAACCCAAAACAGCGAGACGACCACAAACCCGAATACGACCATCCATAGCGGGATGAGCGCATTAAAATCAAGTGCCGTTAAAATATCGCCATGAAAAAGCGCATGAAACCCGCGGGTCAAACCGCAGCCGGGACAGGCAAATCCCGTGTAAGTGTAAAGCGGACAAACCGGAAAGAAATTGAACTTGCTCGGGTCAAAATACCAGACCAGCCCCGATCCGATAGTGACTGACCCCAAGCCAAAAGAGGCCAACACCCGCTCTTGCGGAAATCGGCCGCCAAGTTCGTCACATGAAACTTCCACGTCCTCGATTCTACTACTATTTGTTCTCGCCGTCAGGCGCGGCGAAGTTGTAAACGACAACGCCGCTTACCTTCACCGGTTCACCGCTTAATAGCGTCGGCGGAAATTTCGCCCCTCGCGCCGCTTCGACCGCCGCCGCTCGCAGCAGCGGATGACCTGAAACGGCTAGAACAGAGATCACGTCTCCTGATTCGCCGATCACGACTTGCACCGTAACCGCACCGGAGGCACGCACCGCTCTTGCTGCGGGCGGAAATCCCGGCAACGGCAGGCTCACTGCCTTGCCGTTCAGAACGCCGCCGTTAATATAGTTTCCACCAGTTGCCGTAATAGGCTTTGCGGCGGCGACAAAGTTGTAAACTATCATTCCTCTGACCTTTACGGGAACGCCGTCAAGTGTCGTGGGTGAAAACTTCGCTGCCAACGCCGCCTGCCTTGCGGCATCACCAAGCAGAGGATTTACCTGAACCATTTCGATGTTCTCCGTTGTTCCGTCGGCACTGCGTGTTATTTTGCCCACTCGGCCTCCGAAGATCTCGGCGGATATGACCGTTCCCGTTTCATCGATCAGAACATTCACCATTACGTTGCCTTCAATGCCGGCGGCTTTCGCCTCTTCGGAATACACGGGTTTCGGCAAATTTGTCGCCTTCCCGTTTAGTACTCCGCCATTTATCTCTCGGGGCGCGTCCGTTTGTGCAAATGCCAACACTGAAAAAAGCAGAAGTAACGATACCGCTGATATAGCCGAATTAAGTCGATTCATTGTTTGCTCCTTTAACTTTGATGTGTGCCTCTATCGTCTGGTATTTAGGCTAGACTCAACTGTGGTGAAATTAATACTACGTCTTCACTCTTATTCCGCTTTAATCTTCCAATTCGACTTCTTCAACGGACACATAGAACAGGATCACATAAAAGACGAACGAGCGGAACTTTCGGAAAAACCGCACTTGGAATCTCCGCCATATCGGCCTAAACCAAATACTAGATTCCTTTGACACCGCGGCGGCGGAAAAGTTCCCCAAAATTATCGTACGAGACTTGCCGGGCGCTTTTCGGCAAAATGCATCATTGCCTTACGCGTTAATTCCATGATCGCCCGGCGGAGGTCGCGTTCGGCAATCGCATCAGGAATTCGGTATTTCGAGATGACGGTTAGGTCGCTGATCAGCTCAGCCGGTGCGTCTTCGGGCGCGGCGGAGGCGTTAGACGCAAGTGCAGCGATTGCTTTTTGAAGCTGGCCCCGGTCGGTTGCTTCGGCCGCCTGAGTCCAAAAGGTGATCCGGCGAAGTGCCATTGCAAGATCGTAGTGCCACAGATCACGGCCGGTCAGCTTTGATCGGACAGAATTCGCCACTTCGGCGATCACTTTTTGCCGCGTTTCAAAAGTTACGCCCTCAGCATCAAGCGAAATAAGTTTTGTTTTCTCATCTTGACGGTCGGGCGGCAGGATCTGAGCGACGGGGCCAAGTGAGAGGTTGTCAAATTGCCGCGTCGATTCAAGTGCGGTCGCAAAGCGGAACCAGTTCACTCGGTTCACGACGAACGTGTAGATCAGAATGCCCTGATATCTAACCGCACGTCCGTCCTTTATCAGCGGTTTGAATTTTGATTGAAGCGCCGCCAGTTCGGCCGCGTCTTTGAGCATTGCGTGGCAGGTCGTAGAACAAGCGGCAGTCACGACATTCCCGATTTCATCAACGACCACCTTGAGCGTTACGGCCTCGCCGTCAGCATCCGCCGCAACGGCCGTTTCGGGAAATGCCGGCTTTACGAGCGTAACGGCCATCCCGTTTATGTCGGGTACATCGATCGGCCTTTCGGATGCTGTACTTTGTGCCGCGATCGAAAATGCCGATACGAGCAATGCGATAAGCGGATAAGTTAAGAATTTTCGCATAGTGATATGTAATAGCTCGAGTCAACCTGCCATTCCGACAAAAAGGGCGTCGGTCGCTACCTTGCGGTTGATATTTACCGCCAACCCGTCCCGCAGGGTTTGGATCGATCCCAACCATTTGGCAAGTCTGCCGGCGTCAACCGCCTCGGCCAGCGGCTCTAGCCGCGGCCCAAGATCAATGTTTATGGTCATTTCAACCGGCCCATTCACGCAAATTGTCCAGATATCGTGGATCAGCGTCTCGAGAATTTCGAGTTCCTCTTCAAAATGCTCCTTGTTTCGCACATCATTGGCCTCTTCAGCCAGACGCAGCAGCGCCGCCCTGTCGCCGGTTTCGATGGCGTTTGAGACGACGGCGAGCATACGTTCGCGGCGGTCGCGGAATCGTGTGACGTCGATGGCAAGAGAACGCCCAACACTGCCACGGGAAATCCGTGCCGCGAGCGATGCTTCTGTCCGGTCAAATGCGTGTTTCGTAACGAGAAAATGTTCGATCTCGCGGGCGCTCACCGGCGTAAATCTGAACGTCTGGCATCGCGAGCGGATGGTTGAAAGCAGGCTGTCCGGCCGCGATGCAATGAGGATGAGATACGACGTATCGGCCGGTTCCTCGAGCGTTTTTAGCAATGCGTTCGACGCCGCGTCGTTCATTTGGTCGGCATTGTCAATAATAAATACGCGTGCATCGCCCTCGCGGGGACGAAAATGCGCCTGAAATTCAAGATCGCGGATCGCGTCAACCAGCACAAATCTTTTATAGGGAATGACGATACCAACGTCCAAATGTTCGCCGAAAAAAACCCTTTCAAACTGCGGCCTGTTCTCTTTCTCCGGATCGGGTATCACGAACCTGTCAACCCGCAGACACGCGGAGCATTCGCCGCATGGAAGATCTTTCGAAATACGGCAAACGAACGACCGCGCCAGCTCCATTGCAAACAATCGTTTGCCGACGCCTTCGGGACCAGCGAACAATATCGAGTTTGGCACCCGACGTTCACGCCTAAGCCGCCGCAAGTCTTGTTTTAACTGATCATTTCCGATTATTGGGTCAAACACGATTTTGATCTCGAACTATACTAAAAGTGGTTGGATAGATCCGGACAATGCAGATTGATTTTTTTGCCCGCGAAATATGCGAAAAAAATGAAAATTGGAGGCTGAGATTAAACTAGTGGAAATCACTTGCCTGGTGAAATTTATTACTTTCTTCGAGAATTTCGCGGGCAAAAATTCCGACACAAAGTAAGTTAAAATAAAAACATTCGGTCGGTTAGGCTGCTTTATCCGCGGCACTACTTACGAAAGGAAGCACCAGGCCCAGTACCTCGGTCTGTATTTTTTCGATCGGGCCGTTTGCGTCAATTACTCTGAACCGTCCTTTCTCAAGTTCAGCAACCTGCAGGTACGCATCGCGGACCAGTGAATAAAATTCGGCGGTCTCGACATCCATTCGGTTCACCTGTTCGCCCGTTTCTTTTCGCGACCTCATCCGGTTCAGGGCATTTTCAACCGAAATATCAAAGAAAAGTGTAAGGTCCGGCTTCAATCCGCCGGTCGCAAGTTTTATGACATCATCGACAACCGCAGACGGAAATCCGCGCCCGGCGCCCTGATATGCAAATGTCGCATCGGCATAGCGGTCCGAAATAACGGTCCTTCCGGCGGCAAGGGCCGGCTTAATAAGAAATTCGACGTGCTGGGCGCGATCGGCGGCAAAAAGCAGAAGTTCCGCGCGCGGAGCGACAGTCTCTTCGGTTTCGAGAAAAGCCTCGCGAAGGCGCCGGCCCAGCGGGGTGCCGCCGGGCTCACACGTAGTGATCACATCGACGGACCGTTGGCGCAATGCTCCGGCAAGCATGCGCAATTGGGTCGATTTGCCGCTACCGTCGATCCCTTCAAAGGTAATGAATTTTCCTTGCAAAATTTACTGGTTCGAATCCGTCTTTCGTTCCTGCGAAATGGTGGAAATCGAGTGCTTAAATATCAAAACATCCTGTCCGCCAACATCAAGCATGACCGAAAATTTGTCAAAACTCTTGATCCTTCCTGACAAAGTTGAACCAGGCAAAAGATGGACGACGACGTTTACCTTTTCCCGCCGCGTCGAATTTAAAAAGGCATCCTGAATGTTTTGGGCAGCCTGTTTTTCCATAACATTTCGAGTTCTGCTGTGGTCTTTATTGATGATTACGAGAATGGATTATAGCAGATTTAACGCTTCAAACAAGTGTTTTCTTTTGGTACAGTGCGAAACAGTGCTGCTGATAAATGTTAAAATGAAACATCTTACAAATATTCACTTATTTGGCCCGGCCGACGCCTGCTATTTCATTCGCAAGATATCCATCCGTCCCGAACCTTTCCAGCCAACTTACGCCTACCTCACTTCTGAACCAGGTGATCTGCCGTTTGGAGTAGTTCCTGATGTCCTGTTTCGTCAATTCGACGGCACTTTTCAACGTTCGCTCCGCCCGAAGATACTCGCAAACTCTTCGATAACCGTGCGAGCCAAGAGCATTTGACGAATCAGCCAGGCCCGAATTGCGAAGCCGTATTACCTCATCCACCAAGCCATTCGCAAAATGCTTTTCGGTCCGACGGTCGATCAGATCGTAAACCTTGTCGCGGGGCGGGTTAAGTACAAATGTGCGGACGCGGGATGCGAATTCGGGCGGCGGCGGCCGCTCGGCCCTGCGGTCCGATATCCGATTTCCAGTTTGAAGAAAGACCTCAATCGCGCGGATAACTCGTACATAATCCCGCGGCGAAAATACGGTAGCCGATTCGGGATCAAGACGTTTAAGTATTTTGTGGAGATGCTCCGCTCCTTTATCATTCTTCAATGACCTTAGTCTTTGACGAATGCTCTCGTCGGTCTTTGGGCTTTCAAACAAAGGGTTCAGCAAAGTTCTGAGATAAAACCCCGTGCCGCCGACCAGTACCGGGATGCGGCCGCGCGATTCGATCTCAGATATTTTAAGAACGGCGTCGCGGGACCAATCGGCCGCTGTATAATCCGATCTTGGGTCAACATAGCCGATCAGATGGTGCGGCACGCCCTGCATCTCGTCAGCGGTTGGTTTTGCCGTGGCGATCTCGATCTCGCGGTAGATCTGGACCGAATCGAAATTGATAACCTCGCCGCCAACCAATAGAGCAACGGCAACGCCTAGTGCGGTCTTGCCCGATGCCGTAGGGCCGGCGATCGCATATATCGGCTGTGAGGTTTTTGTGCTGAACACTTGTAAACCTATCTTAACACAACGCTTTGCGGCCCTAATTCACGGCCTGTTCATATTTGCGATGAAACGAATCGGACGTGCAAGTTGATGCTTCGACAACAATTACCGCTCTCGTCTGCATCGGCGGGGCGATACTCTATGTCCTTGCGATCTGGAAGGGCCTCCGAAGCGTTGCGGCGGCGGCCAAGATCACCGCAAGCACTTCTTTCGTTGTGCTTGCTTTCGTAAATGGAGCGGACGCTTCTGCTTACGGACGGGCGGTCCTCGCGGCCCTGATACTCAGCTGGCTCGGCGACGTTTTGCTGCTCTCCCGTCAAGGTACGTTCTTTTTGTCGGGCATCGCGGCATTTTTTGGCGCTCACATTGCTTTTTCGGCGGCATTTGCCTTGAAGCCGTTGAGCCTCAAAGTTCTTGCGGCCGCAATTGTCGTGACCGGAATAATGACTGTACTGCTGCTGAAATGGCTTTGGCGACACCTTTATGGGCCGTACAAGGCCGCTGTTCCGCTTTATATGGCTGCGGTCATGGCCATGGTTTCACTTGCCTGCGCCGCCGGTGCCGTGTCGCTGCCTCATATCGTGCCGATCGGGGCGGTCGCATTTGCCTTTTCCGATATTTCTGTCGCCCAGGACCGATTTGTTGAACGCTCGTTCTTCAATAAGGCATGGGGATTGCCGATGTATTATATTGCCCAAGTACTTTTTGCCGTATCGGTGACGGGCGTAGAATAGAGTATATTTGTCAAAAAGCTCCCCGCTCCGAATTCCACAATATATGAAGAGAATGATCGCTATCCTGATGGCCGCCGGCATATTTAATGCGTGGGCCGTATCTCAGTCAGGCAGGAACTATATCCAATACGTCAACCCGCTAATAGGAACGCAAAAGATGGGGCATACGTTTCCCGGTGCGACCGTGCCGTTCGGCGCGGTTCAGCTTTCACCCGACACAGACGAGCAGCCGCACAATATCAGCGGAAAATATAATCCGGACGCTTATAAATACTGCGCCGGTTATCAATATGACGACTCGTCGATCGTTGGCTTTTCACACACGCATTTCAGCGGAACGGGCCATTCGGACCTCGGAGATTTTTTGATTATGCCGACCGTCGGACCGCTTCAGCTTGAGCCTGGATCAAAAGAAGACCCACGGACCGGATTCCGTTCGGCGTTTTCGCACGCGAATGAAACGGCTGAACCGGCCTATTATCGCGTTAAACTAGACGACGACAATATCCTTGCTGAAATGACAGCAACAACCCGTGTCGGCTTTCATCAATATACGTTTTTGGATCGGCGGGACAGCAGCAGGCCGGTCGCTGCGGCATCCGGCCCTGACATGGCTGGTGCTCATATAGTCCTCGATCTGATGCACGGCATTTACAGTTACGAGGACAAGAATGTTTGGACATTCGTCCGTGTCGAAAACGATCACACTGTTACCGGTTATCGCCAGACAAACGGCTGGGCCCGAACACGAACGGTCTATTTCGCGATGGAATTTTCAAAACCGTTCAAATCGTATGGTTTCAAGAATTTTGGAAAAGAAGATTACAAGGGATTTTGGCGAAAATTCGATCAATCAAGAAACTTTCCCGAGATGGCGGGAAAGCAGATCCGGGCGTATTTCGATTTTGATGCTGCCGCCGGTGAAAAGGTAAAGATCAAATTTGCAATCTCACCGGTCTCGACCGAAGGTGCTCTGCAAAACATGAAAGCCGAAATTCCGCACTGGGATTTTGAACGTACTAAACGCGAAAGTCAGGCCGAATGGGAACGTGAACTAAGCAAAATTGCGGTCACAACGCTCAATAGAGGCGAGATGGTGAATTTCTACACCGCACTCTATCACGCCATGCTGACGCCGACCGTTTATATGGATGTGGACGGCCGGTACAAGGGGCTGGATCAAAATGTACATTTTTCTATGCGGAAGCCCGCGGGTGAGCAAGGGCTCAAAGCTCAACGTCTTCATCAATCCGTTAACACGCTCTCTTCAGCATCGGATGGAAGCGTCCCGTTCACAAACTACACGACCTTCTCACTCTGGGACACTTACCGGGCGCTTCACCCTCTGTTGAACATCATCCAGCCGGCACGAAACCGCGACATGGTGCGCTCGATGCTCGCCCATTATGACCAAAGCGTTCACAAGATGCTGCCAGTCTGGTCGCATTACGCTAACGAAAACTGGTGCATGATCGGCTATCACAGCGTCAGCGTAATTGCCGACGCGATCGTGAAAGGCAATCTCACTGGCCCCGACGCAATGAAGGCCCTTGCTGCATCCGCACAAACGGCGAGGACAAAATATTATGACGGCCTCGAATATTACATAAAAATGGGCTATGTGCCGGAAGATAAGAATTCGTCATCGGTCTCGAAGACGCTTGAATATGCCTACGACGATTGGTGCATAGCGCAGGCAGCGAAAAAACTAGATCGGACGGACATTCACGATGAATTTATTAAGCGGTCAGAAAATTGGCGAAACGTTTGGGACGGTTCGGCCGGCTTTATGAGGCCGAAAATGAGCGATGGAAAATTCCGTGAGAAATTTGACGCACTTTCGACGCACGGCCAGGGCTTTATCGAGGGAAATGCCTGGAATTACAGCCTTTACGTTCCGCACAACCCGGAAGCAATGATCGACTTGATGGGCGGCAAAGAAAAGTTTTCAAAACATATGGACGAGCTTTTCACTATGCATCTGCCGGATGAGTTTTTTGCCGAAACAGAAGACATCACGCGCGAAGGTATCATCGGCAACTATGTCCACGGCAACGAACCCGCGCACCACGCCGCATACCTTTATAACTGGGCCGGCGACGAGTGGAAAACTCAGGAACGTGTCCGTATGATCCTCAAAAACCAATACCGACCGACGCCCGACGGCCTCGGCGGCAACGACGACTGCGGCCAGATGTCAGCCTGGTATCTGTTCAGCGCGCTCGGATTTTACCCCGTCGCTCCCGGCAGTGATCGTTATGCTTTGGGCAGCCCTGTCGTCAAATCAGCCGTTCTTCGATTGGAAAACGGCAAAATACTTACTATCAATGCGGCCAACCAAAGCGAAAAGAACGTTTACGTCGATGATGTCCGTGTAAACGGTAAGAAACTTGGCCGCAATTATTTGACTCATTCTGAACTTATGAACGGCGGAAAGATCGAATTTCAGATGTCGCCGCGGCCTCGAAATTGAAGAAACCTTGATTTGATTTTGCGGTTCGCATACTATTGGTCAACCCTTATGAAAGGAATTTCCCTTTGAAAATATTTCCGTACATATTTGTGTTGCTGTGGCCCGCATCGATTTGCCGATCACGTCAGCAGTAGTTTCCGGGCAAAGACATAGTCCGCCTGTGGAAACCATCAAATGAAACCGATCAGTGAAAAAGAATCAGGGATCGTCGATATTCACTCGCTTGCTGTGGCAAAGACCGCGAGAGAGATGAATACGTTTGTGTTCATCCGGCCGACCGAGTTTGATTCCACGATCCTGATCAGAGCGGGCTATGCCACTAAGAGTATGGACGTCCATCACAAATCGTCCAATTGGGGCCCGATGGCGGGTTTTGTGCCGTGTGACCCCGCATTCTCAAAGAAATGTGACGGCAAACCAAATCCTGAAGAACATGAGCACAAACACGGTGCGGCCCATCCGGTCCAACTTACGCTCAAACCTGAGCTGCTCGACGCCCATGAAAAGATCGAATTCCAAACCGGCTATCTGCTTGCAAAAGGCGGCGGCGGCGATCCGCTCGCCGTTCCTTTTATTGCCAGGCGGCTCAATGCCAGATCCAATGTTGGCGAATTGCGTGCCAGGTTCGAAGCGTTTCAAGCTGACGGCCATCTGCCCGAATACAAATTCTGTACCGCAAAACCGACGGATTTCGGAAATAAATCGACTCTTTTTTGCTTGATCAAGAAAGGTGACGAGTGGCTTGTTTATTGGGTTCAGTGGGAAGGCGAGACGGGACGGTTAAACCCGTTGCGGGTTTTTGGCTATCCGCAAAACGGCGTTCTCAATCCGGTAACCGGCGATTATGACCTGTGGATGGTGGCACCGCATTTCTCGCATTTTGACACTCACGCCACGGTCCGGCTTGAAAAGGATGTTCACGGCGAATCGGCCGCAAGCGGATTTACGCTGTCGCTGATCAACAAAATGAACATAAACTGCGGCCGTGCGGACAATCCCGTTTTCAATCACGGTGCCGAGGCCCAGAATTACGGATTTACTCAGGCATTGGATTGGAACCTGGCCATGTTCACGCCCGCGGGCGGGGCATACATGGTGAGAATGAACGAGATGCCCGCAGTCCTCGGCGATCTCCAACGGGCCGGATATCTGGTTGTCGTCAACAAGCGGTACGGCGAGATCGATCCGAGGCTGATGAACTCCGCGGACAAGCGCGGAATTCCCGTCCTTAGTGAGTTAAGGGCCGGGCTGGATACGCTTTTCAGAGAGCTGGATGATGTAAAGCGAAAAGCTAACGTCGATCAGATAGCAAAACAAGTTCGATCGACAGGCATGGCAGGCCAGGCGCAAATGCCGGGCATTATGAAGGACGAGATCGCTCTAATGGCCCAGCGGATGCAGGCGCAGCGAAACCTCGGGGCCGAACAATCTAGGATCTACCGGTTCCACAAACAATTGCTCGCATTCTTAGAATCGCAAAAGGTCACGTTCAGCGCTCTTTCGTCAAACGACTTTCCGGCCGGCAGCCGAACATACGGAATGCAGGTGATGGCCCTTCATCGAGACCTGCAGCAGGCGTTGACGTCGGCAACCACGGGCTCGGGCCAGACGGCCGAAGAGCATCTCAACGAATGGCTGAGCAAACACCAAATGGAACTCGACCAGTTGAAAGCGTATTGGAAATAGCCGCCCGTCGCTTAAGCCAGGCGGCTTACCAACTTCGCAGCAGCGTGAAAAGCAGTATCGCTGCCAAAATAATGACAGCCCCTATGATCTGTTGTCTTGAAAATCTCATTCGTTTCTTCCGGGGTGACAGGCAGCGTCGATCGGGAAATCTATTTGGCCCGGATCGCACAATAAGGATCTTTGCCCGCGAAAGATGCGAAAAGACGCGAAAAAATATAGTACTTGCATCCCGAGCTTACACGAAATTCGCCCTTGATCCGGAGTAGATCATTCCGAACGTCCCCTTTTCGCGTTCTTACTTGTTTCGCGGGCAAGCCTCTCAACACCGTACCCGAGCTAAAATGCTTCCCCAAATTCCAGAGTGTTTCTGGCCTTCGGTCATCTATCAAAGAGCAACGCGGGGTTCACCTTGAACTGAAGCATCTTTGCCGTATCGCGGCCGCCGTCGCCGCCTTTTCGCTGCATAGTAATGCGGCCGATCCTTAAATTACCCTGCCGTGTGATCTCGACCGGGCCTTCAGAAAAGTATTTGATCGTATAGTCGATGCTTCGCAAGACCCATCGCGGTTTGTCCGAAGATTTCAACGCGACCATCATCCACCCGGCCGAATAATCTCCATCGCCCTTAAAAAGGTCCGAGACAATTTCGGCCTTGTTCACGGTGAAAAATTCCACGATCCGTTTTTGTTGTTCCGGTGAGAGTTCGTTTAGAAACATCCGCGCGGCGTTCCGCGAGGGCTTGTTCGGCTTCACTTCGCCAACAAACAGCTTCAACACGGCCTCGACCTCGGCGGGCATTTTCCATTTTGCGGAGTAAGTTCTTAACCATCGCTTGTCGATCTGGTTAAAGCCCTGCGTTCCGCTGACGAGCTTTATCGAAATCCCTTCGCGGCGCTCCTCTTGCTTTGCGTCACTGCGGCTCTGCGGGAGATTTTCCTTCGACAAAGGCTGGCCGCCCGCTGACGCAGGCGGTTCCGACTCTGCGTCTTTGCGGCTCTGCGGGAGCATCCTTATTTGCACCACGACATCCGCCTTCTCGCCATGCGGCTTCACCGCCGCAACCGACGAGATCGCGCCCGGCCCATATCCCATAAACCCAAGCCAAACCACCGCCTCCGCATCCGTCCGCCATGCATTAAACTT
>Ga0138256_10005083_pt1 | contig 13924 bp, 11 predicted proteins | sample KNB2016incub_MG_FD_105486 | JGI IMG/M metagenome (GOLD analysis project Ga0138256, IMG submission 105486) | Active sludge microbial communities from wastewater in Klosterneuburg, Austria - KNB2014incub_MG | ecosystem: Engineered > WWTP > Activated sludge > Unclassified | place: Austria...
GCCGGCGCTGCGCCAGCGGCTCGAAGGACTCATGCTGGCGCAATGCAATTTCCACCTCGCTTACACCGGCATCGACGTGACCTCGCGGCAAATCGCACTCGGTCGCGTGCTGCGACGTATGGCGGCTGCTGCATTTCCTCAGTTCGACCAGGCCATCCGCCCACCGCCCTTGCGCGGCCGCAAGCTGCGCATCGGTTTCCTCACCGCCACGCTACGTCATCACACCGTGCTCAAACTGTTTGGTGGCCTGATGCAGCGCCTGCCACGCGACCGTTTCGAAGTGCACGCGTATGCACTGGAGGCTGGCAGCGACGCGGTGACCGAGCAATTGCACCGCGACCTGGATGTCGTACGCACCGAAATCGGCGCATTGGGCGAGATGGCGCAGCGCATCCGCGACGATACCTGCGATGCGCTCGTTTACATCGATGTCGGCATGCATCCGCGCACGGTTGCGCTATCAGCGCTGCGACTCGCACCCTTTCAGGCGATGCTCTGGGGACACCCGGTGACCAGCGGCGTCGGCAGCATGGACGCCTTCATCAGCAGCGCCCTGATGGAACCCGCAGACGGCGCGCGCCACTACGCCGAAACATTGATGCCGCTACCCGGCATTGGCTGCTGGTACGACCCGGCGCCATTGCCGCTGCAACCGCAACAGGTCAAGCGCGTGGTCGGCGCACCGCTGCGCATCGTTTGTGCGCAAAACGGGCTGAAACTGCTGCCCGAGCAAGATGTCATATTCGCTCGCATCCTCGCCGCCGTTCCGGACGCTGAACTGGTGCTGCTCTGCGGTCTGCAGTCCGGTATCGAAGCAAACCTGCTGCGCCGCATGCACCCGGTGTTCGCAGCGCACGACATCGACCTGGACCGGCGCGTGCGCATCATTGGGCATGTCGACGAGTCGACCTTTCTCAGCGAACTCTGGCAGTCGGACTTGGTGCTCGATGCGCTGTCCTGGTCGGGTGGTGTCACCGCGCTTGAGACCTTTTGGGGCGATGTACCCATACTCACCCTACCGGGCGAATTCATGCGGAGCCGCCACACTGCCGCGATGCTGACGCTGATGGAAATTCCGGAATTGATCGCCAACGACCGCGACGACTTCGTGCATCGCGCCGTTACGCTCGTGAACAACGCCGATGAACGCCGCCGCATCGTCGCCTTGATCGCGCAACGCAAGCATCGCCTCTATCGCGATGACGCGGTGGTCGATGCATTCGCGGCGCTGCTCGAACGCGAGGTACTTCAGCGCGCCGTCTGAACTTCGCGGATCGCCCCAAGCAGGCCTTCGGTGTAGCGTGGCACGTCAAAGATCGGCAACGGCACCGCATGTCCAAGCATGCGCCGGGCGTCGAGGTTGGTTCGTGCGTCGATCAGGCGCGCTGCCGTGTCGATATATTCATCGATGTCCTGTGCGATCCATTCCGTGCGGTCAATCGCGGCCAGCAAGGCGGCGCTCTGCCGCGCGACCACGCTGTGGCCACGCAAGGCCACGACCGGCACGTGCATCGCCAGTGCATCCAGCGTCGTGACGCATCCGTTGAACGGAAACGGGTCGAGCGCGACGCGGACATTGCGATATCGCGCCAAGGTCTCGGCGTAGCTGCCGAACGGCTCGAATTCGATGCGCTGCGGGTCCACGCCCTGCGCCGAGAAACGGGCGGCGACGTGCTGGCGCAGCGACGCCTGCTCCAGACCACCGGAGCGCAGCAGCAAAGTCGCGTCCGGCACGCGCCGCAGGATCTGCGCCCAGGCCGCACTGGTCGCCCCGGTCAGTTTCGAAAGACGATTGAAACTCGCGAAACGGGGCTGCTCGGGCACGGTGTCGCTTGGTGCAGGTGTGTCCGCGGGCAAGGCATGGACGAAGCGCGTGGGCAAACGCCACACCCGTTCGGCGAACCAGTCGTCTTCCTGCGGCGGCGTGGTCACCGTGTCGCCGATGAAGACATCCATCTCCGGCAAGCCGGTCGTGCAGAACCAATCGCCCCAACTGACCTGAAGAGGTGCCAGCCGTGCCGCGAAACTACGCAGGCGATTACCGGGTGCATGGCCACAGAGGTCGAACATCACCCCGACTCGGTCTGCATCGGCCTGCACGAGAAAGCCGGCATCGTCAAGCGCACCGATGTCATGGAAAACATCGGCGATCTCGCGGTAAGCGCGCGCGTCTTCGGGCTCGTGATCGACACCCGAATAGAGCACGATACGTACGCCGTTAGCGCGCAGTTCGCGCAAGACCGGCAGTATCAGGCTTGCGATCGGCCCGTCGCCGAAGCGTGGCGAGTAGAACCCGAAGGTGTCGGCGTCACGTTCGCCGGCGGTCATCATCGATGGCGCTTGCTGCACGTATTGCGCCGCCGCAGTACGCGCACGCGCGGCGAGCGAAGCCGTTGTCGCGCTGGCCTCGAAATGGGCGGCGATGAGCGCCGCGCTCGCCACCTCCGGCATGCCAACCCAAGCTTGTTGCGCCGCATCGAACGCAGCGACGGCGACTTCGGATTCGCCGATATTCTGCAGCGCATTGCCATATTCGAGCCAGGCATCGGTGGCGGTGGCGACGTCCGCCAGATAGGCGGTCCAGGCGTCAACGCGCGTGATCAGGTCGGTCACCGCTCGCGCGAGCGCCAGTCGCGCGAGATCGCGATTGCGTCGTGCGCCGACATGTCCCGGCTGACGCGCCAAGACGGCGATTGCCGTCGCCAGCGCCTCGTCGTGTCGACCCAGCGCCAACAACAGGGCCGAACGATTCGACTCGGCCGCGTCGCGTTGCGCCAGATGCGGCATGGCACGGTCAAGCCAATTCAGCGCTTCAGCGGATTCGCCACGCTGGTGCAGCAGCGTGGCCAACAACTGCATCGCGTCGGCGTTCGCCGTGGCCGCGACTATGGCGCGATAGCCACGCTCGGCCTCTTCCTGGTGCCCAGCCTTGTGCAGGGCCAGCACTACGGCCAGTGTGGGTATGCTCAAGCCGTTACCGCGCCGCGCTGGACTTGACTGGCCCATGCCCCGACAATGCTCGGTCTTCTATTCGCTTGGTCGGGCCTTTCCATGCAGTACATCTACACCATGAACGGGGTGAGCAAGGTCGTTCCCCCGAAGCGCGAAATCATCAAGAACATTTCGCTGAGTTTCTTCCCGGGCGCGAAGATCGGCTTGCTCGGCATGAACGGCGCCGGCAAATCGACCGTGCTTCGCATCATGGCCGGCGTCGACAAGGACTTCAACGGCGAGGCCCGCGCCGCGCCGGGCATCAAGATCGGCTATCTGGAACAAGAGCCGAAACTTGATCCCGCGCACACCGTGCGCCAGGAAGTCGAGACTGCTCTCGGCGAAATTTTCGAGGCAAAGGACAAACTTGATGCGGTCTATGCCGCCTATGCCGAAGCGGACGCCGACTTCGATGCGCTTGCCAAGGAACAGGAACGTCTCGAGGCGATTTTGGCGGCAGGTGATGCCGACACGCTGAAACAGCAATTGGAAGTCGCCGCCGATGCGCTGCGCCTGCCGCCCTGGGACGCCGTCATCGGCAAGCTCTCCGGTGGCGAGAAGCGTCGTGTGGCACTGTGCAAATTGCTGCTGTCGAAGCCGGACATGCTGCTGCTCGATGAGCCGACCAACCATCTCGATGCCGAGTCGGTCGAGTGGCTGGAGCAGTACCTCGCACGCTTCCCGGGTACGGTCGTTGCGGTCACCCATGACCGTTACTTCCTCGACAACGCCGCGGAATGGATCCTCGAACTCGATCGCGGCCGCGGCATCCCGTGGAAAGGCAACTACACCGACTGGCTGACGCAGAAGGACGAGCGCCTGAGGCAGGAAGAGAATCAGGAAAAGTCGCGCCAGAAGGCGATCCAGAAAGAACTCGAATGGGCGCGCCAGAATGCCAAAGGCGGGCGCAGCAAGGGCAAAGCGCGCCTTGCGCGAATCGAAGACCTGCAGTCGGTCGACTACCAGCGTCGCAACGAGACCAACGAGATCTTCATTCCGCCCGGTGAACGCCTCGGCAATTCGGTGATCGAGTTCAAGAATGTCTCGAAGTCGTTTGGCGACCGTCTGTTGATCGAAGACCTCGCCTTCAGCGTGCCGCCCGGGGCGATCGTCGGCATCATCGGCCCGAACGGCGCCGGCAAGTCGACGCTGTTCAAGATGCTCATGGGGATCGAGAAGCCCGACAAGGGCGAGATCGGTGTCGGCCCGACGGTAAAGCTCGCCTATGTCGACCAAAGTCGCGACAAGCTCGATGGCAACCACAACGTCTTCCAGGAGATCTCCGGCGGTCTCGACATCCTCAACATCAATGGCATCGAGATCCAGTCGCGCGCCTACCTCGGCCGCTTCAACTTCAAGGGCCAGGACCAGCAGAAGATGGTCGGCAACCTGTCCGGTGGTGAGCGTGGTCGCCTGCATCTCGCCAAGACGCTGCTGCAGGGTGGCAATGTGCTGCTGCTCGACGAACCGTCGAACGATCTCGATATCGAAACCTTGCGCGCACTCGAAGATGCCCTGCTCGAATTCCCGGGCAACGTCTTCGTGATTTCGCATGACCGCTGGTTCCTCGATCGCATCGCTACGCATATCCTCGCGTTTGAAGGCGATTCACACGTCGAGTTCTTCCAGGGCAATTACCGCGAGTACGAGGAAGACAAGAAGCGGCGCCTCGGTGCCGATGCCGACCAGCCGCATCGCATCCGTTTCAAGGCGCTGAAGAAGTAGCGATGGACGCGGCCTTGTCGGCACTGAAGCGTGAGGCCGCGCTGCATCCGGAACGGCCAGAACTTTGCGCACGCCTGCTTGAGCGGGCGACGCACGTGGCCGATGCCGGAACACTACTGCCGTTGCCGCCCGATTTGCCCAGCCTCGCGTTTATCTGTTGCTCGATCAAACCAACGGTCGAGGCGCGATTCCGTGCCGAGGTCGCACGGGCATTCGCCGACTGGCCCGCAATCGAACTGATCGTGTTGAACGATGCGCGCTCGTTGGCCGAGGCTTACAACCGCGGTGCAGCGACGACGCGGAGTGACTGGATCATCTTCTGTCACGACGATATCCGCTTCCTGCGCACCGATTTCGCAGCGCGTGTCGCCCATGCCATGCAGCTTTTCGACGTCTTCGGTCCTGCCGGCGCGATTCGCGCTGATGGCCCAGCGGCGTTATGGGGCGGGCCGGAAAGTGGTCGCGCGCAAGTCAGCTATCCACTGCCGGATGGCCGCATCATTGCGACCTTGTCTGGCATTGGTCCGGCGCACCAGTCAGCCTGCCTGCTCGATGGCTTATTCATTGCCGCACGTCGCACTGCGTGGCAACAACAACCTTTTGATGCACAACGTTTCGACGCCTTCCATCTGTACGACATGGATTTCAGCCTTGGCTGCCACCGTGCCGGCTTGCGCGTTGGCATCGCCCAAGACCTGCACCTGCTGCACGACTCGTTGGGGAATTTCGACGAGCGCTGGTCCGACTACGCGGAACGCTTCGTCAGCAAATACAACCTCGTCGTCGATGCGCCACATCAGAATCCAACCCAAGCCATTGCACTCGGCCGGATCGACCAAATCGCGCCACTTTTCGACGCGATCAACGCCGCCTGATCAGGCGCCCGCCGCCCTGCGCCAGCATTCGCATACCGAGTAGCGTCAGCAGCAAGGCACCGCGCGGCGTCCATGCGCGCAAGCCTTCGTGTTTGGCGAAATAGCGCCACAGGCTGCGATGCTTGTGCCAGATCACGAAGAACGGTCGCGATCGACTCGACATGCCCTGAACATGGGTAACCGGAACGGTGTTCGCAACCGCGACTTGGCGACCGGCATCTCGCACGCGGCGGCACAGATCGAGATCTTCGGCGTGCAGGAAGTACCCTTCGTCGAACCCGCCGATACGCAAGAATAATTCGCGCGGCATGAGCATCAACGCTCCCGACGTCGCATCGACCACGCTTAACGTCTCGTCGCGCGGCGGCAGTTCCAGCCCGCGCGTGGACTCGGCATGCCCACCAAACAGGCGCGCGCATTGTGTGGACCACAACCGCGCCAGCGTAGGATCGCGGCGACGTGCAGCGGCTTCGCACAAACCATTCACATCGCGGACATCAGCACCGAGCAGGCCGATGCCAGGGCTACACTGAGCGATGTCGCAAAGCCGCGTCAACGTATCGTTCGCGACCAACGCATCGGGGTTCAGAAACAACAGCCAAGGCGAAATGCTCAATTCAACACCGCGATTGCATGCCGCAGCAAAACCGGCATTGCGGCCCATTGATTCGATACGCACGCGCGCATCCTTCATTGCGGCCACTGCATCGACAGCGCCGTCTTGGCTGGCGTTGTCGACGACGAGAACTTCGCAACACGCGGCATCAGCGAGGACACGAGTTACACACTGCGCGAGCAACGGTCCGCTGTCGTGCGCGACAACAATGACCGCGATGCCGGTCACGCGCGAATCACGCTAATCGACCACGACCACCGAGATCGCGTGCCGCCTGCCAGATCTCGGGCCAGGCACGCATCATCACGGCGAAGCGCACGAGATCACGACGCAGATGCGCGGCACAAGCCGCAGCATCCAGATCCGCCGGCCAACCGGCAAGACGCGGCGGACCGTCATACAGCAGCGCCTTGGCATTCGCCTTGACGACCGCCTGCAGGTCAGCCATCCAATACACCGGCGCCTTCGGGCCGGCCGCACTCGCGACCGCTTGCAGGCGCTGGATATGGCCGCTGTAGGTCGCCTGCAGGTAGTCGCTGAGCATGCGCAACAGATCACGGTCGGTTGCCGCGGCAAGGTCGTCAAGCCGCGCTGCAGTGGCCACCAAGCGTGCCTGCGGCGTACCCGCGAACAGGTCGTCCTCGCAGCGCGCGAGGAAGTCGACCAGGAAGTAGTTGAAATTGCGCGCAACCGCACCGCTGCCGGGCGCGTTGAACTTGTGTTCGCTATCGCGCAGATGGCCGATACTGGTTGGCAGATGCAGCACCCACGAGGTGCTGTCGAGGATGCGCGTGATCGCGCCGAAGGTACCGTCCTCACCACGCTCATCGGGTGCGACAAAGGCCGGCAGCCGCGACAGGTCCTGCGCGAATGGGGTAAATGGCGTCGAGATCATTGTCGTCGCGCGATCTGGCCCCATCCACACCTTGCCGGATTCGATCACACGCAGGTAGCGAGTGCGATCTTCGTAGAGATCGTGCGAACTCGCCGGATCGAGCAGATACATCCAATCGCTCGACACCGAGCCACTGTGGCCACGATGACCGTTCATGGTTGCGGCGATGCGCGCTTCCGGCACTAGGCGTGGCAACCGCGATGGCGCGATACGCCGCCATTGTTCGCGCGTCGGCACCAGATGTGATGCGTGGTCGAACACGCGTCCAATCGGTGCGCCACACAGGTCGAGATGCCATTGCAGCAAGTCGAAATCGGCATCATGCCCACTGGCCATCGCCGCGGCAGTTTCGGTGTAGAAGCGCACCGTCGACATTTCGTGCGCCTCGAGTTCGACGCCATCCTGCAGGTCCGGATGCAACTTCAGCGGCAGCACGAAGTCGTCATCCGCAAACAGGATGCGCCGTCCGGCACCGAGCAGTAGCGACAGATTCCAACCACGGCCAGGGCCGGTACGCGGATGACCGTCACGATTGCGGCCAATCAGGTCGTCGAGCGCAACCTGATGCTGCGGTACGGCGGCCTTCAATGAGTCGTGGACTCGCTGCCAAGCATGCGCATCCACATGGCGCAGTTTGGCGCCGCTACGTTCAGCATGTTCCTGCAGGAGCCGCGACTGAGCCGCCGCTGCCTCGGGCGAGCGCGAGTCGTCGACGACCGTCAGTGTCTGCGCCGAATGTCCTTGCTGCATGTGTTGTTGGAGGGACGCCAGCAGTCGCTGCAATTGCGCGGGACGATCACAGGCGCGGATATACAGGCCACCCGTCTCGGCGGGTGCTGACTCACTTGCGGCGGCATCGGTGTAGCGCACTGAAAAGTCTTCGGCGGCGATGATCAGGCCACGCTCGACCAATCCATTGAAAACACGACGAATGCCATCGGCTGGCGCACCCGGCGTGGTCTGACGGATTGCCTCGACGTGTTCTTCAGCACTACGGAACTCGCGGCAACGATCCAGTGCCGCGAGCACTTGATGCGTCATCACGTGCGGCAAGTCTTCATGCCGTGGGCGGAAGATACATTCGCCATTGCCTAGGTCAGCGACCTGTCCGGGCACGGTCGCGAACAACGTCGCGTTCGGGTCGAACTTCGGCTTGGGCGTGACATCGATATCGAAACTGAATTCCATGGTGCGGGTCCGTCATTAGCGGCCGAAGGGCCAGAAGCGCGATGGCTTGCGCACACTGGATGCAACGGCGGATTCAAGGTCATGGATGCGCGCCTGTGCCTGTGCGAGCGCATCGCGCATCGTTGTCAACGCTGCCTCCTGTTCGGCCAGCACGACGCGAGCACGCGCATTGCGACGGGTTTCCTGACGATAGTCGTCATAGACTGATTCGGTATCGTCAGCAAACAAGGCGATTCCGGGCAAGTTCGGAAGGTCGGCTTCGCGTTGTGCGCAGGCGGCAATGAAATACATTGGCGGTGCGCAGGGTTCATTGTCATAACGGCCATCGGCACGCGCGGTTTGCATCGCGGCGTTTGCACGCGGCCCATCCAGCGACCAGATGGTCGAGTGGAACATCAATCGCTGTCCGTACAGGCGCACGCAGCGGAAATGCCGTGACAACAACGCGAGCAATTCATCGCGATACAACTCACGCACGTGGAATGCATTCTGGTAGCCCGTTACGTCGCTATAGACAGCCTTGTCCGGTGACGAAATCAACGCGCACCCATCATCGGCCAAAGCTGCAGCGATGCCGCCCACCAGTCCATCTTGTGCCTCTACGTGTTCCAGCGTTTCGAACGACAGCACGAGGTCGTAGCGTTCGCCGCCGGCATCGAACCGGGTGGCATCGCCTTCGCGAAAATTCAGGTTCGGCAGCAAGCGGTAGCGGGACCGCGCATGCGCGATAGCGTCGGTACCGATATCGATACCCGTCACCGTGCGCGCAACCGGCGCGATCATCGCCGACCCATAGCCTTCGCCGCAGGCGATGTCGAGTACGCGTTTGCCAGCAGCGATCGGGCGCGCCAACGCATAGCGATGGACATGTTCGTACCAGATCTCGCGCACGCATTCGGGCGTGAAGCGTTCACCGGTAAAAGGCAGTTCTGGCACTACGAATTCCTCGGCTGCGGGTGGCGCACGCGCTCACTGCGCGGCGAGGTCAAGCCGGGCCGCAACCCGGGCACGGAGTGCGGCCAGCGGGTCGCGAGCGATGAAATCGGCGACTTGCGCATTGTAGCGAGGATAGCGCGCAACCAAGCGATTCAAATTCTCGCCGCCGGGTCGTTCTCCAGTTTCGGCGAACGAGGCGTGGCCTACGTGCGCAACATAGGCGGCGGGGCACAACACATTGCGCCAACCATGCCCGGCGGCGCGCAAACTCCAATCGTTTTCTTCGCCATAGCCGCGACCGAACGTCGCGCCATCGAAATCACCGATGGCGTTGATCGCGGCGCGGCGCATCCACATGCAGAATCCGACCGCAGTCGGCAGTTCCACCGCGGCAGCCGCATCCTCGAACGCAAACGCACGCGCATAAGCATCGACATCCTTGGGTACTGGATTGGAACGGCAGAAGCGTGGGAACGAGCAGATCTCGGCATGATTGGAGAACGGCGTTACCGAAGCAATTTTGGCGTCGCTCATGGCACATGACTCGATGTGCACCAGGAATCCGGGCGTGGCTACGGTGTCAGAGTTCAATAGCAGGACATCGCCATCGGTTGCCGTCAACCCACGATTCACGCTGCCGATGAAACCGAGGTTGTGTCGATTGCGCAGGACTCGCCCCCGAGCGCGTGACGCCGCAAACGCATCAAGCAGTGGTGCGATGGCCGCATCCGTCGAGGCATCGTCGATCAATATCACTTCGGTGTCCGCGTCGATGGCGCGTGCCAACGCCGCAAGGCAGGCCGTGGTCTCGCGAACCGCGTTGTAGATCGGCACCAGAATCGCGGTCACGCTTGATGCCAAAGGTGCGGCAATCGGACCAGACCCACCTCGCGGCTGCGCCCGGTGACGATGAACGTGCGTTCGACGGTATCAAACAGACGAATTGCCTCTGGATCCATTGCGTGCAGCGCCACCGCGTACGTGCCCGGCAACAGCGCGAGATCGGGATAGCGAATGGAAAAGCGGAACGCGCGCTCGCCGATTCGTATCGGGGTGACACCTTCCAATTCGCTGGATACGCCATAGACCGCGGCACCGTCGTGGCGTTTCACGCCCACCGCAAGGACGGGCACGCGACCGTCCGCGCTGTACACCGTGACGTCGACATCAAGCAGCGCAAGCATCGGCAGCACTACCGGCACATCGAGTGCTTCGCCATTGATCGCGACGGCGGTGACCGCATAATCGCCGGTGGCCGCCGACATCCGCGCCTCGGCACGCTGTTGAGCTGACTTTCGCTCGTGCCAGGCCAGGTAGCGCTGGCTCACCTCGAATACATCGCCATACGCTTCTGCGCGTCCGTGATGCAGCCACAACGCGTGTTTGCAGAGCTTCTGGACGTGATACATGCTGTGACTGACGAGTAGTAGCGTGCCGCCTTCGCGCAGATAGCCTTCGATCCAGGCGACGCATTTCTTCTGAAAGGATTCGTCGCCAACCGCCAGCACTTCATCGGTGATCAGCAGATCTGGTTTCGCCGATGCCACCACCGCGAAACCGAGTCGGACCTTCATACCCGATGAGTAGTGTTTTACCGGTTCATCGATGTAGTCACCAAGCTCAGCGAATTCGATGACCTGTTGCACCTTCGACTCGATGTCGCCGGCAGCCATGCCGAGCAGCAGCGCGTTCATGCGGATGTTGTCGCGGCCGCTGTAATCGGGATGGAAACCGGCGCCGAGCTCCAACAAGGGCGCCACGCTGCCGTGCAACTGCACCGATCCGCTGCTCGGTTCGGCGATGCCGCAGATCATGCGCAGCAGGGTGGACTTGCCGGCACCGTTTTCTCCAATCAGCGCCAATGATTCGCCGCGTCTCAAGGTGAAGCCGATGTCGTCGAGAATCTGTGTGTGCATCCGATAAGGGCGGCCGAGAATCGCGTCCCAGACCGAGCGGATGCGGTCACGACGCCGGTGCACGCGCGGATAGCGTTTGCCGACACCACGCACCGCGAGCAGCACGTCGTCGCTCACAGGAAGTCCTCGATGCGGGCAAGGAAGCGTCGTGCAGTCAGCGCCGCAAACGCAACCAGGAGTCCGGTAATGATGGCCGGCCCCCAAAGCGCGGACAGATGGGCTTCCCCGTGCAGGATTCCGGCGCGCAAGGCTTCGACCAATCCGGTCATCGGGTTTAGTGCCAGCCATTTCCCGAGATCTGGACGCAACTGCTGCGGTCGAAGAAGATGGGTGTCAGCAACATCCAGAACGTCAGGATCTGAGGCAACAAGGTTCCGACGTCGCGGAAAAATACATTCAGCGGTGCCAGCACCATGCTCAAAGCCGCTGCATTCAGCACGATCATCAAGTACGCGGCCAACGCGGTCAACCAACCGACGCCGGGCACGGTCTTGCCCATGAGCGTCAACATCACGACGACGAGCACAAAAGACGCGGTATGAATTAGTGCGGCGCCGAGCGTCGGCACCAGGACCAGCCAACCACGCGGAATGGCGATCTGCCCGATGAGTGCGGCGTTGCCCGTCAGTGCCGTCGTGCCACGTGACAGCGAGTCGGCGAAGGCGTGCCACGGCCACATGCCGATCGCCAAAAATGCGATCACGTCACCGCCGACGCGATTGCCGAAGCGCGCACCCAAGAGTTCGACAAAGACAAACGCATAGATCGCCAGCAACAACACCGGCGTAATCAGCACCCACGCCAGACCACCGAGCGTGCTGAGATAGCGTTCACGCAGTTCTCGACCGAGCAGCGCCAGCGCCAGTTGTCTCGAATTCAACGGAGCCGCTCCATTCGTGCAATCCAGGCGGAGTCGCTATCGGGGAACAGGCAGCGAAGCACGCTGCCGGTTCATGCCACCGACCGAATTACTTGCCGTCGATTGCCGCCGGAACTGCGGGAGCAGGCGCCATTTCGACCTTTCCATAACGCTCGCGAAGTGGTGCCACGCTTTCCTCGCTGGCTTCAACCGGGAGCGACTTCAATCTGTCGATATGGTCGGCCTGCACCTTGCGCTGGAACTTGTCCCGCTCGTTGGCGACCATTTGATCTTTGATCTCGTCCCAAGTGTACGGCTTGCCGGGAGTGCGGCTACGCAGTTGAATCAGGTGGTAGCCAAACTCGGTCTTGACCGGATCGGACAGGTCGCCTGGTTGGACAAGATTGTGTACAGCGACTGCAAACTCCGGAACAAATTTGTTCGGGTCGTAGTTTTCGTAAAGGCCATTGTTGCTGGACACGCCAGGATCATCAGAATTGGCCTTGGCCAAGTCTTCGATCGTCGCCTTACCGGCAGCAATATCCGCCTTCCACTGCAGCAATAGCGCCTTGGCCTCGGCATCGGTTCGCTTGGTCGTATCGAGCAGGATATGCGCTACCGTCACCGTCTCACCTGTCTTGTAGGTATCCCGGTCGGCTAAATACTTTTCCTTCGCGAGTTGCTCCAGATCCGGCACATCGGTGTGCTCACGCACATAGTCCAACTGGTGACGCATCAGCACCACTTCGGCCGCCTGCAGCAGTTCACGCTGGACAACTGGGTCCTTGTCCAAGCCGTGTTCACGCGCTTCATTGGCCAAGCCTCTGCGCAGCAGCAGATGACTGAGCAACTGCTGGATGCGCTTCGGACTATCGATGAAACCGGACCGATCCTTGGGCGGCATCGACGCCAAATGCGCGTCCACATCGATCGCCCAAACATCCGCATTCCCTTGCTTGGCGATCAGGTAGTCGGGCTGCTGAGCGATTCCCGCGGGAGCGGTCGAATCATCTGCATTCGCTACGCCGATGGATAGCGCAGCGACGAGAATCGCCAGTGACCTCATTAGAGCGCCCCGATCGAGACGAGCCATGTGCAATAAGACGAGGCGCACGTGGTCGTCGTCCAAGTTTGATGGTCCGCTGCGACAACACTGAGGTAATACGTCTTGTTCGGGTCCAAGTAGCAGTACCAACCCGGATTGCTCGCGGGCTTGGTGCCGATTTTCCATGTAATGCCACCGGTTTCAACACCACTCGCTTTGCAATTGGCGTCGGTCACCCAGTCGAAGTCTCCGGGGCAAGGACTGAGTTGTGCCGAGAACACCGCTGTTGAAGCAGCAGCCCAAGAAACACCGCCTGTGGCCCCGACTGGTGCGTTGGCACCCGAGGTGGTGAAACTCATTGCGGCATATTTTCCCGTGTCCAGAAACAGTCGTGCCACTTGGCCGGGCTGGTTGAAGCTGGTGCCCATCAAAGGCACGTAGCCGGAGAGATTGATCGAGCTATTCAACGGAAACTCACTGTTTTGCTGATTCAGCGTGCCACCCAAATTGTAGTTGACCATCGAACCCTGCTGTGTCAGCCCAACCGGCGCCGGGCGATTGGTACACTCGGTCGTTGTTTGCGTCGCGACGTTCACTGTGACCGTGCCGCCGCTCGTGGAACCGTCGTTGTTCGAGCAACTCACGCCAAACGAATAGTTACCCGAGGCCGTCAAACTCACGACCGTTGGGCTGGTGACAGCGTTGCCGTTCCAACCGCTAACGCCACTGGATGACGCGGTACAGCCGGTTGCGCCGGAAACGGTCCAGCTCAGCGTGACTGAGCCACCGCCGACCGGTAGTGCATTCGTGCTCGCAGTTAATGGCATTGAAAATGTCGGCGCGCTGCCTCCACCGCCGGTACCGGCTGGACACCAACC
>Ga0138256_10005084_pt1 | contig 13922 bp, 10 predicted proteins | sample KNB2016incub_MG_FD_105486 | JGI IMG/M metagenome (GOLD analysis project Ga0138256, IMG submission 105486) | Active sludge microbial communities from wastewater in Klosterneuburg, Austria - KNB2014incub_MG | ecosystem: Engineered > WWTP > Activated sludge > Unclassified | place: Austria...
GAACTTCCTTAAACGTGCTTCCGAGTAGATAGCTGCCGCCAAAGTACGTGTTGCCCCATGACAGCCGTACGTACTCCAGATCGATCTCGAAGCCCTGCAGAATCTGCTCGGCGGGGGTGCGCACGGTGCGCCAAAAAACCATCTTCGAGTTGCTGCCCGAGCGCACGTAAACCAGAAACGGGAACACCTGAACGAGCGAGTCGCCATAAGGGTCGTCAATGCCGGGCGGCCGCTTGAGACCGGACCAGGGATCGCCGACGTTGTCACTTCGGGAAGCTTTCTTGTTCACCTGCGCCGTGCGGGCCTGGTTGGCCACTTCCTGGGAGTTGCTGTTCACGAGCAGAACTTCATTGGACACGAGTTGCAGCGAGGCGGGCTTTTCGCCGCTGCGCGCCTGCATGAACGTAGTAACCAGATCTTGACCTGATGGAATCACCGCAAGAGAACCCTCGGTTTGCGCGGACAGAATCGCTAGAAGCTCGGCGAGAATGGATTCTTTGCCTTTGCACAACGTTTCCAGGAAGTCGGCCGGAAGTGGTCTTGCCGACTGATAGGATTCCAGCTGTTCATTTTGCTCTTCGGGTTGATGGGGAGTGCTGAAGCGAAGTTCAGATCCGCTGCTGCGCACCTGAAAATAGAACTTCACCAGCGGATTTGCCGGTTTGGGTGCCAAGCTGGAACGCACCACGCTTGGCGCCTGCGACTGCGTGTTTAATGGAGCACGCCAATGCTGGAACTCCGTGAACTCGCGGCTCAATTCAACTCGCAGGAAGTCCTCAAGGGCATTTTGCGACCGTTTGAACTGGTCCTGCACCTCTTGGCTGGCTTGAATCTGGTGCATGGCGATTTCGGTCGTGTATTCCTTCTCAATGCGCGGCCACGCAAATCGGCTCAGCGCCGCCAGTGGGATCAATCCCACTGCGACGTAGAGCAACATGGCTATGCGGACTTTCTTCATGGTCGGCAGACGAGGCAAAGCCGCGTCCCTACAGCTCCCAGCGGTAACCCGCGTCGCGCACCGTCACGATCACTCGGGGTTTTTCTTTGTCCTGTTCGATCTTTGCGCGCAACTTTGCGACTGCCATATCCACGGTGCGCGTGGCGACTGCTTCCTTGTAGCCCCAGACTTTCACCAGTAGCTCGTCGCGTGTGACGGCGCTGGGCCGCGCCTTGAGCAGGTATTTGATCAGTTCGACTTCAAGTTGCGTAAGCGGCGCGGCCTGACCGTCGCGCGTCACTTCGCCGCGCGTCAGGTCAACTTTGCAGGCCGGCAGGTTCAGCGGCGCGTTAAACGTTGACTGAACCCGTCGCAATTGCGCAGCCACGCGGGCGTGCAATTCGGCCAGCCTGAAGGGTTTCGTGATGTAGTCGTCGGCTCCGGCCTTGAGGCCTTCGACAATCTGGGTTTCGTCGGCCAGCGCCGTGAGCATGATGATGGGAAGGGTTGCGCCTTTGGCTCGCAGCCGCTTGCAGACCTCCATGCCGTGCAGCCCCGGCAGCATCAGATCGAGCAGCATCAGGTCAGGCTTGAATTGATCAACGGCGGCCAAGGCGGTGTCGCCGCGCGGGCAGGCCTGCACAGAAAAACCCTCAAGGCCCATAGTTTCACTGAGCCCAATTCGCAGCGATTCTTCGTCTTCCACTATCAGGATGCGCGGCTGGCTCATAGTTCCCTCGTGCAGCCCATTTCACCTTATGTAACGCCGCTGCGCCAAGGCTTGATTCGCCATGCCCTGTAAAAGCGATGTAAAGCCCGGATTACCAGGCTAACGGCCGGCCAGGGCGCGCCGTATTCAGGGGGAAGCAAACAAACCTTGGAAACGGAGACACAAATGAAAATTCTGCTCTCACTTGCCGCCTGTGGCTTACTGATCGTGGCGGCCGCGACAAATGTCAGTGCCTCGCACCATGACATGGGCACCCAGTCAGGCCCTGAGTTGATGTGCGGCAGCTACTTCGGAAGCAACACGGATGCCGCCAAGGCCGTGATCTCTGAGGACGTGACCGAGGCCAAGATGGCGCGAGTGTTTTTGCGCCGGCAAGGTGTAGAAGGCCTGAAAGCCCTGCGCGAAGTCTATGCCGGCGAGATCAAGAACCACCTGAACAGCCCCCTGGCACCGGAAATCGTAGACGCTGCGCTCTGGGCCAAAATCTCGACGGCGCTTGATGAGGTTTCCCAGCAGCACAATGCGTGGTCCCAGGGTGCGCCGCTGTTCTGGCACACCGACATAGAGGCTGCCAAGTTCGCCGCCGAGCGTGACAGCAAGCCGATTCTGAGCCTGCGCCTTCTGGGCAAGCTCACGGACGAGTGCTCCTGCGCCAATTCACGTTTCTTCAGGACGGCTTTTTACGCAAACGTCGAAGTCGCGACCTTCATGAGCAGCAATTTCACGCTGCTTTGGACCAGCGAGCGCCCCGTCCCCAAGGTCACGATTGACATGGGCGATGGCCGCGTCATGACCTGCACCATCACGGGCAACAGCGCTCACTATCTGCTCGACGCCAAGGGCCGTCCCCTGGATTGCATCCCCGGCCTATACGGCCCGGTGGCATTCACGAACCTGCTTGATCGCGGCACCAAACTGAACGCCGAGCTTGCCGGGAAGGACGACACTGAGTTTGCCCGACTGCTCAAGCTGCACCACAGGGCGCGGCTGGCTACGGTCAATGCAGCCCTGCAGGACGACTTGGCGGCGGCGGGGATTTCCACGGTCGAGATCGGCGAGACCGAGCGAGTCAGCGGTGACGATGCGGAGTTCTTGAGGCGTTCGGGCGCAATACCGGCCGAGGTCGCCAGCAGGCGCGCCATGGCCAAGGAAGCGGTCGAACGCAACTTCTTCGTGCTGCTTGGTCGCATTGACCGCAGCAAGCTGGAGGGCAAGCTCAGCGCCGAAATCTGGCAGAAGCTGGCCGCGCTGCACGCTGCCGAGTACAAACTGGATGAAGGCAGCATCAAGTTGATGCGCGAGCAGAACCCCGAGAGCGCCGCGGAAGCTTCAAAACGGGCGATGAGCAAAATGGCAATTGAAGCCCCGATATTCCGCCTGGTTCGCAAGTTCGAAAACAGCATCGCGCTGGATACCGTGAAGAACGAGTACCTGTTCCACGCCAGGATTCACGAGTGGCTGGCCAGTGGCGATGTCGGCGGCTTCGAGAAGTTCAACGAGCGCATTTACGCCGAGCTTTTCGCAACGCCGGCCAATGATCCGTGGTTGGGGCTCAAGGGAGATGACTACACCGGCTTGAAGAACGATGGAGTAAACAAATAGCCAAGGCCGGTTTGCACAATGAACGGGCGAGCGCTGGCTCGCCCGTTCTATTCCTGGCGCAAGGCATCAATGGGAGTCAGGCGACTGGCTCGCCAGGCAGGATACAGGCTGGCGAAGAAGCCGATTGCGAATGCCAGCCCCAGCGCCTGAAGGCTGCGCATCATGTTGATCTCACCGCTCAGGCCATCAAGGTTGAGATAGTCACGCGCAACAAGCGTTTCAACGTAGCCAAAACCCACGCCAACAAAGCCGCCCAGCACGGCAATCACCATGCCCTCAATGATCGTCAGCGTCAAAATCCGCAGTTTGGGCCAGCCCACGGCGAGCATCAATCCGATCTCACGGGTGCGCTCCAGCACCGCCATCATCATGATATTGAGAACACCCAACGCGCCTGCCAGCGCGGCTATGATGCTGACGACCCAGCCAAAACGCTCAATCAGGTTCAACTCGTTGTAACGATCGAGAACCTCGCCCGAGGGTGTCGCTCGCAGGTCTTTGAATTGCTCGGTGTTGCCTGTTACCTGCGAACAGATCTCCTGAATGCCCTCTTTGTCAGCGGGGTTTTCAACCTCGAGAACGATCCAGGTACAGTTGCCGCGCCGCGGAATTCTGGTGATCTTGTTCTTGCCGCTTTCATCTTTAACCGGCTTGCCCTTTTCATCCAGTTCTACTTCTTCATCAATGCGTTCGTGCATGCCCTTGATGAGTTGCGCGGCCTTGAAATGAAAGAACACGGCAGCGTCTTGAATCGCCACGCCGGTTTTGCAAACGCCGCGCACGGTCAAGTTCAGCTTGCTACGCCGCATGGCGATGTACCCGCGAGGATCAACTCCCTTGCGTGCGAAATATTCGTCGTCGGTTTCGCTGGCGCGGCGGAGCCACTCTTTTGGGTCCTTGCCGGTTCGAGCGAGGTACTCGTCGTCGGTTTCTTCCTTGGTGGCGTCTGGGTGAATGCCAAGCTTTTTCAGACGGCCATAGACCCAACTTGTGCGGGCCAGCACGTTCATCTTTTCCCAGTTGTCAGGTTTGCCGAACACTTTGGCAAAGCCGGGAGAGAGAATCAGATCGGTCAATGAAAGAGGCTTGTCGATGGAGAGCTGTTTGTCGGCCTCCAGCTTCTCCTGCACGATCTTCCAGGCGGTTTCGCCAAACACGACACCATCGGGATCGGAATCCGAAATCGCCTGGCCCTGGACCATGACCATTTTGCGCGCGATGGGGTTATTCTCGCGGATGCCGTAGTACAAAATCGCGGGTGCCTGGCCGAAGTTTCCTTCTGTGCGCAGGAAGGCCGTAATCATAGGCGTTGCCGTTTTCACGCCTGGCACTTCCGTCAGGCGCTCGACGAAGGAGACATCAACTTTGCTTTCAAGGTCTTCCGAAGTGGCCTCGGCGATAACGATGTCGCCGCGCTGGGTCTGCAATGCCTGCCGCACCTGATTGATCAGGTCGTCGCTGATCGTGAACAGCGCCACCATGATGGAGATGCCCAGGCCAACGCCCAGCACCGAAAAAATCGTTCGGGCCTTGCGGCGCAGCACGTTTTTCAGAACGAATCGCATGGGAGGCAAGATACTCAGAGGCCATCGCGTTAGCGATGGCCTCTGATACCATTCCGGCGTGACTGACTTCTTTGAAATAGTATCGACCGAGGGCGCCGCGCGTGCCGGTTCGTTGCATACAGACCACGGGTCGGTTCAAACACCTGTGTTTATGGCCGTTGGCACCCAGGGCACAGTTAAAGCCTGCGCTCCCGACCAGCTGCTTGCCGCCGGCATTACGGTAGTGCTGGGCAACACCTACCACCTGGAACTGCGGCCCGGCAGCGAGGTGGTTGCTGCGCTTGGCGGGCTGCACGCGTTCATGCATTGGGCGGGCCCGATACTCACGGACAGTGGGGGCTTTCAGGTGTTTTCACTGGGAGAAATGAACCGCGTAAGCGAACAGGGCTGCGAGTTCAAGAGCCACCTCGATGGCAAAACCCACATGCTCACGCCCGAGCGCAGCATGGAAATTCAGCACCGGCTGGGCTCGGACATCGTCATGCAGCTTGATGACGTTCCCGCCCTGCCCGCGCCCACAGAACGGGAGCGCGAAACCATGAACCGGTCGCTGCGTTGGGCAGGGCGCTGCAAGGCGGCGCTGCCCGTGCTATCGGCACAAGGCAAACGCCAGCGCCTGTTTGGCATCGTGCAAGGCGGCCTGAACCCGGAGCTTCGCGCCCAAAGCGCGCGCGATTTAGCGACAATGGAACTCCCCGGTTACGCAATCGGCGGGCTTTCCGTGGGCGAAACCAAGCGCCAGATGCAGGAAATTCTCGGCGTCGTGACGCCATTGTTGCCGTCGGAGAAGCCGCGTTATTTGATGGGTGTGGGCTACCCCGAGGACCTGATCGAGGCTGTTAACCTTGGTGTGGACATGTTCGATTGCGTGTTGCCCACGCGCAGCGCCAGGCACGCGCTGGCTTTTACGAGTGGCGGCCGCCTTCGCTTGCGTAACGCGAAGCATGCGCGCGATGCGCGGCCTGTCGATGCCCATTGTGGCTGCTATTGCTGCGCGAATTTCTCGCGCGGCTATTTGCGACATCTATTAATTGCCAATGAGTTCCTAGGCATGACGCTTCTCACGCTGCATAATCTTGCGTTCTATGCGCGACTCATGCACGCGATGCGGGCGGCGATCATTGAGAAGACTTTCGCTTTGTGGTCGGCGCAGTGGCTTCCGCGTGTGACGGGCGATGCCGAGTAAACAGGTTGCGCAGGAGGAGAAAGAGCCGTGCCAGAAAATGCCTTCAAGATTGCACAACAGCAGTTCTTCAATGTCGCCGACAAGCTCAAGCTGAGCCCCGGCATGAAAGCGTTCCTGAGCGAGCCCGAAGCGGTGCATGTGTTTACGGTGCCCTTCATGCGCGACAACGGCCAGACGCAGGTAGTCACCGGCATTCGTGCACAGCACAACTTTGCGCGAGGCCCAGCCAAAGGCGGTCTGCGCTTTCACCCCGACGTTTCAATCGACGAAGTCAAAGCTCTTGCCATGTGGATGACTTGGAAGTGTGCGGTCGTTGACATTCCCTATGGCGGCGGCAAGGGCGGTCTGATCGTTGATTACAAGGCACTCAGCTCAAGCGAGAAAGAACGATTGACCCGTGCGTTTGCGCGGCGCCTGACCTGCGTGATTGGACCCGATTTCGACATTCCTGCCCCTGACGTCAACACGGGTTCGCAGGAAATGGCCTGGATCGCCGACGAATACGGCCACTTCGTGGGTCACCCCGAACCCGCGGTGATTACAGGCAAACCCGTAGGAAACGGCGGGTCGCTGGGACGCGGCTCTGCGACAGGCCGCGGGCTGGTGTTTTGCGTCGAGCGCTTTTTTGAAAACGCCGGTCAGAGCATCAAGGGCAAAACCGTAGCCGTGCAAGGATTTGGCAACGCCGGTCAATATGCGGCACGCTTGATTGCCGGCCTTGGTGCCATCGTGGTTGCGATTTCTGATTCCAAGGGCGGCGTCCATAACTCCAAGGGCATCGAGATTGGCGCCGCCATCGGGCACAAAACCAAAACAGGTGAAGTGAAGGGCATTCCAGGCAAAGAAATTTCGAATGAGGAACTGCTGGCACTGGATGTCGACATCCTGATTCCGGCGGCGCTGGAGAACCAGATAACTGGTGCCAACGCCAAGAAGACCAAAGCGAAGCTGATTGCCGAAGCCGCCAACGGGCCAACAACCCCCGAGGCAGACGCGATTTTGTTCAAGCAGGGAGTCACGGTCATTCCAGACATTCTCGCCAACGCAGGCGGCGTCACTGTGAGCTATTTCGAGTGGGTGCAAAACCGCCAACGGTTCTACTGGACCGAAGACGATGTCAATTCACGCCTGCGTGAAATCATGCGGCGGTCGCTGGACCAGGTTTCGCGTCTGGCCGCGGAGAACAGGGTCCATTGGCGCGAGGCGGCTTACCTGCTTGCGGTGGGGCGGGTGGCGGCAGCAGTACGCCACACGCGTAGCCTCTAAAACGCTGTGCCTACAAAAGGCCCCTTCAATTGGAGCCGGTAAGGTGGTGGCGATGTGCTACGGTTGATGGCGCAGCAATCAAAGAAAAGGTGCATGAGCTGCACGGAGGTGGAAGATGGAAACCCTGATTTTGACACTGTATTTTCTCGCGATCACGTCGTCGGCGATCTTTATCATCAAGCTTGGCCTGATGATGTTTGGCGGAAGCCATGACGGTGGCGACTTCCACGACGTAGGCGACACGGCGCACGATGCTGCCAATGCCGCTCAGTTCAAGTTTTTCAGCACGCAGATGTTGATCAGCCTGTTCATGTTTGGCGGTTGGACCAGCCTGATGTTTCTCGACGGCATGCACTGGGAGCCTGCACCGGCACTGGCCGCAGGAATCGGCACCGGGCTGGCGCTGGCATTTGCCATTTCGTATGGCATGTTCTCGCTGCGCAAGCTTGAGGCCGACGGGACGATCCGCGACTTCGATGCTGAGGGCATGAAGGGGACCTGCTACCTTCGTGTGCCCGAGACCAACCAGGGCAAAGGCCAGGTGCAACTGGTTGTGAAGGACCGTACCCTGACGTTCGACGCCGTTTCAGATGGTCCAGCCATTGAGAGTTTCAAGAAGATCGTGGTCATGAAGAAGCTCGACGCTAAGACCTTGAGGGTCTGCGAAACTGAATGATGCCGCGCGACGCTGCGCTCTGAAAGAAGGGGGCTGAAATGCACCTGTTGACAATGATGCCGCTGGCAATGGAACTTGAAGCCTATCTCGTGATTCTAGGCTTCCTGGTCGTTGCCTCATTCGCGGCGTTTATCCTCTTGCTGGTAAACCGCTACAAACGCTGCCCGTCAAACAAGATTCTTGTCGTGTTTGGTAAGGGCGTCGGAGCGGGCACGTCCAAGTGTATTCACGGCGGCGCGGCCCTGATCTTGCCGCTACTTCAGGATTTCGCATACCTGGGCCTGGAGCCGCGCAACGTTGAAGTCGACCTTCGCGCGGCGCTGTCAAAGAAGAACATCCGCGTGAACGTTCCGGCCGTGTTCACGATTGCCATTGGCACCACGCCAGAACTCATGAACGCCGCCGCAGAGCGCCTGCTGGGACTGGATGACCGCCAGATTCAGGGCCAGGCGCACGAAATCATCGTGGGCCAGTTGCGCCTCGTGATTGCGACGCTGGCGATTGAAGAAATCAACCAGGACCGCACCAAGTTCCTGGACCTGGTGCACCAATCGGTCACGTTGGAACTGCACAAGATCGGCCTTGACGTAATCAACGTCAACATCCGCGACATCACCGACGAATCGGGCTACATCGATGCCATCGGCAAGCGTGCCGCGGCCGAAGCCATCAACAAAGCCAAGGTTGAAGTCGCCGAGCAGGAAAAGACCGGCGCCACAGGCGAGGCGATCCAGAACCGCGAACGCGTGATTGCCGTCAGCAATGAAACTGCAATCGCCACCGAAGGTAAAAAGAAGGCCGAGCGCGACCAGCGTATCGCCCTGGCCAACCTCGAAGCCGAATCTATCGAAAAGGAAGCCGAAGCACGCCGCAAGCAGGAGATCACGGTTGCCTTGCAAACCGCTGAGACTGAAAAAGGCAAGAAAGAGGCCGAGCGTAACAGGCGTCTGGCTACGGCCACTTTTGAAGCGCAGTCAATCGACGGCGAAAACACCGCCAAGGCAAGTATCGCCGAGCGCAACGCAACACTGGCCGAAGCTGAAGCCGAAGCCCGCAAGCGTGGTGAAGTGGCCAAGGCCGACGCCCAGCGTGTGATCTTCGAGAAGGAAAAGGCGCTGATGCAGGCCAAGCTGGAGAAGGAAGTCATCGTCCAGCAGGAAATCTCAAAACGCACCATTGAAATCGAAGCCGAAGCCGAGGCCAGCAAGCGGCGCATTGAAGCCAAAGGCTCGGCTGATGCCACCCTGCTCCGGTATCAGGCAGAGGCGCAAGGCGTCAAAGAGGTGTTGGCAGCCAAAGCCGAGGGTTACCGCCTCATGGTGGCGGCCTGCGCTTCAAACCCAGAAATGGCGCCGACTCTGCTCATGATCGAAAAGATGCCCGAGATCGTGGCCGAGCAGGTCAAGGCCATTCAGAACCTCAAGATCGACAAGGTCACCGTGTGGGACAGCGGCAGCGGGCTCAATGGCAAAGGGTCAACAGCCAACTTCCTTTCCGGGCTGATTGGCAGCTTGCCCCAGGTGCACGAGCTGGCTGAACAAGCCGGCATCAAGCTCCCGGCTTACCTGGGCAGCATGAAGAGCAGCGAGTTCGCTGACGCTACGGCCGCGCCGGTGCCGGAGCGAGGAAAGAAGGCGTAACTTTTGGGGTTAAACGAAAGGGGCGGCAGATTTCTGCCGCCCCTTTTGTGTTGCCGCTGATTGGTCATTCATTGAGCGAGCGCTCCAGAACGCCGGCCATGGCTTCGGCGTCTTCCGCAGCCTTCATGCCGGGGTTTGCCTTGGCAAAAGCGCGCAGTGAGTTTGCGCGCATTGTGCGGTCCTTCTTCTTGTTGCTCTCCAGGACCTTACCCAGATTTTCCCAGGCCTTGAGTTCGGTCTTCAGCGCCTTGTCAGCGCGCATTGCCTTGATTTCTGCTTCTGCGTTGGTGCCGATTTCGTGCAATCGGAACTCTTTGGACATGCGTTCCAGAAGGTCCAGCGCCTTCAGGTAGCGCCTTTCTTCCTTGGCCTTGTCGATGCGCCCGCGCAAAGCTGCTGCAAACAGCTCAGAGCGGGACTTCACGAGCGTCGCATCGGCCTTGATGGCTTCATCCGTCGACTCGATCAGCTTGTCGGCCTCAGTAATGGCCTTGCCGTATTCACGGGACGCAAAAAAGCCCGCGGCCTTTTCGACTTGCTTTGCCACAAGGTGCTGAGTCAAGCCGGGGTAAACGCATTTCTTGAGTTCGGCGTCAAGCACCTCCTGCCAGCCGGTCTTGCCGTAAAAGGCGACCTTTCCGTCGACGCCGATAATGGTGGTTCGAAAGGACTTTTCGGTTTTGTACGCCGAAAAATCCGAGGCGTCATAGAAGCCGCCCATGGGCACGCAGAACGTGTAGTTCTTGTCTGCGCAGTACTCCAGCACATCCTGGGTTTTTTCAAAGTCGAGCCGGTGAATGATGAAGGCGTGCAGGCCCTTGCCGCCGCGCTCCGTCCAGTATTTCTGCACGGTGGGCATTTCGCTGGCGCTCTCCATGTCACGGACCTGCCACTCCTTGATCAAGATGACATCGGATTTGCAATCGGCCAACGTGATGGCCTCCTGCGGGTTGATCACGTTACCCTTGACCTTGAAATTGGGCGCGTCGTCGCCAACCTTGGGCTGGCACCAAAGGGGTGTTGCCAGCAGCGCCAATGCGCAGATCGCAATCAGTCTGGTAAGCATGAAAACCTCACGGCAGCGGACCCAGCGCATCATACCCCTGCCGCCATGCCTTGAACACACCAACGCGGTGGCGGCGCTGCCACACGAATGGGTGTCGCCTGCTAACATCAGGTGTGCCATGCCGCAAGAACCAACTCGTCAGGGTACCACCAATGCCGACTTGCTCGGCGACCTGTTTGAACAAAGCCGCACCCGCCACACCCTGATCGCTCGCATTCTGCTGTTCGTGATTGGCGGCGCTCTGGTGGTTTATGGCGTGGTTGGGGTGATTCTGCCGGTGCTGCCTGGCTTCCCTTTCCTGGTGGTCGGAATGCCGCTTCTGGCAGCCTCCAACGAGCGCTCGCGAGGCTGGGTCAACGCGCTGGACCGGCGATTTCCGCTGGCAATGCGCCTCTTGCTTCGTCGATTCAAGCTCAGCCTGCCGCCCAAAGACGCGAGTCCCGAGGAACGCAAGCGCTGGCGAAGCGGCCTGTATCTGACGCTGCTTATGTGGTTGGCCTGCGGTTTGGTGTTTGGCGGGCTGGCGGTTCTGATGCGCTGGCTCTGGGTTGCCTATGTCGCGCCAATGCTATAATCCGCCTTAGGTAATGGAGTGTTGATCAATGGACCTGAAGCATGTGGCCTGGGCTTTGGCCGCTCTGACTCTGGTTGCCGTGATCTTCGCCGGAGGCTGGGTTTTGTTCGCCCATGAAACGGTGGCCCCGTCGGCCCTGCCCGGTGGCAATGCGTCCGGCACCGATTCCCCGAGTTCTGCTGCTGAAGAGAGGGTGCTGCAGGGTTTCAACGTTGCGTTCTGGGGCGATGGCCGCCCCTTCATTCGCATCAAGCCGCGCTTTGACGACGAGGAGGCAACAATTGGGCTATACCAATACCTCGTCTTCGAGCCGCAATATGCCGAAAGCGGCTACTCAAGCGAGGGCGGCTACACGATGAACAAGCCCGACCCCGTCGCCGTTGAAAACACTTACCGCCTTGGCCTGTGCTGCGAGCACGGCCTGTTTGGCTCGCCGCTCGACAAAGGCGAAGCCCTCCGCTGGTTTTATGTCGCAGGTGCCGCCGGGCATGCCGAAGCCAAGGCGGCCTCGGCACGCTTGAAGGCTGCAGGCGTGAAGTAGCTTTCAACATTCCTTCCACCTATTGGGCAATTGGGCTCCAAGCCGCGCAAGGCTGGGCTTGGCGGGCGGGTTATTGCCGGCTTTGACGCTTGTTGAATAACGCGACTGCCCCTATTATCCCGCCCTTTGACAGACCCAGTTCAGCGCGCAGCCGCGCGCCGCAGCCGAGAAAACCATGGCCAAGAAGCCCGATGATTCGCCCGCCAGGCACGAGAGTCTTTTGAATGTCCTGCCGCTGAACCTCGCCGATGAAATGCGCGAGAGCTACCTGACTTACGCCATGAGCGTGATTGTGGCGCGCGCGTTGCCCGATGTTCGCGACGGCCTGAAGCCGTCGCAGCGCCGCGTGCTGGTGGCCATGAACGACCTCGGGCTGGGTCCGACGGGCAAGTTCAGGAAGTGCGCCAAGATCGCCGGCGACACATCGGGCAACTATCACCCGCACGGCGAGGCCGTGGTTTACCCGACCCTTGTTCGCATGGCGCAGAGTTTTGCAACCCGTTATCTGCTGGTAGATCCGCAGGGCAACTTCGGCACCATCGACGGCGACCCGCCGGCCGCCATGCGTTACACGGAAGCCCGCCTCACACGCGCCTCCGTGGACATGATGGAGGATCTGGAAAAAGACACTGTTGATTACATCGATAACTACGACGGCACGCGGCAAGAACCCTCCGTGTTCCCCGGCAAGTTTCCCAACCTGCTCTGCAACGGCACAGGCGGCATTGCTGTAGGCATGGCCACCTCCATGCCGCCGCATAACGTGAACGAAGTCTGCGACGGCATTTCTGCCATCATTGACAATCCTGAATTGCCCATCGAGGCCCTGATGAAGATCATTAAGGGCCCCGACTTTCCCACTGGCGGCGTGATCTGCGGCCGCAAGGGCATATCTGATGCTTACAAAACTGGGCGCGGCATCATTACCGTGCGCGGCAAAGCTGAAATCGAAGAATCAGATCACGGCAAGAGCCAGATTCTGATCACCGAGATCCCGTATCAGGTCAACAAGACCACGATGATCGAAAAGATTGCCGACCTCGTGCGCAGCAACGCTGTCACGGGGATTTCTGACATCAAGGATTACTCAAAGGAAGACATCAAACTGGTGATCGAGGTCAAGCGTGACGCCGACGCCAACATCGTCCTGAATCAGCTTTACAAGCACACGCAGCTGCAGAACAGCTTCAGCATTATCAACATCGCTATCGTGGAAGGTCGTCCGCAAACGCTGAATCTTAAGCAGCTTTGCGAGTACTACCGCGATCACCGCAAGAACGTGATTCTGCGCCGCACCCGCTGGCTCCTGAACAAGGCCAAGGCTCGCGCGCACATCGTGATTGGCCTGCTGCTCGCGCTAACTCGCATGGACGAGATCATCAAGCTGATCCGCGCCAGCAAGGACATCGACGAGGCGCGCACCAAGCTGATGGCACTGAAGTTTGCCAGGAAAGTGAAGACCGAGGGCGGGCAGGTTATTGAGGACAACGAAACCTTCACTCGTCCACAGGCGGACGCAATCTTGGCACTGACGCTGAGCAGATTGACGGGACTCGAGCGCGACAAACTCGAGGAGGAGTACAAGGCCCTTCTCGTAGAGATCGCCGACTTGCAGGACATCCTGGCCAAAGAATCGCGCGTAATGAAGATGATCAAGGACGACCTTGACGAGATAAAGAAGCGCCACGGCGACAGCCGCCGCACGGCAATCAAGGGCGACGTCGGCGAGTTCGACATCACCGACTTGATCCCCGACGAAGAAGTTGTCGTCACGATTTCATTTGAAGGCTACATCAAGCGCGTTCCGCTGGATGATTACCGCAGGCAAAACCGCGGCGGCACGGGCAGCGTTGGCGCAAAGAGTAAAGAAGGCGATTTCATTGAGCACTTCTTTCTCGTGAGCACTCACGATTACCTGCTGGTTTTCACGACACTGGGCAAGCTGTTCTGGCTCAAGGTTTACGACATTCCGGAGTTTGGCAAGCAGGCCAAGGGCCGCGCTTTGGTCAACCTGCTGAACATGAGCACGGTCGAGAAAGTCAGCGCCTGTATTCGAGTGCGCGAGTTCAAGGAAGACCGCTTCCTCATGTTCGCCACCAGCCAGGGCACGGTGAAGCGTACTTCGCTTGACGCCTATTC
>Ga0138256_10005086_pt1 | contig 13921 bp, 10 predicted proteins | sample KNB2016incub_MG_FD_105486 | JGI IMG/M metagenome (GOLD analysis project Ga0138256, IMG submission 105486) | Active sludge microbial communities from wastewater in Klosterneuburg, Austria - KNB2014incub_MG | ecosystem: Engineered > WWTP > Activated sludge > Unclassified | place: Austria...
GGCGGTGTCGTTAAAAATTAGCGAGTGGAAAGCGCATACCGGTCAAGACGATCAATTTCAGCCTGCATCAGGTCCTTTACCCGCTCGACCACAGCACCAATAGACGTGTCCGTCTCCGCACCCATTTCTACCGGAGGCAAAACCTTAATAGCGATGGTGCCTGCCCGCCATTTTTTAAGATTTACGATCCCGTTATAGGTGGAAATGACAACCGGCTGAATGCAGGTTTTATTCAACTGAGCACAACGAAAGGCACCGTCGTGAAAGCGCCTGATGCGGTTGCTTTTATTGCGCGTTCCCTCTGGGAAAACCCACAACGAGGCTTTATTCTTTCGAATCACATCTGTGAGTTTTTGCATGGCTTGCCGTCGCGCGGTGCTATCGCCACGGTTCACCAGTATATTGCCGCCGCGCCGAAAGATTGTGCCCCAGACTGGAATCCATCCTAGGCTCTGTTTTCCCAGTGTTGAAGAGCGTTTTGGCAGTACCGCACCGCAGGAGATAACATCCATGACGCCTTGATGGTTCGCGATGACGACCGCTGAGCGCTGATTGTAAACTGCCTCGGTCGTATCTACGGCAAGCTTGATGCCAAGGATTTTTAGAAGCAGGAAGTTAATGGCATTACAAAAAATTTTGTTGTTGCGCGTGTCACCTGACCGGATCAAAAAAACCGGCATGACCCCAATGGACACCACGGCGAAAACAACGCCAACGGCTGCCATTCGCAGCAAATATAGAATATTCAGATATGACGGCCACTTGCCCATATTTTAAAAATACAAGAGGCCACACCACACTACACGTAAAACTTTGGTAAAAGCGGGTTGGTTCGATCTTCCGGATTCATGCACCGGGGAGCGCAAGTTCCACAAATAACGGGAAATGATCGGAGTTTCGGACATTGGTATCGACGCTGACACGCTGTACGTCAAGTCCGCGTACATAGATCTGGTCCAGCGCTCCTATTTCGGGCCTCGGGTCGTTTGGGATTTCAACAAGCCGGAGGTCCAGGCGCCGCAGGACACGGCTAACCACGCCAAGATAACGGCTCGTAAACGTATTAAAATCTCCTGCAAACAGGATAGGCCCATCGTGATCAGGAAGTTGCGATATGAGATGGAGCATCTCCTCCGTCGCACCCTCAACTCTGCGAACCAGCGTCGCGTGAATGTTGACGACCATTAGGCGTTTGTCAACGCCGGCGATTTTGTAATAGGTCACCAGCGCGACCTTTGGAGTCTGAAAAATCGGCTCAGGGTATTTGCAGACAATCCGGAGTGCGGGCTCTTCCACATGAAAACGAGACGCTGTCATGACGCCATCACGAATTCCATCGCGCCGCTTGTACGACGCTGCATGAATTGCTGTAAAACCTGGCTCTGTATAAGTTGAGATGCCGCGCTCAGACAGTAACGCCTCCTGGGTCAGCACAAGATCTGACCGATAGCAAACGACGCGGTAGTCGTGTTCGAAGAGTCTCCCACCCGCCCCCTTGCAAAGGTTCCACACAGCTACCCGCAGAACAGGCTCCGTGATGGCTGAAGACGACGCCTTGCCGGCGCGCCAAAGGCATTCGGCTTCGCGTACGTGCTCTATCTTCCATACTTGTCGCAGGCTCTCGATAACAGCCCGATAGGAGCGTTTTGGTTTCGCCGGCCTGACTTTTGCGGATCGTTTTTCTAAAATCTTGCGAATCATATGCTGCTCTCAAAAATTTTTTTTAAATCGCGTTGGCGGTGACCGGCTTAACAAACCGGGTTATGGCAGTCTCGGGGTGATGCCCGGTGCCTTTTACCCAGCTATCGATCTCGCTGGTTCGCGAGGGTTTAAATTCACCAAAATGCGCAGTAATCCGATCACCAATTTCCTGACACAGTGCTCGGTAGGCTGATAATTTCCCGCCGTAAAGAGTCATCAGAAGGCCACGCCTGCCTGAGTGTTCGCCGATGATGTGATTACGAGAGGTTGCAGTTAACGTATGGCCCTCTTCGAGCGCCAGCCAGCGGAGTCCGGAAAAAGTTGCTTCAATATGATGCATGGATAAAGGACTTTTCAAATATCTGTTAGCCCGGCCAAGAATATAATCCACGTCCTTTTGTTCTGCATGCACCTCATCGGGATCGCCCGAATGGCGGTCCTCGGTGGTTCCTAAGATCGTGTGCCCGAGCCAGGGAAGCATGAAAAATATTCTGCCATCTTCGGGGGATTGTAAAAACAACCCGGATTTCAATCCCATGTCTTTGACAATCACATGGGATCCGCGATTATTCACCGCCCGGTGCGTGGGGGCGATGCGGCTGTTTTCAAGTATCTTATGTGCCCATGGTCCCAGGGCATTAAAAACGTACAGTGCACTGATGACATGCTCTTTGCCGTCTGGCCGCCGGACTGTCACCAACCAACCATCGTCCCCGGGTTCGATGCGGATGGCTTCGCAGTTTTCCGAAACAGAGCCGCCCTGGCGAACGGCCGAAGAGCTGACCCGCCGCACCAATTCTAAGTCGTCGGTCTGACAGTCGTGGAACGAGTAGAAATGTCTGAACCTGTCCAGCGCTAAAGGTGGAGCTTTGCCCGAGACCTCGTCAGGAGTCAGGCGATGATGCTTTTCGAGGCCGTATTGCCCAGACAGCAGGTCGTACAGCGTCAGGCCCATTTTAATGACAGGTCGACTGACTCCTCCTTGTTTGAGCACCGGAAAAATCAGCTCCAGCGGTTTGACAATGTCGCCGGCAACCCGCATCAATGTTCGGCGCTCACGCAGGGACTCGGCGACCAGCCCAAAGTCGCGGATATTTTGTAAATAACGAAGCCCACCATGAATCAATTTCGTTGACCGCGAGCTCGTGCCAAAACCCAGCGTATGCCGCTCGACCAAATGAATATCATGCCACCCACGACTGGCAAGATCATGAAGCAACCCGACGCCATGTATGCCACCGCCCAAAATCAAGACCCGGACTCTGTCAGGAAGCGCTGATAAGGGCCACTTAAGCTCACCCCGGCCCGCTTCCAGACCAGAAAGTCCGGGGGCGGCGTCCTTCATAGAGGGTCTTTGAACTGAATGCTGATCACTCACCTGCGTCTAACCTCAAACTATGGAAAGAACTCATTCCCCAAAATGGACGTAATCCAGCGTCATGGTTTATACTTAAGCGGCTAAGGTAGAATGTCCAGTTCGTTACACTTCTCTATTAATGGTGGCTTTGTGACCGACACTGTAAAAAGGGCCGAACGGTTCGTTTCCCATGCGCTTGTCGAAGTAAGAAAATACCGGCACCTACCCTTTTTCGTCGATAGTGCTGTTTTGCTTGATATCAGCATCGGCGGCTTTAAGATTGAATTCACCAGTGATCGCGTTGCAAAGCCTGGTGAAAAATTCTTTCTATCCATTCCCCTATCCCCACTGGGGATTTTTGCACCGGCACGCCTGACCGCCAAAGGTGAGTGCAGGTGGTTTGATGGCAAGCGATACCGCGTTGGTGGAACGTTTTCGGGTATCACTGATTCAGATCGCATGGTCATCCAGCGCGTTGTGGAAAACCTACAGCAACGGGGCAACTCTGAAACGACCGCCTCTGATGAATCCTCCGAGGACGAAATTCCGCAGCCCAGGTAGTCGCTACTGAACGACATTGGTTTCAAACCAACTTGTTTCATCGCAGTATATTTCTTTCCCCTCGGCTCTGTGAACTGTGCGGAGCCGGATAGCAACGGCGTTCTTTCGCGTGATTTGAATTTGCGCAGGGTCCAGCTTCATATCCTCGAAGCGAAAAGCCCACTCAATCGATGAAGCCCCCTGGTGTCTTGGATACTTATAAATCTTGTGAATATTGCGCGTCACAGCATCACTGACAACAACCCCCGAACCGTCTTCATTAGTAGTCAAAAGGAGTTGTCTCTTGATTTCAGGCAAATCAATCAGCGCTTCCCAGTGAACATTCCCGGTTTCCGGGAAATGGTCTGAATATGCCCCTATTAACATCCCGCTGGTGCTGGCTAGCGCTGCAAAGTGCGAGATAGCAGCCGGCTCCGGACAACTTCCGGATTGACCCCGGTGCAAATTTATCCGCTGCGGCAGCAGGCGGGTCCAGTCACTGAAAGATCCGTCGTCAATGATTTGCTCACCCGGGTGGGGTGCTTCACTGGCACCACCAGCTCTGACAAACGCCATTAAATCAGTGAAACCATCTAAATCGGTATCTGCATTGGTTGATGAATATCCGGAAGCGGTCTCGAGAAAATCTGGTAGGCCATCTTTGTCGGAGTCGTCAAAGTCACGCGGGGCGAAGAAGTCCGCATAGGCTCCTTCGTACACCCAGCCTGACCAGATGCGCTCCAGCAGCAGTTCATTTTTTCGATGAGGATATACAGTATTCGCCAAGTCAAGCAATGAGCTCCGAAAGGCTTCGTCGGGGTTTTCGACTTCGGAAAATCGGGAAAGCGCGTTTGCCCATGCATTAACCAGAGTCTTTGCATCGAAATAAGCATAGAGCAGATAGGAAAATGCCCGAGCTTTGGCCACCTGCTGGGGCGTCAAGGGCTGCGAATGAGGGAGTCTAAGCGGTGAGTCTTCACCCAAACCACCCAGAAAAGACGGCGCTGCGTCTTTGAAACGATTCAACACAAAGAGGCGCCCTAAATTCGTCTCCGCAAGGTGAAGGAACATCGCTGAGGCATAAGCCTCCCGTAACCATTTTGGTGCTGCAAACCCCGAGGAAGTGGCATAAATGTGCAGCATTTGTGCCCCCGCATCCGCATATATTTCTTCAAAAGGACGCGGCCCTGTTGCGCCATCGGCAAGGCGCCTTGACTCTGTGAAGATATACCCAAAACGCGCAGAATCGTTCGCTGCCGGCAAAGCCCCCCCCGAGCGATCCCCAGTTACGAGCGAACCGACGACGGTGAGTTGATCCACCCCCAAAGAGCGGCGACCCAAAAGGGTGGAGACACTGTCATAGGCGCTCCGCACAAGGCCGAAGGAATTGAAGTCCCACATGGCGGGTGATGTTGGCCCGCTCCCGTCTCTTTTCCCGTATTCGTATTCGTAGCCAGCAGCACCAGTCTGCGCTTCACGTGGCAATGATTCTAATTGATGATCGTGCCGATCCGTAATTTCCATCAAGCCAAACGGAGTCTCGTCATTGCCCCATGACCCACAGGAAGAAAAGCTATAACGATCCTCATCTCCACTAAGGCGACTCGGAAAATGACGACCCGACGTTGAATCTCCTGTCCCGTCTCCTGACCGGGTAGAAAAACGCAGCCACCAAATGGGCCAGTTCATGATGTCGGCAACCATGCGAATTCCGAGGCGCACCTCAACGACTGCATTATCTTCATCCAGATAGGCCGCATCGGCTGGAATCGCCAGAATCGGCGAAATGGTAGATGTGGCAGATATTGTTGGTATGATGACCTGACCGAATTCCGGGCTGACCGGCTTCCAGCGGTCACCATCACGCTCTTCGAGTTGAGCTCCATAAATCCTGAACTCACGTAGCACCTGGGCGTCGAGATCACCGCCCCTGACGCGGACGCCCCCAAACTCCATAACAATCTGATGGTCCGATCGAAACCCCGGTGTCTGTATGGCTGCAATAAAATCCCCACTACGGATGCCACCATAGACACGCCTGATGTCGAGATCCGGGGAGGAGTCTCCAGAGGGGTCATTCCAAAGCAAGGCCTCTTCCGGCCAGCGGTCAATGGTACCGCCCAATGAAAACTCAGGGGCTATCTCTGCCAGTGCCGCTACGGCTCCGGGTTTTGCGCAACCAACAGGTGTTGGAGCTACCGTCTGAATCAAGTCAAATCCGATATTGGTAACGGGAGCAAGCTCAGGTCCGGGAGGTGCCGGCGACGCATCCGCTGAGGGTGGTAGTGCAGGCGATTCCTGGGCATTTCCTGCTCGCCCGCATGCATGGCATGTGATGAGCAAAACCAACACCAATATCGGTGCCAGACCGGCCTTGTTGGTCACTGTGAATTCTCCATAGGTTGCATGGCAGGGTGTGTGACCATTATCGCATGGCCTGCGTGCCAATTCGACTTTTTGAATCCAGGACCCTTGGCAGAATCTTGAAGGATTGTAATTTTAACACAAGATTAACTGACTTACAGAAATCCATTACTTTCGTGACGAACGTTCAAACATTAAGTTCAACTTTTCCCGAACTAGGGTCTATAATTCTACGTTTTCATTCTCCAAAATGATTGGGTATTTCACGGGGAGCATCATTCATGGCTGTGACCAGGTATCGTAAAAAATTTCCGACGGGCAACGGTAAACCCGTACTCATCGATGGTGCGCGATCAGCATTCGTTAAGTCTTTTGGTGTTTTCGAGGATTGTGACGCGCTCGATCTCTTTAGTCGCGTCGTTGACGGCTTGCTGCGCCGGACTAAACTCGATCCGGAAGAGCTCGACGAGATCAGCTGTGGAACGGTGGTTCCACAAACGAAGAATCCGAACGTCGCGAGAGATACCGTGCTGAGTTTGGGCCTTCCCCGGCACATTCACGGCTCAACGCTGAACCGCGCCTGCACGAGTTCCATGCAAACCATCGGCGACGCTGCTCGTTCCATTGCCGCGGGAAACCCCAGCATTGTACTTGCCGGTGGTGTTGAGACTTTGAGCGACGTTCCGATTGTTTATTCCATGGAGGCAAGAAGATTCCTGGTTAAGCTAAGCAAGGCCCGCAGCCCGGCAGACAAGCTCAGCCTCCTGATGAATTTCTCTCCAAAAGCATGGATGCCGAAGCCTCCGGCTCTTGCGGAACCCCTTACCGGGCTGACCATGGGCGAGCATGCAGAAATCATGGCAAAGTTGAATAACATCTCGAAAGAAGACCAGGACAAATTTGCTGTCGGCTCCCATCACAAGGCTGCCAGTGCGCAGGAGTCAGGACGATTTGACGCCGAAATTATTCCGGTTTGGCCACCGCCGAAATTTGGCACCTGTGTCGCAAAAGACAATATGGTTCGCGCTGACACTTCGGTGGAGGCTATGGCTCCACTCCGTCCGGCATTCGACAAAAAATACGGGACCATTACCGCTGGAAATGCCTCGCCGTTAACCGACGGCGCCGCCGTAGCGCTTATCGCTGATGAGGCGCGCGCGAAGTCCCTCGGCCTCAAAGCCAAGACCAGAATCAGAGACGTGCTCTTTGTAGGCGTCGACCCAGCCGAACAGTTACTGATCGGCCCTGCACTGGCCATTCCGCTTATTCTGCGAAAAAACGGACTGAAACTCTCCGATATCGACTTGTTTGAGATTCACGAGGCTTTTGCGGCCCAGGTGTTGAGTTGCACGCGGTCCATGGAGTCCGTCGAATTCTGCGACAAATATTTTGGTGAGAGCAAAGCCTTTGGCGCGATTCCTGAGGACAAATTAAATGTAAACGGCGGTGCAATCGCATTGGGTCATCCATTCGGAGCGACTGGCGCCAGGCTTGCCATGACATTAAGTAACGAACTGATCCGGCGCGATAAATCCATGGGCTTGATCGCGATTTGCGCAGCTGGCGGAATGGCTGGCGCAATGCTCCTTGAACGCATCGGCTAAACGGAAAGAGAGAGCTAGCTATGAAAAAATTCTTCTCAATAGAACGCGAAATCGGAAATATTTCGGTGGTTGTTTTCAATCGCACCGACGTGGAGATGAACATCTTTTCGGAGGCGGTCTTACGCGAATTGAACGAAGTACTTGAGGAACTCGCTGGTGATCCAGGCACAGAAGGCGTCGTTTTTATTTCGGGGAAACCGGATCAGTTTGTGGTCGGTGCAGACATCGCCGATATTTCCTCCTTCAAAACAGTTGAAGAAGCTACGGGCGGCGCTCGGGCTATGCAGCACATTTTTCAGAAAGTTGCGAAGCTGGGAAAGCCAACTGTCGCCGCAATCAACGGCCCATGTCTTGGGGGAGGGCTCGAACTTTCATTAGCATGCACCTGGCGGGTGGCAACGTCCGGACCCAAGACCAAGCTTGGGTTACCGGAGATCCAATTGGGTTTGATTCCTGGAGCCGGCGGGACACAACGTCTTCCACGCCTCATTGGAATTCAGACGGCACTGGATATGATCTTGACCGGCAAAAGACTGGACGGTGCGAGAGCCTATAAGGCAGGCTTAGTCGATGCTTGCGTACCTGAGCGACAGCTACGGCAGCACGCCCTGGCTTTTGCCTCAAAAAAGCGCTCGTCTGCATCCTCAGCCCCTAAAAAGTCTTTCGCGCAAGACCTGCCCAAGCTGGCTCTTGAAGGCAATCCGATCGGGCGGAAAATTATTGCAAAAAAAGCCCGCGAAATGGTTGATGACAAGACCAAAGGGTTTTATCCAGCGTCCTACAAAGCATTGGAGGCAGTATTCGAAGGTTTCGAAATGACCATCGAAAAAGGCCTGGAGCTCGAAGCCGCATTGTTCGGCCAGCTCGTGGTGACCCGGGAATCCAAAAGCCTCATCCATCTGTTCCATGCGACAACAGCGATTAAAAAACATCCTTACCGTGATGCGGGCAAAGAGCGTTTCGGCGAAAACAAAGCTGAGAAAATTGGAGTCATTGGCGCTGGTTTTATGGGAGCTGGAATTGCGGCAGTCTGTGCGGAAAAAGATATGCGCGTGATGTTAAGCGACCCGAATACGGAATCTTTAGGGCGCTGCCTCCGGCACATAAGGGACTATTTCGCGAAAAAAGTCGAACGTCGACGCTTGAAGCGTTTTGAAATGAAAGCAAAGATGTCGCGGGTATCCCCTGAACTCTCGCCGATCGGCTTTGACCAGGCAGATATGGTAATCGAAGCAGTATTCGAAGATTTGAAGTTGAAGCAGAAACTATTAGCGCAAATCGAGGCCAGTGGAAAAGGAGACTGGATTTTTGCATCGAATACCTCCGCGCTACCTATCGCCAGCATCGCGGCTGAGTCAAAATCCCCCGACCGGGTAATCGGAATGCACTTTTTCTCACCCGTAGAAAAAATGCCTCTGTTAGAAGTCATTGTTACGGATAAAACGGCCCCATGGGTTGCTGCGCGCACAGTTGACCTTGGTCAGGCGATGGGCAAGCAGGTCATAGTCGTTAAGGATGGCCCCGGATTCTATACAACACGCGCACTGGCGTTTTTCCTGGCCGAAGCCGCCAGTATCCTGCTTGAAGGCGCGTCTATTGATCAGATCGACCGCGCTCTTACCGAATTCGGCTTTCCGGTCGGCCCGATCACCCTGATTGACGAAGTCGGAATCGACGTGGGTATCCATGTGCTCGAAACAATTGAAAAAGCGTTTCCGGCCCGTATGAAAGTGCCAAAAGGCCTGCAGCCGCTCGCTGATGCGGGACGTCTTGGTCGAAAAAACAACAAAGGTTTTTACACCTATGCTGAAGGGAAAAAAGGGGCTGCCGACCGCACAGTCTATTCACTGCTGGGGCTGAAAGATCCCGGTTCTGGCAGTAAAACCAGTGCTACAGATATTGTCGATCGCTGTGTCCTTGTTTTTGTCGCCGAGTCGATTCGTTGTCTGGAAGAAGGAATCCTCCTGAACGCTCACGATGGCGACGTGGGTGCGGTGTTTGGTCTCGGTTTTCCTCCCTTTCTTGGCGGGCCGTTCCGCTATGTCGATCACATGACTGCTGGCGGTATACTGGATAAACTGAATACCCTGGCGGAAAAGCACGGAGAACGGTTTGCGCCCCCAAAAATGCTAAAAGACCTGGCGGCGAGCGGAAAACTGTTCTTCCCGAACGAGGCCTGATTGAATCTCGGTGCCGCCGTAGCGATGATCCTTGCTGTCATGGGCCTCGCAACGGCGGCACTTTCCGTGCCTGCCTTTGCGGTGCCGCCACCACGGACACCCTCGCCATCTAAGCTGTCCGTCGTGACCCGCATGGAGCCCGATGCTTCACGAGATAACCTGCCGCTCCTGGCCGAAGGTTCAGTAACCTATCAATTCGGAGCAGATCCGGACACACCAGCCGCCGCGACTTCCGTTTGCTTTTACGCGGCCTACAACGACACCAATCCCGAGTCCGCATATGGATCTTCGCGCAGATTTGACTTCCTTGCTGAGAAGACCGGACGCCAGCGCTTAATCGGGGGTCAAACGGAAGTGATTGCTGTCGATGCACAGCTTCCGGCACCCACCGTGGAGAATCTTGCGCCTCATGTTCTCCGTGTCACGACCTTCGGACAGGAGATCCGGCTGCAGTTCAAGAGCAGGATTCCACGTCCACAGTCGTTTTCCCGGGTAGACTTCCAAATCGAAGGCTTCTACCCCGTTCCCTTGCGTTCATGTCCTGGGTCGCCTTTTGATTCTCTTTATTTCCAACCTGAGCCCAGCGAAATTTCTACGTCTGTTCAATTCCCTGAACAATGGCAATACATCGGACCTGGGACGAAAACGGGAAACATCGCCCATGCCCGGTTACGCGCCCGGACTTTTGGTTTTTTCCTCGCCAGCGGGATGAATTCCAAAATAATCCGCAACGATGGGCCGCGGGTTCAATTATGGTATCGCAGCGAACGAGCTGCAGACCTCGATGAATCCCTCGCTCATGCGTTGGCGACACAAGAAGTCCTGTTCGGACCGTTTCCGTTTCCTTCATTAGACCTGGTTGAATCCAGTGACGTAGAAAAGCCTTCGCTCCCCGGCCTGATTTCCGTTAACCGCCCCCGCCAGGAAGTATTGGGGGCTCTGCAGTCTGAGTGGCTAAATTGGCGGCAATGGCTGGTGACTGCATTTACTGCCAATCAATGGTTTGGGCAAAGTGTCTCAACCCCAACTCCTGACGATGGATGGTTACTGGATGGCTTATCGGACTATGCGACGCTGGAGACCTTGGCGCTGAGCAAGATACGATACAACCTCTTCAACACCCACCAGCGCGGATTTCATATTTTTTCATTCAATTACCTCCAGATTCAGGAGCTGGTCGCCTCGTCACTGCGACGTAGCGCGCCTACTACTCACCTGACAACGGATGCCTTGAACACTTCAACTCCGATGCGACAGGGGCACCCCTTGAGTTACATCAAACATGCCCTAGCGCTTCGGCAGCTCAAGTCGCAGGCTGGCAGCCAAGCCGTTGCCGGCTGGCTAAGACAAGTCGCTCGAAAATACCAGTATGTTGATCTGTCGCCGCAGCAGTTCATGGCGAGTCTTCGCGATGTAACATCGCCATTTTCCCAGTCTCAGCGGATCGAATTGGCTGGTTATTTGAAGCAATGGTGGGTTAGCGAGGGGTGGCCGGACCTGTCGCTGGTCAGTTTGGATCGAAACGAACTGCCTGACAAAAAATGGGCTGCCACTGTTCATATTAAACAGAGCGGAGCGATCAAAGTCCCTACGCGGGTTTTGATTCGTGACGCCAAGGGGAATGAGCGAAAAGTTTCAGCCGAGGCACTGGACGGTGATCAGTCTTCGCTCGCAAATTTGGTCGCGACGACCGTTATGAAAGAGCAGCCAGATTACGCGGTCGTTGACCCTGACCACGAGGTTTATGATGCGAACCGCTATGACAATCGCAGCGGCTTTATCCCGTTGAAATTCTTTCCGGGGAATGCGCGAACCCTTGCAGACGACGAATATACTCTGATTTGGGCGCCATACGCCTACAGGCACCCCGGAGAACCTGTTTCAGTTGGATTACAAGGCGCCTTGTTTAAATACCTGCAGGGCAGCACCCGCGTAAGGATTGAATCCTATCCTAAAAATGGCCGCGGCGCTGGGTTTGTGCATCACATTTCTGATTTCCCGGAATTAAAACTAAATGCTCAGCTCCTGCTTCAGCAGAACTATGCTCAAGACCGCATGGTTCAGGCGTCTTTGTTGCGCAGTCCTTTTATCTCAATCAGCCCTCTTTTAAATGTAGGAGCCAAACTTCGTTACCGCGAAAATATCGACGAGCCCGATTCCAATCACTACACCGGCGCAATCAATTCCAACCTCAAGCTCATCGAACCATGGCGACGTCTGCGATCGGCCCGTGTGTCGGTCGAAGCCGAACATGCCCCGACGAATTCATCGGGGAAATTCTCGTACGAAAGACAGGTCAGCACGGCTGAAATGGCGATTGCTCTCAGTCGACGCGGAAGGATCGACGCTTCCTTTCGGGGGTTCTATGGGCGTCTCACAAAAAGCGGCGAGGCTCCAGGTGTCGCCTATTTCCGGCTAACCAATCTCGACGAAGCGAGGCTGCGGATTGACCAGTCAACCATCCCGTTGGTCGATCAGGTTACCTCTTTAAACAGTGAAGTCTCTTTCCCGGTATTTCTGCCCTTCCCGGGAAACAGCCTGGTACTAAGTCGTGACATCCGATGGCGCGGCTTTTACGACCTGGGGTTGGTCGACGACGTCGATGGGAGTTTTCGTGCCGCTGGACTGGGATTAGATGTACCTTTTGGCGGCGATATCATGGGAGCGGGATCCCTGACTTTCACAAGACTCAGCATGCTTGCAGTGCTATACACTTCGGTAGCGGGCGAAGTGTCACGTAAACCTGCGTTCTTGTTCGATGTGACCGGCGAACTCTAATTCAATAGAAACAGTTCTATGCCTCAGTCTTTTCCAGCGAACCCCTCCGATCTGGTCCATCTCCGGTGGCTTTCCGATGCAGGGCTGCGTCATTTCGGGGGAAAAAAGATTTTAGATTTAGGCTGTGGATCCGGCCATCTCTGTGCGCTTGCCGCTTCCGAGAGGGCGGCGACAGTCGTTGGCATTGACCTGGTGGAGCCTGCCGCCAAAGCATCATGGCAGTTTCTAAAAATGGATCTGGATTCTCCTTCCTGGTCAGATCAACTGGCCTTTACAGGACCATTTGATTTGATACTTGCGTTCGACATCATTGAGCACATGGCCTCTCCGTTCCAATTCCTCCGTGGGTGCCGCAAAATTCTAAATCCCGCTGGAACGCTGGTCGTCACAACGCCTAACCTGACTTCGTGGGAGAGATGGGTAAAGCCAGACTCCTGGTCTGGTGTCACGGACCCGCAGCATAAAATCCTGTTTTCGCGTTACAGCCTCAGATTTCTAGCGGGAAAAGTGGACCTTAGCCCTCGTATTATAAAAGCACCGATGAAATCCCTTGCCTGGATGGGGGCTCTGCAGCCTCACATCGGAGGTCAGATTTTTTGCATTCTTTCACCAATTTAAGCCGTCGGCGACGGCCAGAAAAATTGCCGACCGGTCGGCCATTGTTTCAGGGCCATTAGGCCCAAACCCGTCAGGAATGATCCAAATAAAAACCCTGCCAAGATGTCGCCAGGGAAATGCACTCCTAAGTAGATCCTCGTAAATCCAACCAGCACCGCAAGCCCAAAAGGTAACAGGGTAAGCATGCGCGATGTCCGCTCGCGGCTGGAACGCCGGACAAAAAAAACTGTTGCTGCCGCGAATCCATTTGCTGCGTGATTTGACGGAAAACCAAAATCTCCGCCACAACGGTCCCCCACCAGCCTCACACCATCAAATTCTCTGCATGGTCTTTCACGCCTTACGGTCGGCTTCAAAATTTCAAAAGCAATAAGGTCGGAAAGGCCCATCGCCACCGCCACCAAAAGCACGGTTTTTAAGAGCCACTTATTTTTTTTCCACAGCGCGGCGGCCAGGAGTACCCCGGCAAAAGCCCACCAAAACCAGTCAGCCGACAGGGTGGCCATCAAAGGATCGAGGTGGGTGGACGTCAGTTCCCGATTTACTAACCAAAACAGTTTGATATCCAGTTCCAGTAGAGATCGCAGCAAGATGAAACCGCCATAAGAAATTAGGTTGACCGGCCAGCCAATTGTTGGTAATCACGACTAATCGCTAACATACATTGTTATTATGGCCGGCAGAAACGGGAAAGGCCCCCTTCGGGTGGATTTTGAGGGGGGGGCTAAGGCACTCGTTGCTCGAGGCGTCGCGGCAAAGCCCATGGGGCCACTCATGAA
>Ga0138256_10005087_pt1 | contig 13920 bp, 9 predicted proteins | sample KNB2016incub_MG_FD_105486 | JGI IMG/M metagenome (GOLD analysis project Ga0138256, IMG submission 105486) | Active sludge microbial communities from wastewater in Klosterneuburg, Austria - KNB2014incub_MG | ecosystem: Engineered > WWTP > Activated sludge > Unclassified | place: Austria...
CAACATTCCGCGCTCCCTGTCGTTAAAACGCCAAACGCGCCGTCATATTTATCGACAGATGCGCCCTCTCCCCAAGGAGCCGTCCCCCACTGCCCCGAGCCCTTTCGCCTGGGTGCTGCGCCGTCTTCGTTTGCACACCCGCCACTACCTCACCGGCGCCCTTGCCGCCGCAGGCACCAGCGCCGCCGCCATGGCCGATCCCTTCATTCTCCAATGGCTCACCGACCACGCCATCGCCTACCGCAGCGCACCGCTCCTGTTCGCCGGAGCCGCCGGTCTGTTCGCGGCCTCCGCCCTGCGCCAAGGACTCAACGCCGTCTCGACGCTCGCCAACTTTCGCGCCGCCAATGGCTTCTCGCTCCGTCTCCGCCGAGACGCCATTCGCCACGCCGGGCGCCTTGGCGCTGATTATCACTCCCGTGTCACCCCCGGCCACAATCAGTTTCTCGTTGAACGCGACGTGGAACTGCTCACAGAGTCGCTCCATCGCGGCATCTCCCAGGTCATCGCGCTTTTCACCAGCGTCGCCTTTGCCGCGTTGGCCGTTTACCACTTCGAATCCCGCCTCCTCATCGCCGCCATTCCCCTCAACCTAGCGCTGCTCGCGCTCAAACACCGTTTCGGACCCGCACTGAATGACGCTGCCGCCGCTACCCAATCCACTGCCGCATCCGCTAGCGCCACCCTCCAGGACCACCTCAACGCCATCACCCAACTCCAACTTCTCCCCGGTCTTCTCTGGCGGGAACGCGCAGTGCTCTCGGCATCCGTCGCATACACGCGTACCGCCGCGCACAAGCAGAAGACTGAACTCCTCTTCGGTGCCGGCGCGGGCCTGGTCACCGCCACCGGTCTCTGTTCCCTGATCGTCATCGCCGGGCCACGCCTGGTCTCCGGAGATATGACCGCCGGCGCCTTCCTCGCCACCTATCTCTGCATGGGCCAATTATTCGCTCCCGCCCTTCTGTGGTCGGACCTTGTTAATCGCCTCACCCAAACCCGCACCATCCTGGCTCGCGTGCATGCCTTCCTCGCCGAACCGGTCAACCCTTCCGACTCGCCCAATCCACAACCGATCACACCGCCCATCGCCATCGCCATAACGAATATATCCTTCGCCTTCCCGTCCGCAGCCCCCATCCTCCAGATCGATTCGCTAACCCTGAACCCCGGCGAAATCCTCGCCGTCATTGGTCCCAGCGGCAGCGGTAAGACTACCCTCGGCCGCCTCCTGCTCCGCCAATTCGATCCTCAGCGGGGCGCCATTCGCTATAACGGCGCCCGTCTGCCGGATTTACATCTCCGCTCTTTACGGGGTGCCATCGCTTTCTGCCCGCAAGCCCCTTTGTTCTTCAGTGGAACACTGCGCGATAATCTCCGCGCCGCCCGCCCTGGGGCCACTTCCAGCGAAATCTGGGATGCCCTTCGCTTGGCCGCGCTTCATACTGTGGTGGCCGCCCTGGAACTCGGTCTTGACGAGCCCATCGGCCCGGCTGCTGGCCGCCTTTCCGCGGGCGAACGGCAGCGCCTGGCGCTCGCCCGCGCCCTGCTGCAAGACTCCGCCATTCTGATTCTGGATGAAGCGACTTCCGCTCTCGATCCCGTCACCGAAATACTGGTAATGGATAACCTTCGCGAGAACCTCGGGAATAAAGCTTGTCTCTTCATTACTCATCGCACTGTGCCACTCGAGTACGCCGACCGCGTCGTCACTATTCGTGACGGCTGCACTGATCCGCTGTCTAGCACCGACGCGCGAGCGAGACATAACAAACTCCCCGCCCCTGCGAGCTAAGTTTTCTTCTGACTGGTGTCATTAAAACTAGATATTGCGAGTCTTAACGCATACATTTTGTCACACCATAGCGAGACAATACACAGGATAGTGAATTTACACAGTTACACTATTTCATCCGAAGTTTATGATTATATTAATTGACAATACTTGATACCTGCCATACTCTACCGTCATGAACCTCAGGTTGCACCTTCATCCGGTGATGCTGACAGTGGTTGGAGCGTGCCTAGTGATAGCTCTCCCGGCACTGCGGCTCACATGGAGCTCGGAAAAGAACTCGCCCATAGGCGAATATAGGCTGATAGACGAACGGGGACATTCGATTGCTTCTATGTTTGAAGGGCTGCCCCACCTACCCGCCGATACTGTTGCACTGAAGGCGACGCGCAGGTGTGACTCCGATCCTGTGACGGGGTCTTTAATTACAAGCGTGAAGAACATTTTCACTTTGAAATCTGTTCACGCCCAGGTGAATTGCCAAGTGACCGGTTGCGCTGGCCATTACTTCTTAAATGAATATTACGACTGTCCACCCGCTTGCGAAGGGCCGCTCTACCCCAGCGCCTACTCCGACCCTGAAGGACCATATGAAAACGGGTATCATCAGGACGGCATGAATGGATGTCCACTCTCCGCGTGTGCTTTCTGCCGTACGGTTGTCTGCTCAAATCCATAAAGGTAGATTGTTATGAACTATTCATTATTAATTCTCACCGTTCTGACGCTGACGTCGTTCGGTGCAACGATCACATCGACCATCGCCATTGATCGCAATAATGCCAATAAACCCATCCCTCGTTTCGTGAATGGCTTTACTGTCTTCTATGATCGCGACGCGCAAACCGTCACTAGCTATGATCGGTCCGGCAAGCTTAATACACAGGCGGTGCTAAAGCTCCCTGATGTCGCCAGAATAACGATCACAGACGTTACCGCAGACAGCGCGGGCCGGTTGGTCGTCGCTGGTTCGGCGTCAGACAGCTCCGGGCAATACGGCACTTCGATCCTGATTTGGATCAATCCAGATGGCAGCGTGGAAAGGGTGGTTCGGCCGGACGCTTTCGCAGTGCGCCGCGTACTCTTTACTCCGGGCGGCATGCTTTTGGCGCTAGGAGGATCGCGTGACAGCAACCTTCGCGAAACCCCATCCCACGATATGGTGCGCGAGTATGGTTCTGACGGTCGCATAGTCCGTACCCTAGCTCCCCGGACCACATTCTCTGACTCCCGGCGCCATCCCTCCGCAGACGCTTTTCTCACCGCCAATCAGGAGGTATTTGGTATTTACTCGCGCGCCACCGAAACCTACGCCGAATACGCTTCCTCTGGTAGCTTACTCGGAAAATGGACCATTGCAATGCCGGCCGAAACCGACATCACCGGAGTGGGGCTCACACGTTCCGGTTTCTTGTACCTCGGCGGATTCGCCTCGCGAACGGGCGCACCTATCGCCTACAAACTGGATCGTGCCTCCGGTAGCCTCTCCCTCGTTGAGATACCGAAGGATTCACAATCTATCCGCATCACTGGTTTGCTCGCCGCCGAGGACGACTCTCTGATTTTTTATTGCCGCCCCACCTCCATCCTTAAGCTCCTCCCGTAACCGACTCTCCAACAAGCGCCACATTCCTTTGGCGCTCCCCAGAAGCTTACCCGTTAAACACTCTGACTGTCCGCGCCGGAACTTTGCGGTTAATGCCTAATGGGAAAGTGATTTAACGATTCTCACTTTGTTGTTTGAGAGCTGATTGCCGCGGTGATGGCCGCGCGCAGGTCGGCGGCCGTGGCTGCGGCGGGGAAGTGGTGGCGGAGAACGCCGGTGGCCTCAATCACGAAGGACTGCGGAATTCCGGTTACGTTGTAGTGACGGAAAGTGTCGCGGGGCTGGTCGAGTAAAATGCGTAGCGCGATAGGGTTTCGCGCTAGGAAAGCGTTGACCGTTTTGGACCGTTCGTCAGTGATAGCTAGAATTTCGAGTTCCTTTCCAAACTCCTTGGAGAGTCGTTCGAGTACCGGCAATTCTGCGCGGCAAGGGCTACACCAGGTGGACCAGAAGTTTAGCAATACGACCTTTCCACGAAGGCTCTGGAGCTTGACTGTAGTTCCGTCAAGGGCACTAAGGGAGAACTCGTAGCGGGACTCCAGCGCGCGACGGAATGCGTCGAGAGCGACCCGGTTACGCGCGGATGATAGGTGCGCTGGAATGTCGATTTTCTCCTTCACCATGGCCAGCGAAAGTGCCGTTAACCGGTCCGACTGGCTGTCCATCTGCTGCCATATCTTAGCCGCGGCGAGAAAGACCATCGGTCGGAGCCCTTTTGGAAGTTGCCACCCCTTTCCCGGCGGGCCAAGTCGGCCATCGAGATTTAGGAGTGATTGGAGAAACCAAGCCGGATCAGAACGCGGATCGCTGACTGGATCCGACCAGGCGATAATCTTGAGAAGAATGGGCTTAACTTCTTCGGCCGAACGCGGCTTGGCCTGAAGGTAGCGCCATAGTTCTCCGATTTGTTGGTAGGCGGGCTGGCGTTTGCGCACCTCTTCCACTGCACGCTCGAGTGGAAGGTGGGCGTCCACAGGCGGGAGGCCCGGCCCGGGACGTTTATAGGTGAGGGACCGGGCGCGCACGAGTTCTTCGGCACTGGGGCGGAGGGCGGGGTCGGCTATCCGGCGGGCCAGATCCAATGACTCCAAAAGAGTGGCTTTAGTGCTGGAAGTGGTGGTCTCATTCCCGTTTAGGCGGATGCTGGCGATAATCTGCTCTGAGGCCTTCCTGTCAAAATCCGTACGTTGTAAGAGCGGTTCCAATTCAGCGGCTGCCTGCTTGACGGCATCTGGCTGGGCGGCGGCGGCGCGAATCAGCCCGTCGATGGCGGAGACGAGAGTCGCGGCGTAGTGGGGATCGGATTGGATGTGGGCAAGTTGGACTAGCTCCGGTATGCGGAGAGGAAATTGCGCCGCAACGGTTTCGATGAGGCTTGTGTTGTCGACGCGGCCAGCAGACTCGAACTGGAGAGCTTCAGTAGCCCGTGTCGCCGCTACCTCGGGCGAATTGCGGCCTTGATAATAGGCGGAGAGCGCTTGCAAAGTACGTCGCTGATCGGCGAATTTGCGCAACTCCTGTTCTCCCTGCGCGGCATCGTAATCCATCCATAGGCGCGCCACCGGGTAGGTGATGCTCATGGTGCGGTTGTGAGCACCATGTTGCACCGCCTGCTGAAAAATCCGTTGGGATTCCTTGGGCCCAAATGGCTTGATGAGGGTTGCCGTACGCAGAAGCATGTCGAGAGCCATGAGCGGGGGCTCAAGCCTGGCTGATTTTGCGAGACGCGCGGCCTCGTTGCGGATCTCTCGATCAGTCAACGGTTTGGCGTCGGTTATCCATGCCGATGTCATCACGAAAAAAAGAAGAGTGAGGTCCCGCATGCTGAAAGCATGACGATACTCCCTGCCAGATTGTGCAGTTAAATCCCTCACGTCACATTCCTACGGGAAAAGGCGCTCCGGACTGCGCCATGCGGCCAGCCGATCATGAAATCTTATCGAGAGTGTGAAAACCGCGCGGAATACACTCTTACAGCGCTGCTTCAGTGCGCCCATCGAGTACGCCGACCGCGTCATCGCCATTCGTGACGGCTGCATTGAGCCGCTGTCCGGCGCCAAACGGCAGGCAGGAAATCGTCAACTCCCTGCTCCCGTGAGCTAATTTCCTCTTGCGCCTGGTGTCATCAAAACCGGATATTTTGAGTCTTACGTTGCAGACCACTGCCATCTGAGATGGCAAGACCGCGGCCGGGTTCTCCCGGGATGACACGGGACCGGCAAGCGAATTTACAAACCGACGAAAAGACATGAGGTCCGATATGAGAATCCCCAGCCTATGCTCTGCTTCCGGCCAGCCGACTCTAAACGATGTCGCCCTGGAAACCTTCGCCTCCGCCAGCGCTTTGGTCAACGATGACCGGGCGGCCCCTGTCACTTCTGAACAGGACGCGATGCTCTTCCTCACCCGAAATCTGGCTCACTGGTCCGGGAACGGAAGGCAGTGTTGACCCATGTATCATTCACCTGCATTGATAGAATTGGGTAAACCTCCGGCTGGCTCCACGGGCCGTGCCGATTGGCGTCTCAAACGAATACTGGAACTGACGGCCGGCACGACTGATTCGCAACTCACCTTGAACGAGCTTTCTCAGCAGCTCGGCATTTCTCCTGGCCAACTGAGCCGCTTGTTTGTTCGCGTTACAGGGCAACGGTTCCGCAACTTCGCCATGGCTCATCGCTTGCTTCAGGCTTCCCGGCTGCTGCTTGACACCGGGAAGCAGATCAAAGAGATTGCCGCCGAACTGGGCTACGGCCACAGTCGCGATTTCTGTCATCGTTTCAAGGCGGTCTTTGGCATGACGCCGAAGGAATTCCGCGAGCGGGCCAGAGCCGAGCGGGCATTGCATAAGGATGGCGGGTCGCCCGTTGTTACCGAGAATGAAGTAGAGAGGACCAACTCATGATCATTCGTTTATCGTCCGTGGTTGCGCTGCTTCTGGCATTTCATCTGCTGGTTCCGGCCGTGGCGGCGCCAGCCGCCACAACTTTGATGGTCAAAGCTCCTCCGGTCAAGCTGGAAGCCGTGGCGTCGTCGATGCCGGTATGGTTTGAACCCAATCGCGGCCAGGTGGCCGGACGGACGGAATGGACAACCCGGGCAGCGGGGGCGTGGCTCTTCTTGACGTCGAATGAGGTGGTGTATGCGTTGCCCCCGGAGATCAAATTCGATCCAGCGAGGACGCGTGGGGTGCCGTCCTTCAAAACCACCAACGTGCATATGCGAATGGTGGGCGGGCGGAAAATAAAGGGCGTGGGCGAAGGGGCGATGGGCAGCTACTCCAACTACTTTGTCGGGAAGCAGGAGGGCGAGTGGTTTACGGGCGTGCCGCACTTTGAGCGGGTACGGTATGCGGCGGTGTATCCGGGGATTGATGTGGTTTACTACGCGACCGGGCGGAGCGTGGAGTATGACTTCCTGGTTGAACCGGGTGCGAATCCTAGGCAAATTGAGTTGGCTTTTAGTGGGGTGGATGGGCTGCGGGTAGACAGGAATGGGGATTTGGTGGTTGGGGCCGGAGGGAAGGAGTTCCGGCAACATCGGCCACGGGTTTTTCAGGGCTCGATGGAGATTGAAGCTTCGTATCGAATTACCGAGTTGGGTACGGTGAACGTGGATGTGTCAGAGTATGACCCCCTGATACCGCTTCGGGTGGACCCGGTGGTAGATTTCTCTACATATCTCGGCGGGCCAGGCGAAGACTACTTGCAGGATATCGCTATTGCTCCGGACAACAATATTATTCTCTTTGGCTCTACGCAGTCACCAGCATCTCCCGCTCTGGATCCCTTTCAGCAACCATCCATAGTAGGCTTGGCCCCGATCCTCCTGAAAATGTCCGGCGACGGGAGGCGAATACTTTTTTACACTATTCTGGGAGCGAATTCTTGGGACTCAGCTTCAAGCATTACTGTAGCGTCCGACGGCACACTATTTGTAGCTGGCTCCACTCGATCACCCAACTTCCCGCTTAAAAATCCATTCCAAAGCACTTTTACTACCGTATTCGGTTCCTCCTTCTTGGCGCGGATATCCTCGGATAGTCGCACCCTTGTCTTTTCGAGCTACTTGGGCGGATCGATTCAAGACACTATTTGGTCGATCGCACGGGACGCTAATGATAATGTGTATGCCGCTGGCTACACAGATAGTCCTGATTTTCCAGTAATGACTGCATTGCAAACCAAGTACGGCACTCAATCAGATGCCTTTCTGACGAAAATTGACAAATCTGGGCGAATGGTATTCTCAACATATTTTGGAGGCGTCGGTAGACAGAGCTTTCGCACAATTGTAGTTCGGCCTCAAGGTGACCTTGTACTGGTAGGTGAAAGTTCAACGACAGACTATCCACTAAAGGACGCAATCCAGACGACAATAACGCCTCGAACCGGCTATGCAACATCTACCTTGACAATCTTAACAGGGGACGGGCGGGATATCACCTATTCAACGTTTCTCGCTGGAGATACCGCGTCTGGTGGGCAAGCCGTCGCGTTGGACTCTACTGGCAATATTTACGTCGCCGGAGTAATACTGGATCCAGGGCTACCGCTAAAGAACCCGTTTCAGCAAGGGTTGGGAGGCGGGCTTAATTCGTATCTTATAAAGCTTGATAGCTCAGGAAAAACCCTCCTCTATTCGTCCTACGTCGGTAGCATGGAAGTGTCCGATCTCAAGATCGATGCCACGGATCATGTATATCTTACAGGGAGTGCAAATCATAGTGATATCGTCTTGAAGGGTTCACCGAACCCGTTTCGCGGCGGCAGTGTTTACAATAGCGATGCTGTCGTGATGCGCTTTTCGCCGGATGCCCGGACGCTTGACTATTCCGTTATCCTTGGTGGCGGGAGTGGGGAGCATGCGGTAGGAATTGCATTTAACTCGGAAGGACATGCATTTATTGCCGGAACCACGGGTTCGGTTGATTTTTCCGTGAAGAATTCGTATCAAAGGCTCTTTGGCGGCGGATTCGATGGCTTTGTCGCAAAGATTGTCCCAGAGACGATTCAATCGATGTCCCCGATTTTGGTCAGTCCGCTGCGAATGGTTTTTAGCTATACGATCGGCGGCCCCACCAGTGGTGCTCAAACACTGCGGGTAAGCGATTCCGTACAGCGCATTCAGGCAACCGTATCAGACACGTGGCTGCGCGTTGGGGAATCGTTGATCAACGGTCCCGGCAGTTTGTCTGTCGCAGTGTCCCCGGCAGGCTTATCTCCAGGTGTCTATGACGGCGAAGTGCGGCTTAGCGCTTCTGGGTTTGCTCCAACAAATGTCAGAGTGACGCTCAACATTCTAGCCGCCGCACCGTCGTTGCAGTCAGCTAGTCCAGCTTTCGTTCAGGTTGGTTCCAATGATACACAAATAGTGTTGCGAGGCGCGGGGTTCTCCGCAACGACAACCCTCATCATCGATGGGGTCCTGTGGACGCTTCGACCGGTCGAGTTTATAAGCGCCATTGAACTCAAGACGACTCTACCTAGATCCTATTTTGCGGCAGACGGCAACATTGCAATCGCGGTCCGAAATCCGAATTCTGCTGTATCGGCGGTCGTGAACGTTGCTGTCGGACGGCCAGCGCCGCACATTACTCAAGGTGGTGTACTCAATGCCGCCAGCTATCGCGGCGGGTCGTTTTCTCCTGGCGAGATCGTTACGGTGTTTGGAACTAATTTTGGAAACGCAGAAAATAGCCGCGTATTGTTTGATTCAATTCCCGTTTCGCCTCTGTACCTGTTGCCCAATCAGTTCAGCGTAGTCATTCCATATTCGCGCGCTGGCGCAAGTGGCACCAGTCTTACAATCGAAAGCGGCGGACAACGCTCCGTTCCTTATGTTCTCCCCTTAGTGGCGGCAGCGCCTGCAGTATTTACCAGTGACGGCACCGGTAAAGGGCTAGCTGCGGCCCTTAATCAGGACGGGTCGATCAACTCACTTTCGAACCCGGCTGAGCGGGGTTCAATCGTCGTTCTCTTTGGAACCGGCGGCGGACTACTGACAAATGAGCCGCTGGGCCGGTTGGAATCGCCTACCACGGCGTTTGTCGACGGCATTGAGGCAGAACTTCTCTACGCCGGCACTGCACCGGGCCTCACGATTGGGGCGCTGCAGTTCAACATCAAGATACCGAATGAAGCAACAACCGGCGAGGTCATTATTCGCGTCGGAGACACGGAGAGTCAGGGGCATGTAACCGTTTCGTTACGCTAATTTGCGCACGACTTGTCGCGGAAATGGCCGGCCTCATTCAATTCCAAGCTTAGGTTGTCAAGGAGGAAACAGAACTGGTTTGTTAAAGTTTCGATTCGTTCAGGCAAGGGAAGAAGCCCTGCGTGGCCGCGTTCGCGACGATAATCGAGAAGTATTGGTTTGCCGGAAGTTGAGGCTTGCTGCAATCTCGCGGTCATCTTTCTGGCATGCATCGGATCACATCGGGTATCAGCATCCCCTGAAATCAAGAGTGTTGCAGGGTACACCACGCCGTCCTTGATTCGGTGATAGGGAGAATAGGCCTCAAGGAGATGCCTGAACTCAGGATCTTCAGGAGATCCATATTCAAGGCTGCCGACAACACCGCCGGCAAACAAGTGGAAGCGGAGCATATCCAACAGCGGTCCAAAGCAAACGACAGCGGCGAACAAATCCGGCCGCTGTGTCATCGCGACGCCGACCAGAAGGCCACTGTTAGACCCTCCCACAATCGCAAGTTTGCCAGGAGCAGTGAAGCCGCGAGCGATTATCCACTCAGCAGCACTAATAAAATCGTCGAAGCTCTTCTGCTTTTTGCCTCTCCGCCCCGCTTCATGCCATTCTTTTCCCAGTTCACCGCCGCCGCGAATCCCAGCATGCACATATCGTCCCCCTAGCGCGAGCCAGAGCGCACTCCGATTAGTGTAGCGAAGAGTATCAATCAGGCCGAAGCCGCCATACCCAGTTAGCATCGTCGGGAGAGCTTCATCCAGTGCAAGGTCCTTGCGTTGGGTGACGCTGATCGGCACCTTTGTCCCATCGGATGACTCGTACCATGTCTTAATCGTTTCCACTTCGGGGATCTTGAAGGCCGACAGTGGCCGAACCAGCAAGCAGCAGGTATTCGTGGAAAAGTCGATCCGATGGTGGACTGGCAGCTTCGCGATCGAACTCGACTGCACTATCGCCTGGTTGCCATTTCGGCTGCAATGCACTGATTCGATTGTTCCGTCCGAGGGAGTACCGGAAATTACAATTGGTTCTCCGGCGGCAGTGAACACCTGAAGGCGATTCGTCCAAGGCGACGAGACATAGACAACAATAAAATAGTTTTCACCTACAGCCAGAGACTTGATTACTTCGTGTGTTTCTGGAACGAGTTCGATTGGGCTTTGTAGACCTGCATGTGTTACCTCGAAAGAGATGATACGGCCATTCGGGGCATCCCAGTCGGTTAAGCACAGCAGAACGTTGCTCTGCGCAAAGAACTGCGCTCGATGAGGCCACTTGCTCCATATCAGCTGTGTAAACACTTCTTTGTCGTGACGAATGAACACATAGTCACACGTGGTTCCACAGGACTTTCGGTTTGTTAGAATTAGAGTGCGAGGTCTGGATAGGCAGCAAATGCCTAGACAGTTAAGTTGTTCGGAGTCGATGCCACTAAGAAGTTCCTGTGGCGACGCGCGCTCCGGTGCAAACTGCACGAAGGAAATACGGAATCTATTATTATCCTGCTGCTCGATGGAATAGAATGCAGTCAGGTCAGGAGTTATGGCAGTTCTGAAATGTTCGAATGGTGGAATGTCAGCGACAACGGTCCTAAGATTAGAGCCGTCGATGATTTGCACTTGCAGGTCATCGCGTCCATCCTCTCGCCAGCCTATCGCGAGACGTTCACCGTTCGGCGACAGCGTGATAGCGACCGCGCTCGTACGAGGACCAGAAGGACTGGCGAGCAGTCTCCGTGGGAACCCGTTCCAGCTTTTCCGCAGATAAATCACTGCCTGCGGCTCGGTAGCACAACGTTGGGAGTAAAGATAGATGTCGCTGGAAACATCGACAATGTCGATCGATGCGAGTGTAAGGATACTCAATACGCGCTCTTGCACCACTGGGCGTGCTGCCACTGACGATGAATATCGACGTAATAATGACTGCTGAGAGGCGAGCCAGTCAGCCGTTTCGCTTGTGGTACGGTTCTCGAGCCAGATAAAAGGATCAGCTTCTTCGATCATCTAAATCCCCCAATTGAAAGTCGGAACGGGCCACCCGAAGGTGGCCCGCTCTCGCGATGGCACTAACTAGTCGTCGACCTCGGCTGGGCAATAGCCCCAGGTAGTTTGAGTGTCTCCGCCAGCAGGATTCTTGTAGATCCCGCCGCTTGCGAGCACACAATCTACCGCCCTGCCGAGGCAAACGAGACTCGGAACTTGGTATCGCATGGTATTCACCTCCTTTCCATCTTGTCGGTAAGTATGGGCGAATCGGTCGACGTTAGTCGTCGATCTCGCCTAATGAACAGTTGAGTGTGGAGGTTCCTCCGTCGCCGCCGGGGCTTGCCTTGGCGCCATTGTTGTGAAGCACAAGAGCGGTGGCCGGTCCAAGCACCGTGATTGCGGGTTTCTCGATAGTCATGATATTCACCTCCTTTCCTGTGTGATTTGAAAACCAACTGTTCTCGCCGGAATGAGAATGTGTTCCGGGGCTACACTCGCGTGCCCACTTAAGGTGCGAAGCCATTTCTCAAATAGCAAGGTCTTGAGAAATATAGTTACTGGAAAATGGCCATCTCTGACCTTTTGGGCCGTGTCGAATAGGCGCGTGTGGTCGATGATTCTCCGTTCATCTGTCACCAAACTGCCAACTAAGTCCTCAATGTCCGACCAATGTGCGCGCAGCGCCCGATATACCGCAGCATCCGGGCTACACTTCGTCCGGCGCGACAGTAAGGAGGAGGGCAAGATCATCTCCAAGGCACGGCGCTGCAAGGAACGCGGTTGTCCAGGCCGCGACAACTGATCGATCGGAATCGAAAGCAGGAATCGGATGAGCCGCAAGTCCAGCATTGGCGTCACAACACTGATGGGTGTTAGCCGTCGAAACGGAGCTCGGCTATGCCGTCGTATTACGTTGGTTACCGCTTCAAATCGAGTTCGCTGGCTCGGCAATGCGAGACGATCCCAACTAGCTCGTTCGTTCATCCGGCAACGGAAACTTGTTCGTTTCAGAAATCTCTTGTCCAAGAGGTATTCAACTTGGTTTGTTGTTTCCGAGTTGTCCAGGGCGCCCGCGACCGGTGTTGGAGCAATGGAACATATGAGGTCACCAGCAACGGACCAAACGGGCCTTCGTGACGCAAGGCTCCAGCGTAGCAGTTCGTTGCCAAAACACTTCCAACTCCCAAAGTGCAGTAAATCCAGGAGGTGCGGCACACCGTCCGCTATGTTGCCGAGCATCTCGTCGCCGCCGTCGCCGCCGATTTGTACGCGCGCGCCACATTGCATCATCTGATCCGCGATCGCCAACTCACGATGGATAAATACGTCCATGTACAGCGGTGAGGCTGGCTGATACCCCAAGTCAACTGGCGTTAGCAAAGGATAGTCGCGTTCTGAAAAGTGATGGCTCACCAGGCCGTACCGCTCCTCAATGGCCGCGATGAAACGATTTTCGTTGCTTTCCGCCGACTCGTCGTATACCGCCGAGACGGTCTCGAGCTCGGAGATCCGACCGTTTTCGCGAGTGATGTGCGCCGCCGCGGCCACAACTGACGAGGAGTCGAGCCCGCCGCTCAAATGTGCCCACACTTTTCCGAAGGTGCGCAAACGGCAACTCACCGATTTAAGAAATAGCTCTCGGAAATGTTCTTCGTATTCGCCATCGCGGCCATATCGAATCTGATTGTTGGGTTCCAACTTTGTATGGCAATGATTGGATGTTTCGGCGCGCGTGATTCGTAATGCCCCACCTGGGTCCACGGCCCGGATTTCTCGGTATGGAGTGCATTCAGGATCCTCACCGAGGCCAAAATGCCCGGCGACCCATTCCTCGTCGACAGTAAGGTCAATCCCTCTGGATCGCGCAAAGTCGACAACACCTTCAAGCTCCGAACACCACATCACGTAGGCTGTGGACTTCAAATAGTAGATTGGACAAGTTCCAGCAAAATCACGTGCAAGGGTCACCGTATGCGTTGCCGCGGACCAATGGGCTAGGGCCCAATCTCCCAGCAGCCGTCCACAAGCATGAATTCCCCATTTTATCCAGGCAGCCGACACGATAGCCGCGTCGGTGCCCCGCTCGCCAAGGAGGAGAGAAAGATCCTCGCGGTTGTCCAGCCGGCCGTCCCACATTAAGACAGAAGTATCTCTTCCGATCACGGGCTGCTTCTCAGACAAGCTCTCCGGTGTGACATGGAATGCCCGGTAGATCATACAAACAGGACCCATTACGTACACGTCTCCGCCCTGTGGCCCTAGGCGGTCCAGATGGGGTACACAGCATTCGATATCCGAAACGTCCGCTTCACGGCCGTGCCAGA
>Ga0138256_10005088_pt1 | contig 13919 bp, 11 predicted proteins | sample KNB2016incub_MG_FD_105486 | JGI IMG/M metagenome (GOLD analysis project Ga0138256, IMG submission 105486) | Active sludge microbial communities from wastewater in Klosterneuburg, Austria - KNB2014incub_MG | ecosystem: Engineered > WWTP > Activated sludge > Unclassified | place: Austria...
CCAGAGCCCCCCCAGGAAGTGCCAATAGAGGACGCCGCTCCACAGCCCCGCATGGGATCCGGCGGAATAGCGGCCCATCAAAGCCATGATCAACATCACCAGTAAGCTGATGAGCCCAGCGGCCAAATGGGCGAGGTGGGCCACTGTGAGCGCGTAGAAATACGAGCTGGCGGTGTTCTTCTGCTCCTCGAGTTCGGCGTTGAGCGGCCGAACGCGGACCACATCATCCGCGAGGTAGAACTTATCCTCCTCCAGTACCAGGGGCTGTCCGTTCAGGGAGATGGAATAGTCCGCACCGTACAGGCCCGAATTCTGGAGCACGCTGCCCACGACGAAGTTGCCTTTGGCCACCAGTTCGCTCCAGCCCTTGAACTGGGACACGGTGAAACCGATGCCCAAGGCGAGGGTAAGCCCCAAGAACACCGGTACGCGGGCGATCGCACCACCCTTCGCGGACCTCAGCGCCAACTGGGCGAAAACACTGCTGACCAGGATGAAGGCGGTACTGTAGTGGAACGCCTGCGGAAGGTTGATATCCACCCAATAACCGCCGCTCATGCTCACCACGTAGGCGCTTGTGAGCCCTGCGAAGAACATCACGATCGCGAAAATGATCAGGTACGTGATCAGTTGCCGTGTGCGGAAATTCCGGCCCTGCTCTTCAGCGGGCGTGTACGGAAGGTCGCTCATAGCCTGTCCAGCACGTAGGCGAGTTGCACCACGGGGAGATAGATGAAGCTGGCGAACATCAATCGTCGTGCGTCCTTGCGGTCACGGGTCATGTACAACTGCCAGGCAGGCACCAGCATGACCATGCCGGCGAGCAAAGCCACGACCATGGAGGTCACGCCGGTGAGACCGAAGAACCAGGGGAGCATGCCCACAGGGATCACGAAAAGCGTGTACAACAGGATCAGGAAGGCACTGGACCGGTCCGAACCACCGCGCGATGGCAGCAAACGGAACCCTGCGCGGGCGTAGTCCTCTTCCAACACCCAGGCGATGGCCCAGAAGTGTGGGAATTGCCACATGAACTGCATGGCGAAGAGCAATCCTGGTCCTAGACCGAAGCTGCCTGTGGCGGCCACGTAGCCCAACATCGGCGGGAAAGCACCCGGGAAGGCCCCCACAAAAACGGCCCAGGGACTGTGCCGCTTCAGCGGGGTGTAGAGCGCGACGTAAAGGAAAAGGCTCAATAGACCGAGGATGGTGGTAAGCACACCGAAAGCGCTCCAGAGGATCACCAGGCCCGCCAAGGCCGCAACAGTGGCCGATAGCATCGCTACGCCGTTGCTCATGCTGCCGCGGACGAGCGGGCGGTCGGCAGTGCGCTGCATCAGGCTGTCCGTGTCCACCTCCCAGACCTGGTTGAAAGCGTTGGACGCACCGGTGATCAGGACCCCGGCAAGAACCATCAGGAGGAGGCCAGAGCCATCAAAAGTCCCGGCAGGAAGGCCCATCAGGTAGCCAAGGCCGGCGGAGAACACCACCAAACTCGTGAGCCGGAGCTTGAAAAGAGCGGCCACATCGCGCACGAAGGACGCCTGTGCGCCGGAGGCTGGGGAAGTCGTAGTGCGGGACACGTGTCGAAGAAAGCGCCGCAAAAGTAACCCTTGCCCCGATCACCCGGGTCAAGGAAGCACCGCGCGCACCTGTTGATCCGAGTTGTGGTCGCGCAACAGGGCCACTAAACCCAGGCGGAACCAACTTTGGACCAGGGTGCGACCCAACTCGGGCACCCAGCTGCGGAACTGGTAGGCGGCCTCCAGCCGCAGTCCACCACGCTCGCTGATAGCGTAAGCCGCACGCACCTCGTTGGTGAACAAAGTGGCCTGCACGGGATCGGCAAGGTAGTAGTTGTAGTTCTCCAACCGGCCTTCTTCGTCGCGTGTGGGGCGATCGTTCTCCGGCCTATAGATGTTGCTGCCCCATGAAAAGGTCCCGGTATCCATGCCCATCACCGCCACAGCGACGTGTTCGCGGAAGCTCCAACGGCCTTTGCGCCAATCCACCATGGCAAGCGCCTCATAGAAATTACTGCCGTACGGATGCGCGAGCGGTTGGTTGAAGTGCGCATAGTTCTGGCGCGTATCGCTGTGCGTGTACATGAAGGGCCGCACGTAGTTGAACTCGGCGCGGACATCCAGTCCCCGTTGCTGAAAGACCTCATAGCCCACCCATCCCACTTGGAACCCCTGCTTGTTGGCGAACCAGCCCGTGCCACCGCGCACCTCGCGCAACAGGAACTCATCGAGGACGAGTTGGCCGTAAAAGAGGCTGTTGTGTCCGGCCTTCACGTTCAGCGCGAACCCCAGAATGGCATTGTCCGGTGAGCCGAGGCCGAATTCCAAGGGGCGGTAGAAGATCACGGGGTTCCAATAGTTGAAGTCGAAACCGCGTGGGCGGTCCGGATCGTTCGTTTGCCACACCACCGCCTCGAACAATCCGAAGTTGAAGCGGGGATGGATGTTGCAGCTCAAGTAATGCATGGATGTGGCCTTCTTGCGGAAGCCACTTGTAACCCCGTCGGCCCCGCGGATGTCATCCATCAGGGCGTAGAGGTTCACGTACCGCACCTTCCAGAACGTGGTGGCGATGCGCAAGTAGGGGTAGCTGTAGGCGTTGTCCGAGAGCATCAACGAACGGTAGCCTTCGCCCCAGAAATTCTTGCCGCGCCCCACGGTGATATTGAAGAACCGGGAGGTGGTCCAGTTCACATGGGCGTTCCAATCATAGTGCAGATAAGCCGGCGCGGAACCATACGCGTATCCTTCGCCGGGAGCGACGGACGTGGCCTGCACCAAGCTGTCCAAGTGTTCGGGAAATCGCTCGGACCAAGCCATACCGTCCACATGCAGGGTGAGTGATCGGTGCGGTGCGGCCTCGGCCCAGAAACCCGCGCCCAGGCGATAGGTCTCATGCGCGGTCCTTCCGCTGGAGAGGCCTGCGTTGAGGTCGAGCAAGGGGCCGCCTCGGAAACGGGAACTGTCCCTGCCCGCCCAGCGATCCAGAAAGGGTAGCACCCCCTCGGACAGCAGACTATCCGAACCGGGCAGCGTGGCCAGATCGCTACGCAAGTAGGGTCTCACCGCAGTATGGCGGTCCACCTTGTACCGATGCATGACCGCTGCGTGCGGGGCTTCCATCGCCCGGCTCAAGGGGAACAACCCAGGTTGGGCCAGGATCAACGAAGGCATGCCCACGATCAAAAGGGCACCGATCCACTTCATGGCGCGGGCTTCTTCAGCGGCAAGGCGAAAGGAAGCAGGGCCAGCACCAACGCGGTGCTTCCCAGCACCATCAGACCTACGTTCGGGTGCCACTTGCGCGTAAGCAGGCTGAGACCCACGATGAGCAGGGCATAGCCGTAAAGTATAAAGGTGGTGCCCCGATGGCCCAGGCCTAGGTCCATGAGGCGATGATGAATGTGGTTCTTGTCGGCTGCGAAAGGGCTCACCCCCCGCGCGGAGCGATGGATGAATATCCGCAAGGTGTCCACCAACGGATAGGCGATCACCGCCATGGTGAAGATGGGCGTTGGGATCATGCGCAAATAGGTGGGCAACCGGCTTGTATCATGGTCCACCACTTTCATGGCCAGAACAGCGAGGATGGCCCCGATGATCAACGACCCACTGTCGCCCATGAAAATGCGGGCCGGATGGGAGTTGAACACAAGAAAGCCCGCAAGAGCACCGGAAAGTGTAAAGGCGAGCAGTGCCAGGGCCACATCACCCGCCATATAGAGCCACATGCCGTAAACGGTGGAGGCGATGAGCCCGATGCCGCCGGCCAGGCCGTCCACCCCATCGATCAAGTTCATGGCGTTCACCAGCACCACATAGGTGAAAAAGCTCAACGCGATGCTGATCGGTTCCGAAAGCTCATAGACCCCAAAGAGCCCATGCATACCGGTGATCCGGATGCCGGCCATGATCACCAGGATGTAGCCCACGATCATGTGGCCCACGAGTTTCTTCACCGGGCTGAAGCCGATGATATCATCCTTCACACCGATGAAGAAGAGCAGCACCATCGCCGCGAGCACGAACTTGAAATCCGTATAGGCCTTGCCCATGGCCACGTACATCGCCTCGTAGCCCGTGCCGGCGATGGCGAGCATTTTGGCCTGGGGGAACCAGAGCGCATAAGAGAAAAGGACGGCGGCGAAAATGATGATGCCCCCGATCGTAGGCACACTGCGGTGATGCACCTTGCGTGCGTCGCCGGGTTCGTCGACCAGGTGCTTCATCCGCGCCACCTTGATCAAGCTCGGCATGGTGAACAACACCACTACGAACGCGGTGATCGCGCCCAACAGGAGGATATACCCGTGCTCTTTCACGACGCGCTCAAAGGTCGTAATAGCGGTTGAAGAGCGCCATGCGGAAAGCGGCGTAGAGGTAGCCGGAGTTCTGCTGGTCGGGCGCGGGCGTAAGGTCCCGCATCCAATAACCGACCGTGAAGCGCATGTTGCTCATCTGGTTCAGGAGGTAGCTCACATTGAGGTCGACATACGTGAGGTTCCGTACCAATGGGCCCATGGGACCCAGCGCAGGCAGGTCGTTCCGTAATATGTCAGAGCCGAAATTGTTCCCCAGACTATCCGGACCGTTGAGGTGGTAGGTGGCCAGGTTCACCTTCGCCTGTAACAGCACCTTCTCCTTGATGCGATAATCCACAATGGCCACCGCCTCGTCGAAGTACGCGCCGTAAGGATGCGCGAGCGCCTCCTGGGTGTGGGCGTAGTTCATCAGGCGATCGCGCTGCATGTAGAGGAACGGGCTCGCGTGGTTGTACTCCATCTGCAAGTGCAGGTCGGTTCCGAAAAGGTCGAACCAACGGAAACCGGCCTGCCATCCGTAGCGGCCGGGGCCATCGGTCACCCCTTGTCCGTAAATGTTGAGTTTGTCGGTGATCTTCACGCACAGATCGATCCCCAGCACTTGCTTGTGATCCCCATCGAACCCGTTCAATGCGGTATTGAGGCCGATGACCGGGTTCATCGTGAGCGCATTGAAGGGCCGTGCACCGGCGCTGTCGAGGGCCTTGAACACACTCGCTTCGAAAAGACCCAGTTCCACTGGTCCGAGGTGGACACTGAGATGATGGAAGCTCACAGGCTTCCAGTAGAACAGGCTCTCACTGCTGGTCTCGAACAGCGTATCCGTGATGTTCTCTTTTGGCAGTCGTTGTAGCATCTGCAGGCGACCATGGATCGTGGTGTACTGCAATCTGTCCTGCCATCCCAGGTAGCTCACTTTCAGGAACGGATACGTGGAATTGTTGTCACCGAGCAGCATACTACGGTACCCGTGGCCCACGAAATGGCGGCCCTGACCCAACTGCACATTGATGCTGCGGCGCGGGCTCCAACTGATGTTGCCCGTGGCCCAAGCGAAGTCATACGCCCTTCCATTGAAGGGTTTGGTACGCCCTTGACCGGGCACCACGCCACGATCCCGCGTGTAGGACCAGAGGTACTGTGGATAGATGACCTGGTTCTCATAGAAGGAACTCTCGAAACTGAAGCGTGGGCCAAGGTCGCCGCTCACACGGAAACCGCGGGTGTTCTGATAGAACCGGGTGGTATCAGCAAAACCGGATACATCGCGGAAGTCCTGGCCCAGTTGCAGGTCCAGCAGCAGGTCGGCATCGATACGCACCTCGCGCTGGCGCACTTGGACCAGGTGGCGCCTGAAGAGAACTTCCGTGAGCCAGTAGTACCGCCGGCTCTTGTCCGGGCGATGTCCCATCACGTTCGTGAGGTCGGCACGGCTCCGGATCAATGGCTTCATGCCACTATGTATGCGTGCGGTCCGGCAGGCCGCATTGCGCTCCACATCCAGATAGATGTCGCGCTGGAGCGGGATGTCGTTCTGCTGAGCAAGAACACTGTTGCACAGCGCAACGAAGAGCGACAAGAGGAACGCGTTACGCATATGGAAAAGCCCGCCGAAGGTAGCAGGCTGGGATCGTCGGCTTATGGAGCACCGGAGCCGATGATCATCGGCGCGGAGGGGCGACGGCGCCCGCCCTGTACCCATCAATGAACTCGTTGAAGTTCTTACCCATCGCTTCTTGGAGCGACCAGGACAGTTGGTTCGGGTGAACATCCAGCTGGTCCGCCAACGACCTCAACGACAAAGCGGGATCCAGGTAGGGCTTGCGTTCGCTCATGTGGCGCAACAAGCGCACCGCGAGGAGATCGGATGCGTCCGCATCCGTCGATTCCGTTCCATCCTTCACGGCGGTCTCCGGACGAGCAACGAAATAGATCTCCTTTTGCAAGGCCGCGTAGCGCGGATCGTCCTTCAGGGCGTTCACCAAGGGGTCGGCGAAATTGCAGACGGAGATGGAGTTGTCCAGCGCATAGCGCACCCACTCGAACGCCCGGTCCTTCTCGCCCATATTGGCCCGCATGAGGAAGACGTAGTACTGGGCGCCGTAGCCTGCCGAGCCTTCGGTGAACGGCAGCAATTCCTCAAAGCACTTCATCGCCTGTTCCGCTCTTCCGCTCAACGCATGGGCGAGACCGGTCAAGCCGATGCGATTGGCGGGCAGGACAAGTTCGGCCGGCATGGTTCCGAAATAGGCGATCACCTCATCGCAGCGGCCCATCATCAGCAGGCAGTTGCACTTGATGTAGTGCGCGGGGAAGTTCATGCGGTTCTCGGCCAGGCATCGGTCCAGCCGCTCCAGGGCCGCATCGAAGTCCTGGGCCATGTAGTGGAAGTACGCGTTGTGGAAAAGCGTCGACTGCGAAAGGGGGTCCAGGCGCAGCACTTCTTCCATGTGTGGGCGCGCCAGCTCCGTGTGGCCGGCCATGCTGTGGAGAAAGCACATGAACCGGTGTGCCTCCACGTGGTTCGGCTCCAGGTCGAGCGCTTGCCGGGCATGTCGCATGGCCTCCCCGAAGTTGCTCGCTTCGAAAAAGGCCTGATGCGCCAGGAGATGGTGGGCATCGGCTGAGCGGGGGTCCAGGCGCAACGCCTCCTTGGCGGCGTGCCTGCCTTTGGCCCAACCTTCCTCGGGGGGTATGGCCCCACTGGTGGCGAGGAAGCCATAGCAATGGGCCATGCCCAGATACGATGCGGTGTGCCCAGGGTCCAGCGCCACCGCTTTCTCGTACAGCGCGATGGCGGCGCTGGCATCCGCGGGATTCCATTTGTTCGCATGGAACTGCGCCTTCAGGAAATACCCGTACGCGTCGATGCTGTCGGTCTGTTTCTCCACCAGGTGCTCCTGTATGGCGAAGTGGCCGAACTGCTCCCGCAGCTTCTCGGCGATCACCAGGCTGATCTCGTCCTGCACTTCGAAGATGTTCGACAGTTTGCGATCCCACGTTTCCGACCAGAAGTGGAAATCCTGTTCGGCCTGGATCAGCTGTGCGGTGATGCGCACGGTGTCACCCGACAGCCGCACGCTGCCCTCCAGGATGGTAGCCACGTTGAGGTCCCTGCCGATCTGCTTGATGGGAACGTTCTTTCCCTTGAAGTGGAACGAGGACGTGCGGGAGGTCACCTTCAGGCTCTTCACCTTGGCCAACGCGTTGATGATCTCCTCGGTGATCCCATCGCTGAAGTACTCGTTCTCCGCACTGGCGCTCATGTTCACGAAGGGCAGCACGGCCACGGTCTTGTCCGGGGACTTGCGCCCGCCTGCCAGATCGTGCGGCGAGGGCACCACCAAACCATCGCTGGCTATGGCGAACACCTCCACCGGGTGCGCGATGTTCTTCAGGTCGAAGAACCCTGCGGAGACAGTTGGAAGATAGCCATGGTTCCTGAGCTCGTCGTTCAATTTCCCGGATAGCAGCACGGCCCCGGCCACGCCCATGCTCTGGATCCGCGAGGCCATGTTCACCCCGTCGCCGTAGACCTCCGTGCTGTCGAAGAGGATGTCGCCCATGTGCAGGCCGATGCGCAAGGGCAGTGGCTCTCCTTCCCGCAGCAGCCGTTGGATGGCCACCGCGCATTTCGCCGCCTCGATCGCGCTCTGGAAGACGCTCAACGTACCATCGCCGTAGTACTGCACGATCTCACCATGATGCAGTTCGTGTTGCTGCCGGAACACGGCCCGGTGGCGCGCCCGAGCGGTGGTCGCCACCGCCTCATCCCCGTGCATCAGGGCGGTATACCCCACGATGTCGGTGAACATGATCGCCGCGAGGCGGCGCGTCTTCTTCTCGTGCATGTTCAGGACCGCATCGCGTCAGTTGCCGACCGGGCTGGATCGTGGTCCTGGCCAAGATAGGTCGTATGGCGCCGCGTTGATCGCGTGTGCGTCCACACGACCACATGCAACGGGCGCAGGTCCACCAAGGACGGTGCTCCCGAATTGGTTCTAGGCCTTCGCCATCTCGCTCTTCGCGAACTCGGCGTAGACGCTCGTGATCCCTTCACGCAACCCGATGCGGTGCTTCCACCCCAAGTTGTGCAGGCGCGAAACATCCATGAGCTTCCTCGGTGTGCCGTCGGGCTTCTCGGTGTTCCACTTCAGTTCTCCGGAATAGCCCACGATGTCCTTGATCATCTCCGCCAGTTCCTTGATCGTGAGGTCCACGCCGGTGCCGATGTTCACGAAGAGCTCTTCGTCGTAGTTCTGCAGGAGGAAGAAGCAGGCGTCCGCGAGATCATCCACGTGCAGGAACTCGCGCATCGGCGATCCCGTGCCCCACACTTCAACACTTGGTGCGTTCGTGGCTTTCGCTGTGTGGAACTTGCGGATGAGCGCAGGCAGCACGTGGCTGTTGTTCAGGTCGTAATTGTCGTTGGGCCCATAGAGGTTCGTGGGCATGGCGCTGATGAAGTTGCTGCCGTACTGCCTGCGGTAGCTCTCGGCCAGTTTGATGCCCGCGATCTTGGCGATGGCGTAAGGTTCGTTGGTCTGCTCCAAGAGCCCGGTGAGCAGGCTTTCCTCCTTCAGCGGCTGCGGCGCCAACTTCGGATAGATGCACGATGATCCGAGGAAGAGCAGCTTCTTCGTGCCGCTCTCGTGCGCGGAGTGGATCACGTTGCTCTCGATCATCAAGTTCTCGTACAGGAACTGCGCACGGTACACGTTGTTGGCGTGGATGCCGCCCACCTTGGCCGCGGCCAGCACCACCACATCGGGCTTCTCGCTCGTGAAGAAGTCACGCACGGCGCTCTGCTCCTTCAGGTCCAGCTCCTTGCTGGTGCGCGTGATGATGTTGGAGAAGCCGTCCTTCTGCAAGCGGCGAACGATCGCCGAGCCTACCATGCCACGGTGGCCTGCGACGTAGATCTTGTCGGTCTTGTTCATCTTCTTGTCATTGTGGCGTTGTCATTCCGCCCCGGGCTTTTGACCCGGGGTTGACCCGGAATCGCGTCTTGCGTTCCTGCATTCAAGGGCGGAACATGTTCCGCCCCTGCGGAATGATCGCTACGCGATCATTCCTGCTCATGCAGGATCTTGTGTCCTCCTTTCTTGAGGTAAACGTCGCGCTTGAAGAGTTCCACATCGCTCTGCACCATCTCCTTCACCAGGGCCTTCAGGTCGTACTTGTGCTTCCAGCCCAGCACGCGTTGTGCCTTGCGCGGGTCCCCTTCCAGATGATCCACTTCCGCAGGGCGGTAGTAGCGCTTGTCGATGGCCACGAGCGTCTTGCCCGTTTTCTTGTCAACGCCCTTCTCGTGTACGCCCTTGCCTTTCCACTCGAGCTTGATGCCCACTTCCGCGAAGGCCAGGTCGATGAAATGGCGCACGGTGTAGGTCTTGCCGGTGGCGAGCACGAAGTCATCGGGCTTCTTGGCCTGTAACATCAGCCACATACCTTCCACATAGTCCTTCGCGTGGCCCCAGTCGCGCTTGGCATCGATGTTCCCGAGGTAGAGCGCGTCCTGCAGGCCGAGCTTGATCTTCGCCACGGCGCGAGTGATCTTGCGGGTAACGAAGGTCTCGCCGCGCAACGGGCTCTCGTGGTTGAAGAGGATGCCGTTGCACGCGAAGATGCCGTAGCTCTCGCGGTAGTTCTTGGTGATCCAGAAGCCATAGAGCTTCGCCACACCATACGGGCTCTTGGGGTAGAAGGGCGTCTCTTCGTTCTGAGCTTTCGGCAGCACGCCCCCGTACAACTCACTGGTGGAAGCTTGGTAGAATTTCGTTTTCTTCTCCATGCCCAGGATGCGGATGGCCTCCAGGAAACGCAGCGTGCCGATGCCATCGGCGTTGGCGGTGTATTCAGGCATTTCGAAGCTCACCGCCACGTGGCTCATGGCCGCGAGATTGTAGATCTCGTCCGGCTGGACCTCCTTCACCAAGCGAAGGCAGTTGACGCTGTCGGTGAGGTCGCCGTAATGCAGGTGGAAGGGACGGCCCTTCTCGTGCATGTCGTGGTAAAGGTGGTCGATCCGGTCCGTGTTGAACAGCGAACTGCGGCGTTTGATGCCATGCACCTCGTAGCCTTTGTTCAGGAGGAGTTCGCTCAGGTACGCACCGTCCTGTCCGGTCACGCCGGTGATCAAAGCCACTTTGCGCTTGGTGCTGGATGCCTTCTTCTTCGCCATGGATGGGTGTGTGCTTCTATTGAACGATGAACCAGTTGTTCACCAGTTCGTTCTTGTTGTAACGCATGGGTGCGTTGGTGATGACGTCGAACAATTCCCGGCCCGCTTCCACACAGATGGCATGACCAGCGGCGGTATCCCACTCCATGGTGGGGGCATAACGCGGGTAAACATCGGCGGCACCTTCGGCCACCAGGCAGATCTTCAAAGCGCTTCCCATGCTTGTGAGCTCCACTTTGCCGTGCTGTTGCTCCGCCTGGCGGATGAAGGCATCGGTCTCGGCGCTTTGGTGGCTGCGGCTGGCCACAATGGTATAGGTGTCGCGCGAACGGGGCATGGGGAGGCGCACGGAACGCGCGGCCCGTTCATACGCCGACATGGCCCCATGGGTTGCCGCATGCTCCTGTCGCCAAGCGCCACCGCCAGGCCAGGCGAAGTAGAGCACATCCTTCACCGGCACATAGAGCGCGCCGAGCACGGCCACGGTATCCTGCACCAGCGCGATGTTCACGGTGAACTCGCCATTGCGCTTGATGAACTCCTTGGTCCCATCCAGCGGATCCACCAGCCAGTAGCGGTGCCAGGCCTGGCGTTCATCGGCGGCGATCGTACGGCCCTCCTCGCTGAGCAAGGGCAGGTCCGTAGCGGCCAAATGCTGCGCGATCGCGGTGTGCGCCCGACGATCCGCTTCGGTGAGCGGAGAACGGTCCTCTTTCTCCTGCACGGTGAAGCCCGCCTCGTAGACGGTCAGTATCTCCCGCCCTGCCGCCAATGCTGCGTCGATGGCGGCATCCATCAGCGAAGGGAGGTCGGGAGCCGGTCCGGTCACGGGAGAAACAGCGTGGGAAGGCGACAAATGTAACCGCGTCATCCAGCGCGTTCCTGCCGACACGAACGGGAAATGAACAGCGGTACCTGGCGCTTCCCACAGGTCCGCTCGCCAGCGTTCGTCCGGCCGCACCGAACGCCGGTCCGCCACACTCCCCAGGCCACTACTTTTGCGCCGCTCCGCTCCGAACCCCACAACCCCTTCATGGACCAGAACATTTTGACCTTCTTCCACAGTCTGTTGCGTTATGCTGTGCTGCTGTTCGTTGCGGCGGCGGGCTTCGTGGCCCTGATGGGGTGGTTGCGCCAGCGCCCGATACTGGTGTATGAACGTATGCTCGCCGTGGTGGCCATGGTGTTGTGCCACATCCAACTTGCCATCGGCCTGGCGCTTTATGGTATGCGCTTCAAAGCGTTCGAATTGATGGCCCCATCACATCAGCGCTACTGGAAAATGGAGCACATCGCCATGATGATCGCCGCTATCGCGCTGGTCACCATCGGCCGGATGTTGAGCAAGCGCGCCAAGGAAGAACCGATCAAGCAACGGCATGTCGCCATCTTCTACCTGATCGCATTGGTATTGATGCTGGCGGGGATCCCCTGGCCCTTCACAGAGGTGGGACGCGATCTCGGCTGGCTGTGAACATGATGCGCACCCTTCCGCTCTTCGCCCTCGTGGCCATGCTCGCCTGTTCCTCCACCTCGGACGGACCTGAGGCGTCCGCCACCATCACAGCTGCGCCCCCCGATGGCGCCAAGCTCTTTCAAATGCAGTGTACGCTGTGCCATGGCCGCGATGGGAAGTTGGGCTTGAGCGGCGCCAAGGACCTGACCGTTTCGGCACTGACCCGTGAGCAGATGATCTTGCTGGTGACCGACGGCAAGGGCATGATGATGCCTTACAAGAACGTCATGCGTCCCGAAGAGATCGAAGCCGTGGTGGACCATGTGCGTTCACTGCGCACCACCCCATGATCGATCCGCTGGCGATCAAAGGCAGCACGGAAACGGCCGTGCTCATCGGCTTGATCACCGATGATCAAGACCAGGACCAGGTGAAGGAATACCTGGACGAGTTGGAGTTCCTGGCCACCACCGCCGAGATCCGGACGCTCAAGCGTTTCACCCAGCGCCTGCACAAGCCGGATGGACGGACCTACGTAGGTAGTGGCAAGCTGGCGGAGGTGAAAGCGTGGGTGCTGGAGCACGAAGCACAGTCGGTGATCTTCGATGACGAACTGAGCCCTGCGCAACAGCGCAACTTGGAAAAGGAGCTCGGGCTCCCGGTGCTCGATCGGCCTCGCCTGATCCTGGACATCTTCGCACGGCGCGCGCGCACAGCGCACGCCAAGACCCAAGTGGAACTGGCGCAGTACGAGTACATGCTGCCCCGCCTCACCAAGCTGTGGACCCACTTGGAGCGGCAGCGTGGCGGCACCGGGACCCGCGGCGGTGCGGGCGAAAAGGAGATCGAGACGGACCGCCGTCTTGTGCGTGACCGCATCGCCTTGCTTAAAGCGCAATTGCGCGACATCGACCGGCAGAAATCCATTCAGCGCGGCAACCGCGGGAAGCTCGTGCGTGTGGCGCTCGTGGGCTACACCAACGTGGGCAAGAGCACGGTGATGAACCTGTTGAGCAAGAGCGATGTGTTCGCCGAGAACAAGCTCTTCGCAACGTTGGACACGACCGTGCGGAAAGTGGTGCTCGGCAACCTACCCTTCCTGCTCAGCGATACGGTCGGGTTCATCCGCAAACTGCCCCACCAACTGATCGAGAGCTTCAAGAGCACATTGGACGAAACCCGGGAAGCCGATCTGTTGCTCCACGTGGTGGATATCAGCCACCACAACTTCGAAGAACAGTACGGCACAGTGAAGCAGACGTTGAACGAGATCGGTGCGGGCGACCGGCCCGTTATCGTGTTGTTCAACAAGATCGATGCGTACCGCCCCGCCCCGCACGATCCGGACGACCTGGCGCCGAAGCGTGAGGACCAGTTCAGTTTGGAAGAATTGAAGGAGACCTGGATGGCGCGCATGGACAATGCGGAGTGCCTGTTCATCTCGGCCACCGCCCGACAGAACGTGGACGGCTTGCGCAGGATGCTCTATCAACGTGTTAAGGCGATCCACCTGGAGCGGTACCCCTACGAGAGCGACCTGCTCTACAAGGACGAATACCTGGAGGGCCAGGGCGAAGATGCGGTAGCACCGTGAGCACCGTCAGGTAGCATCGGTCGTGGGACCACATGGATCCCGCGGATGTTCCGTTAGAAAGAAGATGTCGGCGAAGCGAGCGAAGAAGAAAGCGGGACCAAAGGCGGGACGCATCCTGCTCGCTCTGGGGCTGGGGGTCGTCCTGTGCCTCGGCCTGTTGATCGCGCTCGTCTCCTTGGACGTTTTCGGCAAGTTGCCGAGCAAGGCGGAGCTCGCCGCCATCCAGCACGAAGAAGCGACGTTGGTGCTGGCGCGCGATGGCACCATCATCGGCAAACTCTTCGCCGAGGACCGCACCAACATCCGCTACGAGGATATTCCCCCACACCTGATGAACGCC
>Ga0138256_10005089_pt1 | contig 13919 bp, 10 predicted proteins | sample KNB2016incub_MG_FD_105486 | JGI IMG/M metagenome (GOLD analysis project Ga0138256, IMG submission 105486) | Active sludge microbial communities from wastewater in Klosterneuburg, Austria - KNB2014incub_MG | ecosystem: Engineered > WWTP > Activated sludge > Unclassified | place: Austria...
GGTCAGCGAGTCGGGCGCGGCCATCACACCTTCTCCTGCCGCACCACGCCCAAGATGCCCTCGGGGCGCAGGATCAAGATCACGATCAGGATCACGAAGGTGATGGCGTCGCGATAATCGGGGCTGACGTAGCCCGCCACCAGCTGCTCGGCCAGCCCGATGAGCAGCCCGCCCACCACCGCGCCGGGGATGTTGCCAATGCCGCCCAGCACCGCCGCCACGAAGGCCTTCAGGCCGGTCAGCGTGCCCATCAGCGGGTTGATGGTGATCTGATCCAGGCCGAACAAGATGCCGCCGGCCGCGGCCAGCGCCGACCCGATGGCGAAGGTGGCGCTGATGGTGCGGCCCGTGTCGATGCCCATCAGCTTGGCGGCGTCCAGGTTGACGCTCACCGCGCGCATGGCCCGACCCGTCCAGGTGCGCTGCACCAGGTACCAGAGGCCCAGCATCAGCGCCAGGGTGACCACGAAGATGGTGAGCTTCACGTTGGTGACGATCACCCCGCCCAGCTCGAAGCGCACCTCTTTGATGATGGGCGGATAGCGTCGCGGGTTGGGCGTGAACACCAGCATGCCCAGGTTCTGCAAGAGCAAGCTCACGCCAATGGCGGTGATCAGCGGCGTCAGGCGCGGCGCCGACCGCACCGGGCGGTAGGCCAGGCGCTCGATCAGCACGCCCAAGAGCGCCGACGCCCCCATGGCCACCATCAGCACCACCAGCGCCAGGTAGAGGGGGAAGGCCGCGCCCCGCTGTTCCATGCCTTCGATGCCCAGCGCGCCCGCGGTGTAGAACCCGGTGTACGCGCCGACCATGAACACTTCGCTGTGGGCGAAATTGATCAGCTTCAAGATGCCGTACACCATCGTGTAGCCCAGAGCGATCAGGGCATAGATGGAGCCGAGCGAGAGCCCGTTGATGACCTGCTGAAGGAACTGACTCACGGCGCGACGGTTGCGGCGAACTTGGCCTTGCCGCCCTCGATCTTCAGCACCACGGCGCTCTTCTGCGCGTTGCGCTGGGGGTCGATGGTGATCGAGCCGGTCACGCCCTCGAAGTTCTTGGTGTCGGCCAGGGCCGCGCGCAGCGCCTCGGTGTCGGTCTTACCGGCCCGCTTGATGGCATCGGCCAGCACCGCCGCCGCGTCGTAGCCCAGGGCGCCGAGCCCGGTGGGCTCCATGCCGTACTTGGTCTTGAAATCAGCCACGAACTTCTGCGCCTTGGGCGTGGCCGCGTCGGGCGCGAAGTGGTTCGAGAAGTACGATCCGTTGATGGCGTCGCCGCCGATCTTGAACAGATCCGGCGCGTCCCAGCCGTCGCCGCCCAAGAGCGGCAGCTTCACGCCAAGCCGCTCGGCCGTGCGCGCGATGGCGCCGACCTCGGCGTAGTAGCCCGGCACGAAGATGGCCTGCGCGTCGGTGTTCTTGATGGCGGTGAGCTGCGCCGAGAAGTCCGTGTCGCCCTGCCCGTAGCTCTGCTCGACGGCGATCTTGCCGCCCAGCTTCTCGAAGCTCTCTTTGAACGCGTCCGAGAGCCCGATCGAGTAGTCGTTCTTGACGTCCTTCAAGATCGCGACCTTCTCGACCTTGAGCGTCTCTTTGGCGAACTTTGCCATCACCTTGCCCTGGAAGGGATCCAGAAAGCAGACGCGGAAGACGTAGTCGCCGACCTCGGTCACCTTGGGGTTGGTGGACGACGGCGAGACCATGGGGATCTTGCGCCGCTGCGCCACCCGCCCACCGGCCAGCGACAGGCTGGAGGCCACCTCACCCAAGATGGCGGTGCTCTTCTCGACGTCGATCAGGCGCGTGACGGCGTTGGCCGCCTCGGCCGAGTCGCCCCGGGTGTCGAGCGTCACGACCTTCAGCTTCTTGCCGATCACGCCGCCCGCCGCGTTGACCTCGTCCACCGCCATGCGCACGGCCTTGTCGGTGTCCTGCCCGAAGTGGGCGGTGCTGCCGGTCATCGAGGCATAGTGGCCGAGGACGATCTCGCTCCCCCCGCCGCTCGAGCTGCCGCCGCCCCCCGACGAGCCACCCTTGCAGGCGACGGCTCCGAACAGGGTCGAGGAAGCTAGGGCGATGATCAGGCTGCGGCGGTCGAGACGCATGGTTCCCTCCAGTGGGCGGGCGCCTGCCCGCGAAGCCGCGGGACGCTACCACAGGCAGCCGGCCGGCCGAGAGGGGCGAAAACGCACACGGCGGAGGGCCTGGTTCCCGCTGCGGGCGGGGAACGTGGCTCGGGCCGACACCCCCGGAAGGATGCCGGCCCGGGGCCCGTGTTCGCTCAGAACGCGACCGGGATGTCGACCTGGATGATGTGGTTCGAGTCGTACTTGTCGGAGTCGCCCATCGGCTTGTCGATGAAGCGCGCGTAGGCGATGCCCGGTCGCAGCCAGAGGTTCTCGCCGGCCTGGATGTGCAGGCGCGGGCCGACGGCGAAGCTCAGGTTGTCGCGCAGGTGGTCCTGGTCCGCGATCTGTGGCTTTCCCGTCGGGGCCTTCGGCGTCGAGAGCCAGCGCTGGTAGTTGAGCTCGGCGCCGAGCGACAGCATGGGGATCACGAAGTACCCCACGTGCAGGCCCGACGTGAGGTTGGTCTTCGAGCTGTCCTTCTCGACCTCTTTGCCCTTGGCTCGCATCAGCTGCAGCACCGTGACCTCGGCCTGCACGGTCAGCCCGTTCGCGACATAGGCGAAGCCCACGCCCGGAAACACGGTCGCGAAGTTCGTGGCGAACATCGCGTTGTCCATGTAGCGGCGCGCAGCCATGCCCGCGCCGAGCGCGGCACCCTTCTCGGGCTTCGGCTCGTCACCGCCGTTCGAGCCCAGCGGCAGCGCCACGCCCAGGAACAGCCCCAGCTTCATCTCCGGGCTCAGGGCCATGCCGTAGAGCCCGCCCACCACCGGGTTCAAGAACGCCGAGCCGCTCTTGGGGTCGGGCTCGGGCGGCGAGTAAGTGACGTACCCGAGCCGGAGCAGCGGCGCGAAGTTGTCCATCACCTTGTACGAGACCAGCAAGGTCGATGCGATGGCGCTGCCGCCCGAATCGGCGCCCTTGGGCTTGGTGAGCAGGACCGAAGTGTCCAGCCGCGCCACGTTGCCGGGCGCCACGGGCCTGAGCTGCCACGGCAGCGAATACGGCGGCTTCTTGGGCTTGGCGGCGGCGGGTGGGGCCGCGGCCTCGGCGGGCGCTGCGGGGGCGGCTTCGGCCGCCGGCGCGGGCTCGGCCGCGGGGGCTGCATCGGTGGCCGGTGCGCCCTCGGCCGGCGGGGCATCTTGGGCACTGACCACGCTCGTGGCGACGAGACCAACCAGAAGGACGGGAACGAATACGGCTCTCATGATGGATGGACCTCCAAGCCCCCGCGCGCGCCGAATACAAGTCGCGTGCCAGGGACAAACCCCGGGAAATCCTGGGCCCGCTGGCCGCCATGCGAACTCAATGGACGCAAAGGTCGCTTGGGCCGCTGCACGGTTTGCGCGAAATCACTCGGCTGCGCTGGCTGCGCCGCGGGCGAACTGCAGCTCGTGGAGGCGCGAGTACAGCCCGCCCTGGGCGATCAGCTGATCGTGCGTGCCTTGCTCCACCACGCGGCCCTTGTGAAACACGACGATCCGGTCGGCGCGCCGGATGGTCGACAGGCGATGCGCGATCACGATCGCGGTGCGGTCCTCGAGCAGCGCCTCGAGCGCGTGCTGAACGCGAGCTTCCGTGTCGCTGTCGATGTTGGCCGTTGCCTCGTCCAAGATCAGGATCGGAGCATCGCGATACAGCGCCCGCGCGAAGGCGATCAGCTGGCGTTCGCCCGCGCTGAAGTTGGCTCCGTGCTCGTCCACCGGGGTGTCGATCCCCTGGGGCCTGCGCTCGAACAGGTCCAGGGCGCCCATGCGGGTGAGGGCCTGCCGCACCCGCTCGCGGTCCGGCTCTTCGCCGGCGGCGATGTTGGCAGCAACCGTGCCCGGGAACAGATAGACGTCTTGCGGGACCACCGCAAAGCGCCGGCGCAGCGCGGCGCGCGAGAGCCCCGCCACGTCGTCGCCGTCCACCCGCACCACCCCCGACTCGACCTCGTAGAGCCGGAGCAAGAGCTGCGTGACCGTGCTCTTGCCGGCGCCCGTGGGCCCCACCAGCGCGATCCGCTCTCCGCGGCGAGCCGCGAAGCTGACCTCGCTCAGCACCGGGTTTCCGGGCTTGTACGCGAAGGTCACCCGCTCGAAGGCCAGCGCCAGCTCGCGATCACCCGGCGGCGCTGCTTCGCGTGGCGGCGCGTCGCGCTCGCTCTCGCCCGCGCCGTCCATCAGCCCGAAGATCCGCTCGGCGCCCGCCATGGCGCTCTGCAGCAAGGTGAAGCGCATGGCCAGTGCGCTGATCGGCTCGAAGAACTGCACCACATAGGCGTTGAACGCCACCACCGTACCGAAGCTCACCCGGTGGTAGCCGAAGGCCACCACGATCGACGCCAGGCACACCGCGGTGATCATCTCGATGGCGGCGTCTTGCATGGACTCGTACTTGATGCTGGCGATGTTGGCGTCGCGGTAGGCGCGGTTGATGTCGTCGAACTCGTCGGCCGCCCGGGCCTCGCGGCGGAAGGCCTGGGTCACGCCCATGCCCGCCACCTGCTCGTTCATGGTGGCGTTCATCCGGGCGGTCTTGGCGCGGATCTCGCGGAAGGCTTCGCGCATGCGGCCGCGTACGCCGACCATCAGCAGCAAGACCACCGGGGTGGCTGCGAAGGTGATCAGCGACAGCTGCCAGTCCAGGATCAGCATCAAAATGATGATGCCGAACAGCCGAACCAGGTCGCCCACCGCGCTGAGCGCCCCCGACGCGAACAGCTCGAGGATGGCGTCCACGTCGTTGGTGACGCGCGTGACCAGCCGGCCCACCGGCTGCCGGTCGAAGAAGCCGATGCGCAACCGGTGCAAGAACACGAACACGTCGCGGCGCAGGTCGGAGGTGGCGCGCGCGCCCAGCACCTGCGTGGTGTAGACCTGCACGTAGAGCAAGATCTGCTCCACGATCACCAGCCCGGCGAGTGAGAGGCCGCCCTGGAGCAGCACCCCGGCGTTCCCCGCGAGCACGCCGTGGTCGATGGCGTGCAGCATGACCACCGGCCGCAAGAGCGACGTGGCGGCGGTGATCAGCACGCCGCCCAGCGCCAGGAAGAGCAGCTTCTTGTGCGGCACGATGTACGGCCACAGTCGCGCGATCAGCCGCCGGTCGTAGACCTTGCCGAGCGCGCTCTCTTCGTGGAACGCCTTGAGCAGCTCCTCGGTCCGCTCTTGCGAAGCGCTCGAGCGGCTCACGGCGCTGGGGCCTCTCGGTTCGAGGGCAGAAGCTCTTCTTCGCCCAGGCGCTCGAGCTCGCGCTCGATGCGCTGCTCTTCCGCGAACAGCGAGTAGACCCCGCCGGCAGCCACCAGCTCGTCGTGCGTTCCGCTCTCGACGACCCTTCCCTGGTCCAGGACGATGATCCGGTCGCAGCGGGCGGCAGCGGCCACGCGGTGCGTGATCAAGATCAGCCCGCGCTGGCGCTTCTGGCGCTCGATCGCCTCGAGAATGCCCTTCTCGGTCCTGGCATCGACCGCCGACAGCGGATCGTCGAGCACCAAGATCTTGGGCTGGCTGACGAACGCGCGGGCCAGCGCCACGCGCTGCCGCTGGCCGCCCGACAGCTGCACGCCGCGCTCGCCCACCACCGTGTCGAAGCCGTCGGGCAGGCCCAGGACCTCGTCCAAGATGTGCGCTTCACTGGCCGCCTGGCGCACGGTGAGCAGGCTCGGCGCCGCGTCGGGCTCGTCGAGCGCGTAGCCGATGTTGCGACCGATGGTGGTCGAGAACAAGAACGCGTTCTGCTGGGCGTAGCCCACCGCCGCACGCACGGTGGAAAGTGGAAGATCGCAGACGTCCTGGCCGTCGAGAAAGATCGCGCCGCGCGGCGCCGGTTGCAGGCGCGGCAGCAGCACCGCCAGCGTGCTCTTGCCACTGCCCGTGCGCCCGACGATGGCCAAGGACTTGCCGGCCGGCAGCTCGAAGCTCACGTCCGACAGCACCTGATCGCTGCCGTGAGAAAACGACAGGTTCTGGACCTTCAGATCGCCCCGCAACGCCGTGGGCGCCGGCAGTGGGCCGTCCACGATGTCGGGCTCGGCCTGGTAGACCTCTTTCAGGCGAGCGTACGAGGCGCGACCGCGCTGCACCAGGCCGACCAGGAAGCCCAACGCGATCAGCGGCCAGGTGAGCCGGGCCAGCGCCCGATAGAACGCCAGGAAGCCCCCGGCGCTGAGCTCCCCCCTCAGCATCAGGTGCCCGCCGTACCAGAACACCACCAGGATCCCCACCGTGGTGATGGCGCTCATGATGGGGCCCATGCTGCCGCGCAGGCGCGCCAGGGCCAGGGTCTTGTCGTAATAGTGGCTGTTCTGTCGTTCGAAGCGCCCGAGCTCGCTGTCCTCGAGCGAGAACGACTTGATCACCCGCATCCCGGCGATGCTCGACTGCACCATGGCGCTCATCGCGCCCAGGCTGTCTTGATAGTCCTTCTGGCGCGTGAAGATCTGGCGTGAGAAGTGGCGCGTCACCAGCAGCAAGATCGGGAGGGTGGCGAGCGACGCCAGGGTCAACTTCCACGACATGCTCAGCGTCACGGTCAGCGCGCTCGCCAGGGCGAAGAGCGTGTTGATCACGTTCAAGATGCCGAACCCCAGGAGCAGGCGCACCTGAGTCAGGTCGTTGGTGACCCGACTCATGATCTCGCCGGTGCTCATCTTCCGATAGAACGACGGCCCCAGGCTCTGCAGGCGATGCAGCAGAGCGCGCCGCAGCTCGTACTCGGCGATGCGGCCGCCGTTGAAGACCGCGACCCGCGACAGCACGCGGATCACGAACGAGCCCAGCGCCACGGCGATCAGCAAGAAGCCGAGCCAGGTCGCGCTCGAGCGCTCGCCCGCCAGGGCCCAGTCGATGGCCCGCATCAGGCGGGTGTCGAACCAGTACTGCGCCGCCTGATAGGCAGCGAGCAGCAGCATCCCGACGCCGTACCGGGGCAGCTGTCGCAAGAACTGCGCCCAGAGCGTGACCGGGATCTCGGACGGAGGCGGGCTCGGGGCAGCCATGCGGGCAGACAGGCCTGTTCTACCAGGCGCCGGGGCGTCCGCGGCTCTCGGGTTTGTCGCCGGGCGGCCGAATCAGGACTTGGTGGTGACCAAACCCAGTGCGATGGCCGCTTTGGTCAGCGCCGCCGTCCCCTGGACATTCAGCTTGCGCATCAAGCGCTCGCGGTGGGTCTCGACCGTGCGCACGCTGATCCCCAGGTCGTCGGCGATCTGCTTGTTGGTGTAGCCCTCGGCGATCAAGGTCAACACCTGCAGCTCGCGCCGCGAGAGCGACCCGCGGGTCGAGCTGGGCGGCGGCACCGACTCTTTCGGCGCCAGCACGCGACGTGCGCCGGTGTCTTCGTCGGCGCGCAGCTGGTTCAAGGTGGCCAGCACGTCATCCTTGCCGGCGGTCTTGTCCAGGAACGCGTTGGCGCCCGCGGCTGACACCGACTTCGGCGAGGGATGCCCGGGGTCGAGGCCCATCACCATCACTGCCACGTCGGGGAAGCTCACCTTGAGCCCGCGCACCACCTCTTCCGGGTTCGGGATCCCGCACGAGAGCATCACCAGGAACACGTCGGGCCGCAGATGCTCCGCGCGGCGTGACGCCTCTTCGGCGTTGGCCGCGGTGGCGATCACTTCGACCCCCTTGGCCTCTTTGAGAAAGCTCTTGAGGCCCGCGAGCACCACCGGGTGATCGTCGATGAGCATGACCCGCAGGCGGTCTTCTCGGGGACTGGAGGAGTTCGTGGCGTGCATCAATGGAGCGGTGGCGGGCCACCGCGAGCTTCTTTGCGCCCAACTAGGTTCGATAGACCCCCTGATCCGTAGTGCAAATCCGGATTCATACGGAAGCGGTGGTCCAAGGTGCGAGTGACTCGGTGCTGGTGCGTCACAAGGGTTCTTACGGCCGTCCAGCGTGACCCTTGAATCCTGCCCGGTCAACCGGAGGCGGGCACCCTGAACGAAACGTGACGCAGCCCGGGAGGCTCAGCCACCGAAGGCGCGCCACACGAACCAGTAGCACGACAGGCAGAGCGCGCCACTGGCCGCCACGGGCACCAGAGCCCGATCGCTGACCCGGCGCAGCATGACCAGCACTGGCCAGACGGCTACCACCAGGGCCAGCTGGCCGAGCTCGACGCCGAGGTTGAAGCCGACCAGCGCGCGGCCCATCCGTGACGGATCGAGGTCCAGGCTGGCCAGCACCCGCGAGAAGCCGAAGCCGTGCACCAACCCGAACAAGGCTACTACGGCCGCGCGGCCGACCTCGGGCCTCGGGGCCCGGTGCATCCAGGCGAAGTACGACGCGCTGAACAGGGCCACACCCACCAAGGCCAGCGCGACCGGACGCCCCGCGGCCAGCGCCGCCGCGGCCCCGACCGCGACGACCGCCACGGTCACCGCCGGCAGCGCCACCGACCGGCGCTGGTCGGCCAGCCACACGTTCTCCACCGCGACCAGCCCGATGCTCACCGCAATCAGCGCCTCGACCGGAGCCTCGCGCGGCACGACCAGGCCCAGGACCGTCAGACACACGCTGAGCGTGTGACCCAATGTGAAACCGGTGACGACCCAGGCGGCGCGCCGCAGCGTCTTCGCAAGAACCAGCAACATCCCCAGAAACAGCAGGTGGTCCCAGCCGGTGGCGATGTGCTGCACGCCCATGGCCACGAAGCGGGTGAAGCGCTCGGCGCCAGGCGTGGCGGGTGACAGCGCGGCGCTCGGGGCGCGCGCGTCGAGCACGTGCTCCGACGCGCCGGGGCCCCCGCCCCGCACCCGCGCCAGGTGCAGGTGGCTCGGATTCTCGACGACCAAGAGCGAGCTCTCGAGCACCATCCCGTCGGCGCGACCGCAGCGCACGGCCCATTCCACCTCGATCCACTCCGGATCGCCGAGCCGCTCTCGCGGTGCCTCGCCCTGGCAGGGCTCCCCCGCCGCCACCAGCCGGATCGAGTCTCGCACGTGCCTCGCCAGCGCGCCCGAAGGGCGATCGTGCCCCGCTTGCTCGAGGGCGCTCGCATCCAGCGCGCTCAGGCGCACGACCACCGAAGCCTGGCTGCCGTCCAGCTGCCAGGCCGAGTACGACACGCTGCGGGCGTGCGCGGCGCTGGCGCTTGGCCAGAGCAGCAGCCCGAGCGCGACGAGCAGCGCCCGGATCACGACCCCAGCTCCGCAGTCATCGAGACCTTCGCGCGTGCGCGCCGGTCCGAGAGGAAGCGGCGCAGCTCGTCCTCGGTGGTGCGGCGCCGCCACTCGCTCTGCACCGCGCTCCGCACGTCCTCGAACCGCGGGGCGCCGTCACGTCGGGCCTTCACCCGCAAGAGCCGCACCCCGTCGCCACCGCTCAGCGGCGCGGTGATGCCACCCGGGGGCAGCGACAAGACCGCGCGCGCTGCGGCCGGGCCCGCATACTGCTCGAGCTTGGCGAGGGGCAGCGGCCCGGTGGGAATCGGCAGCGCGGGTGGATCCGCCGTCACGCTCTCGCCCCGCAGCCAGGCCTGTCGCGCGGCCTCAGCGCGCCGCCGCGCCGGCTCGGCGGCGCCTCGGAAGAACAGCTCTTCGACCTCGAAGCGCGCGCCGCCCCCGAAGAACCCCGGGCTCGCGTCGAACAGCGCCTGGAGCTCGGCGTCGCTGGGCTCGCGCGTCGGCGACTCTTTGACGAAGGCCAGCGCCGCCGACGAGAGATCGGCGCGCACGCGACGGTCGCGCTGGGCCAGCCCCAGCTCCAGCGCCGCTTGAACCAATAGCTCTTCGTCGATCAAGCGATCGAGCACGTGGCGTTTCATCGCCGCGTCCAGGTCCTTGCGCTTGCCGTCGGCAGCCACCGCCGCCAACGCCGTTTCGTAGTCCGCGCGGCGAATGGGCCAGCCGTTGACCATGGCCACCGCGTCGTCTGCCAGCGGCGGGCGCGGGGCGCGAACGACCCCCGCGGTGGCGATCACCACGCCTGCCAGCGCGCCGCACGCCAAGAGCCAGTTGTTCGACTTCGTCATGGCTTGCTCCCCTGCCAGCGCAAGTAGATGGGCGACGACCAGGCGCGCTCTTCGTTCTCGCTCAGGCAATCGTCGTCGAACGGCGTGCGATAGTCGCCGTAGCACGGCCTGGCCTTCACGCAGCTGCCGGCGGCGTCGCGCTCGCAGCGCAGCCCGCCGGCGTTCACCGCGGGCGTGGGCTCCTGGACGGCGCGCGCGTAGTACACCGCGTCTCGCCCGCCAGCTGCGAACTCGGGATCTTCCAGCTTCACCTCGCAGACCTCGCTGCCCGGGGCGCACGCCACCCGCTTCCACGGGTCGTCGATCAGCGTGCTCAGCTTCTCGTCGGGCGTGCGCTGCGGGCGAATGCGCACCACCTCGATGCGGGTGATGCGCCGCCGCGCGTCGCCGGCGTGGTAGCACTCGTTCAAGCACAGGCGCTCGACGTCCGCGGCGCCGAGCCGCTGGTTCACCCAGGCCGGGCAGCCCGGCTTTTGCACGAACGCGCCGGCGGCGCGGATCACCCATTTCGGCGCCACCGACAGCGTCACTTCCGAACCCATCGGGGCGCGCCCGGCCGGACCGTTCTCCAGATCGAACCAGAGCAAGATGCGCTCGCCGCTGGTGCCGTAGACCTCGCGCCGGCGCAGCGCCTCCCAGATGGCCTCGCGCGAGCGGCCCTGGCTGTGGACCGCCACCAGCCCGCCGGTCATGAAGAAGCTGGCCTGGCGCTCCAGGTGCACCAGCTGGAACGGCGCCATCTTGCCGAGCACGTCGGGGGGCAGGGGCTCGCTCTCGGGCAGCGGCGGCTTTGCTTTCGGGAAGAAGCGTTCGCGCCAGGCCTCGCTCTCGGGCCCCGTTGCCTCGCCCATCTTGCGCCGCCCGAATTCCTTGTAGCCCGTGCCGGGTCTGGCGCTGTGGTTGTCGCTCGACGCGACGAAGCCCAGCTGTGCGTGCCGCGGCGCTTTCGGATCGCTGAAGTCGCCCTTGGCGATCACGTACTGCGCCGAGGCGCCCGCGCGGTAGTTGAACGCCGGGTTATAGCAGTCGCGGCACTGGCCGCAGTCCTTCCAGTCCTCGACGCTGGCACCGGGCACGGTCAGGTGCCCCGACGCGCCCGCCGCCACGTAGTCCGCGCGCGCCTTCTCGACCCGCCGTTCGCACTCGGCCGCGGGCGCGCCCGCGCAGCGCGAGCGGATGATCTCACCCGCGCGCCAGCAGCACGGCTCGTAGCCCTGAGCGGGGGCCGGGCACTTGGCGCCGGGCTTGTCGAACTCGCCGTCCACGTCTTGCCACGAGCGGTACTCTTCGGAGTTGCCGTGGCCCGAGTACACTTCGAACAGGCGCTGGCGCTCGGGGTCGTCCTGGCTCGGGCTGAGCTGCTTGTCCCACGTGTACCCCGGGGGGGTGTAGAACCCCCAGGTCGTGCCGTGGGGGATGACCAGCGAATCGAAGCCCCACTGTGCGAGCTTGTCGAACAGCTCGCGCGGCGTCGCGGCAAGCTCGCGGCAATCGCGTGAAAGCTCGCGGGTGCCCACGCCGTCCGGGCAGTCGCCGACCTTGGCGGATTCGCGCTGGAACTCTTGCAGGTCCACGTACCGCTGGCGGCGCGCGAAATCGCGCACCGGGACCAGCAGGCGATCCACCTCGGAGCCCCCGCCCATGCGCGCCGCGTTTCTCATGGCGCGGGCCACGGTGCCGCCCGCGCCGATGGGCCTTGCCGGCAGCTTCTCGTCGGCCGTATCGCGGAAGATCACGTTCTTGTGGCCGTAGTGCTGCTCGGGCGTCAGCCCCACCTGCGACCACTCCCACCCGGTGAACGCCACCACGTCGGGGCTGGCCGGGTCGCCGGCCACGGCGTTGCACTGCCGAACCGACTCTTTGGTCTCGGACCACTGCCGAGGCGTCAGCCCCTCGGCGTGGTCGGTGATGGCAAAGAAGTCCAGCTGCGAGCAGAAGCGCGCAAAGTCGCAGGCGTCGGCCGGCGGGTGGGCGCCTTCGCCACCGAGCAACGGCAAGCTGCGCATGAACGCGTCCGCCGAGAACGTGGTGTGCACGTGCAGGTCGCCGAACAAGATCTGCGAGTCTGCTTCGTGGCGCGCCTGCACGCTCTCGGGCGGCGGCCGAGCCGAGCTCGGCGTGCCCGCGCTCTCGAGCTTGCCGCCGCCGTACGTGACCCACGCCAGCACGCCCAGCGCCGCCAGCACACCTGCCAGTGCCCCGACCTTCCTCCACCTCGACATCCACTCGCCCTAACTCGGGCGCCGGCGCGAGTCACCGCGGTCACTCGGTGATGGTCTTGAAGAACAGGTCGGCCAGCGCCACGTGGCCCTCGTTGCTGGGGTGGATGCAGGTCAAGTCGAACCACAGCGCCTGGTTCGGGCCGCGGTAGCAGGGCGAGGTCGGATCGTTGCGCTTGTAGCCGTGCCCACAGAAGCTCTCGAGCATGAAGATCATGTCGGACTTCGTGTCGACGGCGATCTTCAAGTACTGCTCGTTGGCCCAGATCACCATGTCGGCCTGGGCCTTCTTGTCTTGCCACGGCTGAATGCCGCCCAGCTGCACGCCGGGGCACGCCGTGACGTCGCCGGTGCCGTCGGTAAACTCGTAGTTGTTGCCGAACACCACGTCGACGCCGCCCGGCACGTTGACCGGGTTCTTCAGCCACTCCACCGTCTGCCGAAGGAGATTCACGAAGTCTTTCGTGTCCTGCCACAACTCGGGAAGGGTCTTCTTCGGCGCCGTTCCGCCCCCATCTTGCGTGATGGCGCTGATGTCGTTGCCGCCCACCGTCATGATCACCAGGTGCTTCAGGTTGCGCTTGTTCGGCGGGATGCAGGTCTCGACCTGCTGGCTGTCTTTCATCAGGTCGTCGGTGCGCGCGCCCCATTTCGCGCAACTGACGAACGCACCGGACTCGGACGGCAGCGCCACGCCCTTGAGCGGATCGGCCCCGCCCCAGCCCAGGCCCGGCGCGGCGATCTTGAAGTGCGCGGCCAGCATGCTCGACAAGATCGCGCGGTAGACGTTGCCCGGGTTGATGTTGCTGGGGGGCGTGCCCACCGTCACCGAATCGCCCAAGAACACCACTCGCTGGATGTTCTCGATCTTCTGGTGGTTGGTGCCCTTGCAGTGCGTGCCCACGGTGGGGCCGAACTGGTCGTAGTCGAGCGAAAGCTTCGGCGGATTGACGAACTGTTTCTGGAAGCAGAGCGCTGCGGGGCCCGCGTCGCTGCTGACCGTGTCGCCGCTGGCGTCGCCGCTGGAGCCCCCGCTGCCCGCCGAGCCATCCGTGGCGCCGCTGCCGCCGCTGCTGGTGCCGCCGCTGCTGGTGCCGCCGCTGCTGGTGCCGCCCGAGCCCGCGCTGCCGGCCGCGCCGCCTGCGCCGCCGCTCGACGCCGCACCGGTCCCCGACCCGCCGCTGCTCGACCCGCCGTCCCCGTCGTCCGAGCCGCACGCGCTGAAGACCGCCGCCGCGCCCAACACCAAGAGCAAGATTCCCCGAGTCACGGCGCGGAATGTACACGGGTCGGCCGGCCGGTTCAAGGCCGCCCGAGGTCCGGAATCGATCCGGGCAGCGTCCAGACGGGCCCCTGGCGAGCGCCACGATCCCGGCAATTTCCCACGCCATTTCCTGCGGCACGACGCCTGCACTGCCCGCAGCATGCTCGCTCGACGGCTTGCTCTGCCCGCCCTGCTGCTCGCCAGCGCCTGCTCTTCGACCACCGGCTCGGTGCCCGACGACGACGGCGACACCAGCCGGATCGGCGAGCGGGTGAGCACGCTGACCCAGGCCTACTGCTCGATCACCGTGAAGGGCATCGGCACCCGGGACACCGAGAGCGAC